>Ga0256838_1000533_pt1 | contig 22580 bp, 10 predicted proteins | sample 4571419metaG_FD_185978 | JGI IMG/M metagenome (GOLD analysis project Ga0256838, IMG submission 185978) | Hydrothermal vent microbial communities from Guaymas Basin, Mexico - 4571-419 | ecosystem: Environmental > Aquatic > Marine > Hydrothermal vents | place: Mexico: Guaymas Basin | collected...
AGCAGATTTTGTCAGAGAAGATTTTAAAAAATTAGGTTTTTCTAAAAAAGAAATAGAAGAAATCGCCTGGTATGTAGAAAACCATATGAAACCCGGAGAATGGCTAAGAGGAAAAGAAAAAAACATAATTAAAAACCTAAAAAAGCGAATAGCTGAACATTGAGAAAGAAAAATGAAGAATCTAATAGATATCGCTATAGCCGACAGACTAGGCCAATACAACCCTTTACAATCCCCAGAAATAGAATGACTCCAATGGATGAAGAAACAAATAAATAAAATCATAAAAGAGCAATGAAGTTTCAAAAAATCAGACCTAGTAATAAATGGATATGATATAATGAAAGAATTTAATCTAGAACCTTGACCTCAAATATGAAAGCTTATAGATAAAGCTTTCCAACGAGTTTTAGAAAATCCCAAAGAAAGAAACAAGAAAGATTTAATATTAAAATATTTAAAAGAAAGCTCCCTTTAAAAGGGAGCTTTTAAAATTATTGAGCTATACCATATCAGTTTCATCTATAAATCTTAAACCGATCTATAACAAAATTATTTCACCGCCGATAACTATTAATATTTCTAAATTCAACTGTCGAGAGTTTATCTGATAAATAATCTCATAAATATATCTTTCAGATATGCCATATATTTTTATCACTTCAATCCCATCAATCCTTTATAATATTTCCTCACCACCGGGTTCAATCTCCAACAAGTAATCGTGATAAAACATTTCAAGAATGATCTGTAAACCTAACTCAAATTCAACTGTTATGATCCATCCGATTATAATTATCATATTTAGCTTTTATCTCCATATATAGTCACTTTGTATCTAAATCTAATCATCATCTTTGTAAATAACTATATCACCAAGACCGCTTATACAATACTACATTTCAATCAGATATATAAGGATATTTATCATCTCAATCCCGTCTTTTTAAAGTATAACCTTGCAAACTATTTTTAAAATCATTGTATAATACATAAATTAATCTGCCATCTACAGCATCATTTTCTGTCCTAATATAAACAATTGGCTCTATATCGGCATATTTACGTATACGGATCCAATCTACTTTAATTTCTCTATCATGATTTTTATCCCGATCTCTTACTCAAATATATATATACATACCTGTATTTATAATAGTATCAAAACATCACATATTAGCAAATTCTTTATCTATCCATTTCCTACTAACACAACCCTTATTATTTCACCATTTAATAATATCAAAAAATTTATAATTATAAGGAGCATTTCCAGCTAAAATAGTATTTCAGTTCATTCAAAATGTAACATCCCAATCTACCCCATTATTTCCTTGTTGTCAAATTCATAAATAATTTGAATTATCGCTACATAAACTATTATTACCATAACCACCTAATCACATTTCTCTAAATCCATTATAAAATGTTCATCACCGCCGACCACAACTATCTCAACCTCCCCAATCTCAATTATAAATTCAATTAACATCTAATGTTATCCCTTTAACAAACTTCCTAACAGATTTTATAAACTTCCAATCTCTATTATCAAAGCTATGAGCATTTATTACTATATATCATCAAGTTTCAATAAACTCGTAATTATATTCCCATTTATCTGTATCAATGATCCCATCATTGAAATCATCATAAAACTCAAATATCTCGCCACCACTAACGGCTTTATTAACATCACTACTTTCTAAATATAACCTTTTAATATTTCCTGCTTTCAAATCTAATTTTGCCCAAATTATAGTTCATGATTGATTAGTTCAGCATTCTCCATTAGATTGTTCCCGACAGAACGGTATACTATTTCCATCATCATCAACTAAATCAAAATTAGGCCATGTATCAACTGATCAACTAATAGTGGACAAATCAATCCTTACTTGATATCAAGTCAAATCATAATCATTTTTATTTGCTATAATTATATCAACTATATTATCTCTAGTATCTGGTTTAACTACAAAATATTCTGATCATTTTGCTGAAATATAAGGTACATATAATACTATGCCTGTAGAAGGAATAATATCACACTCTCACCCTGTTTGGTCAAAACAATAATATATTTCTTTTCAATCTCTATCCCATATCCTAAACTTAGGCCAACTACTAATCTGTCCAGTAATAGAAGCAATATCAACATTAACATTAAATCAAGTATAATCTGTATCATCATTATTATAAACAGCTATTACAGGATAATCGGCCCAATCAGGTCATTTAAACCATAAATGAACTGTCCAATCTCTAATCTTCAAATCTCCCGTTATAATCTGTTTAGAATCAAATAAATTCCTTTTCCTTTGTAAAATAACACTACAACTTTGTCAACTACCAAGAATAGCAGGACAATTATTTTGATATATTCTAAAATTATCAGTATTTGTCAAATAAGTATTATCAATACTTCAGATATAAACTGGATACCAAGTATTATTTTTAATTACTAATTTAGTATCGCCTCACCATGAAGTATCAAAATTTGAATTTACAGCTCAAAGTTGTAAAGAAGTAGGAATTGACAAAACAGAAATTCAAAAATTATATCTAACCCGTCCTATTCATCAATTGTCTCGGAAATTAGGAGCAGACTCGATAGGTCATAATCAATAATAATAATCTGCTTCTAAATCATTAGTATTCTTATCTGCAGATATTAACATACAAGTATCTTCTGAACAATTATAATTTGTGGTCACTGGTCAATCATGAGCTTTCCAAACACAATTACCTCTACTTCTATTTTGCGGATCTGATAATACAAGTAATTGAGTAGCAGGTGCTTTAGATGTCCGTTGCCATGGAATATTATCAAATTGATATTTTAACGTCTCTCATTCCCAAATAAACTTACATATTCAAGCTCACCGATTTGAAGTTTCAAATTTTATTTCATTTCATATCACAGCAGATACTACTGGATCTTTTACTAAATCTTCAGGCCTACCAGAATTAAAACTAGCGGAAACTTTATTCCATGGATATATACTAGTCATATCACAATACACAACGATTGGTTTATATTTATTTAATCTTCAATCAGGGTCTATTAAATAATAACCATTGTATAAACTGCTCCATCCTGTTGTCAATCTATTTATATTATCACCTGGATCTTTTACAGCTACTATTTTATACCATTCACAAGAAGTAGCGTCTACATAAGTATCCCCAGTGTTCCATCAAACAAATCTCCAAGGATTTTCTAATGTACCTGAACCAGTAAATACTGCATAAACAGGAGCTACAAACCAAAGATTTAAAGTCTCGTTTCACAATTTAAATTGTCATGTTATTTTATATGCTGGATAGTCTAATTTTCTCTGCAATATTACAGTACAACTTTTTTTAGGAGCTAATACTTCAGGACAATTAGTATCAACTACTCTAAAATTATCAGTATTGGTTAAATTAGCGTTAGTTATAGATCCAATATATTGAGAAACAAAGGGATGAGGATTGTATATTACAAAAATCGTATCTCATCCTCGATCATTATCAGTTTCACTTAAAATAGGAGGTAATTGCAAATCTTGTCAACTATTTAATATATATTGTTTACATTCTCCATTTACAGGATAAGATCACAATGGACAGCTATATATTCACTCTCCATAAGGAGAAACACTTACATATGATATCTTCATTCCTGGCCGATACCTAGACCGATTAGAAGTCCGAATATTTCAAACAAATATATTTCCTCCAGATTTACTTCAAGACATAACAAATCTTCAATCTATATAAGCATATCCAATACCATTATATTGTCTAACTTCTAGTGTATACCATTTAGTAGCATCGGGTGTTAAATTATTAACATATGGAGCATCATTCCAATTTCATGTTTTTATAGCTCACCATTTCCACTTACTATAATTATCTGCTTGAGAGTAATACAAGCCATTTTCCAATCATAACATATTTCATCGCCGCCGACTACTCCGGCAACATTCTTTATAATACCAATAATAAGGTTTGAATCTAAATTTAAGAATAATATTCTTATTAGCAAAGTTTTGTTTTGATTTTAAAGTAAATCTATTAAACCGACCACCATTTTTATATACTAACATTCATCCTTCAAAATAATGATCTGTTTTAGGATCTCTGACGACATTCCATAAATCTGAATTATAACCTCCATTGAAATGTTCTATAAATAAATAAATTTTCGAACCATCTATAATAGAAGTTTTACCATTAGGCACTATGTATATCAATTTTTTCTCTCATCATGTTAAATATGTTTTTAAAGAAATTTTTTTAATAGTATCATTATAATATGCTATACAATCACCAAAATAATCTTTACCACAGTAGTTAATAATATTACCACCACTATCTGTAATTTGGAAATCAGTATTTCTTATCATATCATTCACGCTACTCAAATCTACATCTAACACATATCCAGACCAATAAGAATTAGAACCATTAGCTATATAAATACCTAAAGGATAATAAATTCTTATTTTTTCTCCTAATAAAGTAAAATATGTATAAGCCAATCCTGTAGAAAGTGCTCTATATTGAATAGTAACATTACATTTACTATTTGGTCAAAGTTTATTTCAACAAGTAGTAGATTTAATATGAAAATTAATAGAATTAGACAACAAATTATCATCTATATCAGGAAGATTTTGAATTGTAGATGTAGGATTATATATCGTAAACGTATAATCTCCTGTCCATATAGCGCTATACGTATAAACTGGAGGAAGTTGTAAATCATTTCAATCATTTATTATAATAGGAACACATCTATTATTAAAAATTGAATATCATTCTTCACACTTAGTAGGATAACAATTTTTTATGTATCATGAAGGAGTTTTATATCCACCTACTTCAACAGCATGCTCAACATCTCAAGTAGTACAATAAATATAAAATTCCTTACATAAAGGTCTAGTATCTTTTACAGGCCACCACACAGGATTATTTGTAAAATTGACATATGCTACATTGTAAATATTATTGAAAGGATCTATCAATTCTTTTGTGTTAGATCAAACATTAGAAGAACAATCTACTTTTATTAATTCTCAAGAATAATAATTACCATATTCATAAACAGGCTCTTCTATTATCTTTATGTCACCTTCTATTTTTGAAAATTTATAAATATTATTAAGAGCTAATTTTGTTAGGCCATCTCATATTATATTTCAAATAATATCATTAGCTATTACAATATTTCTATTTTTACTAGTTGAACTGTAAGCAATTGATGCATTAATATAATTCTCTATTATAGTATTCAACTTTGAATTGTTAACTATATTTATGCCAATACCTTGACTTATATTAATATAATTATAAGAGATCTTATTGTAAGATCAATTTATAATTACACCTTCTTCTATTGTAGAACTATCTACATTATTATATACTATAAAATTATTAGTGGATCAATCTAGATATATACCTCTATATACATTTCCAATAATAGAATTGTAATATATTTTATTTCACTTTGAATTTAATAGATATATAGCTTTATCTGCTACCCCAATAATGTTTGATATTATAAAATTATTATATCATTCTATCCTTATAGCATCTTTATAAGAACTATTAACAAAATCTAAATTATAAATAATATTATTAGATCATTTAATATCTATAAGATAACTGCCATTTCATCTCAATTTAGCATTGATTCATATTAACACAACATTACCTCATAATATTATTCATTTATCTCAACAATCTAATGTTCCAGATATATAATAATAACTTCTATTAATACCATTACCTATCAATTTTCAACAATCATCAGAAGTAAGAAGTTTAAACTTACTTTTCTCCACACATATAGCATTATCTAACTGACCATTTTTAATGAAAGGGACTACAAAACCTGTTGAACCATTTTGAATTTTACAATAAACAGGTCTATTTTTCAATGTAATATTTAATAAAATATCATCACTTAAAATATTATCATTTAATAATTTTCATTTGCCATAATCTTTAAATCAGTATCCTGTTAATTCACATACAGGATTAATTTCAGGATACTTCAATGAACTATCAAAAACATATGTATGAACATGATCATCATGTAACACATAACTATCCCATTCAATATAAGTAGAAATTGGGGTAGACTTATAATCATAATATAGCCTATATCAATCGACACCTGTAGAATTATAACTTCATTGATTTAGTCCCCCATTTCTACACTTAATAGGGTAATATTCATAATAATTTCATATAGATCATGCTTCAAACTTTAAACCATCTACTATTAAACCTTTAAATACATTAAACTGTATAAAGTCATTTTTTCTTTCTTCATTATCACTATAAAGATTTCATATAGGTATATCATTTCATATTAAAATGTTACTATATCATTCATCATAAAAAGCAAAATAAGTAGCAGCAATAGTATTATTATAAAAATAATTATCATAAGAATAATACTTATTCCGAGGGTTCTTCATTAAAAATACCCTTACACCATTACCATTTTTCCCAAAAGACAATATCTCATTGTTCCTAAAAATATTCTGTCTAGATTCAGCAAACCAAATAGAATAAGATGGGTTACTAGAAGAATAAAGATAAATATTATTATCTTTTATCAAATTTCTATCACTACCTCTTATTAAAATAGTATATCTAGAATTATATTTATCAGAAAATTCTTTTACCAAATTATAAGAAATTCTATTATATAATCCTCTCCAAATAGTCAACGCTCTCTCACCACTAGAATAGAAATTATTATTTATTACTCTATTATTAGTGGAACTTATTGTAACAACTCAATCAAAATCATTATATTTTTCCGAATTGGTACCTGTGTAAAATTGAATTCCAGTTAATCAATAAACTACATTATCTGATCACCTAAGCCACAATCAATAATTTGATGAGTTAAAAATTATTTTATGATTATTTCCGAATAAAATAACTTTTCATTTCAAATATATCCCTGAAGAACAACTAATATCACTATTAAAAATATAATATTTCCGATTAAATCAATCTCACAGTGACTTTCCACAATATGAATTATCTACTACTTCAAATTCACTAGTTGGCACACACCTAAATGTAAGCGACCAAGGATCAACGGGTTCTTCGTTATCTGGTAATATATAACCATTATTACAATTATTTGTAGATATTATTTTATTCTCACCAGATAAAACTACCTTATTTCATGACTTTTTAACCCAATCTCTAAATCCTATATTTCACTCTAAATCTATAGCTAAATTTTTTATAAATTTATTAGTAGAAACATTATCTAAAGAATACTCTACCTTTATTTGTCATGTTAGTATAGGGAAATATTTTCAAATATCTATATAAAGAGTATCTGTATTATCAGAAAAATTATATTTATAATTCCATTTAGTTAACTTGTTGTATCTACTATCTATTATCAAGGTATTATTTTCGTCCCAATCATCTCATATATCTCATCGAATAATATTTGCGTAGAATTTATTTTTCTTTAATCAAGCATCAAACAAATGCCGTCTAGGATGAAAATTATGATAAATATTTCACTTAATATTATTACCTATAAATATATTACCAAAACTTGTTTCGAAAGAAATACCTATCTTAGTCCAAATATTAAATCAATAGAATTTGTTATATCACACTCTATATAAACCTCTATATTTTCTAGACCAACGATTATATCAATAATTATCAATATAAATACCAATACTATTGTTATTATATCCATGAATTGATCAATTAATAAAAGTATTAAATGCCCCTCAAATCATATTTTTTGTTTTATCACACCGCCGTGGCCGATCATCACAAAATACATAAGGAGATATTTTAATAGCTATATCGTTAACATCATCTATCCATAAACCAGAAAACACATTAAAATCACTCTCATTCTCTGCAGTATCTGTATAACATTTCCGCCATTCATCATTCCAATCATTAGTACATGGATTAAAATATATTCACCTATATATACTATTAATAGCTACTTTTTCAAAATATGAATTCTGAGATCAATCTAACTGAATACCTTGATAAATATCTTTATCATTAGTAGAAGTAATTTTCAAATTATATATTATCAATCAATCAGATCATTTTCTTACCCATAGTCAATTTTGAATATTATAACATTGTCTTTCTCACCTTTGAGTTAACCATCTGTTCCGTTTCCAAACTCAAAATTCATCAAATAAATTTGCCCATCTATGTTGACTATATTGTCATCATTCTCATATTAGAGTCAAATTATATAATTTATTATACTTAGAATAGTCATTTTCCATAATAGAATATGCTCACTCTACAGCATTATTATCTCTTACACTATAAGATCGATTCCAACATCAACTCTTAGCTTTTCTAGTATTCAAAATTAATAGATTATAAACTACATTCTCCGATCATTTTAAAATAATGGTTCATAATCTAGCATTAGAAGTAATAGAACCATCTATTCATATTAATACAACTCTACCTCAAACAACTATACTTTTATCTCCACAATCTATATTAGAATTTACCACATAAAATTTCCAATTAATTCAATCTCATAATGTTTTTCAACAATATGAAGAATCAATTACTTTAAAATACTTCTTAGGTACACACACAGCATCTGTATATTTCAATCATTGAGGATCAGGGATAATATATCATTGTCAATTAGCGCAAAGAATTAATCCTGTCCATTCGTTTTTATTTAATCTGTCTATAACAAACTTATTCAAATCAGAATTATCATCATAAATACCTAACCCTAAATCCTTATATCAAATATTAGTTAAACCTGATAAAGATAACTTATCAAAATATCAGTAATCATTATACTTTATATAAACACCAGAAGATAATGAATAAAAATAAATGTTTCTACCCCTATAATTTAATTTAATCTTATTTCAAGTAACATAAAGCTTTTTTAAATACAATAATTCTTCATTTCAGTAACCATCTAAATTCTTTACTATATTTACTCATTTACCATTTATTATAAACCTATTATCTAACAAATCCAACTCTTCCGCATCCAAAAATATAGACATTTTTAAATTATTTATATCAAAAATCTGTCGACTGTTACTATTAGGTTTTTTAAACCAAACATATATTTTTCTAAAAGTTCATCAATTTTTATATCTAACAATTACTTTATGTCGTCATTTTTTTAGATATATAGTATCATAGTAATCATCAGGTTTCCTATAATTACTAAAAGGAGGTTTATTTAATAATACTTTATTATCTATTTCTAAAGTTATATTATATAATCAATTAACTGAAAAAGACCGATCACCATCTTTATCTGCATATATATAAGTTATATAAATTTCATTATAAGGCTCTACCCGATAATAATTATATTCATAAATTCTATCAACTATATCTATACCTAATATAGTTGACAAATCAAAATCGTTGATAAATCCAGTAATAGTCATTTTATACAAATAATTATCTATCTTAGATTTAGATTTATATTTTATTCTCAAAATACCATTTATTCCTGAATTTGAATAAAAATCAATATCTCTATTAAAATAAGTATTTACTTTATTTAATTGAAATATAATTCATCCTTTACCTCTTAATATTCCTCATTTAATATTATTTCAAATCAATATATTAGGTGCGTTAACATAAACTGAATATCATCCTGCTAAAATAGTATTATATAATATTTTATTACAACAACCTTCTATTTTTAATCAATTCAAATTCATGTCTCATCAAACTTGAACAAACTCATTATTATAAGCCGTTAAATAAAAAGTATCCTTATCAACAAAAAAATTACTGGAATTATATGTTATAAATTTATTATTATAATATTCTACATACTTGCTATCGTTATTTACTTCTCAGTATCATCAATATCAAGTTCAGATATTATTCCATATATAAGTATATAAAGCATTTTTAATAGATAAAATTTTTCATGAAGAATAAATATTAGAATTTACAACTTTATTAAATACTCATCTATACTCAATAGGCCAAACATCCCTATTACTTATTTCTTCAATATGCAAATTGTATACTTCACTACTAGCTCAATAATCTATATATTTTCTTGTTCATCTATCACTATTATCAAATATAATTTTTCCATTATTTCAAATAATAATAGTTTTTCCTCGAGACCGAATATTTTGACAACTAATGTCAGAATCAACAATATAATATTTCCATCTAAATCAATCATTTATTTCTCATTTACAGTTATCTGAAGTCAACCTAACAAACTTATCTTTTGGTACACATCTTCGTATTTCCTTATAATCACTATTTCCCGTAAAAATTGCCACATCAGGAATTAAATAACCATTCCCATTATTACATTCTAAAACAGTTGTATTAATATAATTCTGATTAATTTGTCTTTCTCATGCAGGTTTAATCCAATTCCAATAATTAAATCCAACATTAAATATCTTACAAACCGGTTTATTATCTATAATATCTCCTAAGTTATACTCTCATGAAGCATACTGAAAGGTCAAAACTTCTCCAGATAATCTTGTATCTATACCAGACAAATAAACATTCCCTGTATTGTTAACACATTGTCAACTCATATCTTTGTAATAATTATTTTTTACATTCACCACTAACAAATTATCATCATCATCTTTCCAAATTCCTCCAAAAAAACCATTAATAATATTTCATATAAACATATTTTTTCTTAGCTTATTTACATCTCCAAGTCTATATACACAACTCTGATCCCTCCGCCGCCGGCCACAATGTATCTCTTTTTGATAAATAATTTGTCCGTTTATAACAGAACTAACAAAAACATTACCTACAGAGCTTTTCAAATAAATAGCTTTATTTCACACATCTATATTAACTTTATCAAATATATTATATCATACTCTATAATTTCCACTCAAATTTAAATCTCAAGTAGCAGGATAAGGATAAAAAGAACTTATATATATACCGTTACTAAAAGTTCAATATCAATTAATTACTCAATTTCTAAATACATTAAATGCTGCAGATCTATAAGTTTGATAATAATAAGGATCTCAAATCCATTTATATTTTTCTAATCAATATATATATATTCACCAATCTTTCACACTATCTATCTCAAAATCTTCAAATTCATTACTGTCAGATCCATCTCTTAACTTTATACCATAAGAAAAATATTTAGCTTGAATTTCTTTGAAATAATTATTTGTAGAACTATGAATATCTATAAAATTACTTATAAAATTCGTATTAATAGGTTTAGTTCTTACATAATAAAACAAATTATTTTTACTATTATCTATATAAATAGATGTTTTTAAATTCTTACAATCTTCTTCATTTCTATTTTGATAAGAACCACCATATCATAATACATAAAGATTATATAATTTATTATTCTCTCAAGCTGATATTACTAGAATATTATTAGCTCATCATCTATCTTTGCTATATCTCCGATCCCAACAATCATCTTGAGCAAGTCTATAGTTTTCTATTTTTAGATTATATACAACACTATTATAACCCTTTACCTTTAATACAAAATCCCTATTTCTAGATTTTAATACACTGCCATCGGTACCTACCAAATATGTATAATCATCAACAGTGATATTCTTATCTCAACAATCTAATGTTCAATCTATTAAATAAAATTTTGGCATTCCAGGTTCTCCTGAAGGCAACTCAGTACCACAATAAGAAGAGTCCAATCTTATAAACCAATCTTGAGAAATACATTGAGCTAAATACAAATTATCTTTTCCTGTTAAATCATTAACAGGAACAATATATCCTAGTCAAGATCATATATAACATGTTTCTAAATGTCTAAAATCACTAGTACCATATAACGGTACCATTTTTTTACATTCACCTGTAATAATATATCCTTGCTGCGCTGCCCATTTATTTATCAAAATAAGCTTAGAAATATAAGTTTGCAAACCTGTATAATATGTATGGGTATCCCTTCAGGTAAAATTAGGATTCATTAAACCATCTCCATAATATAACCCTGAAAATCATATCCATGATAATCATCCCGTAATATATTCAAAAGTAACATTATTAGGTGCTTTATGATTGTATGGGTTAAAATATAATTTAAATGCTCAACAAAAATCAGTACCCACCCCATTACCAAAACCTTGCCAATAACAATATTCTGTACATCAACTATTTACAGCAGGATCACACTCTTCCCAAGGTTGAATTTGTCAATCTCAACAATAATTTTTAGCTAATACGACATTATAACATTCTTCATATTTACATCAAGAACCATCACAATATTTTACAACTCACGATAATACATAAGATCTATTAAGCTTATATACATATCATGATATAAAACTATCTCCTCAAATTCATGTCCATATATTTCAATCACCCAAACTCAAACTAACCCATTGCCATCCACTAGCTGCTACTCATTTTATATTAAAATACTCATCTATTCAAACAGGTATAGGAACATTTACAAAAGTATGATTAGAAGCTAATCAAGATAAATATATTTTACAAGCTACTAAATCTAAACTAACTTGTTCATTTCAAGTATATACCAAAAGTTTATCTTTATTCCTAACATTAACAACTCAACTACAATATACTATTGAATCTGTCCCAGAATCGTATAGATTTTTTAAAGACCATTTAACAATATATGTTCATTCATTATTATAAACATGAAACAATGGATCTGCTCAGGTAGAAGTAGTTCAATCACCAAGATCTACCAATCAATTAAATCATACCCACGAAGGATTATTAAAAATCAATGCAACTGTATCATTAACACCAACTACTCAAGTATAAAGTCATAAAGTTTTATCAAATATAGTTAAATTACAATCAGGTTTTTCATAGCCATTACAAGTATTTCCTAAAGAAGTATAATCATTAACACACCGATCAGCACAAACACAGCCATCTACATCTTTACATTCTTCATCACAATCTAATAATAAACTTTTCAAATTATCATATGAATTTAATACTTGAGAATCTGTAATATATCAATCTTTTCAAGCCACAATTATTTTTTCTACACCCGGAATATCCACTCATACATTTGCTAAAATATTTGTAAATTTATTAATATCCGGTATTTTTTCTTTTATTCCATCATTATTTATATCTTTCAATTCAACTATTCATAGATTCATAGCTTTACCGCTTAATTCAGCTACCATATGAGATAATGTAAAAAAAGATTTAGATAACTTTACAATAGGGGTAATATCTTGTTTTATAACACTAGTAAGAATATATGGTCTATTACTATATGAAACTATAAATTTAGATCAGGTAGTTATTATACTACCAGTATATAAAAACATAGAAGGTAACTTAATAAGAATTACTTTCTTATCAGAAGAAAAATATTTTAAATAGCCTATAAATTTACCTTTCAAATAAGGATACATATCAGAAAATATCTGGTAAGCATATATAGTAGGAAAAAAAGAATACTCATTTCTCTCCAACCAAGTCAATAATTGAAATGCATTTCAATCAGCAGATACGCTATATCAATAGTAAGTATTTAAATAGGGATCTTTCGGAAATTTTGTCAAAGTGGACAACTTTGAAAATACACCAGTACCAACGAATCATTGATACAATACGATATTTCAACCATCATCCGTTACTTCAATATAATTATCCGGTTTAGGATATACTCAATTATTCAATTTATAGTTTGACAAAGCAACAGAAATTATATTAAGATCAGCTTTTTTAACAGCATCTCTAGACTTTTCAAACCAAGATTTAAAAGAAATTATAGTTATTGATAATAAAATTCATAAAATAGCTATAGATATAATAATTTCAACTAATGTAAAAATCTTTTTGTTTTGCATTCTTGATTCATATTATATAGTAAATTTATTTTATTAAATTATAAGGATAAACTTTAGCGTTGTCAAGAAAAATAATATTTCTAAAACTATTTAATATATCTTCTAACATTTCTCTAGAAATAGAAAAATAACTAGCAATTTCATCTAGATAAGAATCTAGACATCCATCACTATAATAACAAGAAATATCTTTAATCTTTAAAGTATCTAAAACTTTCATTCACGTTAAAACAAAAAACGATACTCAAGTATATACTCTATTTCATAAAATTAAAAATAAACTAGGTAAACTTAAAAGATAATATTTATTTTCCTTTTGAATAACTATATAATTTCTAAATGTTCATTCCATATAGTTCTTTATATCTTTAAAATTCTCTAACGATATCATAAGCTGATACTTGTCTCCAGAACAAGTAATTGAGTATCTATAATATCAATAAAAGTCGTCGTAAGGTATGTTTCCTATTCCTTCCAATATCTTCACTAAGCCTGATCCTATAATACCTTGCTTAAATACACATCAAGAATATGTATCAGTATTTAAAATTATCTCTTTTTCATCATCAGGCAAAGGATAATTTAAATTTTCTTTATAATAAATTTTTAAAGCATTATTTAACAATTGAATAGTAGTTATTCTGTCAACATCTCTAACATTTTGAAATAAACTCAAAAGATAATATACTGTTAAATACAATATCACTCAAATAATCAATAGTACTATAGAAATCTCTATAAAAGTAAAAAGTTTTTTTTTCATTATGGACAATAGTTAATATGTCAAGTAATCAAATAAGATCATTGCTGATCATATATTATTCATCAAGACAAAACTCTATAAAGATTTATTTTAAACAAATATATACCTGTAAACAAATTATTAAGTCCATCTATGTTTTTTAATACACATTTATATCTTTCTGAAGAATCCATAACACAATAATCTTTTAAAGGTAAATTTGTCTTTTCTTTCTTCCATCCGCCATTTTCATTTATTACAACAACATCAAAATATAATTGGTTAAAATAATCAGTATTAATATATTTGACTCCATTAACATATCTAAACTGAGGATACCGATACCACTCCAATTTAACATCATTATATCAAGACGCTTGACAACTATCAATTCCAATATTTGTACCATCAAAATCTCAAGTATAAATCTTTAAAAACACAGGGTTAGTAGGTGTTTCATAAATATATGTTTTCATCAAAATATCATAAAAAAATAATGGAATATTTCCAGGAAATATATTAAACTTTTTCTTTATCACCCATTTTCAATTTCATAAATATTGAATTTCTTTTAATCCTTCGTTTCAAGACAAGTAAATATTATAAAATACTCGACTATTTTTATTTAAATTTTTAATAGAAAGAGAAAAAGAATTACCTTCAAAATAATGTTCTCGTATACTATTTCATGTTATTAAAAAATATCTTATTTGTCTAGTATCTAAATTTTGATATTTAACCAACAAATTTATAGTAGCACTTTGTCATGTAAAATAAAAAATTAATCAACTTCACTGAATACTATCAAACTTTCACAAACTAATCCAGGTAGCAGGTGGTAAAAGACCATATTCTCATCTAAAAAAACAATCATCATCAACTAATCCACCTGAAAATGCTTTATAACAATAAATATTATCTTCGTTATAATCATCATCTATAAAATCTCACGTCAAATCGTTATATCATTTACCATTATAATTGAAAATTTTATAAAAATAAGGAGTTAGAGAAAAATTTTTTTCATTAATAAAATAAGATTGATAATAATCCACGTAATATCTATCAAAATTTGTCCAAAACTCAAAAGACAAAATATACATTCATACCAATGACACTAATATAACTATTGCAATTATATAAACAAAAAACATTACATTCTAAATCAATTATAAAAATAATAAGGTAAACTTATCAACTTATCTCATACAAATAAATCTAACTTTATCCAATATCATCATTTTGTTTGCCATCAAGACAAACTATCACATTTTATAAACTGATATATATCATAACTTGTGAAATTATATACATCTCAAGAATAAACATCCGACAAACCAAGTGTTCATCAAGAGCAAAATATATCTCTTTTTAAATCTCATTTAACAAAAACTAAATCATATTTAGTCCCAGTATAATAGTCCCATCCTTGCAAAGCCCAATCTGTAATTTTTTGTATAAATAAAGAATACTCGGATGAAAATTTATATATATTATAATTAGTCTCAACAGTTTTCAAAATAGAAAAAGAAGAAAATGCTATATAAAATCATATAACAGCAAAAAAGAAAATATATAATATCAATTCAATTAAAACAAAAGTCCTTTTAAAAAACATTAATAATATTTATAATTGTAAAATATAACTTCATTAGTATAAAATCTACAAAAAACTCATGTAAGTGTAAGTATTCCTCCAGGCAATTTAAAATCATCCAATCTACAATTATATAAATTTTCGCTCTCTAACGTACTACTAGTTAAAAAATTATAATCCTTAAATACAATATATCAAGTCCATACATATTTAAGTTTTCCATCGACATACACTACATAAGGAGGAGAACCCGTAAGAGTATATATAAAATAATTAGACCAATTAATTAAACTAATATTAAAAGCTTCTTGTTGTAAATGTTTAATATAATTACTTATCTTTTCATCATTTAAAGATAAAATATTCATTCACAAGTTCATTATTACAATCAAAAAGAATAATCCTAATATAATTTCTATAATTCTCATCTTAAAAGTTTAACAACTAAATATTTATCATTATTTATCTCCATTTATCTCCCACGACCCATTTTTCCTATAATATCATATATATGTATCATTGGTAAAAATATTGCTAAAATAAATATAAATACCACTCCTCATACTAATACTATAACAAAAGGTTCCATTAAATTTTGAAGTGTTTTAATTATTAATCTCAAATCTTCATCGTAACGTTGAGCAATTTCTCATAACATTACAGACAATTGTCATGTTTTTTCTCATATATCTATACTATAAGCTACATCTACAGGAATAAATATATTCTTATAATTACTAATATTAGATTGATCTGTTAATCAAATTATTTTCGACAAACTATTACCACTTTCAAGTTCAAACCTTATTCTTTTAAATTCATCTTGAAATAATTTATTTTCTGTACCCTCTATTATTAAGTCAAGGGCATCTAGAAGATTTACTCAACTTTTTAAAAGTAAAGACAAAGTAGCAGTAAAAAATATTATATATTTTCTTCTTACTATTTCTTTTACTATTGGCAAATTAATAGTTAACCGGCTCATAGCATATTGTCAAACTTCTGTCTTTAAAAAAATCTTAAGTAAAACAATAAATCCTACTAGTCCTAAAACTAAAAGTGGCCACTTATCACGGATAAAATAACTTAAATCAATAAGTATTTGTGTAATAAAAGGTAAAGGTACATTTACTTGGTTATAAAACATAACAAATTTAGGAATTATGAAAACTAACAATCATATAAAAATAGCTATAGTAATAAAAATAACTACTGCTGGATATGTTAAAACACTTTTTATCTTTTTTCTTCTTTCCTCTTCTTCTTTATGCATAGTATAAATATTATAAAAAATTTCCCCCAATTTTCAGGTATTCTCAGCAATTTTTATCATAGCTACATCTAATTTAGAAATCTGTGGATACCAACTCATTATTTCGGACAATTTTATACCATTATCTATTCATTCTCTCAAGTCTCTAACAAACTTTTTTAATCCCAAATCTTTAGTTTGAGAGTATACAACATCAAGAGCAAATTTTATATCCATTTTTCATTTTAAAAACCAAGCCATCTTTTCATAAAACTCAAACAATCATTTTTTCGTTAAATTCGAAAATCTCATTAAAAAATTTTCCCATTTATTTTCAATTCATTTATTTCATTTCTTTAAAATTTTAATTTTATCGGCATATATCTTTTCTAATCTTTTTAATAACTGTTTTTTATCAACAAAAGGATATTTCCTTAAAAGGCTATATATTTTTCTTATAGCCTCATCATAATTTTTATTCTCTATTAAAAATTCCAAGGTCTTTAACTCTAATTTAAAAGATTCCTCCTGTCTTTTCTTTACAGCTTCTCTTTTAAACCTCAAAAATTGTTCCTTATATTTTAACAAAACAGGATCGGATAACTTTAATCTATCTTCTAAATAACTTATTAATGAAAGCCCCCCTTCATAATCCTTATTTTTTTTTAGTTGTTTTAATTTATTAAACAAGATTTTAAAATCTTTCTCTTGAATAGATTTAGCATCTGTAACTTTAAACTTTTCTAACAATCATAGTTTTCTTAAAACTTCTTCACTATATTTAATATCATCTATTTCTTTCTGTCTTTTGAAATCATCTATCTTTTGTAAATATTCTAGTAAATTTTTATCTCCAGGATAATCTTTTAACAAATGTAATATTTCACTTATAGCTGCCGAATATTCTCCTTTAGAAATTAAATAATCTATATATCAAATCTTTTGTTCATATTCTATTTCTTTTAATATCTTTTCCCTACTTTCCTCATATTTTTTCTTTTCCTCTTCATACTTCTTTACTAACTTTCTATAAAAATTTACATCATCTGTATGTTTCCTAATATCTTTCAATACTTCTTTTACTTTATCAAATAATTTATTTTTTAAATAAAAATCATACCAATAAACATAATGTTCCAATTTCTGACAAGCACTATAATTATATTTATAAGCATTTTTTTTATAATCTTCCTTTAATTCTTCTAATCCATATAATATTTCTATATATTTCTGTTTCTTCTTTGGATCTTTTTCAGTTAAAAATTTATTATTAAAAGATTTGTAAATATATCAAAAATCACCATTAAAAAAATGATATATATCATCTAAACTAAAATAGTCTAAATTTGACAACAAAAAATCTATAAGTCTATAAAAATCCATTCTATCAACTTGTAATTATTGGTAAAATTAATCTTTATATACAAGAACCTGTTCTAAAGTTGTTTGTCCAAAAATAACTTTTATTAATCAATCTTTAAATAAAGTAAGATATCCTTTCATCTCCATCAAATCTTCCCATTGCCTCAAAGAAAACTCTTTACTTATCAATTCAGCAAAGTCTGAATCTATTAAAACAACCTCATGTAATCATAATCTTCACTTATAACCTGTATTAAGACACATTTTACATCATTTTCATTTACGAAAATTAACTTTCTCCTTTAATGATTCCCATAAAGGTCCTAAATATTTTTGAAATATCTTTTCTTCATCTTCAGTAATATCAATATTAACTGCACAATTACCACATATCTTTTTAACTAATCTTTGTGATAATACCATTTTCAAAGAAGAAGCTATCAAATAACGATCTATTCCCATATTCACTAATCTTTCTATTACTCAAGCTCATCTATTTGCATGTATAGTACCCAATACTAAATGTCATGTTAATGACGCCTCTATAGCTAACTTAGCGGTTTCTTTATCTCTTATCTCTCAAACAAGAATAATATCTGGATCTTGTCTTAACAAAGTTCTTAGTCAAGCAGCAAAAGTATATCATATATCTGGATTAACTTGAGATTGATTAATACCTTCTAACTTATATTCAATAGGATCTTCTAAAGTCGAAATATTATATTTAAATCTATCAAACCAATTTAACATAGCATATAAAGTAGTAGTCTTTCATGATCAAGTAGGTCAACTTACCAATATAAGTCCTTCTTTAGAATTTAAAGCTTTCTTTATTAAATTAAGATTAACATTTAAGAAACCTAAGTTATTCAAATTCAACAAACTCATATCTTTTCTCAAAACTCTAATTACCACCTTTTCTCAATACAATGTTGGGAAAGTAGATACTCTCAGATCAACATCTTCTACCTCTTTTCAATTATCAAACTTAAAAACTATTTGTCCATCCTGTGGAAGCCTTTTTTCATCTATTTTAAGTTTAGATAATATTTTTATACGTGCTGTCAAATTGTCCTTATTATCTAATCAAAGTTTATATACAGGGAAAAGATCACCATCTATACGATATCTTATCCAAATTGCATCTTTATGAGGTTCTATATGAATATCTGACGCTCACTTTACAATAGCGTCCGTTAATAAATTATCTATGAATTCTTTATAATCATCTATTATATTTATCTCTTTTACTTTAACCATTTATCTATCTTAAATAACAAAATTTTATACAATTATAAATATTTTTATATCTTCTGTCAAATATTTAAATATTTTTACAAAATTTGACAAATTCAAATTTTTCTATAAAATTTAGATTAAAATTTTAAAAATAACTCTATATAAAATGAAACCTATAATAATTAACTTTGAAGACCAGCAAGAAGAAAACGAAAATAAAAAACAAAATAAGTCTAATACTGACTTATCTAGTGAAAACACAAAAAAAATATCTGAATTACATCAATCAATTAAAGAAAAAACACTATCAGATATCAGTATTGTATCATCAAATGATACAAAAAACAATAAAGAAAATACAACCCAACAAAAAAAAAATCTTATAATTGAAAAAATAAAAGAAAATCCAAGTATAAATATCAAAGACGAAGATATTAATCTAGACGAATTACAGATTTTAAAGCAATTAGAAAAAGTGAAAAAACAAAAAAAACTAAAAAAATTGGCTATATTAATTTGATCTATAATATTACTAATATTTAGTTTAGGAGGAATGTATTATTACAGAATAGAAATAGCTAATATACTATTTCCTCCCCAAAATCTAAAATATCATGCTCAACAGACTATAAAAAAAGTAGAAATAAAATTAAAAGAACTATGATTAATAGAATCTTCTCAAATCAAAAAATGAACATTAGCCGAAAAATATTATCCTATATATAAAGATGATTTCATGCTAATATACAGTTCTCCTCTTTCAAAAGAAAAGAAAAAAAGATTACTAATAAAACTTAATCTAATAATGTACAAAATTATAAAAGAAGAAGAGGATTACTTTACTTTAAAACTACTATTTGATAAATTTGAAATAAAAGTATTAAATCACTTGAAAAATATAAATAAGTAATATATAATAATATTACCTTTTATTTTTTAACAAAGAAATAATATGAAATTAAAGAAAAAAGCTTTTACACTAGTAGAATTAATCGTAGTAATAGCTATCATCGCTATCTTAGCAACCACAGCTTTTACAGTATTTACTAAATGGTTTAACAAAGCTAGAGATTCTAAAAGAATCGATCAAGTAACACAATTAGCTAATCTATTAAACACCTATTTAGCATCACATCCATCATTGAAAGCATTATATGACAATTCCGGTAGCTTAGTATCGACTTATAGTGGTGTTTATAATGGACACATATTTTATATTGATTTCAATAACAGTGTAGTAAACGTCTTAAATTTAAAAGATCAAGTCACAAATGTTCCTAAAGACCCTTATGTGGATAAATTTTATAAACTAGCTTTAGCTATTACTGGAGATAGTGTAGTAAGATTCAAATCTTTCCAAGTTGGTGCTACTCTAGAATATAAAGGAGACTCTCCTACTTATAATGCATATGTAAACGGTAACTGGAGAGAAGGTTACAATATAGGTTCTACAAACTATACTGGAATAGTTGTTAATTATAAAGAAAATGGTACTTGCTGGAACGGTTCTACTGATCCTAATCTACCTTATACTATAGAATAATTTAAAATCTTAAAATTATCTAAAACCTCTCCTTCGAAGGAGAGGTTTTTTTGTTGACTTAAAGGTTAAAACTTTTATAAAATATTCTAAAATTTAAAATATAACCAATTTTTAATGAAAAAATTAAAATCGAAAAGACTATTTACTCTAATAGAGCTAATAATAGTTATAACTATAATAAGCATCCTTTCTACAATAGAATTTTTAGTATTTATTAAATGGTTAGCTAAGTCAAGAGATACTAAGAGAATCAAAAACCTACACGAAATAAACACAGTTATAAATCTTTATTTAGTAACAGCCAACAAAACTGACTTTAAAAAAATATATACTTTATATCAAAATAATCTTATTAATCCTATAGCCATTGATACAAATAATTACATATTAGAATTCAATTTAGATGAGAGGTTACTTTTATCTTGATTAAATCTATGAGACCTTTTAATAAAAATACCTAAAGATCCTCTTAATAACCAATTTTATAAATTTGCTTTTTTATATTCTTGAAATTTTAAAGAAAGCTTCAAAACATATCAAATATGAACAACCTTAGAATATTTAAAAGATAAAAATTTAGAAAATAGTTATATTTTATGAAATTTTATAAATTATTCTTTAAATCCTAATCTTAAAGGACTTATAGCTTGATTAGAAAATTATTCTAACTGATATTGCTATTTCCAATCAACAGGTAAACTAATACCTTATAAATTATATTAAAAATTTTCCAGAATATTACCTACAAGCATTCATCAATCTTTTTAGATTTTCATATTTATCAGTATTTACTGATTTCCAGTCATCTTTTAGAATACCACCTGTATCACCTGAATTTGGATTCCAGGACCAGAAGAAAAAGGAACAATAATGATGTTTTATCATCCGATCTATAAAAGTCTTTTGCCAAATTTTATCTTTGTCAACATATTTTCCGCCAAACTCTCCGGGAATTACTGGATAATGTAAATCAG
>Ga0256838_1000535_pt1 | contig 22548 bp, 20 predicted proteins | sample 4571419metaG_FD_185978 | JGI IMG/M metagenome (GOLD analysis project Ga0256838, IMG submission 185978) | Hydrothermal vent microbial communities from Guaymas Basin, Mexico - 4571-419 | ecosystem: Environmental > Aquatic > Marine > Hydrothermal vents | place: Mexico: Guaymas Basin | collected...
AAGAAAATCACGAGGGGACACACGACCGTCAAAAAGCAGAGATTGCCCACTACCAACGTAAGCTGAGCCACGCCAATGCCCTCGCCGCACGTTCAGGTGTGGAGAAGTTTTTGATTCCCCCTTTTTCGAGGACTTCAACGCCGTCCCTGACCAGCTCCCCCGCCATGAAGTTGACGATAACCGGCTTGTCGCAGTCGGCCTCGATTATGGCTTTGGCTATCTCCTCGCTCGGGATGAAGATTGGCGGCACGCAGATGACGAGGAGCGAATCGACGTTCTCGTCCCTGCAGACGGTCTCGATGGTTCTCTTGTACCTCTCGTAGTCGGCATCGGCTATGAGGTCGATGGGGTTCTTGACCGAGCACTGGGGCGGGAGGAAGGAGCGGAGTTCCGCAACGGTTTCCTCGCTCATCTTAGCCATCTCAAGGCCCAGTTTTTCGAGCTTGTCCGTTGCGAGAACGCCGGGCCCGCCGGAGTTGGTTATCACCGCGACCCTCTTTCCGGCTTTGGAGTACATCTCGAAGGCTTTGGCGGCATCGAAGAGCTCCTCCATCTCCCCGACTTCAATCGCCCCCGCCTGCTTGAAGGCGGCGCGGTAGATTTCGTAGGAACCCGCGAGCGAGCCGGTGTGGGAAGCGGCCGCTTTGGCACCGCTCGCGCTCTTTCCTGCCTTGAGGATTATGACGGGCTTTTTGCTCGACGCGTAGCGGAGTGCTCTCATGAAGCGCCTCCCGTCCTTCACCCCCTCGATGTAGAGGGCTATCGCCCTGGTGTTCGGGTCGTCCGCGAAGTACTCGAGGAAGTCGCTCTCGTTCAAATCCGCCGCGTTTCCATAGGAAACAAAGGCCGAAAAGCCAATACCCTCGTCGTTGCCCATCGCCAAGGCGGCTCCACCAAAGGCACCGCTCTGGCTGATCAATGCCAATCCACCGGGCTTTACGCGAACCTCGAAGGAGCCGAAGAACCTCCCGTGGACGCCGAAGATTCCGGCGCAGTTGGGGCCGATGATTCTAACGCCGTGCTTTTTGGCTTTCTCGACCAGCTCGCGCTCGAGCTCCTCGTTCCCGACCTCCGAGAAGCCCGCGCTTATGACGACGGCCCCCTTGACCAGCGGCCCTATCTCGTCGATCAAAGCCGGTACAATCCTGGCCGGGACCGCTATTATTGCAGTGTCAACTGGCTCGTCAAGCCTCACCCTAACCTCAAAGGTTCTCCCAGCGACCTCAACCGTTCCGCCCTTCGGGTTGACCGGGATTATCCTCCCCTCGAAGTTCCCCTCGACGATGTTCCTGAGGATTTCGTGGGCTATCGCCCCCTCCTTGAAGGAGCCGAAGAGGGCGACACTGGAGGGATAAAAGAAGAAGTCCATTCACTCACCCTCCTCCGCATCTTCCTCTAGCTCAGGAGATTCTTCGGGGGCCCCTTCCCCAGGCCCCTCCCGCTCTCCTGGCTCTTCAGTCTCCTCCGCAGGTGCGCGGCGCCTTCTTAGGAGGAAGACCGCCGCTATGGCCAAGACGACCAGCACCCCCGCGATGTAGGGGAGTTTGCTCGGCTTGTCCTCTGTGATGGTGATTATGACGGTGTTGTCCGGGGCGAGCTGGTAGGTGCCGGTGGTCACCTCGACCTCGTCGAAGTGGCCGGGGAGCTTTATCATGGCCCGCCACACCCTTTTGTCCGAGCTCTCGTGATAGGCCGAGTCGGGTTTTGCCACACCGAGGACGACCAGGGTTCCGTTCTTTTCAACCGTGTCGATGCTGACGACGTCCATGGTGCCCCTGAAGCTCTTGACGAGGTACTCGATCGTGGATTTGTACTCGGGAACCCTGTCGAAGGTCGCGTTGAACTGGACGTAACCCTCCTCGGGATCGTAGCTCAGGGTTATGCTCTTGTGAGTCGAGTTGATGTAGCGCAGGAAGGTGTAGGTCGGCGTGTAAAGCTCTATCAGCGGGATGTAGCTGCCGTTCGTCCAGATGGCGACGTTGTCCGAGAAGTCGTCCGGCTTGGGCGCGAGGTTCTTGAGCTCGTAGTCCCCGGGAAGGATGAGCGTCATCTTGTTCCAGGTGTACTGGAAGACGTGCCCCTTGAAAACGAAGTCCATGTCGCCGGTCAGCGGGCACCGGAGAACCTTCCCGTCCGTGCTTATCAGGAAGTTGGTCAGCACGAAGGTGACCCTGGCGGACCAGTTGTCGAGAACCCTGACGGGACCGCCCTCGGGGAGATAGATTGTACTTGAGACGTTGGCGGCCTCGAAGCGCCTCTCGAAGTTGTCCTTGAGGTTATCGTAGACGAGCTGGCGGACGAAGTCCCGGAACTCTTCGTTGGCCTTCGTAGTGTTGTTGGCCGCGAGGGCATCAAAGTAGGCCCTGTAGGTGGGGTCCTTGAGGACGGCCAGCACCTTGAAGGTCGCCATCCAGACCTGGGAACCGTTCACCTCCGCCGGGGAAGCCTTGATGATGATGTCTATGTCGAAGAGCGGCTGAGGGTTGTCGGCGGCGGCCACCTGGCCGAAGACCGGTGAGAGGATAAGAACCGTCAGAATGAACGTGATGAGTCTCTTCATTCCATCACCCCCGAAAGAATCTCCGCCGGCAATAAAAAAGCTTATTGGTTCAGCATTCCAAGAGAATCCCATGAGGAAAAAGTACAGGAAAGTTGTCGTGGGGGGCACCTTCGACAGGCTCCACCTCGGCCATAAGGCTTTGCTGAGGAAGGCCTTCGAGGTGGGGGAGTACGTCTACGTCGGCCTCACCTCCGACGAGATGATAAGGAGCAAGCCCTACGCTGAGAAAATCCTCCCCTACGAGCTCCGCCTGAGGGATTTAATCAAGTTCTTTGAGGTCAACGGCTACTCGAACTACCGCGTCATCAAGATACACACCTCGATAGGGTTCGCCGACAGGATGAAAAGCTTGGAGGCAATAGTCGTCAGCGAGGAGACGTACAAAGGAGCACTAGTCGTTAATAGGGCCCGGCAGGAGAACGGGCTTAAACCGCTCGATATAGTCACGATAGGACTCGTTAAAAGCTCCATCGGGCCAAAGATAAGCTCCTCCCTCATAAGGGCCGGCCTCATAGACCCCTTCGGAAGGCCTCTCTCCAGTGGAAACGAAACTCTCCGAAAGACGTTTAAGGAAAAAGAACGTAACACTTCCGGTGATACCCATGGAGAAGCTTAAGGAGCCGATTATAGCGATCAACTTCAAGACCTACGCCCAGGCCACGGGCGAAGGTGCCCTGAGGATAGCCAAGGCCGCTGAGAAAGTTTGGAAGGAGACGGGCATAACCATAGTCGTCGCGCCTCAGCTGGCCGACCTCTACAGGATAGCCCAGGAGGTCGAGATTCCGGTCTTCGCCCAGCACATCGACCCGATAACGCCGGGAAGCCACACGGGTCACGTCCTTCCGGAGGCAGTCAAGGAGGCTGGGGCTGTGGGAACGCTCCTCAACCACTCCGAGAACAGGATGGTTTTAGCGGACTTGGAGGCCAGCATAAGGCGCGCCGAGGAAGTTGGACTGATGACGATGGTTTGCTCCAACAACCCAGCTGTCAGCGCGGCTGTGGCGGCCCTCGGGCCGGACTACGTTGCCGTCGAGCCGCCTGAACTCATAGGCACTGGAATCCCCGTCAGCAAGGCCAAGCCGGAGGTCATCACCGACACGGTCGAGCTGGTTAGGAGGGTCAATCCGGACGTCAAGGTTCTAACCGGTGCGGGAATTTCCACTGGAGAGGACGTCAAGAAGGCTTTGGAGCTCGGAAGCGTCGGAGTTCTTCTCGCGAGCGGAGTTACAAAGGCTAAGGACCCGGAGAAGGCGATAAGGGATCTGGTTTCGTTGATTCTCTGAGCCTTTTCTAACTTTTAAAGCCAGCCCTCCCGAAGTTCATCCAAGAATTTATTCCTCGTTAAGTCTTAGAACAGGATGTTAATGGTAGCCCCGCCGGGATTCGAACCCGGGTCGCGGGATCCAAAGTCCCGCATGCTTGGCCGCTACACCACGGGGCTGCCCGATAGAAAAAGCCGAGAAGAGGCTTATAAAGTTTAGTGAAAAGTTACCCCAGCAAAGGCGCCCGATATAGATTTATCAAGTTCGTAGCTCTTTCCTAAGTGCCCCTTTGGAATTGATTTTCCATAATTCGAGAGCTACCAGCTTTTGGCGGAGCCTTTTCCAAAGCTTCCTGCGCTTAGTTTGACAAGTTGGTGATTCTTTTGTGAAGTGCTCTTTTGAGAGGGCTTGCCTGTTTGAGCGTGCGGTTTTAGTGAAGAATTCCTTATGAAAATACATTATTCAAGTGGGTTTACTTCTCCCGCGCTCCTTTGGAGCGCTTTAAGCGTTTAAACCCGCGTTTTTGGGGTTTTGAATCGTGAATTCCTGCTTGAAAATGCCTGTTGAGATTGCAAGTCTTTTCTCAGTTGGCTTTTTGGGAGGAATCACGAACTTTGATGAAACTTTGCGAAGGCAAAGTTTCTTTGGTGAAGCTTTTTCCAAAAGCTTCAAAACGCAAACTCCTCCACAGTAAACTTCTCCATGACCCTCTCGAAGTCGTGCTCCGGGGCGTAGGTGAAGCCGCACGTGGTGCACTTAAGGACGCCGTTCTCCTCGCTCAGGGGTGAGAAGCAGACCGGACAGCGGTACTCCTCGCGGCTCAGAGAATCGTAAACCTCATCCTTCATGACGAGCAGGTTGAGCTCGAGCTCCCAGTCCTCGTGGAGCATTCCCCAGTATGGGGTCTCGATGGGATAGAAGTCCTCAAGGATCAGGGCGTTTATCCCGATGCCCCTGATCCCGGGCGGGAGCTTGCCGGTTGGCTCTATGCTCACCACGTACTGGTCGTAGAACTCTATGTGCTCTGCCCTAACCGTCAGACCGCGGGAAAGCTTAGAGCGGAGCGGTATGAGCTGGAGGAATAAACTCTCCTTCTCAACGTCCCAGCTCGCGCTTATTGAAACGCTCCCCTTCGTGAAGAACTGGGTTATGTACCTCTCATCGCGCTCCTCACCTGCCAGACGGAAGCCGAGTTTGGCCATTGCCCTCCCAAGGAAGTTCGGCCTCGGAAGCCGCTGGTAGTTCACCAGATACTCACCTATCCAGCCGGCGAGGGGCATAGAATAGCCTATGAAAGCCTGCCTCTGAACCCGCAGGTAGGCCACGCTGGGGAGCAATTTGAACCCCGAGTTCATTCCCATCAAAGAAAGAGCGGCATAATGATATATATGATTAACGGAAAAACTAAGAGCCGAAGAACTCGTCGAGGCTTATGCCCTTCTTTTTCTTCTTGCCCTTCGCTTTGTGCTCTTTTTCCTTCCCCTTTTCCTCCACAAGATACCTCTTAAGGGCGGCCTTTTCGAGGCCCGTGACGGGCTTTATCTTCTTCTCGGAGCGCTTGGGACCCTTCGTGGCTTCCTTCTTCTTGGGTTCCTGTGTCTTTTTCCCCTCTCCCTTCCGTCCCCCCTTGGCCCCGTTGGCCTTGAGCTCGTCGAGGTAGCCGTTCCTGCCATTGGACTTTCCGGTCCTCGCTTTGATCATCTTCTCGCAGACGTCCGCCGAGAAGCCCATCAGCGTTCTCTGCCTCTCGGGGAAGACGTTCTCAAAGAGGGACTTTATGTCCTTCTCCGTCAGGCATATCCTCTGCCTCGTGTAGTCCAGGACGCTGTACTTCGTAACGAGCATCTTGGCGGTCGGAAGGTACTTCTCTATGGCGCCCTTGCTGACGGTCAGAACGATCTTCCCGCCGCACTTGGGGCACTTGCCTGTCAGCGGCGGCCTTCTGTATTTGGTGTTGCACTTCACACAGCGGAACTCCTGGCGGGTGAAGCTTCTCAGGTTGCCCCTCAGGTCGGGGACGAGATGGGAGTTGATTATCGTCTCCGCCACGTGGTGCTCGTCCACGGCCCTTATGCGCTCCGCAAGGGCGAGCTGTCTTTCGACCTTCTCGACCATATCGCCGAGCTGTTTGTACAGGCTCATCTTCGGACCCAAACCGATATCGTCGGTGTCGTGGGTGAACTTAAGGCCCTCGTACATTTCAGGCTTTCCGAGCCTGTCCTCGACGCGCTCGATGAACTTAATCTCCTTCGGGGACTTCATCTCGTAGGTGGCGCTGTAGAATTCCAGCGGATAGTAGCGGACGACGTCCATGTTGTGGACCTCGCTGTCAACCTCGCGCGGGTCGAGGCGCGTGGTAACGACCAGCGGGGCGTCCATCTTACCGCCGCGCTTTTCGGGCAGGTAGTAACGAGAAAAGTTCAATAATGCATCCATAAGCAACATTACACTATCCTCATCCCCGTCGCAGTTGCGTCTTTTAGCGGCGTGGAAGTAGGGGTGCGCGTAGCCGACCAGAACGTCGGAGAAGCCTATTATCCTTCCGATGATTCCCGCTGAAGTGTGGGGAGCCAAACCGATGACGAGGTGCCCGACGAGATCCTCCATCTTCTCGGCGTTATAGAACCTCGGCAGACCGTAGAACTTCTCCAGGAGGTCGTCTATGAAGCGGGCCACCTTGAGGAGGTAGCGACCTGCCTCGTAGGGCAGTATGACGTCCTGAACCTTAAGCTCGAGTATCTGGTCGTCCCGCTCCAGGGGCTTGCCCTCGAAGTCGTGGGTGTAGCCGAGCTCGCGGAGCTTCTCGACGCTCGTGCCTATCTCCTTCGGCTTGAAGTGAGTTATCGGGGCGTCTGTGGCGTCGAAACGAATGGTGCCATCTTTAAAGACGTAGACGTCGTTTTTAGCCCTCAGGAGGCCCTTCTCAAGCGGCTCGGCCATCTTGTAGCCCGAGGTCATACCCTGGACGCCCTTCAGCCTGTCGATGCCGTAGACCTTGACGTTCTCCATCGCCGCGCGGAGGAGCTCCGACGGCTTTATCGTCCTCCTCGCGTAGGGCTTCAGCTCGGTGCCGCACTTGGGACAGTGGAAGTCAAAGCCCTCTGCCTCGTTCTGGGAGTAGTCGACGTTGCACTTCGGGCAGTGCCAGAGGAGCTCCTTCCTCGTTCCACAGCGCGGGCAGATGTGCTCCGGACCGGTATGACCGCACTCGGGGCATTTGAAGAAGGCTATCTCCACGCTCGCAACCTTTCCCTCCTCGGCGGCCTTCTTGATATCCCTGCTGGAGCCACCGGCAAGACCTATCGGGAAGAGAACCTGCACCGGCGGCTTCATCTTCCGCTCCTTGGCCTTCTCCGGCCTGCCCATGCGCGCGCCTATCCAGCTTATCCCCCTATCGCGGAGCTTTATCCTGTTGTTCTCGTTGATGATGTCGATGACCGTGTGGAAGGGCTTAGCTTTGAACTCCCACTCGAGGTTGCCGAGCGGGGTGAGCAGGGCCGCGGCCCAGGGGTAGTCGATTACTATGACCTTCCTTCTCTCCTCGGTGCGCTCGAGCCTGTGGGGGAGGCCGAGGAGTTCAAGGTAGCGTTTGATTTGGGGGTCATTCTCCAGAACCAACTTCCTCGCGAACTTTATCTTCCTGAACTCGTCCCACTCGATCTGGGCGTTCACCAGCGCCCTCTGGAGTTCCTCAACTTCCTCGGGCTTCAGTGTATTCCAGTAGAGGGTGTAGTACGGGTGAAACGGAACGTCGAGAACCTTGGAGAGATGTATGGCCGTTTCCACGTCGGGCTTAACGCGGAGCGGGTCATGGAGGAGTTTGCCCAGGAATTCGAGGTCAACCTCGATGTACTCGGCGGCTTCCTCAATGGCCTCCGGAGGGTTCTCCTCGAAGGGCCTGAGCTCGACCTCATAGGTGTCCGCTATGGCTTTAACGAGCTCCTGAACCCACCATTCCTCAACGTAGTTGGCAGGTAGAAGGGTCTGGTTGTTCTCAAGGAAGTCGCCGAAGTTAATCAAAGCGTCGCCGACGTAGAGTATCTCATCGAGCTCGTTTCTCACCTTCAGGGCGGTCTCGTAATCGTCCACCTTGACGACGGAGCCGTTCTTGAGCTTCACGATCGGCCCCTCGACCGTCGTTGCCGGCGTGACTATACAGCCCTTTCCGGGCCTTTCCGTCTTCATCTGGGTTCCAATCGCTATGAACTCGTCGAGGAGGAGCATGGTGGCGGGGTTAACGCTCCAGGTGGCAAAACCGCTTGTCCTTGAGCGGCCGTAGCGAAGGCGGAAGCCACCGTTCTCAGAGGGCTCGGCGAAGAGCGGTCTGCCGCCGATTATCTCCTTGGTGTACTTCTTATTGGGCGCAATGTTGGCCCTGAACTTCTCGTACAGCTCGTAGTAGAAGCCCTTCTCAACTTTTTCGACAACTTCCTCCCTGGCGCCGGAATCCTCCACTTTGGATTCGAAAGGTTTGGAATCATCCGCCTTCTTGCCCTTCTCCTTGGCCTCGACGAACTCCTTTATCCATTCCCAGCCCTCGACACCCATCTTGTCTATGTACTTTACGAGCTTCTTCGCCTTCTGGAGGACGCCCTCCGCCAGAACGAGAATCGCACCGCCGCGCAGGTGGTTGGTCTCAACGCCGGGAACGTCACGGTGGCTGACTTCAACCTTGTCGGTCTCTTCGCCGGTTATCTCGATGGGAATGTTCTTCATGGCTAGCCTTACCTCGTCGGCCTCCGGGTGGTACTGCAGTCTCGTGACAGCGCGGTGGTAGAGGTCTATCTCCTCCACCATTCTCTCAATGTGCTTCTCGCTCGGCTTGAAGCGGTCGAGGCCGAGCTTCTTCCTGACGTAGTCACCGACGAGGACGCTAAGGGCCTGAGCGGTTCCTCCAGAGCTCCTTATCGGTCCCGCGTAGTAGAGCGCCAGGTACTCGCTCCCGTCGGCCCACTCGTTGCGCTTTATCTTGACGTCAGCGATACCTTCCAACGGAGCGGAAACTATTCCCTCCGTTAGGATCGCGAGTGCCGTTCTCACCGCCTGCTCCGCATAGCGCTCCTTGCTCCCAAGGTCGCCGAATTTCCCATCGATTATCTCGTCGACGACCTTAAGCGCCGCCAGCTCCTTACCGTACTCCTTGACGAGAACCCTTATGCGCTCCGCAACGCCCTTGGGCCCGACGAGGCTCTCCACACGACCGGCCATGTCGGTCGCCTGGGGAACCTCAACCTCTAAACTCGGATCCTTGCCCTGAGCGCGGGCCTTTCTCGCTATCTCGTAGGCCCTGTCTATCTCGCGCTGGAGGGATTCGAAGTAAGCCTTCATTTCGGGAGAGTAAAGCTCTTCTCCCATTCAAACCCCCTCGCAGAACTGATCGAAGCTCACAACGGCCCTCAGGCGGGCGGTCTCAACGTCTATTATCGGAACCCTTGCCGGGGTGGGGACTATGTTCACCATCTTCTGGAACTCGGTCTGGGCCTGCCAGGTGCCGCTGTTTATCAGAAAGACCCCGTTGTAAATCTTATACTCCATAACGTGAACGTGACCGGCCTGGAACAGGTCCGGGACGGACTCTATGACGAGCGTGTCCTCAGGATCGGGTGCAATCGGAACCTTCTCACCGAAGGTCGGCGCCAAGTGGCGGAGCTTGAGGAGGTCAAGCATCGCCTCGGCCGGCCTGTGGTGGCTCCGGTTGGGTATGAAGTTGACGACATCTTCGATTCCCCTTCCGTGGGCGATGAGGAAGTCCCTGCCGTGGAGCCTCACAACGGCGGGGTTGCTTATCATCACCGCGTTCTTGAGCTTCTTGAGGGGCCTTGCGTACTCGTCGTAGAAGCCCGGCTGCGGAAGGGCCGTCCTCGCCGCGTCGTGGTTGCCCGGGCCGATGAACATCGTTATGTGGTCCGGGACGTTCCGGAGCAGGTTGTAGAGGGCCTCGTACTGGTCGAAGATGTCGGGGATTTCCAGCTCGTTGTACTGGCCGGGGTAGATGCCGATTCCGTCAACGACGTCACCGGCAAGTATCATGTATTTTATCCTGCTCACTAGCTCCTCTTCTTTCCTGTTGTTGACCTCGCCATTGAGCCACTCGAGGAACTTCTCGAAGGCCTTCTCGCAGAACTTGTTGCTGCCGACGTGGATGTCACTGAGAAGCACCGCGTAGACTTTCTCCTCAAGAGGCGGCTTCGTGCGCTTGAACTTCGGAACATCGGGGAGGAAAATCCTGTTGGCAAAGAATATGCCCCTGCCGGAGTACCTTCCCTTGAAGGCAACCACCACATCGGGCATTATCTGGAAGAACTTCTTGCTCTCCGAGTTGTTCCGGTTTATGAAGACCTTGATTACCCCAGTGTTGTCCTCGACCTCGAACATGTAGCCCTTTGCCGTCTCGCGCTTGCTGTTAATGAGGCCGATTATCGTGACCTCGTCCTCGCCGCGGACGTAGCTCAGCTTTCCTATGTCGATGACGCTTCCAAGCTCCGGGTTCTCGCGGAGAATTCTGCGCATCTTCCTGAGCCTGCTCCTGAAGTAGTCGGCGTAAACCTTGATTACGATCTCGCCCTCCTTGCTGGCCGCGCTCTTGACCTTGGGAACCTCGAACTTGACGTTCTTGACGTCGAAGGCCACCTCCCACTCGTCCGGAATCTCCTTCGCCCTGTAGTGGAAGCCCTCCTTAGGGGTTATCACGACGTCGCGGTAGACGGAGTAGCTCTTTTCCTCCTCCGGAACCTCCTCGGCGGTGTAGGCTATCGGAACCCCGTAGTCGCCGTAGACTATCTTCGGCTTCACCCCGTTGCCGTTCCCCTCGTAGTACTCCTCCGAGTCCGCGTAGCCGTTTCCATTGTAGCCGTTGCCGTTTTCTATCGATGCCTCTGGAACGGAAACCTCCGACGGGGATTCTTCGGGGGCGGGCTGCTCAATAGCCGATTCGACCCCACCGACGTCTTCCTGCGCTTCTTCCACATACCCCTCCCTTTCCACTGGAAGGGTCCCGCCGGATGAATCCTCGACCTCGTTCTCCTCAGGGGCGGTTTCACCGGGGGACGGCTCATGGGGCACCCCCGCCCCAGCAGTTCCAGTGGAAACAAAACTCTTCCCTCCAGAAAAGTCGGAAGTTTCTTCCTCTAAACCACCAGAAGAAGGCACCACAGGAGTGCTTTCGGAGACAGTTCCAGTGGAAATGGAGGTCCCACCACCCGACCCTGGCCGCGATTCCAGAGCCAATATTTCGCCGACATTGGCAGGCATCGGGGTGGAATCACCGGAAGGAGCCACATGAGCCCCATTTTCGTCCGTCGAAGACACCTCTTCCGAGAACTCCCCACCAAATTCCAGGGGCTCATGGACACCCCCTTCTACTGGAGCTCCAGCCGAAAGTATGCCCTTTTTCCTGAGGAACTCCTCGGCCATCGAGGAATCTATCACGAAGGCTCCCCTGGCCTTGGCGAACTTTATCAGCTCGGCGAGAGTGAAGTCCTTCTTGTAGTAATCCGAGAGAAGGTAGTAGGCCGAGGGCGTTATTAGATAGCGATTGGTGAGCAAATCCTCAACGAGCCCCATTAGAGCAGCCTCCTCTGGCGGGACATGCTTATCGTGAGCATGGTCTGAAGCTGGGGATCATGGCGGTATATGTTCTTGACCTTATAAGGTGTTACGTTCAGGCGGATCTCCTTGGTCCTTCCATAGCGGCCCTTGCTGACGACTTTAGCGTTGATGATGCCGAGCATGTCGAGCTCGTTGATGAGGTCGCTGACGCGCCTCTGGGTGAGGGGCTCGAGGTCTATGTGGTCGCAGAGGGACTTGTAAACCGAGTAGACGTCACCCGTGTTGGCCGGGAGCTCACCGTTTTCATCGAGCAGCACTATCGCGTAGAGGAGAACCTTCGAGTGGAGCGGAAGGGTCTTTATGACCTCCTCCATGGTGTCCTGCTCTATCTTCTCCTGGGCCTTCCAGACGTGCCTCTCCGTTACTTTGCTCGCCCCCTCGCGCTCGGCTATCTCACCGGCGACGCGGAGGAGATCCAAAGCGCGCCTCGCGTCGCCGTGTTCCCTCGCCGCCAAAGCGGCACAGAGGGGCACGACACCGTCGTCAAGGACCCCATCGTTGAAGGCATCCTTGGCACGCTGCATGAGTATATCGCGGAGCTGGTTGGCGTCGTAGGGCGGGAAGACAACCTCTTCCTCGCTCAAACTGGAGAGAACGCGCGCGTCCAGGTACTCCTTGAACTTCAGGTCGTTTGAGATGCCGATTATGCTGACCTTGGCAAGGCTCAGCTCCGTGTTTATTCTCGTGAGGGAGTAGAGTATATCGTCGCCGCTCTTCTTGATGAGCTTGTCTATCTCGTCGAGAACTATTATGACGAAGCGCTCACGGGCGTCTATGACCTCCTTGAGCTTGGCGTAGACCTCATCGGTCGGCCAGCCGACGAGGGGTACCTCGACGCCGCTCTCAGCCTTGAAGTAGTTGACTATGTTCGCGAGAACGCGGTACTGGGTGTCCACTATCTCACAGTTGATGTAGATGACGTCGACGGGGATGTCGTACTTGTCGGATATCTTCTTCAGCTCTTCAGTAACGAACTTGATGGTGACGGTCTTACCGGTACCGGTCTTTCCATAAACAAAGACGTTGGACGGGGTTTCACCCCTGAGAACAGGGACGAGGATATGGGCGAGCTCCTCTATCTGCTCGCGCCTGTGGGGGAGCTCCTTTGGAGTATAGCTGTGTCTGAGAACCTCCTTATTTTTAAAGATCTTCTTTGCGTGAAGGTACTTCTCGAAGATTGAATCAAGGTAATTGTCGTCCATGACCACCACCCACTCCACTGGAAACCCAGGCCGATTGCAGGAGTTTGTACAGATTGTACTGGATATCTTCGCCATTTAGACAAGTTTAATTCAAATTATTGTCATTTGTACACCGTAGTGCCCCCTGTTATGGGCAATGTACACATATTCCAGAGGAAGCACCGGATGCAGAGGAAAGCATAGATAATCGAGGCCAGGGGTTTATATGCCTTGTTGAACAGGGGGATGTAAAAAGGGTTTCAGAATATGGAAAGGATAACCAAAGAAAATCGAGGAGGATCACTCCCCTTCGGCCTCGGACTCCCCTTCCAGAGCTTCCATAACGGCGTCGGGGAGCTTTTTCGCATCCCCTTCGTCGAGGCCAACCCTGACTGAAAGGAACTCCATGAGCTGGTCGTAGGTCCATCCCTCGGCTATTCTCTCCAGAAGCATGGCCAGGATGCGGTCAAATATCCTGTCAACGAACTCCTCCTCAAGGCCAAGGGCCGAAACTCCCGAGAGAAGTCCTATTGCCAGAGCCGTCAGGGCGTCGTTGAACTCCTCCTTGCCGAGGGTTTTCTTGTCCAGGTCAACGCGGATGTTGACGGAGTCATTGGGCTGTCCAAGGCTGAACTTCATCATGTAAATCTTGTCGTTGAGCTACAGAAGAGTAGGGTACACGTACAGCTTGTCCTCATTGCTGAGTCCGCAGGTCTCAAGACTGATCGGAATGACCGGTGGACGAACTTCCCAAGGAAGGTCAACTATGTCAGCGGCGTCCTCGCTACCCGACCTAAGCCACTCAAGAACCTGGGCCTCAATATCAACCATAACAAATCACCCCCGCAATGTACAACACCACAAGACAAAACGCATCAAACCCCAAAATATTAAGAAAACGTACGAATGAGTACACGAGGGAGTGAAGCCATCGGCGGAAAACAAACTCGGGGGGACCGTCAGAAATACCCCACGTCCGGTTCCTCGCCCCCCATCGAGCGCTTCGCCTCGAAGACCTGGTCCAGAAGGGTCTTGGCGTCCTCAACGGGCATGCCCACCTTGACCGTGAGGAACCTCATGAGCTCCTCCCTGCTGGCGCCCTTCTGCATCCTCTCGACGACCATGCCGACTATGCGGTCGAAGACCTCCTGGGCGAACGCCTCCTCGAGGCCCAAAGCGGACACGGAGGACAGGAGGCCGATGAGGAGGGCAGTTAAGGCGTCGTTGAACTCATCCTTACCGAGGGTTTTCTTGTCGAGGTCAACGCGAAGGTAGACGTCGTCGTTCATCCCCGCGAGCGTGAACTTCATCATGTGAACCTGGTCGTTGAGCCTGAGGAGGGTGTGGTAGACCCTGAGCTTGTCCTCCTTTGTCATTGAGAATGTTTCAAGGCCGAGGGGCACTATCAGGTGGATGAACCCCTCCGAGAACATCACCATCAGGGAAAAGGGCATCCTCGGATGCTCGGCAACGTAGGTGTTGGGCTGAACCTCCTTGACGCTCCAGGGGAGGTCCACTATGTCCTGGGCGGTGTCGTTTCCATTCCTAAGCCACTCGAGGACCTTGGTCTCGATCTCATCCATTGGGATCACCGTACATAGTAGGCGTTCGGGTTAATTAACTTTGCACTGGAAACCCCAGTGGACGGCACCAAAGTTCAAGCGAAACGTACGGTCTCCACAGGAAACGAAAGGGTTCAGGGCACAGCAATGGACACCAGAATTTTACAAATATCAACGACACTATGAGCACATTGGGGCATTTCCACTGGGAGGAGAATGCACGCTGATGGACACCAAAATGCGAACATCGCTGACCGTTCGTGTGCATTTCAGGAAAACGTTTTAGTTTTACATTTTAAAAGATGTTAACAAAATCGTACCCCCAGGGAGTTTCATTTCCTGTGGAAGCGGGTTTTGGCTACTCCCGTTTCCTTTCTCGTTTTTGGTGAAACTCTCCCGTTTTTTCTATGAGTTCCTGTATTTATAGATTTTTATGAACAATGTTCATAAAAATGTTTCAATTGAAGTTGTTAATGAATATTCACCCAAAAAATCCCGAGATGTCTTAAAAGGTATCAATTTTCCGTTTGTAATCTGGTTTATAAATCATGCTTTCTTTTGTTTCTCCTGCCAGAGGCGTCCATTTCCAAAACTGGGCTCCAGTGGAAATGAAACTCTGGGGGGTCTTTCAGATGGCCATCGAAAAAGACCTTTATTTCCACTGGAAAAACTGCTCCATCCATGAACTTCTCGGGACAGTGGTGATAGGTTTTTAAAATCTGGCTTGATAGCTTTGAACATGATACCGGTACCCCTGGTTCGAAGACTTCTGCAGGTTAAGATCAAGGTCGGCCGGAACAGGCTCCTGCAGATAGCCTTGGCCGTCGTCCTGCTGGCGCTGTTCTTTGCGCTTCTCTTCGCTTACTTCGAGGGCGTTGGCTTCTACACGGCCTTCTACTGGGCCATAATAACGATGGCCACGATCGGCTACGGCGACGTTACTCCCCAGACGAGCGCCGGGAGGGCCGTCGCCATGGTGGCGGCCGTGGCGGGAATCTCAACTTTCACGGCCCTCGTTTCCGTCCTGGCCGAATACTTCATATCTTCGTCGCTGAGGAGGATGATGGGAATGCACCGCGTTAAGTACTCGGGTCACTACGTTGTAATCGGGCAGGGGAGCAGCATATCGAGCTGCGTGAACGAACTACTCGTCGCGATTTCCAGTGGAGATGCCGAGCTGAGGCCGATAGTCGTCGTCTTTCCGAGCGAGGAGGAGCGCAAGAAGGTCGAGCTTCCAGAGGAAGTGGAGGTCCTCATAGGCGACCCCACCAATCCAGAAACCCTTGAGCGCGCCCACGTCAAGGGGGCTTCCAATGTCATTCTGGCCCTGGAGGACGACTCCAAGTCGGTCTTCGCCACGCTGATGATAAAGCGCATCTCCAGGGCCAAGGTCCTCGTCGAGGCCCTAAATGCGGAGAGCGTTGAACTCCTAAAGCAGGCGGGTGCCGACAGGGTAATACTGAGCAGGAGCTTCGCGGGCAGGCTTCTCGCGAGCGCTATCTTCGAGCCCGAGGTTGTTGACGTTATCGACGACCTCACCACGGCCCTGGGGCGCTACGACATCTCCGTGCTAGTGAGGAGCGACCTCTGGGGCCTGACTTACCTAGAGGCCCTCAGGAGGCTTCACGATGAGGGTGGCTACTTCCTGCTTGGCTACTACACCGATAAGCCGGTCCTCAGCCCGCCCCTGGATGAGAAGATACCGCGGGGTTCGAAGCTCGTGGTGATAAGGCCCGCCGTTTCCACTGGAAAAGGATGACCCACCCCTCCCGCCACCTGGCCACTTTTTTTATTCTCTCCAGTCAAAAGGCGCCGCGGGAGTGTTTTCCGTTGCTCCAAATCCGGGAAGAAAAGTATATAACCCTTGGACTTTTTACCCCTATGAAAGGTATTGATGTTGGGTGATGTTCATGGCGAGGAAGAAGAAGGCTGAGGATGAAATAAAAGAGCTCGAGGAGTTTGAGGAGCTCGAGGTCGTTGAGGAGTCCACTTCAAGCTCAACCAAGAAAAAGAAGGAGAAGGAAATAAAGGTTCTCGAAGACCTCCCCGGCGTTGGTCCGGCCACCGCTGAGAAGCTCCGCGAGGCTGGCTATGACAGCATCGAGGCCATAGCAGTTGCATCTCCGATGGAGCTCAAGGAGATAGCGGGAATAAGTGAGGGGGCCGCGCTCAAGATAATCCAGGCCGCGAGGGAGGCCGCCAACATAGGGACCTTCATGCGCGCCGACGAGTACATGGAGAAGAGGAGCGTCATAGGCAAGATCTCCACCGGAAGCAAGAGCCTCGACAAGCTCATAGGCGGCGGTGTCGAGACCCAGGCGATAACCGAGGTCTTCGGTGAGTTCGGTTCCGGAAAGACCCAGCTGGCCCATACCCTTGCTGTCATGGTGCAGCTCCCGCACGAGGAGGGCGGCCTGAACGGCTCCGTCATCTGGATCGACACCGAGAACACCTTCAGGCCCGAGAGGATAAGGCAGATCGCTGAAAACCGCGGCCTCGACCCGGACGAGGTTCTCAAGAACATCTACGTTGCGAGGGCCTTTAACAGCAACCACCAGATGCTCCTCATCGAGAGGGCGGAGGAGATAATCAAGGAGAAGGCCGAGACAGACAGGCCTGTTAAGCTCCTCGTCGTGGATTCGCTCATGGCCCACTTCAGGAGCGAGTACGTCGGCAGGGGAACTTTGGCAGAGAGACAGCAGAAGCTGGCCAAGCACCTCTCCGACCTCCACCGCTTGGCGGACCTCTACGACATAGCCGTCTTCGTCACGAACCAGGTTCAGGCCAAACCGGATGCCTTCTTCGGCGACCCGACGAGGCCCGTTGGCGGACACATTCTCGCCCACAGCGCCACGCTCAGGATATACCTCAGGAAAGGTAAGGCAGGAAAGCGCGTCGCCAGGCTCATAGACAGCCCCCACCTCCCCGAGGGCGAGGCAATCTTCAGGATAACCGACAAGGGCGTCGAGGACTGAGTTAGCTTTTTAACCCCTCTTCTTTACCCCGTTTCATGTCAAAGGTTGACGCAATAGTGAACCCCTCACAGGATGACGTCAAACGGCTCGTTGATGCGGCCCTGTCGAGCGAGGCCGTGCTCACGATTTTCGCCCGCTGTAGGGTTCACTACGACGGCAGGGCCAAGAGCGAGCTCGGCCCCGGAGACAGGGTGATAATAATCAAGCCCGACGGCGCCTTCCTCATCCACCAGAACAGGAAGAGGGAGCCCGTGAACTGGCAACCGCCGGGGAGCTTTGTTACCATTGAGGAGCGCGATGGGGTTCTGGTTCTCCGCTCCGTCAGGCGGAAGCCCAAGGAGGTCCTCGAGGTCGAGCTCGATGAGGTCTACCTCGTCTCCGTCTTCAAGGCCGAGGACTACGAGGAGCTCGCTTTGACCGGCAGCGAGGCGGAGATGGCGGAGATGATATTCCGGAATCCCGAACTCATTGAGCCCGGCTTCAAGCCCCTCTCCCGCGAGAAGGACATAGGCCACGGCATAGTCGACATTCTGGGGAGGGATGAAGGCGGCAACCTCGTGGTTCTGGAGCTCAAGCGCAGGAAGGCCGACCTCCACGCGGTCAGCCAGCTTAAGCGCTACGTCGAGGCTCTGAGGAGGGAGCATCCGACCGTCAGGGGAATCCTCGTGGCCCCCGCCCTAACCTCGGGAGCCAAGAAACTCCTCCAGAAGGAGGGACTGGAGTTCAAAAAGGTTGAACCGCCGAAGAGGGATAGGTCGGGAAGGGGCAGGCAGACGACGCTCCTTTAGCCCATTCCCATCTCCTGCGGTATTAGCTCGCGGACACGAACCAGGAGGAGCCTTTTCCTGTTCTCAACCTCCACCACCCTTCCGAGGCCGACCAATCTGACCTTGGCCCTGCAGACTGTAACCTCCCTCTCGTCGCTCTCCTCCCAGGGAATCCTCGTCTCCAGCTTCTCAGCCCCGAGGAGCTCCGCGAGGAGGCCCTCAGTTCCGACGTCAACATCGCTGAAGGGGTCGTAGGTCAGGAAGAGTCTCATGGTCCTTTCGAGCGCCGCCTCGACGGCGAGAACGTTCCTCGCGCCCCTGAGCTCGATGGTTCTGTAGGGGTTCCTCATGAGCTCGTCCAGCACGCGCCGGGCCATGCCGGCGAGAACGACCGCCTTCATCGCCACCACCTCACAGGTAGATGCTTTCGTACTGCTGCTGGGCCTTCTTCCTGGCCTGCTCCATCTGCTCGTGCATCCTCCTGAGCTGCTCCTCTATCGCCCGTGCCTCCTGGAGGAGTGGCTCGGTTGAGACCTCCAGCGGAACGAGCTTCTTGAGGGCCTCGATGACGTTTGCTGCTGCCCTCGGGTCAGGTCTGTCTCCGAAGGTCTCCCCGAGGAGGACGTAGGCATCTAAATTGTTCCTGCTCGCCTCCCACAGGAGTTTCCCGCTCATCCCCATTATCGAGCCGTACTGGAGTACCTTAACCCCGTTCTCCTCGAGCTCTCTGTTGAGCTCATCCCTTGCCCCAACGCCCCATACATCGAGCTGCTCCTTGAAGAAACCGATTCCTATGCCCCCCATCGAGACGACCTTTCCGGCGTCCATCTCCTTTAGGTACTTCACCAGCTCCCTCGCTATCTCGTTCACGAGCGTCGGGGGGACGTAGATGTCCGCGATGGCCACTATCAGGTTGTCTTTCCCGTAGAAGCGGAGCGGCGGGTTCGGCTTCCCCTCGAGGATCATGGCCATCGGCGGGATGAAGGGGCTCTCGACGTAGCCTATCATGTCCATCTTGAGCTCCTTGGCGAGGAAGTTCGCGGCTATGTGGCCGACCAGTCCGACGCCGGGATAGCCCTCTATCAGGATGGGGTTCTTCACCTCCGGAAGGACTATTCTGACGGGCCCGCCGTTCTCCATCCTCTCACCCCCCAAGAATTTAGTTCCAAAAGGTTATTAAATTTTCGGAGTTTCATTTCCACTGGAAAGGCAACTCTTAAATAACTCGAGCGGTATTTTTACAGGGTGATGTTTATGGTGAAGATCGGCATCATTGGAGGTTCCGGGGTTTACGGCGTCTTCGAGCCAAGGGAAACCGTCAAGGTCCACACCCCCTACGGCAGGCCCTCGGCTCCAGTGGAAATAGGCGAAATCGAGGGCGTCGAGGTTGCCTTCATACCGAGGCACGGGAAGAACCACGAGTTCCCGCCTCATGAAGTGCCGTACAGGGCCAACATCTGGGCGCTCAAGGAGCTGGGCGTCGAGAGGGTCATAGGCGTTACAGCCGTCGGCTCGCTTCGCGAGGAGTACAGGCCCGGCGACATCGTCATAACCGACCAGTTCATTGACTTCACGAAGAAGAGGGACTACACCTTCTACAACGGGCCGAGGGTTGCCCACGTTTCCATGGCCGACCCGTTCTGCCCTGAGATGAGGAAGATATTCTACGAGACCGCCAAGGAGCTCGGCTTCCCTGTCCACGAGAAGGGCACCTACGTCTGCATCGAGGGGCCGCGTTTTTCCACGAGGGCCGAGAGCTTCATGTTCCGCCAGTACGCCCACATAATCGGAATGACGCTCGTCCCCGAGATAAACCTCGCCCGCGAGCTTGGAATGTGCTACATCAACATCGCAACGGTCACCGACTACGACGTCTGGGCGGACAAGCCTGTCGATGCCCAGGAGGTTCTCAAGGTCATGGCCGAGAACAACTACAAGGTTCAGGAGCTTCTCAAGAAGGGAATCCCGAGGATTCCCGAGGAGAGGAAGTGCGGCTGTGCCGATGTTCTGAAGACGATGTTCGTCTGAGCAACCCCTTTCGTTTCCCTTTCTACTTGCGACGTGACTGAGGGGGTTTAAGAATGTTGAACCTGCTTCATGAAACTGATGTGCTTGCCATATTCATTGTTCGATGTTTACACTGCCTTCCTTCCAGAGAAACATCGGTGTGTGTAAGGGGTGAGTATTCATGGAAAGCAGAAGCTTGGAGGCCTTCTTCTATCGTTTCTTTTTTGGTGTTTTGTTGAATCTCCCGTGGATATATCTCCTGGTATTAAACGAAGAGTGGCCTACTCTGTTACTTGCGGCTGTCTCGGCTTCTTTTATAACAAGTTACAAGGATAAATGCCTGGCCGAAATACTAGCGAAGAGAAGGCAGTTTTTGATGGACTTGGTGGTGTTTGTGGTGGTGTTCTACTTTCTCAGGAAATACCTGCTTTTTGGATAACATCTAGTGCCGGGTGAACGGAAATGAACAAGACAATGACTTTACTTGGGATATGCTGTGTGCTGATCCTCTTTGCCTTAAGCTACATCCCTAGTGCCCATTCCCCGGTTGATGTTATCTCCTACTGGTCAACCATTAGCTCTTTCGATGCTCAGGAGGTCATTAAAGTTGGTGACCAATCCTTTGAGAGCCGTGTAATTTTTGTCAAACCTGATGAAATCACCCGGGAGGATTACATCAATGGCTCCTTAGCCCAGAAAATCACCATAAAAAATGGCACCCAGAAGGTGATGACTGCAAACGGGACTTTCACTCTCAACTCAACCATCAATGACATCAACGCCCTTGACCCATTTGTTGCAATACTAAATAATCTTGAATCCTTCAACGTCACGTGGGAGAGAGGCATCTTGCTTCTCAAACCAAAGACTGAAGGAATGCCAACCTACGAGGTTGAACTCAACGGAAAACTGCCGGGGAGAATCACAATAAAGCAAGCCGGACTGACAATTGTGGTGGAGTACAGGATGATTGAGGTGACAAAATAGCGTACGTTTTATTTTTAGACATGCCCTTTTCTCTTTTATGAAACTGTGTTTGTTTCTGGTGAAGAGCGTTTGGACTCTTACTGAGATATCTTTCCATGTTTCCTAAAAAGTTGGGGAGTAAAGATTTTATACTGGTTTTTTTAATGGTCTATGGTGACCTTTAATGGGTAGGAGAGTATTTTTAATAACAATAGTGCTCTTAGTGTTTTCAGCATTAAGTTTTGCCAGCGCCTACGAGTTCCAGGCCTACGGCTACGTCACTGAGGTCGTCGATGGCGACACCGTGTGGTTCCACTCCTACTACGGCTACAGGGCTGGGGAAACCTTCAAGGTTCGCTTCGCCGACATAAACGCGCCCGAGATATACACCGATGAGGGCAAGGAATCGAAGGCCGCTTTGGAATGGCTCTTTGACACGTACGGCTACTATGTCTACCTCGACGTCGATGACGTCTACGAAACCGACCGCTACGGCAGGGTCGTTGCCGTCGTCTACCTCCCCTTCTGGTACTACGGCTACGCACTCAACGTCAATGAGTGGCTTGTTGAGGCAGGCTACTCATCCATCTGGGACCACTACAACGAGTTCGACCCGTACTCCTGGAGCCTCTGGGTTCCAATTTGAGGTTTTTCTCTTCTCCGACACCTTTTTAACTTCCAGGGGAAACACACCCCTTTAAAAGAGGTGGTGATCATGAGCATTCTCATAAAAAACGGCCGCGTTATCTACGGCGAGAACTTCGAGGTCGTCAAGGCCGACGTTCTCATTGAAGAAAACAGCATCGTTAAGGTGGCCAAAAACATTACCGAGGCCGCGGATACCGTCATAGACGCAAAGGGAAAGGTTGTTTCTCCTGCCTTCATAAACCTCCACACCCATTCCCCGATGGGCCTCTTCCGCGGTCTCGCCGACGATCTGCCCCTCATGGACTGGCTTCAGAACCACATTTGGCCCAGGGAGGCGAAGCTCACAAGGGAGTACACCAAGGTTGGCGCCTACCTCGGAGCGCTGGAGATGATAAAGTCCGGAACCGGGACCTTCCTCGACATGTATTTCTTCATGGACGGCGTTGCTGAGGTCGTGGAGGAGTCCGGCCTCAGGGGTTACCTCTCCTACGGGATGATAGACCTCGGTGACCCGGAGAAGACCGAGAAGGAGATAAGGGAAGCCCTCAGGACGATGGAGTTCATCGAGAAGCTTGACTCCGACAGGGTTCACTTCGTCTTTGGGCCGCATGCACCGTACACCTGCTCGATAGCCCTGCTTAAGGAAGTCAGAAGGCTCGCGAACGAGCACGGGAAGCTCATCACCATCCACGTCAGCGAGACGATGGCGGAGATAGGCCAGATAACCGAGCGCTACGGCAAGAGCCCGGTCGTTCTGCTCGATGACATCGGTTTCCTGGGGAGGGACGTCATCATCGCCCACGGCGTCTGGCTCGACAGCAGGGACATCCAGATACTCGCGAGGGAAGGGGTTACCGTCGCCCACAACCCGGGGAGCAACATGAAGCTCGCGAGCGGCGTCATGCCCCTCCAGAGGCTCCTGAATGCGGGCGTAAACGTTGGCCTTGGTACCGATGGTGCCGCGAGCAACAACAACCTCGACATGCTCGACGAGATGAAGCTGGCGGCGCTT
>Ga0256838_1000537_pt1 | contig 22467 bp, 19 predicted proteins | sample 4571419metaG_FD_185978 | JGI IMG/M metagenome (GOLD analysis project Ga0256838, IMG submission 185978) | Hydrothermal vent microbial communities from Guaymas Basin, Mexico - 4571-419 | ecosystem: Environmental > Aquatic > Marine > Hydrothermal vents | place: Mexico: Guaymas Basin | collected...
AAAAACCAACACCATAAAATTTCCATACCCGTGGAAGTTTTATTTTTACAACCGCATGCGCTTGCAAGGTATATAGCTTGGTCATGGGTAGGCCATCAATGATATTTTTCTGAGATCTCCTTTCTATCTTTTATTCAACATCCAGAGTCCACAATAAGAAAGGAAAGTCGCAAAGAAGATATTCCTTCACAAGGCACAAAAGAAAGGATATCTGCTCCACTGTCGGAAAATATTTCTTCAAAGGCTATCCCAAATGTAGCATTGACCCTTTGCCGGTAAGTTTTCATATACTTTCATATACAAGGACAGAATATACTTCTATATCAAGCCCCATAGAAAACCACCGTGATTTTAAAACCATACAGAGAAACACTCATCAAAACAACGATCTGCTACTCTGTTATAACTCTAGCACATATATAAGACACTTTTTCACTATCCCAGCCAATGTAATAAAAACGCTACTGACATATAAAAAAGGGGGCATATACATGCCCCCTTCCACAATTTAAACCATTGACATTACATAATAATAGGTGGCAGGCCTATAACATTCCACCATGTCACCAAGAGACCACCAATGGTGAAGGCGAAGAATGCCTCCAAGAAGAACACAATAATACCCATGACAATGAGCCATACCCAAGAGGCACCACCATACTGAGAGGTACTACTGATGATAGGTGGCAAGAACATTCTTAGCATCATCTCCATACCACCGATAATCAGAGCCAAGATAATGGTAAATATCAACACACCTACCGGGTTAGGTCTGTTAGCATTACTCATCGCTATGAGGCCTCTTGTGCTCAGCACTTTTAGAGGTTTTCTGTCTGTTTCAGAAACAAGATAATAAGACTTTGTACCAAAATAAGGATTAATAAAAGATGCCATATTGACTGTGGCTCCACCACAATACATATTGTCAAACACGGCATTGAAAACCTTGTCAAAAGATGTATCAAATTTATCCATCACAGCACGACAGATATTCTGAGATGGCACGAAGTTTTCAATGAGTATTTTCTTAGTGTTCTTACCATTATCTATAACAACATATGTTTTAAATGCCTCGGTCTGCTGCTGGGTTACAGCCTGCTCTTCAGATGCATTACACTCACAGGTATCAGATACAGTACATGTGTTCTGCTCCGTTTGGCTTGCTTCTGTGGTATTACTTATAGAAGAAACATCTTCCACACCAGCACAATTGCTTTCAATTTTAGCAAGAAGTTCCTCTTTATAGCCAGAAGACTGACCTTCCTCAGCAGCAGCGGTATTGCCAGCATTGAAAAACACAGAAGCAGGGCAACCCTTCAGTTGCCTATCAACATATGTCTTTGTATACTCGCACTGAACATATGGCTTTATTTCATTCTTTGCCGTCATGCACTCTGATTGGTCAAGGGGAGCTTGTATACCATTTTTCTCTGCATACTTCTTGATGGTCTGTCTCATAAACTGGGCATAACCGTCTATACCGCCCATCTTTTCAAAAAGTTCTTTATTGTCAAGTTTAACCTGATACCATTTGGCATTTTTTATAATGTCAACAGCGGGTCCCATATTTTTGAGTGTGGATATAACCCCATCCATACCAGACAATGTAATCTCAAGCTCTTTAGGAAGAGTAGACAACATTTTTCTCATTTCCGCAAGGTTCTTATTATATTCTTCTATATATTTGTCTTTGTCTTCACCAGCAGCCATAAGATCAATATTCTGTTTAGCAGTAATAAGCTTGTCAATATAACCTTTTACCTCATCAAGGCGTGCGGTTATATCGTCAATAACTCCTAATACTACATCTATATCTTTGAAACTTCCCCCGGTTATCGCTTCTATATCTGCTCTTACAGCATTGATATCTGTAATCATATTATCAATAGTGGCAATGGCATTCTCAAGGTCTTCTACAGAACTATTGTCTTCAAGCTTAATATTATCAAGACCTTTCAAGATATTGACTATATCTGCCTTAGCTTTCTTCTCCTTAGGTTCAAGCTGAGAGGCAACCTCACCAGATAATATCTTCACACTGTCAAGGAGAGAAGCCCTGACATCGGCATTCTTATCTATCCATGTGCCAACCTCCTCGGCAGAAAGATCACCTATACGAGATGCAGGACACCCAGACACCTGGATTTTTGACCCTTCAAAGTGGTTGTAAACATCAACAAATGTACAGAAGTTATCTTTGCCCAACTTATCCATTAAAAACTTTTGGGCATCGGCATCTGTTTTCCAATCGGCAATAGATCCAGACTTCAAACTATATGCCTCATTGCCCAACATATCTATCTCGTCGGCAACGGCACTCCAAGAAACAACAACAGCAGGCTTTTCTTTAAAGGGAAAGACCTCACTGTAAAGGGGTTTGTTTTGATCTTGCATCTGTGGTCTGTCAAATATAAGGGGCCATGATCCCTTACCCCACTGCGTCAGATTACCTGCAGGAATCACCATACCAACAGCCAAGATGATTACCACAGCCCAAACAGTGGTCTTAATTCTTCCCTCACGACGAATTGCTTTGTAGAGGGAATACCAAACATAGGCGAGAATCAATAAACTAACAATTGTCCAGCTCACCCTCAGTTACCTCCCTTCACCATCTCTTCTGTTTCAATGAAATCTACTATGTCGTCTAGTCTGTTGCGAATGTCCTCGCTTAGGTAAGACAGATACTCCTGTCCAAGCACTAGGTATAGTATACCAACGAGGACAGATACAATTAGAAGGCCACTAAAAAGCTTCTTTAACATACAGGCCACCTCCTCACCCAAATAAAACAACAACTATGCACCTTTTACTATTGTACTACAGTTCAACCGATGCATCATCACCTATAAATAATTTGACTTTAGGTGCCCCTTGCATAGATATAGTGGCATTTTTCCCAACCAAACTATCCATAACACCGTGAACTCCAATAACTCTTACCTTATCAAGGAATACACTATAAGAGATAGAGCTATTCTTAATTTCACTATCATTACCGATGCATGTGAATGGGCCAATAGAGGAATTTTCCACAACTGTCCCTGTCCCAATGATAACAGGACCTCTTAGTTCAGAAGAGCGAACAACGGCCCCTTCCTCCACAATAACACGGCCAATAATACGGGTATCTTCTGAAACCTCGCCCTCTATCTTCTGCTCGGCATAGGCATCAAGCACGGCAAAGTTTGCCTCAAGTACTGTATCCTTCTTACCGGTATCTATCCACCAACCATCAAGTTTTATCACCTTAACCTTTTTCCCCATCTTGACGAGCTCGGCTATAGCATCGGTGATTTCATATTCACCACGCCAAGAGGGTTTGATTCTGAGAATGCTATCGTGAATAGAAGGAGAGAACAGGTAGACACCAACAATAGCAAGGTTGGATGGCGGAACTTTTGGCTTTTCTACAAGCTCTTTGACATTACCCTCTTCATCAAGGACAACCACACCGAAGCGTGTAGGATCATCAACCTCTTTAACAAGTATAAGTGCATCGGCCTTTTCATTGTAAAAATCATTTATCATCTCAGGCAGTTTCATCTCCGTAAGATTATCTCCAAGAAGCATAACAAAATCGTCATTACCAAGCCATGGCTGAGCTGTACGTACAGCGTGGGCCAAACCTTTAGGTTCCTTCTGAACAATGAATTCAAAGGACAAATCTCCACCACCATACTCTTTCATAACGGCATCCCTAATGGTTTCCTTGTTATCTGGAGACACGACAATACCAATATCTTTTATGCCAGCATCTACAGCCTGATCTATAACGAAAAATAATACCGGCCTATTCATCACGGGAACCATAGGCTTTGGCATGGTATAGGTTAGTGGTCTTAAGCGTGTTCCCTTCCCTGCCGCCAAAATGAGTGCCTTCATATTCTCACCCCCAAAAAAGTTTGTAAACCTTCCCTATCCATTACTTTACCAGAGAAACTTCCCATTTTACCGCCCCCACGAACATAGGCTCTCATCTGCTCCCATATATCATCAGGTCCAACAAATGTAAATCTATCTCCCCCAATTACCAAAATGGGAATATCTAAGTTCCGTGGTCTTGCCTTGGCAACAGCACTAACCATGTCAGGATCTTCAACTTTAATAACAATCATCTTACCTACATTGGTATCTGTCACCTCAGATCCTCGCCAAATCTCTTCTACCATATAAGATATCATCTGCTTCTTTAGCCTCTTATTTTCAGACACCAGTTCATCTACATGGGCTTTCAGCCGTGTTATCTCTTTCCTATATTCATCAATCATAGAATAGGCCCTATATCCTGCATAGAAGTAAATGCGACTACCACCTTTGTATCGTTCTATCTTTGGAAGCAAAAGCAGTGGAGCCAGCTCAGAGATATTTCTCACATGAAGGCCCCCACATGCGGAGACATCAATACCTGCTATCTCTACAATACGCACCACATCACCTTTTATCTTATCCCACTTAAGAGGTTTTCTCGTTGGTGGTAGTGTATCTCCACGATTATAATACCGTACCCTCACCTCTCTCGCCTGCGATATGGCAATGAGAGCCTCCATCTCTAAAGAAGGTAAATCAATCTTATGAGGTGGTACATCAACATCTATGCTGCTATACTCATCACCCAGATGCATTGACAGAGTTGTACCATCGGCCATATCATAAACAAGGGCAGATAGCAGATGCTGGGCTGTGTGTTGCTGCATAAAGTCATATCTGTGCATAAAGTCTATCTCCATAAAAACTTTACCCTCTATAGGTTCAGGCAACACATGCCATATATCCCCATTTTCATCGTATACATCAAGCACTTTCTTGCCATTGATCTTGCCTCTGTCTTTGGGAAAACCACCACCTCCAGGATAAAAAATTGTGGCATCTGTAAGTACATGGTAATGCCTATCAATTTCTTTTATATCTACCACCTGTGCATCTGTCCTCACCATATACATATCTTCCCAAAATAGTCTCTTCGTCACTTGTCTTCCCTCCCCGTATAGTAGCGGTTTTTCCCCAAGTCTTTTGCCTTATAAAGCCTTTCATCGGCAATCTTCATAAGGTCTTCAAAGGTTTCGGCACTGTCTTCTGGATAAGATGAAACACCAATAGATATAGACACCTTATATGGATACTTTTCAAAAAACTGAAAGATGGCATCTACAATACGTTTGGCAACTTCAGATGCCCCTTCAAGAGATGTAGCAGGAAGCACAACAATGAACTCATCTCCTCCATACCTAAATGGAATATCCATATACCTCACAGACTCTCTTATCAATGAACCCACATGGGCAAGAACCTTATCTCCAATACCATGACCATATGTATCGTTGATCTCTTTAAAGCCATCAAGATCCATATACAGTACCGATACGGGATAAATTCCACGGCGGGCCTTTTCAAACTCCTCACTACCTCTCTTCATACCATACCAACGGGCATATAGGTCTGTTAGCTTGTCCTTAACTGACACACTACCTAAGCTCTCCATAAGCACGGCAACACGGATAATCTCCATGAGTTTTATGAGAAAATATTCATCCATATCACTAAACACCTGGGTACCTGTATCGTTTTGCAGATATACCACAAGGTGCTCCTTACCTATAAACTCTACTTCACCAATGGCAGAAGGCGACGATACAAACACACCACCCCGTCTAACAACATCTTCTGGGGAAAATGCAAACTCATGTTTTGCGGGATTCCTACCATCAAGGGAATAGGACACCCATACCTCATGTTCTCCACCTACAGTGGCTATATATCCCTTCTCACCGGGCATGATATGCAGTATCTCTGCAAGCATACGCTCAAGAATGACATCAAGACTGGCCACATCGGTAATCATAGAAAACATATCAAGAATGCGATCAAGGAAGAAGTTTTCACTTTCAAGGTCAAGAATAAGACTATACATCTCTTCCATTAGCATACGGGCATCGCCTGAAAACATAACCATGCGCCTATGGAAATCTGAAGTCATATCTATGTTTACACATACCTCATGACGAGCCAGCATAAACCGTAGCAGTTTCAAGGCCCCCAATCTTGTCAGAAGCACCTCAGCTTTACGGTAATACACAGATGCTATCTTGCCCTTATCCAGCCTGCAGTACAGATCACCAATAAGGAATGCAGACTCTGCCGCATCAAGTAGCTTCCACACATGAAGATTTTTACGATACACATCTTTCAGTATATCTATGGCCCCATATATATTGCCCGACAGGGCAGTCTTCAATGCATAAGCCATCATATAAGAGATAGATTCTTCACCATATCTGTCCTTGACAGCTTCCACAACCGTATCCAAACATTGGGGATTTTTGTCAATGAAGTAGAATATTGCAAGCTTTCGGTATATGTCTGGCCTATAGTATGTCAATGGCATCTCCCTCAGTAAATCCAAAAGATACCTCGCGATATCCTTAGCCCTTCCTATATCACCCTTTAAAAGAAAATAGGAAAGTTTCAAATAATAATACTCAACATCTCTAACTGTATCTTCTGTGGGAAATTGATATTTGCGTTCAAACACCTTCATATATCTTTCTGCCTCTTTGACATGTCCCCTACTGACAAGCACCCATATCCAAGTGGCAAGAAGGACAAATTCCTGCATATCATCAAGGGGTATAGACCAACCCACCTCATATATGCGTCTAAGCACACTGAGTGGTGCCCTCTGAACTTCTTCTATAAGCAGAGAAGAAAACACCCCACCAAGCGATGTGCCCCCTGATACAAGAGCATACATGGTAGAAAACAACAGATATTTAGACGCCAACCTTGGAGACACTTCACTGGATAGTATGGCAAGATTATTATAAACTTTAAAGAGAATATCAAAATACCTATACTTGCGTGCATGAGGCACTATAGAACTGATAATACTATAGGCTTCATTAAGATTACCACTGTGCATATATGTAATGGCAAAGGCATTCTTAGCGGTAAGAAACAGCCATTTATCCATACCATCGTAGGGATCTATATACATGAAATCCATAAGAGGACGATGAATGTCTTCATAATTTTCCTCCCACTTTGTGCGGGATATATAGTTTGCCAGCAAGAACACAAACCACAAAACACGACCAGGAGGGAAATCTTCTATCCGACCCAGTAATTGCACTATTTCCTCTTTCTCCGGTAAGTCTCCCAGATACATCTGACCGATAAGCGAGTAAATATATGAAAGCCCATTATCCCTATCTATCCGAGGTATAAAAGCTAACATATCGGCTATACCATTCTTCAGCGTGCCGTGAACAAGATACTCATAAAATCCCTTTCTACCAATAAGTCCTGTGCTTGTAAGGGCTTCATACATTTGATGGGATACCAGACGGTAAGTATGCCTATCCTTCCATATGGCACTAATAAGGACCTTTTTATTACCTGTTTGCTTCCACAGTGTAAAGAGGGTATCGGCATCAAGTTCACAATACGCATCTTCTGACACCTGGGTTTCCTTACATGTCACATTGGTTAGAAGTATGCTGTCTTCCCAGACAGGTTCATTATCGGTATGAGATTTTACAGTATACAGACGACAGGCAAGAACATGTTCCAAAGGCGATGCATCACTCCAGCGGTCTGATAGCGATATAGAAACATCGGCCTCTTCATCGGTGTATATAATGATATCCCTATCTTCTATTAGCTCATAAAGCTCTCTTATTTTAGGCATACCAAGCACAATAAACGCCACTTTCTCTGCATGGATAGCATCAAGCACACGCTGAACAATACCACTCATACCTATATTGATGCGAACATCACCATCCATGATAAGAGATATAGCAGGCACCATATCGTATATGCTCGTCTTACCTGCCCATGGCATATAAAAGGCCAAACTCCGCATAAAACGGGCCCCTTCCATAAACTTTGAAGGGGATACAGAGAGCACAGGATAATAGCCCCATATAATAAGTCTTCGCATAAGACCAAATATATCATTTATGGAAAACGGCTTCTTCAGGTGATACACCCCTCTATGTATAACAATACCGGGATCTTGTGGCTGTATCTGCGGAACATCACCATAGGCATTTGCACCATATGTATTAAGATAACGCTCAAGATCATCTATCACCTTATCAAGGGTATAGCCTTGCTGCCGTGGAGGAAGTATATACACCTTACCTTCGGCAAAGACAATGTTTTTCAAAGTATATCCTTCCACATGTGCTATATCATACTTTAGAGCCTGCCTAAGCCCATCAATGAACCTCTGCCGTGCTTTCTTTCCCCATACCCTAAGATAGTGGAATGGAAGCAGATGTCCGGCAAAGAAATCAATCATAACATCATTATTGTATACATCAACAACAGGGAGAAACGGTTCTGGTAGATACTCTACACCACGGCGGACAGGATAATTTTCCAAAACAATATACTTATCTTTACCGTGTATATGCCATTTGGCTCCTTCTATAGACCATATGTTTACATCCATAACTACTCAAACAATTTAGAAAGTATATCCTCCCTTCCATCACTCCGTGCCCCATTCATAATATCTGCAATCACAGCATCAACAATCTCAGAAGATGCCCCGCTATCTTTCAGTTTCCTCACGGCCTCTACGGCCCTATCATAATCACCGGCCAGCACAGAGAGTTTTGCCTCCACGGCATATATAATGGGTTTTTCCCCGACTTTTCTTAGTTTCTCAAAGAAGGCAAACATTTGGGGTTCTCTTCCTTCAGAGGCAAGATACCCTAAATATGCAGATATAACTTCCAAGAGCGATATATCTTCATCGCTGAGTTTATACGCCTCTACAAGTATGTCTTCTATATTACCTGTGCGACCAATCTTCATCATATGTTCCGCCTCAAGGATATATAGCCAGCCCTCGGGATATACCTCCCTAAGTTTTCTCACCATCTCAGACACCCTGAACGGATCTTTTTCACTACGGGCATCTATCCACTGCCTAACGACCTGCCTAACATATTCATCGGTAGGGGCAGCGGCCCACGCCCTCTTAATCATCACCTCGGCATCAGCCCATCTGCCATCACTCATCAGCAGTTCTGCATATAGGGCAAACAACCATGCCTGGTCATGAAACTCATCAATTACCTCTTTCAGTGCCCTTTCAACAAGGAGCTTTGTAGATTCATCTACCCACATACTCTTAAGGTAATCTGCAAAGGTATGACGAATATCTGGACTATGAGAAGCTTTACTTATAGTTTCTCTCAGCTCTTTTACAAGATCGTTAAAAGAGACCTCTTCTTTGGTAAGTGCTTTTTCTCCATCTTTTATCAAAAGGCCTAAGGCCAACATAACAACAAATAACACCACTCCCAATATAAAACCCCTATTGTAAAGTGCCCTTATAGCAGGTGCCTTAGCAGTAGCTTTCCCCATGGCAAGTAGAAAAACTAGACCAACACCGGAAAAAAACGACAATATTGATGACAAAACAACATATACCCGCCTATTCAAGGCACATCACCACCTATTAACATTTTTTTCTGATAATTTATTTTATCAGAAATCACTCCCCAGACGCCCACTGAAGCATATACAGCTCGTAATACAGGCCCTTTTTCTGGAGCAGTTCGTCGTGGGTTCCTTCTTCAACAACCCTTCCACTGTCAAGCACCAAAATCTTGTCGGCCTCACGAATCGTAGAAAGCCTATGAGCAACCATGAGTGTTGTACGGCCCTTCATCACCTCTTCAAGGCCATGTTGTATAAGTCTCTCTGTCTCACTGTCAATAGAAGCCGTGGCCTCATCAAGTATGAGAATAGACGGGTGATGTACGAGGGCGCGGGCAAGGGATATCAGCTGTCTCTGTCCCACAGAGAGATTTGCACCACCTGAAAGCACCAGTGTATCGTATCCATCGGGCAAATCTTTGATAAAGTCGTGGGCATGAACGCGTTTGGCGGCATCTATAACCTCATCAAGGGGTATATCTCTACCAAGTGTAATGTTATCCTTAATGGTTCCCTTAAACAGGAAAGGTTCTTGCAACACCACAGCAGCACCACTTCTCAGGTCATCTTTTTTCCACTGTCTGATATCTATATCGTCAACATATATGGCACCTTTATCTACATCGTAAAATCTCAGGGCCAGATTCAGCAATGTAGATTTACCAGAACCTGTAAAGCCCACAAGGGCAACCTTTTTCCCCTTCAGCGCCTCAAATGACACACCTCTAATAACCTCTTTCTTGGTACCGGGATATGCAAAGTGAACATCATCGTATCTAATATAGCCTTCGGGCTTGCCTGTATGTGGATTGTCAGCCTCCGGTATGTACCAATTTTCATTCATAAAACGCTGTATCTTGTTAATGGCCGATGTGGCATCTTGTATCATTGTATACTTATCGGCTATATCCCTAATAGGCTCTATGAGATAGCTGATATATGTGAGAAATGCCACAACATCACCTATGGTAGATTGATTTTTTAAGATTAGATATCCACCAGCGACAATAGCCGTTGCCTGCATTGATGTTTTGAGGACAGGACCTGAAAGTACATTGAATATATCTGTTATGAAAAATGCCTTAAATAGACTATTTCTGTATTCCAGCGATGTCTTTTCATAATCTTTTCTGATACGCGGGACCTGCACAAACACCTGAATAATGGGAATAGCAGATAGTATCTCTTGAGACTTAACATTTAAGGTCGCCCTGACATCTCTGATATGGGAGTATAGATTTCTAAGCCAGCGACCAAATCCTATGGCAAGAAGGGCAATAATCGGAGCAAACACAAGTTCAATAAGTGCCAGTTTCATATTAACAAGAAATAGAAACACCCATACACCTGTAATGATAAATACATCGGACACGATAGCTGGAATACTCCCTGCAAGCACATCGCCTACAGAGGCCACATCATTGGTAATACGGGTAACAATAACACCTGTTGGTGTCTTAGAGAAGAAGTAAAGCCCCTGCCGCATCATATGCTTAAACATATCCATACGAATATCCTTCATTACCTTGAATGTCAGCATATTAATAGCCCATGAAGAGAAAATTAGGGGTATACCCAAACCCAATGTGAATCCTAAAATGAGATACATAATACGGGTAGCACCAGCAAAGTCATTTTTCATAATATATTGGTCTATAAGAATGCGTATCAGATATGGATTAATGAGTTTAAAGAATAGCTGAAGGAACAAACCTATAACACCAAACACAATCCATATCCAATAGCGTTTCACATATTTCCAGAGCAGTTTCACTCTACATCACCACCCATCTGATAGCGATAGAGCCTGCTATACAGACCATCACCCTTGGCAAGCTTGTCAGGAGTTCCCTCCTCAAGAACCCTTCCCCTTTCAAGAACAAGCACATAATCAGCCCAGTGTATGGCGGGTATTCTATGAGATACGATAATTGTCAGTGGCTTATGCTGTGCCACATATTCTTTGAGATTTTTCACAATGCATCTCTCTGTATGGGTATCTACAGCTGATAGAGGGTCATCAAGTATAAGAATATCTTTACCTGCTAGAAAAGCACGGGCAATAGATACCCTCTGCCTCTGTCCTCCCGAAAGGGTGATTCCCCTCTCACCAACAACAGTATCCAACCCATTGGGGAGTGCCTGTATATCGTCCCAGACACATGCCATCTTTGCCGCCCATATAATCTCCTCTTCGGTTGCATCAGGTTTGGCAAATGCTATGTTCTCCCTTACAGTACCGGCAAAGAGTATGGGGTCTTGAGGCACATAAGAAAAATGTTTTCTCAAAGACGGAAGTTTTATATCGTTTACATCTATATCATTGACAAATACCATACCATCACCCGGCTGCCAGAGTCTTGGTAAATATTTCATAAGCACCGTCTTACCACTGCCGGGGGGACCTGTAATACCAAGCACCTGCCCCTTAGAAACACTAAATGACACGCCTTTTAACACAATATCGTCTTTGATATCTTTCACAGTAATATGAGATACACCTTCAATCTCCTTAGTTCCCGTATCCTCAACCTCAGGTTCATATGTCAGCACCTCATCTATACGCTGAATGGCAGACTTAGACATACTGTAAACGGTAATAAACATACCTATACTAAGCATAGGCCAGGCAATCATGTTGATATACATCATAAAAGACACCAGTGTACCAATATCCATCTTGCCACTCATAACCATGTTGCCTCCTACCCACAGCACGATAACAAGAGACAACCCTGAAACAACACTGGAGAGAGGCCAAAATGAAGACTGGAGTGTATAGAGCCTTACACCAGTACCTATGTACCTATCATTAATCTCCTCAAAGAGTTTCATAAAGAAATCCTCTCTAACAAATGTCTTGATAACCTTGATACCTATAGTCGTCTCTCTGACCCTCTCTGTCATATCCCCAAAAAGCTCCAGCATGACCTTGAACTTCTTCTGCATATAAGAGCCAGCCCAGAGAACAAAGATTGTAAGAATAATCATTGGTGGCACACTCACCAGTGTTAAATGAGGACTCATAGACATCATCGTAGCTATTGTCATTCCCCCGAGCACCAAAAAATCAACAAGGATAATGGTTCCCATCATGATAAACCTTCTGACACTCCGTGTATCCCTAATCAGACGGGACATAAGATCACCGACATCAAACTTCTGAAGGTCTCTTTCACTAAAGGAAAGATACTTATTCATAATATCCATACGAAGTTGGTGATCGTAATTAACAGCCACCGTTCTCAAAAACCAACGATATATAAGTCTAAATATAGCAACAGCTACAAAAAGGGCTATCATGATAAATGCATAGTGCCATAAAACGCTTATCCAGTGAGCTTTGTCGGTATCTGTACTGAGAGACTTTATAAGATTTATAGCCTTTCTTACATACTGCGGATATATAATCTGCATAATATCAACAAGTACAAGTGATATAAAGGCTATAAGAATTTTCTTCCACTGAGTTTTTAGATAACCAAACAGCCTCTTCAAGGCCTAATTCCCCCTATCAGGGCTCCAAATGACACATCTCTTAGATACACATGACCATCTTCGGAAATAATGTCGCCCTTAGTAGGATATATGCCCTTAAACAAAAGCACCTGTTTATTCACACAACCAACAGGAATACCTTTCAGCGTCTTCTTAATATTCATGTCGGGAATAGATATTTTATAGGTCTTGCCCCCACTTGGCACGGCAATGGCATTTCCACAATACACCATGCGTGGAGATATCCATCTCGGTGACAATTTCACTGTAGCAGACTTTACAAAGCCGTCTTTATCATATAGAGAGACAGTTTTACCACCAAGAATAAACCTATGCCCTTCAAGAGGCAAGACATAAGCATACATAAGATCGGCATTCTCCTCTATCTGCTTGTGCTCTTCATTGCCAAATCGCTCAACAAACCTACCAAGATAGTAAAAATATGTGCCATCATACCAAACCTTTGCGTTTGCCGGCCCCAAGGTTTGCAAGTCTGAGGCGGCATCAGACGGCATGGAAGTGCATTTCTCCTGACCGTCTACGAGGATAGCACATACCTGCATATCAGAAACGGTCTTTCCATAGATTACAACGGCAAAGTTGTCATCTTGAAGACCAACAAATGTTGGCATATCATATGTGCCTATAGTTCTTGATGCCGTGGCACCATAGAGATATATCAACTGCATCTGTTTATCGCCATTTATAGGCTTGGCAAATACCAGTGCATGGGGAGCTATACCCATGAGATATCCGGGAGGAGCAACGGTAGCCGTCTTCCCTGTGGATAGATCGTGCATAACGAGGTTTTTATCAAACTCTACATATGTATATGGAAGAACATCTCCACCATGCGGCATATACAATGTCACCATTAATATAACGGCAAATAAAATCAGTGCAAGTGCAATCCAAACCTTTTTCATCAATCACCCCTCCCACCAACTTTCATATACACTACCATTTTAACAGCATGGTGAGAGTTTAGACCATATATTAATATACATAAGATTAATGAATTGTTATAACCATCATTCAGTTTTCTTGTTATAGAAGGCAACAAAAAGAAAAGGGAGGGCTCGCCCTCCCTTAATAGCAACTACTATTTGCGATTAGTTGCCCTGTTTTTTAATATCTACAACCTTAATGTCAAATACCAGTGTCTTGCCAGCCAGTGGATGATTAGCATCTATGGTAACGGTGGCACCTTCAATGGCAACAACCTTAACAGGAATAGGCCCCTGTTCGGTATTCATATAAAGGGTCATTCCCACTTGAAGATTTTTCTTGATATCTTCGGGGAATTTATCTATGGGATACTGGAAGACAAATCTCTCATCTCTCTGCCCATATCCCTCTTCAGGGGTAATGGTAACGGTCTTCTCTTCTCCTACTTTCATACCTAAAACGGCATTGTCAAAGCCAGGGATAACCTGTCCTGCCCCCACTGTAAATGTAAAAGGCTCTTTTCCCTCATTAGAGTCAAATACCTCTCCATCTTCAAATTTACCTGTGTAAATAACACTAACTGTATCACCTTTTTCTACCACTTCACTATTCTCCTTTCCTGTTTGGCTATTTGTAGCCGTTGCATTTTCACTACCTTCCTGATTGGAAACAGTAGTTTGTGACTGAGTGCTCGTTTGCGTAGTGGTGGATGTTTGACTACCGGTGGAAGTATTCCCACATGCGGCAAACGCAAACAGCACTGCCACAGCAAGCACCATAACGAAAAACTTTTTCACACTATACACCTCCAACAAATATATAGGTATATTGTATCACTCTATAGAGAAATGCAAACAAGCTATAAAATATCACTCAGACTGCGAAGATTCTTCCGCAGTATTTGAAGAGCCATCGGATACTTCAGACATAGCACGTTTCATATAGGCCTTGTAGTAAGTGCGAAGGTCTCCATCGGTGCCACATATATGGCTTACAAGCCAGTCAACAAGTAGATGATGAATTCTAACAACCATTGTATGGGTAGGGCCAAATCTTACATAATCATTGACCAGTTTCTTTACCTGTTTTTCAAACCAGCGATGGGTGTTGTAATGATTGAGATAACCAGGATACTCTATCTCCTGCATAAGTTTTTCCTCTGTAGCAAAGTGCTTAGCTGCATATTCCAGCATAAACTTGATATGGGACTTTATCTTTTCAGCATCAGGCTCTTTATCGGTCAGCTCTTTACATAGTTTATTAATCTCATTAATCAGTGTCTTGTGCTGGGCATCTATCTCAGGATGCCCCATCTCCATATACGGTTCCCACTTGGCACATAGTTTCTCTTCTTTCTTTTCCTCACTCACGACTTATTCTCCTCCAGATACAAGAGTACAAATGCCATAGCATAGTTTACCACCAGCATAACAAATATAAATGCTTTCATATACGCATCCTTTCTACCAAACCAGTCATAGACAACATCATACAAGACATCAAGAACATTGTCATAACCAGACGCACTATAGCCAAACTTCTCCAAGGCATCAAATAGGGCATCTGTAGGACTATCTTTCCCCCTGGCAAGATACATGCTAATGGCCGTTTCCAGTATATCGTCAAGGTTAGACAGCTTACTCATAACAATTTCGGGTAAAACACCAAAGGTCTTCTTAAGATACGAGTTAAGGGGTAAATCCAGAGATGTCCATATACTATCATATAGTTTATCCCTCCGCCTTTCGCATCTACCTACATCGGAAAAGTCGGCACATGATATAAGAAAATCTGACAGTATATAGAGTCTATCTTGTACAACACCCTTAAACATATCATCTATACGAGAGTTTTTCTTAAGTAACCCCATAATATAGTCAAAAAATACATCGGCATCAACATGCACATCAAAGCCAACCACAGAGAAATATGTAGCGCTTAGTCCCCCAATAAGCCGTGTTTTCTGCGTAATCATATACATCACCTCTGAAAAAGGGGGAGGTTTCCCTCCCCCTTCATACTACCAGATGAAACCAGCCTTTATACCTTAAATCTACTGATAATCTCAGAGAATGTCTTAGCCTCGTCTTCTATCCTCTCAACAGCACGCTGAAGCTGTTTGGTTACCTCTTCCATGCTCTGGGTAGAAGCAGAAATTTCCTCTGCTGTCGCGCTGTTTTCCTCTGCCACCGCAGCAACCTGTTCTATAGAACTGGATATTACACCTATCTGATTCCTAATAGATTCTACCCCCTCTATAATATCGTTGATACGCACAACGATCTCTTGTGTATCTTCTCCTAATTTAGCCGTTTCATCGGCAACCTGCATGAGCTTGTGACCTTCTTCTTCAAGCATCTTGAATTTCTCTTCTATGCTCTTCACAACATACTCTATCTTGTTAAGCAGACCTCTAAGAATGTTTCTAATATCAGATGCACTCTCTTCAGATCTCTCTGCCAGTTTTCTAATCTCATCGGCAACGACGGCAAAGCCTCTTCCTGCCTCACCGGCACGGGCTGCCTCTATGGCTGCGTTAAGGGCAAGAAGGTTGGTCTGCTCGGCTATCTCTGTAACACTATCCACGATAGAAGATATGTTTTCTGCCATGTTATTAAGTTCTTCAAGAGAAGAAACCAGCTCACCCAAGCTGTCAACCTGACTCCTCAAATCTGTGGCTATCTGTACAACATTTTCTGCATTGTTGGCAAGGGCATTAATGGTATTTTCAACAACACTTTGAGATGCACGGGCATTTTCCGCCATCTGCTCTACGCTTTCCATAATCTGTGAAGCGCTCTCTGCAGCACCAGTTGCCTCATTGGCCTGCTGTGTTGCAGCCTCTGCAAGTTGAGAAACGGCATCGGTTAGTTGAGCTATGCTGTCATTCATATACTCTGCAGAAGAAGTAAGCTCATTGGCAGACTCCTTCAGCGAACCTGTGGCTTTAATAACCCTCAGTACAAAATCTTTTAGTGTATGGGCAAGGCTCTGCAGTGCCTCAACAAGAAAGCCTATTTCTGTCTTATGTGGATACTCAGGTATTTCCACAGTAAGATCACCTTCAGCAACTTTCATCGCGGCAATGGCAATGGTATCCAACTGTCCCAGCATTCTATAAATAAAGAGATAAACGATAATACCTGCCAATATAGCCAGTATGATTATGACAATAATACTCTTGCTTTTAACAGCAGCATATGTAGCGTAGTAGCTATCATAAACTTTATACCCCAGTATCCAACCATTGTTTAGGTGGGCTATTCTCATACGAAAATGTCCTATTTTATCTTTACCCTCTATCCACTCTCCATCTTTGGCATTTTCTATCTGAGACCATAGATTCTTGAGATTCTCTATTTGCTCCTGAGAAAAACCTGCCTTCTTCACCTTCTCTTCATATATCTTCTTATACTTTGCACCGTCATCTCCTTCAAACAACTTATATTTTTCTGGATCCAGTGCAATACCAGTAATATTGGGATCGGGATGGGCAACAATAATAGAATTCTTTGCCAAGAGAACAGGAAGGGCTATCGGTTTATCCCCTGACTTCAAAACGGCGTTCTGAACCATCTTGGTAAGGGGAGCAAGCTCAAAATCAACCCCCACAACACCGGCAACTTGTCCATCAACATCAAATGTCTTTGCCAATGTAACGATAACATCACCTGTATTAGCATCTATATATGGATCGGTATATACAATCTTGCCGGGATTAGCTATAGCAAGTTTGTACCATGGTCTAACACGGGGATCATATCCACCTTCTTCAGGAACCCAAAACGAACCCTCTATCATACTTCCATCCTCATATCCTGCATAAAGCCAAAGCAAATCCCCTTTAACGGCCTTCCACGATGTATGAATAGTAGAATATACCTTAATATAATTTCTCAGAAGCATGCATTCATCTTGGGTCAAAGTCTGATCGGCACAGGCCTTTGCTACAAGCTCCCGTCCCTTCTCAAGGTTTTCCTCAGAAGAGAAAATATTATTCCAATCCGTTAGCTCCGCAACACCGTATTTTGAGGCAATATCCATAAGCAAACGCTTGGCCTTTAACGGCTCAGTTAGTTGAATACCGGAAAGTGTTTCTACGGTATTATTAAGTGGAGCCTCACCTGAAGATTTGAACCAATCAGACATATCCCCTGCCAAAGTTTTTTCAATAGACGAAACATTAGTATCCATAGACTCCACGGCAAAGCTCTTAAAACCACTAAGCACAATTCCACCAATGATAGATGACAATGCAATAACCATTACAAGACCAAAGATAACAATCTGCTTTTTCAAACTTGACCTCTTGGAGTATGTGTCCTTCATAACACAGCTCCCTCCTCTCAAGAATTCATATACCCCCGCACATTAGAAGGTTATCTATTATTTATTTTACTACCAATATTGGCATTTGCTAAACTGATATAGAAACATGAAAAGGAGGGGTGTATATGATCATATCTGAAAAAATCATATCGGCATTTTTAGAAACCATTCGCGAAGACATGAAGTTTGATATGGAAAAAGAAGAAAATGACAAGTGGACACTATATTTCTCTACCGATGCATGGGAGGAGAAACTGCCCATCACCGTTAGACTGGTACGAGATGAGCAAGGAACTCCTGCTATGCTCCTTATATATCACAGCATTGAGGTCAATATTGAAGACTTGGGAAAAGACGATCTCTTGAATATATTGGCACTAAACAGAGACATCGATTTTGCCAAGATAGCACTCTTAAAAGAGGAAGAGGGCATAATCGGTGTCACCATGGAAATGCCAACAGTAGACATCAGCGTTGAAGAGCTACTTACGGGACTGGTCTCTGTTGTTCAAGGGGCTATGGTATTTCACACCTTTATTGATGGCATATCTCACAGAGTAGGATTTAGAATACCCAAAAGGAAGTAATGTGATATAATTTCAAACTATGGATATATATACACTGATCATCAACGCTCTGAAAGTGGGCTATCTGGCATACGGTGGCGGTGGCACAATGATTGTGCTTGTGCACCGCTTGTTTGTAGAGGCCGGCTATCTGTCAGAAGATCTATTCTCCCGTATGGTAGGCACAACCTTTCTTGTGCCCGGTCCATTTGGTATTAATATTGGTGCATTGGCAGGCCTTGAGGTGGCTGGAGCCCTCGGTGTTGTCATCATGGTGCTTGGTATCATCGCACCATCGTTTACCATCATGCCTATTCTGTGGAAACTCATGGGGAATATGCCAGACAATCGGTGGACTATAGGTTTTAAAAAATCAACAAAGGTTATAGGATGGGCCCTAAGTTTCTTTGCGGCTATTTTAATATCAAAAACAGTAGTTGTGCACGTAGGGCACACACTTGCCATTGCGATAATCATATACGCACTCATATGGATAGGAATGATGTATAAATACAAAATACACCCCGCTTGGTTTATCGGCTTCACCATGATACTCGGTGTGATATTAGGGATGGTGGGAATTGTATGACGCTATGGGAAATATTTATCACATCAATGAAAATCGGTCTTTTGTCATATGGCGGAGGCAATACAACAATTGTGCTCTTTCACAGGGAATATGTAGAAAAGAGAAAACTCATAGACGATGAAACATTCTCACACATGATTGGACCATCTATATTTGTACCTGGTCCTTCTGGGCTCAACATCGCTTATGCCACCGGTCTTGAGGTTCACGGCGTAGCTGGGGCTATTGTATCTATGTTTGGGCTTATGCTTCCTCCTCTGCTTATTGTTATACCCTTGTGGATTCTGCTGAAAAAAACAGCAGAAATACCGGCATTATCGGGACTAAAGCTGGCACTTAAGGTTGTCGGAGGCACAATGGCACTTTATGCCGCTGTAGTCATTCTGGAAAGAATCTTAGCGGAAAAGACAAAAGTCAAGATAGCATCTATTATATACGGTTTAGGCATCGTCACATTACTCGCTCTGAAGGTTAATCTCATTCTCGTTGTTATACTCAGCCTTATCGTAGCCCCCCTCATGGGTATATTTGTGGATACATGAGTATAACACCTCTGTAAGCTGCCTTGCCCTATCTATAGGCAAATAGTCAAAGGCCTCCTTTTCCGGCCTGTAATACAAATAGCCATCTTCCGTTTTCTGAAGTATTCTCTGAAGAATGGACTTATCTACCCTATAGGGAATCACACCTCTAACACCGCCATCGTGGACGATAACATACACAACATCGGTTGTGGGAGTATACTCTGGATATGCACTTTTCAATACAGAATCAAGACATTCACTGCTGCCTATGGTGACACTGGCATCAAGTGGTGGTAAAGTGCCATACACAATGGCAACAATACCATCAGATATGGGAAGCACATGTCCTTCATAAGGCGGAGGAGGGGCTATAAGTGCCCCTCCCCACCAGAAAAATATCACCACAAGAACCACAAAGGCTATAACATACAACCAATCTCTCATCACTATTTTCACTTATGGGAATTGAAAAAGCCTTTGATATCTTCTGTAAGCTGTTGAGCTGCCGTTGCCGAAAGCTGGTAAGCATTTCCATTCCAAAGAATAATAGAGATAGGCTCTGTCGCCGTGTCTATATAGTTATCTAAAGACTTAAGCGAATCTTCCGGCAACTCACCTATAAATACCCCTCTAACATTCCCATCGTAAAAATAAAATGCCAGGGGAACCCCCATCTGATCTTCTTTTATACCCGGATAGGCCTCTTTATATATCTTTACAAAAAATTGCTGGGTATCTTTAGTAGCCCCATATCCGGGATTAACCTCCACAAAGCACATACCATTTTTACCAAACACATTTGTTGCATATCCCTTCAGAGCACGGCAATGAGGACAACCCTCTGTGCCAAATATCACAAGCCCCCGCTGGGGTGGACACTGTGCATTTACCGACACATTACTTTCATTACCTGTTTCTGCACCGCTACCATTTGAGGGAGTATTATTATTTCCACATCCCACAAATGACAAAGCCACCGCCGCTGTTATAACCACAACAGCCAATATTGTTAATAATCTACGCCACTTCACAACAAACACCTCCCTATACCCTTATACCACAAATGTTATATAGATATTAGCATATTACGGGCATAGGGAGAACCTGTGGTACCACAGACATGAGCTACACGATGGGGTATTACCCCAACAATCAGACCAAGTTGTCTGCATAAGCTCACATCTACCCTTAAGGTCACATGTGGCACAATCTGGCACCTGATAGGTATTAACCTTAAAGCGGAATAGTCTATACTCGGGCTTATTCCAGATATCATAAAGGCTCTCATTCATAATATTGCCAAAGGAATACCGCTGAACTTCAACAGGCTCACCAAATATCCACTCGGTATATGAGTGGGCAAGCCTGTAGCATGGAAGCACTTCTCCATCCCAACCTATTACCGTCGCCTTATCAAGGGCAAACGGACAGTATCGTTCAGATTTAATAGTAAATTCAGGAATTTCAACCCTTACTCCATAATTTACACTCCAAAGATATATCTTATCTTTCAATTTAGAAGCTTCACACGGTAGAAGGGGATATATTGGCTCGTCTTTGACATTTTCTGAAAAAGGTATAACATTTGAAAGTATTAAGCCAGACAGATGAAATTCTGCAGCCTTCTTTATCTCCTCTTCTACAAGGTCAAAGTTTTCTTTCATAATAACCATTTCCCACAAAACGCGGGGAAAGGCCTTTGATTTTTTTCTACGATACTCAAGAATCCTCCTTGTAGCATCAAACACTGTAGACAGACTAATACCCCTAATATCGGCAAACACATTCTCATCAGGGCTATCAACAGAAATAATAACCTCTCCAATATTGAGGTCAACAAGAAATTTTGCCAACTCATCATCAATCATTGTGCCATTGGTCGTAATCTTAATGTAATATCCTCTCTCCGCAAGTCTCTGTATCCACTCTTTAAAACGCCAGTGAAATGTAGGTTCTCCGATACCACCAACGACAACGGTTTTCAGGTGTGGAAAAGCCTTCAAATCCTCCATGAGCTTGTCAAATATCTCATCGGTCATATTGCCTACTTCGTCTTTCCATGTCTGACGGTAGCACATCTTACAGTTGAGATTACAGGTATTATTGAACTCAATATATATCTTCTTTAGGTCAGGCTTATCGGTAAGGACAAGCTTCTCTCCTCTAAAATCTACAACAAATTCCACTGTAGCCGCCTCCTCATACATTTAAGTTTTACCTATTATAGGACAATTTTGGAAAAACAGTAATTATTTATATCCCACAACTTATCAACTAAAAGAGCACACAGCACTTTTATATTAGCAATCTCGTCATATTATTGCTAATATTGTGGTATCCTTTTATTAGATACCCACACTATGTGTGGATGGGAGGTGAAACATATGGGAAAAATTATAGGTATAGACCTGGGAACATCTAACTCTGCCGCTGCAGTTGTGCTTGGAGGCAGACCAACAATTATACCCTCTGCTGAGGGCTCTACAATGTATGGTAAAACTGTGCCTTCTGTTGTGGCATTTACCAAAGATGGACAGGTACTTGTCGGAGAACCTGC
>Ga0256838_1000538_pt1 | contig 22454 bp, 21 predicted proteins | sample 4571419metaG_FD_185978 | JGI IMG/M metagenome (GOLD analysis project Ga0256838, IMG submission 185978) | Hydrothermal vent microbial communities from Guaymas Basin, Mexico - 4571-419 | ecosystem: Environmental > Aquatic > Marine > Hydrothermal vents | place: Mexico: Guaymas Basin | collected...
AGAATACTCCGCGAGATGGTTGAGAAGATCTATAATGTTGCTGTGGAGAGGATGAAGAGGGAGGGTTACGAGCCCGGCAAGAATGCTGGCATCGTTGTGATCACCCAGAAGGGTATTGACGAGGTTGCGCAGCACTTCCTCGCCAAGAAGGGCATAATGGCTGTCAGGAGGGTCAAGAGGAGCGACCTAGAGAAGCTCGAGTATGCTACTGGCGGTAAGATAGTGAGTAGCGTCCGCGACCTCACTCCCGACGACCTAGGCTTCGCCAAGCTAGTGGAGGAGAGAAAGGTCGGTAACGACAAGATGATATTCGTCGAGGGCTGCCCCAACCCCAAGGCCGTGACCATACTCCTCCGCGGTGCCAACGACATGGTGCTCGATGAGGCAGAGAGGAGCCTTAACGACGCGTTGCACGTGCTGCGCAACGTGCTAAGGAAGCCAATGATAGTGCCTGGCGGTGGCGCGGTGGAGGTAGAGCTGGCAATGAGACTCCGCAAGTTCGCCGAGAGCCTGGGCGGCAAGGAGCAGCTAGCAGTAGAGGCCTACGCTGACGCCCTCGAGGAGATACCGATGATACTGGCCGAGAGCGCAGGCCTTGACGCACTACAAGTGCTAATGGATCTAAGGAAGCTGCATGCCGAAGGCAAGGTCTATGCGGGCGTAGATGCCCTTGAGGGCAAGGTTCGCGAAAACATGATAGAGGCCAATGTGATAGAGCCGATACTAGTGAAGGAGCAAGTGCTAAAGAGCGCGACCGAGGCTGCTAGCGCGATACTGAAGATAGACGACGTAATAGCTGCTGCCCCGAAGAGTGAGACTAAGGGCAAGAAGGGCGGTAAGGAAGAGGAGTAACCTCTAAGTTAGTATCCTCAGTTTTTGTCCTTCCAGTGCGGTCTTGTTGTAAACACATCCTAGACCTACTCGCACGCGTACTTGTTCTTTCCCGCCTTGCCCTTATCCAACATGACGGTAAGCCGCATTGGTTCGGATAGGGTTTTAGGGTAGTCCTCGTTGCAGGATTCGTCACTAGCTAGGAGGTCGTAGCGAGAGGTGATGCGTGTTGGCCGAGAACCCGGCCGAGCTCAAGAAGCTGATAAAGATTGGACCTCCCTGGCTGACCAGGTTTGAGCGTGCACGTGTTATAGGTGCGAGGGCTCTTCAAATAAGTATGGGTGCTCCGGTACTGCTTAACGTCGATGAGCTTCCGGAGAATGTGAGAGACGACCCGGTTCTCCTTGCCAAGGAGGAGCTCCTTCGCGGGCTTCTACCTATGACTATAATCCGGTATACCAAGCGTGGTGAGGTTCAGGCTATTCCGGTTAAGTGGCTCGTCGAGCTTGATAAGCTAAGGCCGAGGATAAACTAGATGTAACCTGTGGTGGTTTCAAGGCTTGTGAATTCACCTCGTTTTGTATATGTTGGTGCGTGCTTCTACATGTGTTTTTGTTGGGTTGTGGTGTTCCTTGTAGAGGATCTTTCAGCGTAGGGGCTGCTGTCCTGTCCTTCATGTATGGGTGCGTGTATTGGGCAGGGCTGGGAGGCTTCGAAGGGGGGCAAGTTCTTCTCGTCGCCGGCTTAGTGCTTTGAGGCGTACTGGTTCCGGTGGGGGCTGTGGCGGTGTCAACGGCTATGTGCTGGTTATTGCGGAGAAGCCCAAGGCTGCTAGGAAAATAGCTGAAGCTCTGTCGGGTGGACGGGCACGATGGTGTAAGGGTATAGGCAAGGCGGGTTACTGGGTCCTGGAGTTTGACGGCAATCGGATGGTTGTTGCCTCTGCAGTGGGCCATCTCTTTGGCCTGTATAGTTCTCTCCGTGGTTTTCCCGTGTTCAGCTATGAATGGCGTCCACTTTGGGAGATAGATAGCTCTGCCTCGTACACAAAGCCCTACTATGAGCTTCTGGGTAAGCTTGCGCGTGGCGCAGTACTCTATGTTAATGCTTGTGACTATGATATTGAGGGAAGTGTAATAGGTTATATGGTTATCAGATGGTTTGGTGATTTAAGGAGGGCAAGAAGAGCTAAGTTCAGCTCTCTCACGGCCGGGGAGCTCATCCGGGCATTCAGGAGGCTTGAAAGGCTAGATATTGAGATGGTGGAGGCTGGGCTAGCTAGGCATGAGCTTGACTGGCTCTGGGGTATTAACGTTAGTAGAGCGCTCATGGAGTCTGTCCGTAAAGTGACAGGAAAACGTATCATCCTGAGTGCTGGTCGTGTACAGTCTCCGACATTGGTAGAGCTCGCTCGCCGTGACATTGATCGGCGTCTTTACGTGCCGCTCCCTTTCTTCAAGATAATTGTTGTGTTTGATGCAGGCGGCTCAGAAGTTAGGGTTGAGGTAGGGCGTTATAGGAGCAAGCCGGAGGCGTTAGAGGTTGCTTCAAGGATAAGAGGTGAGCGCCGCGCAGTCGTAGAGAGGGTAGAGGAAAAGAGGTTCACGATAGAGCCCCCCTATCCATTCAATCTGCCTGACTTGCAGGCTGAGGCTTCCCGGGTCTTTGGCTACAGTCCGTACTTTACGCAAAAGGTTGCGGAAGAGCTCTACTTGGATGGTCTGATAAGCTATCCGCGCACAAACAGCCAGAGGTTACCACCGGACCTAGACTATAGGGGCATATTGTCGGGGCTCGCACGTGTAGCGCCCTATAGGGAGCTAATAGACACGCTTCTTAGAGAAACGCAAGGCGAACTTAGGCCACGTAACGGGCCAAAGGATGATCCCGCGCACCCGGCCATACATCCTACCGGGGCAGTACCGCGTGAACCTTTAAGGGGTGCAAGGGCGAAGCTATATGATCTCATAGTGAGGAGATTCCTCGCAACGATGGGTGCGAGCGCAGCTTATGTAATGGTGCGGGCCATACTGAAGGTGGCAGGTATAGAGGTTGCTGTAAGCGGCAAGAGACTTGTCAGGAAGGGCTGGTTGAGGCTGTATAGCCCATACGCAGCGTTTAATGAAAAAACACTGCCGGGGCTCCAACGTGGCCAGGTATTGGCTGTTAAGACTGTCCGTGTCCAGCGCGGCTACACACGTCCACCGGAAAGATACACTAGGATGAAGATAGTGAAGTGGATGGAAAGTGTCGGGATAGGCACAGAAGCGACACGTGCCAGAATAGTGGAGCTGCTTTTCCAACGCGGCTATCTTGAGGAGAAGGGTGGCCGTATAAGGGTAACCGGGCTTGGCTTAGCAGTCGTTAAGGTCCTCGAGGAGTATTTCAGTGACCTAACAAGCGTCGCCCTTACTCGGAGCTTCGAGGAAAAGCTACAGGAAATACTACATGGAAGGCGGCGAAGGGAAGAGGTAGTAGAAGAGGCAAAGAGAGTACTTTTGGATAAACTATCGGTCTTCAAGTCAAGTCACATTGACGGCGCCGGACGTATGTTGGCCGAAAGCCTGGGGCTGCTCAAGCCGCAGAGCGCATGTAGAGTCTGTGGGGCACGCGAATATGCTGACGGCCTATGCGAGCTCCATTACCGTGCATTTGTAGCGTTAAGAGACGCCTATATTGAGTGGAGAAAACGGGTACCCGGCATAACGTTAGGTGACTTCCTAGCACAGCTCCGACGTATGGCGGGGGTTGGTGAAGCAGTCAAGGAGCTTATGGAAAGGCTCCCGGACTATCTAGCAATGCTAGCCTCTCACGAGCCTAGTGAGTAGGCCAAGGTAAGGGATCCTTAGAGGAACGGTCAATCCCTTATAGTGAATTGAGACAACGACACCAAGTATGTCCTCGTACGGTATACCGCCTGGCGGCTCAAGGCCTTGAGCGACGTCATCTACCGGGTTATTGTCGCCGCGTGTTATGTAACGATAAATTACGGTGCCGTCATTCTGCTCGCTTTCAAGCACCTTGACTACACGGTGTATAACAAGGCGGCCTGTTACGGGGCTACGGTACACGACTATGTCTCCGACTCTAATCTCGTCAGCCGGAGGCTTATGAATAAGCACTAAGTCGCCATTATACAGCGTAGGTATCATACTGTTACCTTCAACAACAACAAGCGGCGTAGAGACGTTAAGCCCCGTACGGAGTACAAGTATAGTGAGGACAACAAGCACAAGCGGTAAAGCAAGTGCCGCCGCGTAGCGCCTCATGTTATCAGCCCTTTCTAATTTAGTGATCGTGGATAGGTCTACTGCTGCTTGAGACTAACGTATGTGTAAGCGACTCCACGGTCTCTATGGGCTATCGCATCCTGCGGATCTTAGAGGGAGGATATTCTAGACAAAAAGGCTATGTGTTGTTCTACAACTCGTCGTCAATATCTATCTCGATGATCTCTCCCTCTCTTTTCTCCTCTTTCGCTTCGCCGCTCTTCAGTGCGGCCTTCTTCTGGCCAGCTTCGACCTCTACTTCTTCGCCGCCAACCTTTATCTTGGATATCACTGCGCGCCAGCGGTGGCCACAGTTAGGGCATACGAAGCTACCCATTACGGTTATGGTTATTCTGCCCTTTGCATCCGGGAAAGGCGAAACGAGCTGCCATGTCTTAACGGGCTCTGTCCTCGTGCCGCAGCGAGGGCAGACATAAGGATCTCTCTTTTTGCGTGGCAAGGCTATCCCCCGTGCTCAATCTGTATTCTCGTTTTTGGCTGGTTTTGCTTTCCGCGTTGGGTTCGGTGCCCGCGTCCACCCGCGGCCTCGTTGCTCACTCTATTAACTCTAGTTCGCTATGTGTAGCCAGATTCCTTGGCAGGCTGCTATGGTTGCTCTGTTAGCCTAACTACCGGGTTGTAGTCCCTCAGCTCTTCGCTTACGACTGTTATTATCTGGTTTACCGTTGCCGGCCTTGGCTCGTAACCTGCTACAGGCACTTCAACGATAAACTGAAAGGCCTCGTTTGACGCTCTGATAAGTCTTACGATGATGTCTTTGGCTCGTGTCACTAGGTGTTCGGTATCTAGTCGGTGTTGTATCTTCCTTTCGACTTCTTGTACAAACTCTGTTGCTGGCTTTTCTGGCGGCTTGCGGAGCTCTACTTCTAGCTTAATGGTCGTCTGTATGTTGACCAAATGTATTATCGGTTCGCTTATCGTTATGTAGTTTGGCATGTAGACTATTTTGCCTGCAGGTGTTCGTATCTTAGTGTAGAGCAGGCTGGTTGATATGATCTTGCCCCGTAGTTTTAACCTAGGGAAGTCAATTAGCGTTGTGCGGTAGGCTTCACGCCTCAGGAGCATTATGTAGTATGCTGTTATGCTCGCTATTATTCTCCAGTTCGCTGCAAGTATTACGAGAAATATCATCATAAAGAAGTATATGATTTCCTGTATATTTGTTACTATGTAGAGTGAGCTAACGAACGCAACACTATAGACTATTAGCGCGAGGAGCCTATGTATATGCTCTACAGCTGCTGCCGTGAAAACTTCACGTCTTTGGAGACGTGTAAGTATGACCTTGGCGAAGAGTAGGATAAAGTAAGCTACAAGAAATATTGCTGTTACTTCGGCTAAGGGGATTAGTATAGCGTGGAAGGTTTTAGCGAGTCTAGTCACGATCGTATGGTGGAGTATGGTCATGTTTGTCGTGTTCATCCCTCTTCACCCTAGTCGTAGAGAGATGTGTCCATATTAACGAAAAGCTTCAAGAAACTCTTCTAGTAGGTCGTCTCGTACAAGGGCTATGACCTGATAGCCTGCTTCAAGACGTATTAGCTCGCCTGGATCATGGAAGTTCTCTCCATCGTAGACGGCTAATATTTTGACGCCCTGGCGTGGGTACTTTACTTCGTCAAGGAGTTGTCCTTCTACGCTGCTTCCCTCCGCTATTGTTATCGCTACTAGCCTAAAGTTACCCGTAAATACTGGCACAAGTTCAACGATATTGTACTTGCCCTCTATTATACCTTCAATTATGGTGCCGATGACTTGTGGCTCTACAACTACATCCTCGACTAGCCCCACGCGGGTGAGTATCTGTGCTACGCGGCTATCGCGCACCTTTGCCACTATCCTAGGCACGCCGTACTCCCTTGCTATCAGTGCTGCAAAGAGATTAACCTCGTCCTTGTTCGTGGTTGCAACGACAACGTCAATGCTCTGAAGTCCTATCTCCTCGTAAACCGAGGGGTCTGTAGCATCTCTCGCGTAGGCTGCTACGTCAGCCTCTTCAGCGAGTTTCCTGGCTTTTTCCTCATCTTGTTCAATGACGATTATCTCGTGGCCCTTCTCGGAGAGATTTTTAGCTAGCAGCGAACCCAGCTTCCCCGCACCTATTATAAGTATTCTCAAGCCCTTCCTAGCCCCGGAGGCCTACAGCCCAACACATGGCGTCCCCCTTAAAATCGTAAAGAGGTGTTGCCAGATGGCTTATGCATCAAGCCGAGATAGTAGCGACTTCGTAATAGAGGATGTACGGGGCAGATGGATACTTGACTCACGTGGCAACCCCACGGTTGAGGCAGAGGTTATCACTAGAGGAGGGCGCGGTAGGGCAGCAGCACCAGCTGGCGCCTCAAAGGGTGTTCACGAAGCTATAGAGCTGCGTGATGGCGGTAAACGTTTTCATGGCAGAGGGGTTGAAAAAGCTGTGTTCAACATTAATAATGTGATAGCGCCACGTCTGAGGGGGATTGACTCGCGTAAGCAGAGGCTTATAGACTCGATAATGTGTCGAATAGATGGTACGCCTAATAAGTCAAGGCTAGGCGCCAACACAATCGTTGCCGTCTCGCTTGCTGCTGCTAAGGCGGCGGCTAGTACTGCCGGGCTGGAGCTCTACGAATATCTCGGCGGGACAGGGAGCGTCATCATGCCCGTCCCCTTGTTAAATATAATTAATGGGGGTGCGCATGCTGGCAATGACTTATCCTTCCAGGAGTTTATGATAGCTCCTGTGGGTGCAGATTCGTTCTCAGAGGCACTACGTATTGCAGTAGAGGTTTACCATGAGCTTAAGGATTTGCTAAAAAGTAAGTACGGCAAGAACGCCATAAACGTTGGAGATGAAGGAGGCTTTGCGCCTCCTATGAAGCTTAACAGGGAAGCCCTTGACGCACTTGTTGAGGCCGTAAAGAATGCAGGATACGAGCCTGGTAGAGACGTTCTCTTCTCAATTGATGCAGCTGCAAGCCACTTCTATGTAATAGATGAAAGGGTCTACCTAGTTGATGGCAAGAAGATGAGCGTTGATCAACTCCTTGAGTATTATACAAGCCTTGTTGATGAATACCCTCTGTTGAGCATAGAGGACCCCTTCTACGAGGAGGACTTTGATTCCTACTCTGAACTAACGAAGAGACTTGGGCACAAGATACTTGTGGTAGGTGATGATCTTTATGTGACAAATGTTGCTAGGCTCGAGAAAGGTATAGCCATGGCTGCAACAAACGCAGCTCTTCTTAAAGTAAACCAGGTAGGTACGCTCACGGAGGCTATAGACTTCTACCGGCTAGCATCAAACAATTCGATACGTGTGATTGTCAGCCACCGAAGTGGCGAGACTGAGGATACCACGATAGCGCATCTCGCGGTGGGGCTGCGCACTGGCTTCATAAAGACCGGCGCACCGGCGAGGGGTGAGAGGACTGCGAAGTACAACGAGCTCCTACGTATTGAGGAGCTCGCCGCTGGCGATGCAATCTATGCTGGCAAGTACGCCGCGAAGGGGTTCATGGGCCTCTTCACTGCATATACACTCTACTAGGGGGCTCTCAGCTCCGGGGGCGGTAGAGAGTTTTGTGCACCTCCTCCACCTCTAGGCTGCCACGTCTTCGGCTCATAGCTACTGCCAAGCCCTGGCGGCTTCAGCGTGCCGAGGAGGAGCTAGGGGATAGCATATACACTCTGGACAGTGAGGTAAGGCTCGAGGTTGACAAGTTTTATCCTCTGATATACGTTGTGAGTGTAGTGGACTCTATGAAGTTGTTTAGGATAGTAGTAAAAGAGCCTCCTGCATACGTTGAGCGTCTGGTTCCTGTCGAAAGTCTCGTGAATAACTTGGACGATGCAGTCATCTTTGTAAAGAAGAAGTTAGCGGGCCTTGAAGTGGGCGCGGTTAATGTTGAGGTGAAACCTCGTGGATATTTTTTATCAGGTAGTGAGAAGAGGATTGTCAAGGATTTTGTTGATGTGTTAGCTGAAGCAGGGCTTGTTTTTAGAAGAAAAACGCAATATGCTGTTAAGGTCGAGGATACACGGTATGGCATAGCTGTCTCTGTTATTAGGAACGGGTGGGACCGGATTAGCTACTGGCGTAGACGTAGACTGGGACTAATCTTATGACAAGGGTAGGGCCGCGAAACTATTAGGAGTATTACAGCGCAGAGCTAGCCAGGCTTGGGGTCAGCAGGTTATGCCGTCAGCGCGTGACATTATCGAGAGTGTATTGGAGAGGCCGTCGGTGTTCAAGAGCCGGGAGAAACTCTACCCGGAGTATGTCCCCGCTTATCTGCCTCACAGGGAGGAGCAGCTTAAGGGCCTTGCATCCTATTTCCGTAGTCTTCTAGTTGAGCCTGGTAGCCTGGCGCAGCGCGTGCTACTGGTTGGCGGCATAGGTACGGGCAAGACCGCGACTGCACGCCGTTTCGGTAGTGATTTCAGAGTGCTAGCTCATCAGCGCGGTCTTCGGTTTGAGTATGTTCATGTAAACTGTCACAGAGATAGAACTCTCTACCTTGTTATGCAGGAGATAGCGCGCCAGCTTCGCATACCTATACCTCCCCGCGGGCTGGCAGCACAAGAAATGTACCATATCATATTGAAGCATCTTGAAAATAAGGACATGTATGTGATTATAACACTTGACGAGTTTGACTATTTTATTGAAGTTGCAGGTAACGATGCTGTGTATTTCCTTGTAAGAACGTATGACGAGTACCCCAACCTCGTAAAGCGGGTAAACTTCATCTTCATAACGCGCTCGTTAACGAGTCTAGGCAGACTGGACTCCGCCACGGAGAGTTACCTAATGAGAAATGTTATACATTTCAAGCCATACACATCATCCGAGCTATTCGATATACTGAACTATAGGGCCCAAGAAGCTTTCCATGAGGGCACAGTGCCGACTGAGGTCATAAAATACATTGCTGAGCTAGTTGGGGTTGACAATGGTGGCAGTGGCAATGCCCGGCTTGCATTAGAAATACTTATGCTTGCAGGAAACGAAGCCGACAAAGAAGGCTCGCCTGTAGTGACCATAGAGCATGTAAGAAAAGCCTACACGCACACTAATCCTGACCTCTCGGTTCTAGTAAATGATGTCATTAAGCATCTGCCTCTTCATGAACTACTCCTACTGCTCGCGGCAGTAAGGACGCTAAAGCACTCCAACGAGCCATACGTTAGGATAGGCATGGTTGAAGAAGAATATCGTAGCCTCTGTGAAGAATATGGAGAAAAGCCGCGGAGACATACGCAGATATATGAGTACGTTAACGACCTCAAGAAACGCGGCATTATAGAGGCAAGGTTATCCGGGAAGGGCTATCGCGGCAAGAGTACACTCATAGGGATAAGCATAGGTCCCTTGGATGCACTAGAGAAATACATCCAGGAGATAATAGAGTACAGGAAGGGAAAGTAGCAACCTATGGCTTCTCGGGATGAGGGAGCTGCGTTGCCCGAAATACATGAGAGTAGCTTTTTGAGCGAAATCTTAGGCAGTAAAACCAAGCTCAAGATAATAATAGTACTGTTACGCTATGAACATGCCGGGATAACGCGCATAGCTAGGGAGGCCGGGCTTAACCATGCGGTCGCAAAAAAAGGCATTGATGAACTAAAAAGAAGCGGCATCGTTGTTGAGGAATACATAGGCCCCTACAAGGTCTACAAATTAGATCGTACGAATCCTGTCGTGCGCCTACTTAAAGACCTCCTGAGGGCCATTGGGAGTGACCTACCGGGTGTGCAGCCATGACTAGGCCGCCTACTATGGTTGATGTGACCGAAAAGAGGGTGGTGTACCGCGAGGCGGCGGCATATGGGCGCATAAGGCTGCGACATGAGACCATAGAGGCTATACGTGCTGGCAAGGTCGAAAAGGGTGACCCGCTGTTTGTTGCTGCTATAGCTGGCATACAGGCTGCGAAAAACACGCCTATGCTTCTCCCAATGTGTCATCCCATAGGGCTCACCAAAGTTGATGTGAGATGCAATATTGAGGATGACGAACATGTTGGGTGTGTGGCACGTGTTCGTGCTATAGCCCGTACGGGTGTTGAGATGGAGGCCTTGACGGCTGTATCTGTAGCATTATTAACAGTTTGGGATATGGTCAAGAAGCTCGAGAAAGATGAGAAGGGTCTCTACCCCTACACAGTGATAGAAAAGATAGTTGTCACTGAGAAGGTGAAGAAAGATGCAGACACAGCGAGTTAGCGGCAAGCTAGAAGAGTGTTGTCTGTCTCCCTGTACTGCTGCCACGTCTACGCCGTGAGCCTGTTGATCGTCTTGTCCTTTTCTGCCTGCTGCTCTGTCTGCTCTGGCTGATCCGAGAGGTCGCCGTGCCGGAATTCTCTCCCTGCACGGCTACGTTAATACCGCCAGCTACACTAGAAGGTTTTTCGAGCCGTAGCAGCAATTTGTTCATATGGTCTTTTACCTCGCTATATCGATTTCCTGCTAAAAGTCTTATCATGTTGTCCGTGAGGTTGTATGCGAGGGCTATTCTGGCGGCATAATCTGGTCTGTACTCAAATATTATCCGCATGTAAGGGAGGACTTCTGTAATAAACCGCTTCTTTGAAGTAAGTATGCGTTTAGCGATGGTCTCTGCTAGTGCGTTCCTTACTTCTCTCATCTCTTTCGTCCTTGCGAGTAGTAGTATTTTCTGAGGATACTGGTACTTAGCCCATCTGAACTTGCTCTTTTTCCTGGCTAGGGCGACGCCTGGCCCGGCCATGTCGAAAACGTATGCTAAGAGTTCCCAGGCTGAGCGCCTCTTTGTTCTGGCAAGCATTATGTCGGCACGGGCAAGAGACTCGTAGGCGCGCAAAATATCCTCAGGATCTGTATACTGGTAAGGTATATTTTCGTTTATCCATTGGAGGAGCGTCTCGTAGTCTAGGTCGGTGTGAGTTACTGCGCGTTTTGCTTGCCATGCGTATTTCGACATGAATAGATGGCGGAGCATCTCCCATGGCGAGTACTGTCTATCCCTTGAGGCTATTACGGCTTTGACTATGTCAAGGGTGACTTTGCCGTATCCTTCGGCTATGGCTTGTAGGTCATTTATTGCTGATCTAAGGTCACCTTCTGCTCTCTGTGCTATGAGTTTGAGTGCTTGATCCTCACACTCGAGGCCTTCAAGTTTACAGATACGCTTTAGTGCCATAACAATGTATCTTTCAGAGAGTCTATTGAATGGAACCATTAAGGACGCGTCACGCAGTGGCTTTAGCCTAGTATCCCAGGGGTCGTTGGCGGTCATCACTATAGGGTGCTTTGTTATCCGTATTAGTTCGAGTATCGCTTCGAGGCCACCACGGTCTGCCGTGCCAGATATACCGTCGACTTCGTCAAGTAGGATTATCCTGCGCCGCCCAAAGAGGCCCATCTGTGTCGCGGCTACTTTAGCTATTCTCTCAATATCCTCTTTTCTCCTAAAGTCGGATGCATTCATTTCTATTAGTTCTAGGTTGAACTCGTGTGCGGTTGCTTCCACTAGGCTTGTCTTGCCTACACCGGCCGGCCCGTAGAAGAGGGCAGCCTTCTTCTCCGGGGGGCGTCCGCTGAGCCACTGCTTTATCCAGGGAATGAAGAGCTTCTTGGCCTGTTCCTGGTCTACGACGTCCTCGATCCTTTTTGGGCGGTACTTTATTATCCAAGGCAGTTTTGTTGACAAATTGTAGACCCCTCTTCGCCGCTGTTTTTCAAAATGGCTCAAAAAGGCAATATTTTAGCTATTATTGTTTGAACTTTTTGCCTAGAAGCGTAAGCCATGCAAGAAACGCGTTCAACTGTATCTCGTCATCAGCTCCCTCAACAAGACGGTATTGAATCTCACCCGTATAGTCGGCTATCATGACCCTTAAGTCCTCAGGAAGTTTCAGCTCAGAACTGAATATCTCCCTATGTATCTGTTTGACGACATCTGTGCCGCTCAGCCCATAGTTTATCATCAGTGTGCGTAGCTTCTCTCTCGCCCTAACAAAATCGCCTTCAAGAGCCAGTGTTATAACTTCCCTTATCTCTTTAGGATGGGCTAGACCTACAACCTTGTAGACAGTGTCGGGCGTCACTGTGCCGAGTGCTGCAGCAGCCTGGAGGATGTTTATCGCCCTACGCATATCGCCCTCGCTGACCTCATATATTGTCTCGAGTCCTTCAAGTGTGTACTTACAGCCCTCTTGCTCACAAATCCACTTAAGCCTAGCGATTACGTCCTCCTTCTTGAGTGGCGTAAAGCGGAATATAGCACACCTAGACTGGATCGGCTCAATTATCTTGCTTGGAAAGTTTGCAATGAGTATGAAGCGCGTGCTTGCAGTATACATTTCCATGAGGCGTCTTAGCGCTTGCTGTGCATCTGCTGTCATATTGTCTGCTTCGTCGAGCAAAACTATCTTAAACGGTACGTTGGGTGGTGTACGGCTACGCGCGAATTCCTTAACCTTAGTCCTTATAGTGTCGATGCCTCTCTCGTCGCTTGCGTTGAGTTCAAGCATGTACTGCCTATAGTTCTCGCCGTACAGGTCATGTGCTAGAGCATGTGCAGCTGTGGTCTTCCCGGTTCCCGGAGGCCCTACGAAAAGCAGGTGTGGCATATTCTTTTCTTCAACGAACTTCTTTAGCCTCTTAACAATCTCCTCCTGGTTAACTATCTCATCGAGAGTTCGTGGCCTATACTTCTCTGCCCATAGAAGTTCGCTAAGCTCGCTTGCCATAGAGCCTCAGCCCCGCTACAGTAGGCCCGGCCGGGCTATATTTACGGCTAGTAGCAGAGCCCACTGGTCCTTATTTTACAAGAGGAGAAGCTTGAGGATAGGGGTGGTGTCTGTAGGTGAGTAGAGAGCTCTTACTGCGGCTCAAACTGATCAAGTACCGGTTTTGGACGAAGCAGGTTAGGGTCATGGTGGTTAAGGATAGTAGGAGCCTCCGCGTTGACGGGGATGAGATTACTCTACAGAAAGGTGTTGAGATAGAGACGCCTCTCTGGTTAGCAAAAATACTAGCGAGAAACAACATAGTCAATATAATCGAAACTAGTATAACTATTGAAGATATTGCACGTGTGCACTTCTCTGTCGTGAGTGCAAGAACACCCGCAGATCTGGAGCCTCTGCCACGAAACTTCTACCTAGAGGCCACAAGATACATCGAGCAACTAGAAGAAACAATAAGAAAGGAGTTCAAAGCGGAACTATTGGAGGAGAAGCAGAAAGCCATACAATACTTGCTCGAGATAATAGACAAAAGACTCTTGCTTATCTTACAGAGCATGCGCAGCCCAACCGCGATAGCTGAGATATCCTCAAAGCTCTCTGAAGAAGAGGCAATACTCCTCAACGAACTAAAGAAGGATATAGAGCTATGGAGGCGCAACATAGTCCCCATACAAGTAATGTAGATGAAGCAGTACCGCCACGCCCCCGGGGCCTTATACGGGGTGATTCCTCTAGCAGGCCTAGAGGGGGCACAGTGAGCCTTGGAGGCTATTTACGCGTCAAGCGGCGGCGAGATTCTGGATGTGCGCGAAAGGTTCTACGAGTTCGTGCGGAGCTTTAGGGACCGAAACGGTTCGTTTAAATACAGAGATCGCGTACGTCAAATGATAACAATGGGTCAAAGAAGCCTGCTCATAGACTATAATGATCTTTATCTGTTTGATACAAAGCTTGCCCGCATGTTAGTCGACGAGCCCGATACTGTACTCAAGCAGGCTAGTGAGGCGTTAAGAGACATAGTCCAGACCGAGGCGCCGGAATACGCCGAAGAGGTACGCAGGTTCTACGTTAGAGTACGTGCGCTGCCCAAGACCGTGCCGCTACGTAGGCTTCGCAGCGACCATATAGGCAAGCTGGTTATGCTTGAGGGCATACTTGTAAGAGCGACTCCCATTAAGGAGAAGATAGTGCGCGCTGTCTTTATGCACTGTAGCCGTGAAGAGGGTTGTCACGAGTTCACTTGGCCGCCTGAGGGCGAAATAGTTGGCGACTTTCTCGAGAAGCCGCCTGTCTGCCCTGTCTGTGGGTCATCTGCAGGAGCCTTTCATTTAATCCCAGAGAAGTCTGAGCTGATAGACTGGCAGAAGATAGTGCTACAGGAGCGCCCTGAGGAGGTTCCTCCGGGCCAGCTGCCACGTAGTATTGAGGTAGTCCTACATGACGAGCTGGTTGACACTGCGCGGCCCGGTGATAGGATAACGGTTGTGGGCATCGTGCGTGCCCGCCCCGACACATTGTCGAAGAAGAAAGCAATCTATGATATGGTTATCGACGCGGTGCATCTAGAAGTCTCCCAGAAAATATTGGAAGAGGTTGTTATAACTCGCGAGGATGAGGAAAGGATAAAGGCACTCGCACGGGACCCTTGGGTCCGCAAGAAGATAATAGTAAGCATAGCTCCAGCTATATATGGGCACTGGGACATAAAGGAAGCAATAGCCCTCTCCCTCTTCGGCGGCGTGCCTAAGATAACACGGGATGGTGTAAGGATACGTGGCGATATACATGTACTCATAGTCGGCGACCCTGGCACAGCAAAGAGCCAGCTGCTCCAGTACGCCGCGAGGATAGCCCCCCGCGGGATCTACACTACCGGTAAGGGCGCAACAGCTGCTGGTCTGACAGCTGCTGTCGTACGTGACAAGACCACTGGCGAGTACTATCTGGAGGCTGGTGCACTCGTCCTAGCGGATGGAGGCGTGGCAGCGATAGACGAGATAGACAAGATGAGAGATGAAGACCGTGTCGCAATTCATGAAGCTATGGAGCAGCAGACTGTCAGTATAGCAAAGGCAGGCATTATAGCAAAACTAAATGCGCGTACAACTGTGATAGCTGCAGGGAACCCCAAGTTTGGCCGCTACTTACCCAATCGCACACTCGCTGACAACATAAACCTGCCCGTTACGATATTGTCGCGCTTCGACCTCATATTTATCCTTCGTGACCAGCCTAACCCTGAGGAGGATAGAAAGCTAGCGAGACACGTACTGGAGGTCCACCGTGAGGCTGAGAAGGTCAGGCCAGAGGTTGACCCAGCTCTGCTCAAGAAGTATATAAGCTACGCAAGGAGGTATGTAAGACCACGCTTGACCCCCGAGGCGAGCAAACTGATAGAAGACTTCTACGTAGAGATGCGGCGGCTAAGCGCTGAGAACCCAGAGGGTGCTGTGACTATAACAGCGAGGCAGCTGGAGGCCCTGATAAGGCTCGCTGAGGCTCATGCAAAGATGGCTCTAAAGCATGAAGTCACATGTGAGGACGCGGAGGCAGCAATAAGACTCATGAAAAGCTTCCTTGAGAGTGCAGGCCTTGACATAGAGAGCGGCAAAATAGACATAGATGTGATAATGACGGGTAAGCCACGTAGCAAGCAGGAAAAGCTTACACGTATACTTGAGATAATAGAAAGCTTAGAAGAGGAGAGCGAAGAAGGCTGTGCAAGGCTAAAGGAGATACACCGTAGAGCGGCAAGTGAGGGAATAGAGTCAAGCCTAGTTGAGGAGGCGATAAGGAGCTTCAAGAGAGACGGAATGATATACGAGAAAAGCATTGGATGTTACGCGGTGGTTCGCTGAGCCGGATACGGCTTCCTGATTGGAGGCGCAGTGGGGTGTGTCTAGGCACGTCTGTAATAGAATAGAGCTAAGACGTGTCAGAGAGACAGATATAAATGAAATATACAGAATCGAGAAGAGTGTTTTCCGGAACCCGTATCCGCCCTACTATCTTTCGCTGCTAGCCGCCCTTACACCACACTTTCTCGTCGCACAATGCGAAGGACGTGTAGTGGCATATGCGGTAGCTGTAGTTATCGAAGGCCGTGTTTGTCACGTGCTTTCGATAGCTGTAGAGAGGGGCATGCAGGGCATGGGGATAGGGAAGAAACTTCTACAGCGTCTGCTACTTGACTGCTGTAGTGTCGGCGCTAAAACAGCTATGCTAGAAGTCGAGTATACAAACTATGCTGCCCAAAGGCTCTATCTCTCACTAGGTTTTCGTTATGCAGCAACGTTGCCGAACTACTACGGCGAAGGAAGACACGGCCTCGTAATGATCGCTTTAGAGCCATGTGCGGCAAGGCGGGGCCATGGAGAGCGGGACACACGGCAAGCCCTATGAAGAAGCACCGCAAGACGATAATACCGGGTGTCATCGCTGTGAGTGGAAGGGAGTACATCAACTTCATAGTGCTAGACTCTAGCTACGAGGTTGTAGGCCGCGAGCCAGTCGTTGTCCTTTGGGGGCTCACCGATAGGGGGGAACGGGTAGTCCTACATGATAGGTTGTTTAGGCCATACTTCTATGGCCTCCTCGCTACCGGAAGAGAAGATGAAGCGCAGCAAATAGCATCACGTGTAAAGGCGCTGAGCAAGCCGCGTAGCCCCATACTCGCTGTCAACGTTGTCGACAAGAAGTACTTCGGTCGTCCACGTAGGGCTCTGCGCGTAACGACCGTTCTACCAGAGGCTGTGAGAGAATACAGAGAAGAGGTCCGAAGACTTGATGGCATAGAGGACGTGCTGGAGGCAGATATAAGGTTTGCTATGCGCTATATAATTGACAAGCACCTCTTCCCATTTCGGCTCTATAGAGTGCCTGTAGAGGAGGTACCTCGTAATCCCGGCTATCGGGTGGATAGGCAATTCGTCGTTGTCGGGGAGCCTGAGCCTCTCGAAAGCCTCGTTGAGAAGACGCTTTTGCCCGACCTAAGGATTGTTGCATTCGATATAGAGGTTTACAGCAAGCATGGTTCGCCAAATCCACTACGTGACCCGGTTATAATAATATCGGTTATGAACGACAAGGGTGAGATAAAGCTCTTCACGGCTGACGACCATGACGATAAAAATGTTATACGAGAATTTGTAGAATACATTAAGAGCTACGATCCTGATATAATTATAGGCTATAATAATAACCATTTTGACTGGCCATACCTAATGCAGAGGGCCAGGCACCTCGGGATACGGCTTGATGTGACCCGCCGCGTAGGGGCGGAGCCTGCTACGAGCGTCTATGGCCATGTATCGGTGCCAGGAAGACTTAACGTTGACCTCTATGATTACGCTGAAGAGATGCACGAGATAAAAGTCAAAACGCTAGAAGAGGTTGCTGAGTATCTCGGCGTAATGAGGAAAGATGAGCGTGTAAACATAGAATGGTGGGAGATACCTCTATATTGGGATGATAAACAAAAGCGTAAGGCGCTGCTCCAGTATGCCATTGACGACGTGAAGGCGACGTACGGTATAGGGGAGAAGATACTGCCTTTCGCGATACAGTTGTCCAACGTGACCGGTGTGCCTCTTGACCAGGTAGGTGCTATGAGTGTAGGTTTCCGGCTTGAATGGTATCTTATCAGGGCAGCCTACGATATGAACGAGCTTGTTCCTAACCGCGTGGAAAGGCCCGAGGAGAGCTACAGAGGCGCCATAGTGTTCAAGCCGCTCAAGGGGATCCACGAGAACGTTGCGGTGCTTGACTTCAGCTCAATGTATCCCAACATAATGATAAAATACAATATAGGTCCAGACACTATAGTTGATGATCCACGCGAGTGTGAGAAGTATGGGGGCTGCTATGTTGCGCCAGAGGTGGGCCATAGGTTCAGAAAACAGCCTCCAGGATTCTTCAAGAACGTACTTGTAGATCTACTTGAGCTTCGGCGCCGGATAAAGGAAGAGATGAAAAAGCTCCCGCCGGATAGCCCCGAGTATAGGCTACTAGATGAGCGCCAGAAGGCTGTCAAGGTCCTGGCTAACGCTAGTTATGGCTACATGGGCTGGAGCGGTGCTAGATGGTACTGTAGACGCTGCGCAGAGGCCGTTACGGCTTGGGGCCGCCAGCTCATACTCACGGTGGCTGATTATGCGAGGCGCCTAGGGCTAAAGGTTATCTACGGTGATACGGACTCCCTCTTCGTGAGCTATGATCCTGAAAAAGTGAAAAAGCTGATAGAGTTCGTAGAGAAGGAGTTAGGCTTTGAGATAAAGATAGACAAGGTGTACCGCCGCGTCTTCTTCACTGAGGCCAAGAAGCGCTATGCTGGGCTGCTCGAGGATGGCAGGATAGACATTGTCGGTTTTGAGGCTGTCCGTGGCGACTGGTGTGAGCTTGCCAAAGAGGTTCAGTGGCGAGTAGCAGAGATAGTCCTAAAGACAGGTGATGTCGAGAAGGCTATAGACTACGTAAAGCGTGTAATACGTGAGCTGCGTGAGGGTAAAGTCCCGATAGAGAAGCTGATAATATGGAAGACATTGACAAAGAGGCTAGAAGAATATGAGCATGAGGCTCCACATGTGGTTGCCGCACGTAGGATGATGCAGGCGGGCTACAAGGTATCGCCTGGCGACAAGATAGGCTACATCATAGTGAAGGGGACAGGCAGAGTCTCCCGAAGGGCATACCCATACTTCATGGTGAGGCCTGAAGATGTCGACGTTGACTACTACGTTGACCATCAGATAATACCGGCAGCCCTCAGGATACTTGGCTATTTCGGCATAACCGAGAGGAGGCTCAAGACGGTAGCCACAGGCCAGAGAAGCATATTCGACTTCTTTGCGGCGGGCTCCCGAAAAACCAAAGGCTAGGGCGTCTAGATAGTGAAGAGTGCGCCTGGCGCAGTTAGTGCGGTTAAGAAATAACGCCCGGACTGGACAGGAGAGCCTCTGGTTCTAAGAGGAGACGTTTCTCCCGGGTCCGCACCAAGGTGCCGGGGGCCTGTCATTGCGTTAGATGTATGTGGGGTGTATTGCTATGATACTAGCGTCATGGCGTACTCTAGCATGGATAGTGAGGAGAGCGGATGTAGTCCTGGAAGTATTGGATGCCAGAGACCCGATGTCTACGCGGAGCAGGCGGCTGGAGCGTATGGTACAGTCGTTAGGCAAGAAGCTTATCCTAGTCATAAACAAGGCCGACCTAATCCCCCGTGAAGTAGCCGATAAGTGGAAGAGGATATTGGAGGATATGGGATACCCGACGGTCTATATGGCTGCTCGTGACCATAAGGGGACACGTGTGCTTAGAAGGAAGATACGCCAAGTCGCGGACGGTGAGCCGATAATTGTTGCGGTGGTTGGTTTCCCTAAGACGGGCAAGTCTACTATAATAAATGCGTTGAAGGGTAGGCATGCTGCGTCGACGAGCCCTATACCGGGGAGTCCCGGATATACTACTCATGCGCAGCTCTACCGTATCGGCAGCAACCTCTACATGATAGACACACCCGGGGTTATTCCTGTCGAAGGTGGAGCTTTGGAGGCCATTGTGCGGGGGCGTCCACCTGAGCAGTTAAGAGATCCGGTGAGGCCTGCGATGATGCTCATAGAGAAGGCTCTTCGATATAATCCAAGGGCGGTGCTTGATGCCTATGGGTTTGATGAGAAGGACCCTTACCGTGTCCTTGAGCTGATAGCTCTTAAACGCGGGTGGCGATACAAGAGTGACGGTGAACCTCTTGTTGAGGAGGCTGCACGGGCAGTGATAAGGGATTACCACGAAGGCAAGTTGTTGTTCTACGTTCCACCCGAGGAGTATCTTTTAGGGAAACAGGGACGTAGAGTCAGACTCTAGGGTAGGAGATTTCGTCTTGCAGCAGGCTTCCAGCGAGTGCGGCGATGCACAGTTCATAGTTATTACGGGGCGTCCAGGCGTCGGGAAGACCACTCTATTCATACGTGTGGTTGAGAGGCTTCAGAAGGATGGTTATAGGGTAGAGGGCTTCGTTTGTCCGGAGGTACGTTGGAGTGGTAGGAGGATAGGCTTTCTCATACGTAGCCTTGACGGGCGTATAGAGAGGTGGCTAGCCCGTATAGACGGCTGTGACGGGCCTAGAGTGGGGCGTTACTTTACCTGCATGGAGGCTGTCGAGGTAGCCTCCTACCTCTTGAAGAGGTATAGGAACGCTGACGTAGTTGCGATAGACGAGATAGGGCCTATGGAGCTTCGCCTCCCAGGCGTCCGCCGTGTAATCGAGGAGGTGTTAATGAGCGAGAAGCCTGGGCTATTTGTTGTGCATGAGAGGCTTAATGATGAGAAAATACGGGGCCTCCTTGAAGGCCGTAGTTGTGTCTTCAAGGTAACTGTTGAAAACCGTAACGCCTTGTTCGAGAAGGTTTACAAGGCGGTGATTAGAGCTATAACTAAATATAAGTAAGTTAGGCATGGATGGTGCTGTGCCATCATCAAGTCATATGTAAGCGTTAAAAACAAGTAAAGATTGACGCCCTGACGGTTATGGGCGGGATGCCCGGGCGTTCCAGCACTGACGCCTACCCGGGGGCGGTGATGGAGAGTTGTGGGGCCTTCCGCCCCCGGGTACCGCCCCGTGGGCTTCTGCCTCAAGTCGCCTTGGGGGCGAAGGCTGAGCCAGCTTGGCGGAAGAGGCAGGTGTTTTATACCGTCCAGGCAGGGTTGGCTCCTTCCTCCAGGGTGCCTCGGCGTGAGCGAGAAATGCAAAGAGTACATTATAGTTATCGGCGATAAGCAAGTATTCATAACGCCCCAAGTGCTGGAGATAATTCACGAGTATCTTCACAGGCCAATGGGGCTGGAGGAGCTGGCAAAGAAACTCGGGCTCGACAACTGGGAAGAAGCCTATACATTCATAAAGGAGATACCAGCATGGATAATGTGGATGCCAATAAATCTATGGCGGCACCGGTTATCGAAAGAGGGCTGTCTTGAGCTCTTCGAGGGTAGCGAGGAGCAGGAAGCTCCAGCCGGCTAGTCTTTACATACGCCACAGAAGACTACGTGTCGAAGCACTTCTCGAGACCTCTCTATCCTCTTTATTAGGATCAAGTACTACGCCTCAGTATACAGTTCCGGCCCGCCCCGGTTTCCGGCTCTAGCCTTCTTCTAGCCTAGCCTCAAGCCTGACGCCCTACCTCGGTGGGAGCCAGCCCAGTAGGCTCCTGCACCACTCGTCAAGGGGGCTGATGGCCTTGAAAGTTACCTACAAGGACCTTAAGCATGGTGTTGTAAGGCTCGTGCCCGAGTCAAGCGACGACCTATGGCTTCTTGCTACAATACTTCAACCAGGCGACCTAGTCAAGGCAAGGACTGTACGTGAGGTACATTTTGGTGATAAGGGCAGTGGCAGGAGCTCAAGGATACCCATGACGCTCACTGTGCGAGTTGAAAAAATCGAGTTTCAGCCGTTTACTACACGGCTAAGGATACGTGGTGTGGTAGTTGAAGGGCCCGAGAAGTACGGCGTCAAAGGCAAATACCATACACTCAGCGTGAACGTGGGTACCGAGCTTACGGTTATGAAGCCGGGTGGATGGAGTAGACAGCTCCTGGATAGGCTCGAGAACCAAGGCCCAGGCGAGGCGGCCATCATAGTAGCCATAGACTACGACGAATATGCTATAGGTGTACTGCGCGGTCAAGGTGTTCGGATTGTTAACAGTGGCTCGCTCCACCTGCCAGGCAAGGATGACCCTTCTTGGCATGAGAGGCTAGAGCAGGAGCTTAACGTCATTGCGAAGCGCGTAGCAGAGTTGGCTGCAAGGGAAAAACCCCTTATCGTAGTCGTAGCTGGCCCGGGTAGGCTTAAGGAGATACTGGCTGAACGTATCAAGGGCCTTCTCGGCGAGAGGCCTAGGATTAGCACAGACAATGTATCCATGGGTGGAGAAGCCGGTGTCTACGAGGAGATACGTCGTGGCCTAGCTAGAGAAGTCCTTCGTGAAGCAGCATCTATAATCGCTGAACGCATAATGGAGGAGTTTGAACGTAGACTAGCTAAGGAGCCGTCTCGTGTTGCATATACGCTCGACATGGTAGAAAAGGCTGTGGAGGCAGGGGCTGTGGAGGAGCTACTGGTTCTTGACGAGATGCTCCATAGTCCGGACCCGTCTACACGAGAACGCGTTGAAAGAGTGTTGAGAAAAGCTGATGAAACGCGTACAAAGATACATTTCGTCAGCCTCGAGTCGCCTGTAGGCTTCAAGCTTAAAGGGCTTGGCGGGATAATTGCACTGCTACGTTATCCTCTTGACATTAACTGGTAGCCTGGCTCCCCTACGGAGAGAGGGATACCTAATGCTCAGCACGCCTCCACGCAGCCGCATGGTCGGCGGCAGAAACGCCCTATTCCTAACGATCTCCACGTAGTCGAGAATTCTTTTGTCTATATGCTCTACATCGGCTTCAAGCCTTGCTAGGAGACCCTCTGGCGTCACAGATTCGTAGGGCTTCCTTAGGCGCAGCGATTTTCTCGTGAGACGAGCTCTCATCTGCACCTTATCCTTGTAGCTGGCTGGGCAGTAGTGTACCGTGATACGCAGCCCTGCCTCGGCAGCCCATCGTACTATTTCGA
>Ga0256838_1000539_pt1 | contig 22392 bp, 18 predicted proteins | sample 4571419metaG_FD_185978 | JGI IMG/M metagenome (GOLD analysis project Ga0256838, IMG submission 185978) | Hydrothermal vent microbial communities from Guaymas Basin, Mexico - 4571-419 | ecosystem: Environmental > Aquatic > Marine > Hydrothermal vents | place: Mexico: Guaymas Basin | collected...
AAACTACAACAACTACATCATCTTCTTTTTTTCTCTTTGTTACTATTTTGGCTACATTCCTAATTCTTTCTCCTGAACCAACAGAAGTTCCTCCAAATTTCATTACAGTTACCATGATTTACACCAAAGAGGATTTTATTATATAATATATAATTTGATAAAATTAACCACACAAAATTTTAAACCATATATATTTAAAATTTTCTTTCACTACAAAAAATAAAATTTTTTTGAAATATTTTTACTAATTTTCCAAATTATTTGGTTTTTAGTTACAAGTTAAAAGAGAAGTAAAATTAACATCCAAATTTTAAGATATTGGGTAGTAATAAAAAGAGAATTTAAATAAATTGCTAAGAAATGAACCAATAAGTGGATTGTTATATTTAGTTAGAAATTTGAATTAATTAATGTATTTGGTTATTTTCTATACCGAAACGGTCTGATTTTAACTTTTACATGGAAGAGTTACAAAACGACGAAATGTTAAGAGATTTCCATACCGAAACGGTCTGATTTTAACTTTATTTTTCTATTTTTATCCAAAAAAAAATAGAAACTAATTTCCATACCGAAACGGTCTGATTTTAACGATTACTAATTTCATTCTCAAAATTCTTTTCAATTTTTATTTCCATACCGAAACGGTCTGATTTTAACCTTTGTTATAGTCGAAAATAAGTTTAAAATCACAAACTCTGATTTCCATACCGAAACGGTCTGATTTTAACATTAGAAAATGAGGGAGAGGATTATTTACCTTATCTTAATTTCCATACCGAAACGGTCTGATTTTAACTCTAGGAGTTCGATTATAAGTTTTTTAATTTCATCAGTATTTCCATACCGAAACGGTCTGATTTTAACATCATGATAAGAAAGAAACATCTCCTCATCAAAAGCAATTTCCATACCGAAACGGTCTGATTTTAACCGTCACCAAACCACAACAACAATAAAAGGTGATAGCAAATTTCCATACCGAAACGGTCTGATTTTAACCGCTTTGGCATTCATCAATTATAACACAAACTCCTCTTATTTCCATACCGAAACGGTCTGATTTTAACCGCTTTGGCATTCATCAATTATAACACAAACTCCTCTTATTTCCATACCGAAACGGTCTGATTTTAACGAAGGCAATCTTCCATAAGCCACAAACTTTGATATGATTTCCATACCGAAACGGTCTGATTTTAACAAATCTATTTTTCCTTGATTTATAAAATATATTGCCTATTTCCATACCGAAACGGTCTGATTTTAACACCCTCTTTCATTTGTTTTTTAACCTTTCCTCTAGTTGAATTTCCATACCGAAACGGTCTGATTTTAACTGGAAATATTAGATATGCAAGTTTTGGGGAATACATAAACAAATTTCCATACCGAAACGGTCTGATTTTAACTGGGATTGAGGGATACGAGAACCGAGAGAGATAAAATTATTTCCATACCGAAACGGTCTGATTTTAACGAGATATGAATATAATAAACATGCTTGGGAAATCTGAGGAAATCTAATTTCCATACCGAAACGGTCTGATTTTAACAACTTACAACCCCAGTATTTCTTTACTACCCCATTATTTCATTTCCATACCGAAACGGTCTGATTTTAACAGGGCAATCATTCGAGATATAACTATTTTATTCACTCCTAATATTTAAGCTTTTCTATACCATTTTTGTCGAAGGGTAGATAACCACTTTTATTTATATACCTTTTACTGTTATTTAAACTTTTCCCTACAATTATAAAAAGAACTTTAAAATTCCCAATTTTCAAAATCTAAATTGATAATCAGAGAAATATCAAACTAAAAATAATTAACTAAAATTCTTTAAAAATCTCTATAATTCAATTAATCCAAATAAATAAAATTATTAAAATACTCTACCCTTAGAAATTTGATAAAAATCCTTAAAATCAAAAAATAATAAATTAAAAACCTCTAAATTGAAAATAAAAAACTCTCCACGAGGTAAATATTATATAAACGCAGATATAATATTACATAAAATATTCCCAATGCATAAAATATTTAAGCTTTTTATATTTACAATATTTTTAAACAAAACTTCAAATTAAAATTAACGAGTGTGGTGGATTATGATAAATCAAATAAAAACCTATTTATTAATGGCTCTGCTTGTAGGGTTGATTTATGCAATTTGTATGCTATTGCATATACATCCATTGATAGCTATACTCTTAGCTTTAATTCCAAATGTTATTGCATATTATTTCAGTGATAAGTTTGTGTTAATGAGTTACAATGCAAGAATTTTGGATAAGCATGAGATGCCCTGGTTACATCAAATGGTTGAAAGAGTTGCAAGAAAAGCTGGGTTACCAAAACCAAAAGTTGCCATAGTGCCTACTGAAACTCCCAATGCCTTTGCAACAGGTAGAAATCCAGAAAATGCAGTAGTGGCTGTAACCGAAGGAATATTAAAATTACTATCCCCGGAAGAATTAGAAGGAGTTATTGGGCATGAAATAGCTCACATAAAACATAGGGATATTTTAATAAGCACCATAGTGGCTACTTTAGCTGGGACTATAATATATATTGCAGAGTGGATGCTATACTGGGGAGGGATTTTCTTTGTTTCTGAAGAGGATAGTAATCCATTAGAATTAATTGGGACGATTTTGTTATTAATATTGGCTCCAATTGCGGCTACATTAATCCAATTTGCAATTTCAAGACAGAGGGAATTTTACGCAGATGAAGAGGGAGCTAAGCTAACTCATCCATTATGGCTGGCTAATGCGTTAGCTAAGTTGGAGAGAGGGGTAGAGTTGTATCCATTAGAAAGGGGAAATCCTGCAACGGCTCACATGTTTATAATAAACCCATTTAGAAAGGATTTTATTGCTAAACTTTTCTCAACACACCCTCCAACTGAGGAGAGGATTGAAAGATTGTTAGAGATGTGCAAAAAACTTGGAAGATAAGAAGGTGGCATCGTGGGAAATCTTAAAGTAATAACAATAGATGAGCTAAAAAAATACATTAGGAACAATGAAGAGGATAAAATAGATGAGGTTGATATAGTTACCTCAGCAACTTGCGGAATAATGTCTGGAACTGCTGGAATCTTTCACATACCTTTTAATGATATCTTTAAGAGGGCGGAGGAGATTTATTTAAATGATGTTAAGGGAGTTGTTGGAATCTGCCCAAATGAATTTTTAGGCAAAGTAGATGCAATATTTTATGGAGAAGTAGGATTTTTATTTAAAGATTTAGTTAAAGGGAAAGTTATAGAGGCAAAAGCAGTAAGTGAAGGGAAAATTTACAAAAATGAAATAACTATAAATGATTTGCCAACAGCTAAGATGATTGGAACAAGAATGGCATTTAAAAACTACTCTGCAATAACAAATTTATCCAATAGAGAGGTTAAAACCATATTTCATAGATTACCTTTAAAGAAAGGAGAAGCATCATTCTCTGGCTGTGGTATGTTTAACCCATTAGAAAATATGGTTATTAAAGATGAAAAATATGTTATTGGAAAAAAAGCTCTATTAAATGGAGCTGAAGCTATTATATTAGGTTTTGGAACAAGGTCATCAATAGAGAAGCCAAATTTAATGATTTCTGCGGATATGAAGGATATGGATGCTTATTACTTGGGAGGATTTATAACGTCAAATGGAATAGAGATTTACAATACAGTGGCAGTTCCAATTAAAGTTGATGAGCATAAAGAAGCATTAAAAAAGCTTGATAAAGATATAGCCCTACCTTTGGTTAATATATTTGGTAGAGAGATTATAGACGTTGGAAATTATGCAGAGGTCTGGGAAGATGTTGATTTAAGACCTAAAATTTATCAAGATAGATGTAAAAACTGTAAAGAGTGCTTAGCTGAAAAATACTGCCCAACTTTTGCCATAAAAAGAGAGAATGGAAAAATAAAAATAACTGAGGATTGTTTTGGTTGTGGTGTCTGCAATATTTGTCCCCATGGAGTGTTTAAAACAAAGCTTGGCTCTATATGTGGCATTCCAATAACATGTAGGCAGTCAGATAGGAAGAGAGCTTTAAAATTAGCTAAAGAGTTAAAAAAGAAAATAGAGAGGGGAGAGTTTAAGATATAAAAATTTATTTTTTATTATTCTCCATATTTCTCAACAATCTCCTTTATTGCATCAACAACATACTCAACCTGCTCCCATTCCAAGCCATAGACACTCATCTTAATCTCCTTAGTAACTCCTGCCCTAATTCCTCCAATGCCTCTCTTCTTCAACTCATCGTAGAAGAAAAAGCCCTTCCTCTTATCTTTCTTAGCAATCTCATCCAATACTGGTGTTTCAAATTTAATTAAATCATGCTCTTTTGGCTTAATCCCTAACTGTTTAAAACCAATCTTTTCAAGCTCATCAACAACATACCTTGTTTTTTTGAGTTCTTCATCCCATCTTTTAACCCTCTCAACAACATGAGGAAAGCTCGCCATTAAGGTAACTATTGGTAGCCCTCTACTTGTGCATCCAAGCATCTCAACCTCTTTAACTGGGAATCTTTGTGAGGTTTTTGTTATTTTATCTGCAAATTCTTCATTAAAAGCTAAGATACCGCATGGAGCCGATGCCGCCATACTCTTATGTCCAGACGCAACTATAAAGTCAGCTTTAACTTCCTTTCCATCAACTGGCATCCTTCCAACTGTATATGCACAATTCAACAAGAATGGGATTCCTCTTTCTTTGGCTATTTTACCAACTTTTTTGGCATCATTTAAGTTTCCATACTCCCCATCTACATGAGTTAATAATATTAAACCAACATTTTTTCCCTTATCTTCTAAGTTGTCTATAACCTCCTTATAGCCATCTAAGTTTATTTTGTAGGTTGGGTATTCTTCTTCATAGCCAACCTCTGCTATATTTAGCTTAGCCCTTTCAGCAGAGACATAACTTGTATAGTGGGCATTTTTATCTAAGACAACATAATCCCCTTCATCACAGATTGAGTGCATGACAATAAACTTTCCTTCCCTTGCTCCATGTGTTGGTCTTGTATAATCCATATTTAAAAACTTGGCAATATCTTCTAAAAAGTCCTTTATTGGTGGGTTAGTAACTTCATCTAACCTTCCATGGCAATAATCACATACACTGTAACCATCCCAATACTCATAAACTGCCTTTTTAGCTTCTTTTGGTAAAATTCCTCCTCTTTGTATTGGATTTAAGTTAATGAATTCCCTTGCTAAATTTCTTGTTAAGTTTTTATATTTATCTAAGTTTATATTCAAAGTAATCACCTCTTTTTATAATAAAGCTCCTTTGATTCCACTAACTATCATCTGAACAGCAATGGCAGTAAGTATAAAACCCATCATTCTTGTTAATATTCTAATTCCCAGTTTTCCAATTCTATCTAAAAGTTTTTCAGCTGATAATAAGGTTAAGTAAGTTATCCCCAAAGACACTAATATTGCCAGTATAACTAAAAACTTATCATCAATTGTTGGAGCTTCTGCCATTGCCACCATACAGGCAGTTATTGAACCAGGACCAGCCAATAGTGGAGTTGCCAAAGGCATTAATGCAATTTCATCAATTTCATAAGCGGCTTCAATCTCTTTTCTATGGATTTTTGCCTCTTGCTGACCTCTAACCATGTCTAATGATATTAACAATAACAAAATTCCCCCAGCAATTTTAAACGCATCTAATGATATACCAAAAAATTTTAATATCCATTCTCCAAAAAGTGCAAAAACCAATAATATAGCAAGTGCATAAATAACTGTCCTTTTAGCTACCAAGTCCCTTTCCTTTTTTGGATATGACTCAGTTAGAGCTATAAATACGGGAACGGCACCGAATGGGTTCAAAATTGAGAATATTGATGTAAATGCCAATATAAAATATTGCAAGTCCATACTCTCACATTAAAAGTTAACTCTTTTTTTAATTCCTTCATATAAATCTATAATATTCCCATTTAAAAATGCAGTCATAGTGTATATAACCCCAGGAGGGAGAATATTAACTTCATCCCCATTTTTAACAAAATATAGATTATCAAAACTCAATAATCCACCATAAATTAATCCAGATAGTTTTTTAATGTCATCAAGCTCTTTAACCGTTATAACAACAACTGGGTCATCGCTCTCAGCTCCTGTATATCCAATTCCAGGAATTTTAACCGCTTCATTGGAAACAGAACAACCAACATCGTAGCCAAACTTTTCCCCAATTTCTTTTACAAATAAAGCCATATCATCCACAAACTTCTCCCCTCCATAGGTATCAAAAGCTATTATTATCGCGTCTCCATAATCAGATATTGCTTCTGCTATTGCATAAGATAAACCCTCCCCAGCTTTATCTTTATCCTTAGATATACCATTTAAATCGTCAAATCCCTCAGCATATTTATTTAATATCTCAAAAATTATTTTATTATTTTTCTCAATTAAATGTTCTGGAACAAAGGATGTTATAACAATATCATCTCCTGTTATATTTGAGATACACGCTTTTATTCCTAATTTTGATAATCTTTCCTTAACTTCTTTATTAACTAATTCATTAACCTTAGGGTTTGTTTTTACATCATTATCTGAAATATCAACCCCAATACTCACAATGTATTTTTTCATTCTATCATCCTATAATAGCTATTGAGCAAAAAATTTAAATTTGAGCTAATAAAATATTAATCGTCAAATGTTGTTTATAAAAATATGCCCCGGGAAACCGCGGGGGACGAGCATCAGCCGGCAGGCGATGAGTCCCCTTTGCTCCCCCGGGGCACACTTTAAATAAAATCCAAAACTGTTTTTGCAATTCCTATTTTCATAACATAAAATTTAAAGAATTCCTTCCAATACTCTTTAAATTTTCTTATTGAATAACTATCATATATATAATCAACATCCACCTTTGCCTCAACTAAAATTAATCCATCTGGTGGAAATGTTGGAACTCCCTCCCTATAATTTTCATCTAACAATTTATCAATCCAATCAACTGGCTTTTTTCCCCTTCCCACCAAATCCAATGCTCCAACAATCTTCCTAACCATATTCCATAAAAAACTTTCCCCAATAATATCTATTGTTAAATAAAACTCATTTTCAGAGATTTTTATGTTACAGATTGTTCTTATTGGGCTTTTTTCTTTTGTTCTGTCTCTTTTTGATAGGTTGTGGAAGGAATGAGTACCAATCATCTTTTTAGCCCCTTCTTTTATTGCATTTAAGTCATAACCAATGTTTGGAAGGATATACCTATAATGCCTATACTTCACCTTTGGAATTTTATCAATCTCTCTATATCCCAAAACCCAGATACCTTTATCTTTTAGCTTTGCATTTATGTATGAGAGTATTGGCTCTTTTTTCAACTCTACAACTACAAAGTTGCCTAAGGCAGAGACGCCTTTGTCAGTTCTCCCTCCACTATAAATTATTTTCTTTTTAGCTAAAAAATCAATCTCCTCTAATGTATCTAATAGGATATCACAAACTGTTTGTTTATGTGGTTGTTGCTGAAAGCTATATCTTCCGTCATAAGCGATTTTTAAGATATACATTTATTATCACCTCTCTAAGAGGCATCACCGAGCGAAGCGAGGTGATGCATTTAATTAACTTTTTATTTTTATTTCTCTAAGAGTAATTTAGTTAATATAAATTTATAAAATAAAAAAATATATATACTACCTCCCCTTTAATTTTAAGGTTCCACTTTTGTTGTTAAATATAAAATTTTTAAAAATATTGTGGGGGATGTTATGGCAAGAGTGTTAATAACACCATTGGGTGTAGGGGATACGGATTCTAATGTATATAAAAGGCAGTATAGAACAGCAGAATATAAATTTGAAGGGGATGCTGAAAAAATAAAAAGTCCATTTATAATATCTGTTTTAACTAAAAAATTAAAGGTAGATAAGGTCATTGTCATTGGAACTGCTAAATCAATGTGGGAGAAGTTATATGAATATTATGCAAAGGAAATTAAAGAATTTGATGAAGAATATTGGGCTGATATAGGGGAAAAGGTTGGTAAGTCAAGATATGATTATTATGCACTGTCTGAAAATGATTTAAAAAAAGTGGAGGAGGTTATTGACAAGTATTTGAAGAGGATTAATCCAAATGCCACTGGTGGCTCTAAATGCAAAATTATAAAGTATGGGATAAATAAAGAGGAAATTTGGGAGAATTTTGATTTGTTTATGAGATTAATAGATGAAATAAATGACGGGGATGAGATTTATTTAGATATAACACATTCATTTAGGTCAATTCCATTGTTTATGTATGTGATGTTGGAGTTTATGAGATATTTTAAAAATGTTAAGTTAAAGGGTATTTTTTATGGAATGTTAGATGTTATAAAAGAATTAGGACATGCCCCAGTGGTTGATTTAAGTCCAATATTTGAGGTTTCTGAATGGATTAGGGGAATGTATGAATTCACCACTTATGGAAACGGTTATTTGATTTCAAAACTTTTAGAGAGTGAAGATAAGGAAATAGCTGAAAAATTGCAAAAGATTTCAATATACATTGATGCCAATTATTTAAAAGAACTAAGGGAAGAGATGAAAAATCTAAAACCATTGTTGAATAATAAGAAAAATGAGGGAAAATTTTTAAAATACTTCATTCCAGAGTTAGAGAAGTTCTCCAATGAATTTATTAATCTAAAATCAAACTTTGAATTCCAACTATTTATGGCTAAGCAGAATTTTAAAAATAAAAAATATAGTTCTGGTTATCTATGTTTAACTGATTCAATATTTTGGAAATTGTGTGAGCTATATGGCATTCCTCCAAACTATGAAAACAGAGATACTATGAAGAGAATAATGTATAACTTAGATATTCCACCATTTAAAGATATTAGAGAAGTTTATGGAAAATTAAGAGAAATTAGAAATAAAATAGCTCATGCAGATGTTAGTAAAGTTGGAAATAAGTTTAATCCTGAGGATGATGTGAAAATAGTTGAAAATATATTTGAAAACACCCCTAACATAACTTTCAACGAAATTATTGAAGAGTTAAAATTTAAGGTTAAAAGCAATCTTGAAAATGAAAATTGTGGGCAGTATCTTAAATTGTTAAAGGATATATTAAATATTCAAATAATTAAAAAAATAATTGAAGCGTATAACTTTGAAAACAGTGAGGTATTTTGGAACTTTGTTATTAAAAATTTACTACACAAAAATAACAAATGCAGAAATGATAAATTAACATATATAATTGAATTATTCCATAAAAAAGAAATGGACATTAATGAATTAGAAGAAGCTTTTAACTTTTTAGGAGATATAAAACCTGAGGAGTTGCTGGATAGCTTAGCATTATTTAATGCCATAATGCATTACTCCATATTCAAACTTTCAAATGCTTATGAAACACAAAGTAAAGAGCATAAAGATGCCATTAAATGGGTTTTGTTAAATAGGGAATTATGTTCAAAAAATCCACTTTTAGCTAAGATTAATAACCTATATTATAAAATATACAAAAATAAAGATGGACAAATAAATAGGGAGATACTTATAGCGTCTAAAAATTTGATAAAATTGTTGAATAGTGATTTATCCAAAATAAAAGAAGATATTCCGTTAAGATTGGTAGTAAATAAATATAGAGAATATAAAAAACATAGGTGGTATTATGCCTAAAATGTTTTTATTATTTTCTCATAAACTTACAGATGAGCAAATTAAAGATGCAAGGGAAAGTTTGAATGTTGATGAATTCATTTACTTACCTAAAAAACTTCAAAAACTGTGGTCTGATATTCCTCCTGATATTGAAGATATTGACGATTATTTAAAGCCAATAGAAGATTTTTTAAAGAAATATGCTAAGCCAAATGATTATGTTTTAATTCAGGGGGATTTTGGAGCCACGTACAAACTTGTAAATTTTGCATTTGGTAATAAATTAATACCTATATACTCCACTACAAAACGAATAGTAAAAGATATAAATAAGGATGGAAAAATAATAACAATTAGGGAATTTAAACATTGTAGGTTTAGAAAGTATAAGCCACATTGTTCAAAAGTTTAGAAATGTAAAGTTGGGGGATTTGAATGGAGAAATATGACGAATACACTGCCTTAAAAATTGGGGCTTTATTACATGATATTGGAAAATTCGTCCAAAGAGCTAATAGTAATCCAAAATCTAAAAAACATCAAGAGTTTGGTTATGAATTTTTAAAAAAGAAGTTTGAGGAAGGATTTTTAAGCCATTTAGATGAAAAAACAAAATTAAAAATATTAGAAATTGTTAAAGAACATCACAACAATAAAATAAAAACTGGTTTGGTTGGGATTGTTAGATTGGCTGACTGGCTTAGTAGTGGGGAGAGGAAAGAACCAAAAGGTGATTTAGATGAAGTTTTAAACCCTAATGAGCAAAAATTACTTTCAATATTTGAAACAGTGGGTATAATAAAAGAATTAGAGGAAAAAGTAAAAAATAAAAAAATTAGTGAAAAAGAAAAAGAGGACTTTTTAAATAAAATTTACAAAAATGGGTTTAAATACTCTTTAAAACCATTAAATACCTCTAATGCTATATTTACTGACAAACCATACCCTAATGAAAATTATACCGAATTATTTAATGAATTTGAAGAAGTGATTAATAATGATTTTAGAGGAGAGGTTTCATTTGAAGAACTCTACCAACTAATGCAAAAATATACATGGTGTATTCCCGCAGTAACAATTTGGAGAAAATCTGGAACTTTAAAAGGAGGTTTGCCAGATGTTTCACTATTTGACCACTCAAAAACAACCTGTGCAATTGCCTGCTGTCTCTATCAGATGTATATGAAAAACGAAATTGACAATGAAGCATTAAAAAATCTTATCGATGGTAAAGGAGGATGGGATAAGCCAATATTCTCACTAATCCATGGGGATTTATCTGGAATTCAGGACTTTGTATTTACCATAACAACGAAATATGCCACAAAGTCATTAAAAGGAAGGAGTTTTTATTTGGACTTTTTAACTGAATATTTTGCTAAATATATTTGTAAAAAATTAAATCTTCCAATTACTAATATATTGTTCCATGGAGGAGGACACTTTTACATTTTAAGTTATAAAGTTGATGATAATTTAATAAATACGTTTGAAAGAGAAATTAACGACGAATTATATGAGATGTTTAGGAGTAAAATATATTTAACAATTGCAAAAGTAGATATTTCCCCTAATGAATTCAAATATGATGAAAAAGAGGGATTTGCTAAAAAATGGAAAGAGGTTTCTGAGAAAACAGTTGAAAAGAAGCTTAAAAGATTTGAATATAAATTAAGTGAATTATTTGAACCATACAATAGGGGGAGCGAAGATAGGTGTGTAATTTGTAAAAAAGAATTTGATAAAAATGAAGAAAAATACTCCTTATATGAAAACAATACAAAAACTGATATATGCAAATATTGTGCTTCATTCGTAGCTTTAACTGATATTATAAAATACTACCAACTAAACGCTGAAAAAAATAATAATGAGCCATCTATTGATTTAGAGTATGAATATTATATATCCCACTTAAAGGATAAATTTAGCTTTTCAAAAGTGCCAGCAATAAAAAATTTGGAGGATAAATTTAAAGTTTTATCTGATAAAGAGTATTTTTCAAAAAAATACTATCTCCCGTATGGTGATTTAGGAGAGTTGTTAATTCCATACAAAATCTGGGCGGTTGCATTTCCACTGGTTAAAGACGACGTAGAAAACATAAAAATGTTGGATTTTGATGGGTTAGCTGAGAAAGCTTATAAAAGAACTGGAACAAGAAAAATTGGAATATTAAAAATGGATGTTGATAACTTAGGGGAAATATTTACAAATGGTTTGGGTAGTTTTGCGACAATATCAAGAATGAGCACATTAAGCTCTATGCTTACTTTGTTCTTCACGGGATATATTCCCCATTTAATAAAAACTGGGGAATTTGAAGTTAATGGGGAGAGATGTAGTTTCAAAGATAATATTTATTTAGTATATGCTGGGGGGGATGATACATTAATTGTTGGAGCTTGGGATGCTATTTGGGAGTTATCTAAGAGAATTAGAGAGGACTTTAAAAAATTTGTTTGTTATAATCCTCATATAACACTAAGTGCTGGAATAGTATTTGTTAATCCAAAATTTGAGTTTAAAAAGGCAGTAAATATGGCTGAGGAAGAGTTAGAAAGGAGTAAAAATAACATTATATATGAAGATGATAAAAACGAGAAAAAATTGGATAAAAATTCTTTAACTGTATTTAATTGCCCAATGAATTGGGATTTAGAGGTTATGTATGACGATAAATGTTGGGAAAGATTAAAATCTCATTTGGAGGAAATTAATTGGAAAATATTAGAATTGGAAAGTTTAGTTAAAATTTTCAATGAGAGCAATTTAGAAAAGGACTTTGAAATAGCCATTAAAAAAACTGAAAGAAAAAGAATATTACATATTGCCCAAATAGTTGGGGAGAGGTTAGAAAATCTAACTAAAAAGGATGGTGAGGTGATTATAAACCTGCCATACTTTTGGAGAACTCTCTATTACATACATAGAAACTATAAAGATAATGAAATAAAGTATGTGGAGTTTTTGAAAGATTATGTTAAGAAAAAATCTCTTAGGTTGATTTTACTCTCATTTGAGGATAGTATTAACCTCAGCTTTAATGATTTAAAAGTTTCTGCTAAAATTGTTGAGTTGAAAAAAAGAGGGGTGAAATAATGTCAAAAATTGGAAAATGCATTTTAAAACCAGAAGAGATTGATACAATATTAGACATCAATAGCCAAAATGTAGAAGAAGTTATAAAGATTGCTGAAAGATTAGCCAAAGAGTTTGAATATATCCCTGCTTCTAAAATGAGAGATTTCTATGATTATGTTTTAAGGATTGATGAGAATAATAAAAACTGGTATAAAGATTTGGTGTTATTGAAGCCGAAATTAGCTTATAATTATGGGAAAGAGACAAGTAGAAAAAAGAAAGAAGCATTAGAGAAATTAGCTGGAACGTTTAACGAGATTATTGACAAGATAAATAACAAGTTAGATAAATTTAAAAACTTTAAAACGTTCTTTGAGGCATTAGTTGCCTATCATAAAATCCATGCAAAATCACAATAATATAATAATATTAAAAATAATTAATGGAGGGGTGTGTTATGGAGAAATTAACATTAAAAGGTAAAGTTATCTTAGAAGGAAAAATTAAATTAAAAACTGGAATGCATATCGGAGGAACAAAGGAAACCTTAAAAATTGGAGGGACAGATAACCCAGTTATTAGGGATGCCTTTGGGGGAATTCTAATTCCTGGTAGTTCATTAAAGGGAAAAATTAGGAGTTTATTAGAAAAAAAATATGGAAGATATGATAAAGATGATAAAAGGGATAGTTATTTACCATGCAAGTGTGGAAAGTGTGAAATTTGCAAAATATTTGGACCTCATGACTCAAAAAATATTTATGAGCCAGTAAGAGTTATAGTAAGAGATGCATATCTACAAACTGAGGGAAACAAAAAGGATTATGAATATTTGGAAATTAAGGTTGAGAACACAATAGACAGATTAAAAGGAACCACTATAAAGGGAGGAATTAGAAACATGGAGAGAGTTGTAGCTGGAAGTGAATTTAAATTTGAGGTTGTATTTAACATCTACAAAGAAGAGGATAAAGAATTAATTAAAAAGTTTATTGAAGGAATGAGATTGTTGGAAGATGATTATTTAGGAGGATGTGGAAGTAGAGGTTATGGAAAAATAAAATTTAAGGATATGAAGGTTATTTGTAAGCCAAAAGAATATTATGAAGGTAATGAAAATAGCAAAATAGAATCTAATAAAGTTGAGAGTTTAAATGAGTTAGAAAGTGAATTAAATAAAGTTTGGGAAGGTCTTACATTTAATTAACTTTAAATTTATCAATTAACTTTTTTATCGGTGGGTAGAGATGAAAATGGTTATATTAAAACCTAAGATAAATAGTAAGTTCCATTTTGGGGAGGGAAGTTTAGAGAGAAGTGGTAAAATCTTCCATTCAAATAGTTTATTCTCTGCGATAGTTAATAATTATGTAAAACTTTATGGAGATGAGGAGATAAAAAAAGACATTGAAAAAATAAAAAATATAAGATTATCGTCCTTATTTTATAAAATAGGAAATATCTACTTAGTCCCAAAACCAGAATATCCTAATCTTTATAAATTAAAAGAAAATTCAGGAGTTAAGCCAAAAGATGTGAAAAAAATCCAATTTCTCTCAATAAAGGCATACAAAGAGTTATTGAACAATGAGTTAGATTGGAAAAATAAAATAAAGGAGATTATTGACTATCAGACGATAAATAAAACTATTGTTATATCTAAAAAAGAAGTTGAAGAAATAAAAGAAATATTTGATATAAAAGTAAATAAGCTTAAAAACGCAAGGATTAGCTTAATATCAACACAAATGGAGCAAAAAGTTGCCATAGATAGGTTAAAAAATATTACATTGGAGAAGGATGATAAAGGGCAGTTATACAATGTTGAATTTATAAAATTTAATGAAAATGTTGAGTTTTATTTCTTAGTAGATTACAATAATGACGATAAGGAATTTATAAAGAAATTAAATTCATCAATAAAGTTGATAGAGGATGAAGGTTTAGGTGGGAAGAGGAGCATTGGAGCTGGATTTTTTGAAAAAGTTGATATAATTGATTTGCCCGCAGATTTTAATGAACTATTGGATAAAGATTCAAAATATAAAAGCTTAGATTATAAAATGCTCTTAGGAGTTGGAATTCCAAACAAGGAGGATATTGAAAATATCAAATATTATAAGTTGATGGAAATTGGGGGATACATTTACACACTAAAAAATCTTACAACACCAAAAAGGAACGTAATGGCTCTGACAGAAGGTTCAATTATAAAAAATAACTTTATAGGGGATGTTAAAGACATCTCTCCTCAAAATGACAACGAAGATAAAAATAAAGAAAATAATAAGATAAACCATGAAGTATATGCTCATGGAAAGCCAATATTGCTCCCATTTGGATTTAAGGGGGATAACAATGATAGTTAAGTGTAAAATAGAAAGCCCAATTTTTATTGGTTGTGGAGAAGAATATAGTCAATTAGATTATTTTATAGATGATGGATTAGCCAATATAGTTGATTTAGAGAGGGCAATATCTGATTTAGATGATATTAACAAAGTTGATTACATAAGTGAATTAATCGTATCAAATATAGACAATAATAAGCTGAATTTAACAGCTAAGGATATTTTAGAAAGTGTTGGATTAAACCCTTATGATTACATTATTAGGAAAATAAAAAGTGAGATAAAGAGTAATAGTAGAACAAGAGTTAAAAAGTTTATTAATCAAAATAATTCCTATTATATTCCGGGGAGTTCAATAAAAGGAGCTATAAGAACTGCCTATATATTTAACTATTATGATAAAAACCTTTCTGAATTGTTGAAAATATTGGATGATAGAAATATAAACTTACATGATAAGGGTAAAGAATTAGAAAAACATGCAATATCTAAAAATATACAAAATGACTTCTTTAAATATTTAAAAATATCAGATAGTTTGAACTTAGATGGAGAGTTTAGATTCATAAATACAAGAAGATGGAATTATAGAAAGAAAAAATTTGATGTCCCAATAAATATAGAGGGAATGATAAAGGGAGAATTTTTAATAAATATAAAGATTGAAGAGGGATTTTTTAAAAATATAAACAAAAGATTAAAAACTAATTATAACCCAAAAAATGATGAGGAGAAATTCAACATATTAAAAAACCTCTGCAATATTTTTTCAAAAACCGTTGTTGAGTTTGAATTAGAGAAAGATAATCCTATTTACCTCCAAAACTTTTATAATAAACTTTTAGCAGATATAAATAAAAATGATGCCCTATATTTAAATTTAGGATTTGGAGGGGGCTTTTTAAACAAAACCATTTATCCATTGTTATGGAAAAATGATAAAAACCATATTTATTTCAAAAAAATAAAAAAATTGTTTATATCTCTAAGTGGTAAAAATAAAAATCTAAAAAATGCATGGTTAAAGGCAAATGGATATTTAGATTTCCCAACAACAAAGACAGTTTATTCAATATACTCACCATACGATAGGAGATTTATTCCTAAACTTCCATTAGGATGGATTAAAATTGAATTGGTGGAATAAATGCAAAAAGTATTAATTGCTCCGTGGGGGAATTTTTCAAATTGGGAGAAGGCAATTTATTTGTTTGATGGAATTGAAAAAGAGTCAAAAAGCTCAATATCAGCAATTTATGAAAAGATTAATCCAGATAAAGTTTATATATTGGTTTTAGATACGTTGTCAAATTTAGAATCGGAAAATTATGAAGATATTGTAAAAGAAGTTAGGGAAAAAGCCACTGAGTATATTGAAGCAAATTTAGATATTAGCAATTATGAGGTAATAGTATGTCCAGGAGTTGGGACATTCCCAAACGGTAAATTTTTCGGAAATTTAGCTGATTATTATTCCTACACTCTCTATGAATTATCAAAAAGATTTGATGGGAATTTAGAGGTTCATTTAGACCTAACTCATGGTTTAAATTATATGCCTGTGCTAACATATAGAGCTGTTAAAGACCTTTTAGATATTTTATCAATAAAAAATAAGGTTAAATTAACCGTCTATAATTCAGACCCTTATAGGGAGAAGGAAACATTACACATTCATATAGTTGAGGATATTAACATAATTCCTTCCTATAACATTAAAGGATTTACCACAAATATTGTAAATACAACTAAATTCTTAGAGAAAAAAGAAAAAGGAAAGATAATGAAAAATGTAAATTCCAATCCAAAAATAAAAGAACTAAAAGAATTAAAACAAAACATAAATACATTTTTAGCTTCATTAGTTTATGCTTTACCCTTAACTTATTCCACATTTTTTATTAAGAGTGAAGTTATTGAAAATAAAATAGACGAAATTATTAAATTATATATATCAAATATTGTAATAGATTCTAAAAATAAAGAGTTAAAAAGGCATTTAAAGTTTGAAGAAGGATTTAACAATTTAGTAAAGGCATATTTTGCTTCAAAAGTTTGTGAAGTTCCTGAATTGATAAAAGATGAATTATCCTTAAAAGAAATCAAAGAATTAAAAAATTTATTATTTGAAGAAAATCCAAGAGCTCAATTTATAGAAAATGAAATTGCATCCATTTATAATATTATAAATACAAAATATAACCTTAAAGAACTTAGGGAACTATTGGAAAAATGGATTCCTGTATATAAATTCAGGAAAGAAACTGCTGACAAATTTAACATAAGGAACTTTTTAGCACATGCTGGATTTGAAAAAAGTATAACAGAAATTTATATATCATTAAATGAAAACCTTAATATTGAAAAGACCTTATTAAGGTATAACAAAGAATATATAGAGGAAAAAAATGGGATTAAAAAGTTTATATATAAATACAATGATAAAGCTGGAAAGTCAGAAAGCACCGATATTTTAGAGAAAATTGAAAATGAATTATTAAATAAAAAATAAATAGTGCCTCTTTTTTAAATAAAAACAATAATTCTTTATTAAAATGTAGACGAATATTTATAATAACGATTTTTTTATGTTGATTATTAAAATTTTTATAGTTTATTATGTAATTTACTATCAAACTTATTGAAAAGTAAAAAGTGATAAACATGTTCAGACCAGAGGAAATTATGGAGACAGTCAAAATGATTAAGATGGAAAACTTAGATTTGAGGACTGTAACATTAGGAATAAGTTTGAGAGACTGTGTTTCAAAAGATTTAGATGAGTTGAAAGAAAACATTTATAATAAAATAACATCGTCAGCTGAAAATTTAGTTGATGTTGCTAACAAGGTATCAGAAAAATATGGGATTCCAATAGTTAATAAGAGGATAGCAGTTACACCAATATCTTTAATTGTCGGAGGGGCTATAAAAGATTTAGATAAAGAAGAGCAGATAAAGGCATGTGTAGAGGTTGGAAAAACATTAGATAAATCTGCTAAAAAAGTTGGAGTAGATTTTTTAGGAGGTTATTCTGCCTTAGTTCATAAGGATGCAACAAAGGAAGATATGGCTTTAATCGACTCTATTCCATATATGATGGAGAAGACGGAGAGAGTTTGTTCCTCAGTAAATGTTGCCTCAACAAAAACAGGCATTAACATGGATGCCGTTAAAAGAATGGGAGAGATTATTAAAGAGACCGCATATAAAACAGAAAAGGCAATTGGATGTGCTAAGCTTGTAGTATTTGCCAATGCACCAGAAGACAACCCATTCATGGCTGGAGCATTCCATGGAGTTGGAGAGGGAGATAAAGTTATAAATGTTGGAGTTTCAGGGCCAGGAGTTGTAAGGGCGGTTGTTGAAAAACTACCAGATGCAGATTTTGGAACTTTGGCAAATGAAATTAAAAAAGTTGCCTTTAAAATTACAAGGGTTGGGGAGTTAATTGGTAGAGAGGTATCTAAAGAGTTAGGGGTTAAGTTTGGAGTTGTCGATTTGTCATTAGCTCCAACACCTGCAAGAGGGGACAGTATAGCAAATATATTGGAGGCAATGGGATTGGAGAAGTGTGGAACTCATGGTTCAACAGCAGCATTGGCTTTATTAAACGATGCTGTTAAAAAAGGAGGAGCAATGGCTGCTTCTTATGTTGGGGGGTTGAGTGGGGCTTTCATCCCTGTTAGTGAAGATAGTGGAATGGTTGAGGCGGTTGAGGCAGGAGCTTTAAGTTTGGAAAAGTTGGAGGCAATGACTTGTGTCTGCTCTGTGGGAATAGATATGGTTGCCATTCCTGGGGATACTCCTGCCTCAACAATCTCTGCAATAATAGCTGATGAGATGGCAATTGGGGTTATAAACAACAAAACAACTGCTGTGAGAATCATTCCAGTCCCTGGTAAAAAGGCAGGAGATTATGTTGATTATGGTGGTTTATTGGGGAGAGCTCCAATTATGAAAGTTAATAAATACTCATCTGAAAAGTTTATTAAAAGAGGGGGTAGAATTCCGGCTCCATTGCAGGCATTAACTAACTAATTATTTAATTATTTTTTATTATCTAATATAATGAAAATCATTTTAGTTTTTTATATCAATTTATCATTATTCATCAACTCTTCTATTGTATTTATGTTTTTGAAGATTCTTTTAGTTTTATCTAACTCATCAGTTTTTATATATAGGGGGTTTAGATATGAGATAAAATACCTAATCGATAGGTTTTTATCCTCCATAATAATTTTATTTAAAATAGATAATGCATCCCTTTTATATAAAGCAAAGAGTGGCTCTATATACCCATTTTCATGTTTCGGAATTATACATAGATTGTTGTTCTTTTCAGCTATACTTATATTTTCTATGAGCTTTTTTAAGGCATCTTTTGTTATGTAAGGGCAATCACAAGGCAGAACAACAAACCACTTGGCATTTAAAGCTCTCATGCCACATAAGATACCCATTAAAGGACCTTTATCTTCAATCAAATCAAAAGATATTATACATTTATAGTTAGTTAAATATTCTCTCTCCATTTGTAAATCAATAGAATTTTTTGCAAAAACAGTAACAAAAGGGATATTTAAGCTTTTTAAAATATCTGACGGGTAATTTATTAAATATTTACCATTAAAAACCCTAAATGGCTTTTTCCCACCAATCCTCTCTCCCTTACCACCAGATAAAATTATGCCAGCAATGATAATAATCACCAAGCATATTTATAAACATAATATTCTTTTAACTATTTTTTAATAGGAACGTTTATAAAAGCTTATTGGATTTTCATTTAAAAATTAGGAACTTTAATAACTTTGCGGAGAGGTTTGTAATTATTAACATCGATTGGGTGATAATCATGATTACAGTTAAAGTAAAAAACCTAACAAAAAAATACGGAGATTTTAAAGCATTAGACAAGGTATCATTTGAAGCTAAGAAAGGAGAGATATTGGGGATTGTTGGAAAAAGTGGGGCTGGGAAATCAACACTAATACGAATTTTAAGAGGTAGCTTAGATTACGATGAGGGGGAAGTTGAGATTTTAGGGAGAAAAAACAACTTTAAAGAAATTACCGCCATACACTTACAAAGAAACTTCGCTTTGTGGGCAGAGCCAGTTATAAATAACATAATTAGAAAGCTTTATGCAATAAGAAACAACTCTGATGAATTATTACCAATGGAAGAAGAATGGGAAGATTATGAGAAAACAGCAATAGAAATATTAAAATTAGTTGGCTTAGAGCATAAAAAAGATGCATTTGCAAATATATTAAGTGGAGGGGAAAAACAAAGATTAATTTTAGGGAGACAGATAGCAAAAATTTATGAGAAAGGAGAGGGTGTTTTATTATTAGATGAACCAGCAACAATGGCATGCCCTGCCTCAAAGCAAAAATTATTGGATGTGATTAAAAACATCAGAGATAAGTTAGGTATAACTGTAATAATAACCTCTCACTTACCAGAAATTCATAGATATCTTTGCGATAGATTAATTTTATTAGAAAATGGGAAAGTAAAAATGGATGGAGATGTTGAGGAGGTTTTAAATGAATTTTTAAAAGAGATGAAACCACCATACAAAAGAACACCAAACATAAAAGATAACGCAATAATACAGGTTAAGAATGTAGCCAAAAGGTATTATGTTGTTAAAGGAGGGGAGACATTAAATTTAAGAAATGTCTCATTCGATGTTAAAGAAGGGGAGATTTTATCAATCATTGGGCCAAGTGGAGTTGGAAAAACTGTTATTATGAGATTAATGGCTGGTTTAGAACTTCCAGATGAAGGAAAAATAATTGTTGATGGTGTTGATATAACCAACTATGGATGGGAGAGGATAGAACTCAGGAAGAAAATTGGAATTATGCATCAGGAGTTTTCCCTCCCATATTACCAAACAGTTGAAAATCTACTAAAATATAGATTAGGACTTAAAGGAGAAAAAGCCATAGCACATGCAAAGGCAAAAGCTGAAGAACTTGGATTATCTCCAAAGATTGTTGATGCTATCTACCAATTAATAGATGTCCCAGAATCAGAGAGGATTTCAAAGCTTCAAAAAATGGGATTAACAGAGGATATAATCTATAAACTCTTCCCACCAGTAGTTGAGAGTTTTGAACCAGAAGAGATTTTAGAGGCATTAGATTTAGGAAAAGATATTTTAAAGAAAAAAGTTGCTGAGTTGAGTGGAGGGCAGAAAGTTAGAGTAGCTATGGCTTTACAGCTAATAACAAAACCAAAAATCTTGTTTTTGGATGAGCCGTTTGGTGACTTAGACCCAATAACTTTGAGAGATGTAGCAAACTATTTAAAAATAATCAATGAGAGGTTTGGAACTACAATAGTTTTGGTTTCCCATTGTGTAGAGTTTATTAAAGAGATTAGTGATAGAGCCATACTTTTAGATGAGAATAAATTAATTATGGAAGGAAAGCCAGAAGAGGTCTGTGAAGAGTTCATAAAAAGAAGTAACGCAAGATTTATGAAAGAGGAGTTGGATGCAAAAAATTAAACAATTATATTTTTTTATAAAAAAGAATTTCAGTTTTTAAGCTTTTTTTAGAGATAAAAATTATCTTATTTTTAATGAAACTTTGTTTTCATCCTCCGAGAGGTCTGATTTTAACAAAAACCATATTGCTACATTTGACGAAGTCGTCAAAGAAGTTTCCATCCTCCGAGAGGTCTGATTTTAACAATATACATTTCTGAGGAAGGGTACTATGTGAGATTCGTTTTCCATCCTCCGAGAGGTCTGATTTTAACTTTTTTCATTTGTTCTGCTAATTCTCTTTTTAACGTATTTCCATCCTCCGAGAGGTCTGATTTTAACATAGAAATAATATTCTTTTATAATAAGAGGGGTGATATTTCCATCCTCCGAGAGGTCTGATTTTAACTCCAGTCACCAATTTCATCAAAATACACTTCACAAACATTTCCATCCTCCGAGAGGTCTGATTTTAACTTCAAAGAGAATACCTGTTCCAGCATCGATTTCAGTGCAATTTCCATCCTCCGAGAGGTCTGATTTTAACTTATAAAATGAAATTTATAAAACTCCATTTTGAAAATTTCCATCCTCCGAGAGGTCTGATTTTAACAACCGGTTTGTATTCTGAACAACTGTAATTAGAATCGTATTTCCATCCTCCGAGAGGTCTGATTTTAACCTCCATACATCCTTTTTAAGTATTTTCTAACTCTCCCAATTTCCATCCTCCGAGAGGTCTGATTTTAACCTCCATACATCCTTTTTAAGTATTTTC
>Ga0256838_1000540_pt1 | contig 22376 bp, 22 predicted proteins | sample 4571419metaG_FD_185978 | JGI IMG/M metagenome (GOLD analysis project Ga0256838, IMG submission 185978) | Hydrothermal vent microbial communities from Guaymas Basin, Mexico - 4571-419 | ecosystem: Environmental > Aquatic > Marine > Hydrothermal vents | place: Mexico: Guaymas Basin | collected...
AGAGGATATTAAGAGGAAGAGGATAGCCACTCGGGTACCCTTTCCCATACGCGTCACCTCCCGGAACGATGAGGAGATAAACGCGGAGCGGGTTCCTTATCATTACGCGTACGCGATACACTATTCCCCGGACTTCGTGATATCCGATCACGCGAACGTTCGCGTACGCGACGCGTTGCGGCCCTTGCTTTATAAGGGAGAAGTACTAAGACCGCTAGAGGAGAGCCCGTTGCCGAACCATTTAGGGGTCCAAATATTAGCGTTTACTAAGGACGGATACGCGGTGCTACTAAAGCGCGGGGGAGAGGGGATGGTGGCGGCGAGATACGCGCTCTCAGTAATAGAGGGGACCGTAGAAACGAGGGGAATCGATCGTCTATCGTATACTCTTCACGAGCTCGCCATGCAGGAAATCGAGGAAGAAATAGGGGTAAACGAGTGCGAGCTATACGCTATAAGTTATTATCGTTCGCCCCGGATATTAGGACGTCCGTCGATCGGGTTTATAGGCCTTCTAAACGCCACGAGCGAAGAGTTAAGACCTTCTTGGGAAGGAGAAATCGTACTCGTTAAGGTAGCAGATCGCGTGGAGAGCTTAGAGGACCTTAAAAGAATCGATATGGGTGGTCTAATCGAAAAAGCTAGGGAGGGATCTCCGACGCTTAAGCGGCTCGTAGTGAAGCTCAAGAGGATCCGCGAATCTTCTTTATGACGATCTCGGCAGCCTTTTTACCGCTTAGTAGCATGCCTCCTAGTAGCGGACCCATACGCGGAGTCCTATAATACGTGGCGACGCTCATCCCCGCTAAGATGAGTCCCGGATATACCTCGCCCGTTCTCTCTATTACGTCCTCCTCTCCCTTATCCGTCCGCATCGGACCCTCGACGGCTAGCTCCTTAAGGCCGAGCTTCTTGTGAAGCACGCGAGCTACGTTAGCGTCGTGTCCCGTAGCGTCTATAACGTACTTCGACTCGAACATCAGAGGGTCTACGTGGAAGCCTCCGTATACGTTCGGATACCGATTTATTACTACTCCCCTAACGCGGTTATCGCGCACTATGACGTCCTCCACGTATATTCCGACCCGTATATCAGCCCCGGCATCGAGAGCGCTATTAGCGGCTTTAATCACGAACCTCACGGGATCCACGACGTAGTGGTCCTCACGCTTTTCATACGGCACTCCTAGATCCTCTAGTACCGGTATCGCCCGCTCCTCTACGACCACGGCCGGCAATAGCATTCCTCCGGCTATGATGCCTCCACCTATTCCTAAACGACGCTCGAGCACTAAGGTCTTTAGGCCCGCCTTAGCGAGATAGTACGCTGCGGTAAGCCCAGCGGGCCCCGCCCCTACGATGATCACGTCCCTTTCGGACCGCTCTAATATTCTCTCGGACGCTTTCTTAACTAGGATCCTAGTGACCGTCTTCTCGTCGGGCGCTTCCATTTCTTTCTCTCCCCGGATTATTTCATGGGTTCACCCTCAGAACGGTGCGATTTATCGAGCAGTTGAACCTCGGATTAGATCATATATTATTATAATAGGATGTACTCCTCATGATCGACCTAGAGATGATAACGTGTGATAAAAAGGGGGACCTATAGAGGAGGACTTGTACGAGGAGATCCTTAAGATAACTTATAGGATTCCCGAAGGGAAGCGGACCTCTTACGGCCTCATAGCTCAAGCGTTGGGCGATAAAATAGCTTCTAGAGCCGTAGGAGAAGTTCTTGCGCGTAACCCTCGGCCGGGTAGGCCCCCGTTTGGAATACCGTGTCATCGCGTCTTGTATTCGGACGGTAGGATAGGTAAGTACGCGTTCGGTGAGGAACTAAAGAGGGAACTCTTGCGCGAAGAGGGAGTAGAAATAGTGGGAGATAAGGCCTTAGGAGAGCCCCGGGTGCCGGAAGAGCTGGGGATTCTTAAGAGGCGGTCCGAAGAACAGATGAAGGTACGCGAGGCCGCTTTAGAGAGCTCCTCTTGGGAAATAGAGTCGTTTAACGGGAAAATATTAGGGCTCGACGCCTCTTATAAACGCGCTCGCTTATACGATTACGCGATATCCGTCGGGGTATTGATGGATAGCTCCGGGGAAGTCCTCGATGCCTTATACACGATCACGCGCGTCTCGGTCCCGTACATTCCCACCTATCTCGCGTATCGTGAGCTCCCCGCTTACTTATGTATCGCTAAGGAGTTCATCGACAAGGCCGATCTAATAGCGGTGAACGGTCACGGACTAGCCCATCCGCGCGCGGGCATAGCGTCGCACCTCGGTTATCTACTAGATATACCTACGATAGGAGTAGCGAGGAAGCTATTAAGGGGCACTAAAGCGATTAAGATAGGGAAGCGGTATCTCTCACCGGGGTATAAGTCTAAGATCTACCCGGAGGCTATAAAAGCGGTAGAAAAAGCCGACAAGCTCACGAAGCTTCTGGGACGCTTATTTTCTTAAACGGAGGCTTCGGCTTCTCCTTTATCCTTATCTTAGACGCGTCCGGAACCTCCCGATAGAAGTCTTTGAGTCCCCGGGATTCCCGTATTTTTCTAGTATGCTCGGGCATGATCGGATGTAATACCGTGACGATCGTAGCGTTTAGATATAAGAGCGAAGTAAGCACGCCCGGAGCTATGGACTTATTCTTCCGCGGCTCCTTCTTCGCTAGATAGGAGTTACCCACGCCCGCGGCCCGGAGGATTTCGTCGATTACCCCTCCTATGTTTATCGCTTCGTATTTCATCTCAGCCCTCTTCAACAGCTCTTCAGCCACCTTAACGATCTCCTTATCCTCTTCGTCCATCTCCTCTGGTCTCGGAGTTCCGTCTAATATACGATACGCGAGCGTGTTGACGCGGTGTATAAGGTTCCCGATGTTTCCTATAAGGTCGGAGTTTATGCGCTCCTGGAAGTCCTTCCGGCGCCGGTTTTCGTCCTTAAGCCTGTTCCTAGCTTTCATCGCCAAATAGAAACGAACGTACTCATGATCGTACCTCTCCGTGATCTCGGAGACCTTAATATACCGACCGCGCGACTTGCTCATCTTTTTGCCCTCTAGTAATAAGAAGCCGTTCACAGCGTAGCGCGTCGGCAACTTAAAGCGCTCGCTCACCATGAGCATCGCGGGCCGGAAGAGGAAGTGATGATATATGATGTCCTTACCTATGAAGTGAACGATCTCCGTGGGGCTATCCTTTCCCCGCCGGTACTCGAGCGTGTATCCGTGCTCCTTAGCCCATTTCCGAGTAGCCGCTACGTAGCCCCAGGGAGCGTCTACCCGTACGTACACGTATAAATCGTTCGCGTCCTCAAACGGCATTTTGAAACCCCGATAATTCTCGCGGGAGATGTCCCGATCCTTAAGTCCTTCCTCTATCCGTCTAAGCACGTAATTCATCGCCTCCTCGTGTGGCTTAGATGTTAAGAGCCGCCTCCTTAAGTCTTCCTCTAGGGCGGAGAGCTTAAAGAAGAAGTGGGTTACGTCCTTTACCTCCGCGGGGGTTCCGCATATCGCGCACCTCGGATTCACTAGAGCTCCGGGAGGTATTTGTCTACCGCATACCTCACAATGGTCCCCATATTGATTCGGGGCCCCACAGAAGGGGCACGTTCCTATTACGAAGCGGTCGGGTAGGTACATCTTACAATTAGGGCACCGATATTGCTTCGTACCCTTCTTATATATGAGTCCCTTCTCGCGAGCTTTGATTAGAAAATTCCTTACGAGCTCCTCGTTTTCCGGGGAATGTGTGCGATAAAATATATCGAACTCGATGCCCATGCGCTTAAAGTCCCTGATGTGTCTCTCGCGATAATAACTAGCGTGTTCGTAAGGAGTCACTCCGCGCTTTTTAGCGGCTAACGCTATAGGGGTCCCGTGATCATCTGAGCCGCACACGTAAATGACTTCGGCCCCTCTAAGCCTAAGATAACGCGTATAAATATCAGCGGGAAGGTACGTACTCGTTATATGTCCTATATGAATATCGTCGTTCGCGTACGGCAAAGCCGCGGTCACGAGAACGCGACGACGCATCTCTTCTCCATATCGCGTTTTACTAAGGATTTATACCGAAGGGTCCACTAAGGAGAGCTTATTAGTGATTCATGAGGAACCTCTTAATAGCCGCGCTGATGTTTTCGCTACTAGTAGTACCGAGCTTCATATATCCCGCACCGAGCGAGCCCTCGATAAATCATCACCCGCTAAGCCGGACCCTAAAGTACTATGAGCCCACGGTTACCCGGGTATCTTCGGACGAGGGCTTCCTTAACTTCTCCTCGTATCACGTTCACTTCTACGTGATCGGCTCCGGGAACGAGTCTATGTTGTTCCTCCCCGGCTTCGGGCGGACGGCCGAGGAGACGAAAGAGTTTCTGCTTAAATATGCCGAAGAAATACCCCTCACGGTATACATAATAGACCCTCCGGGTATGGGAGAATCGAACGGCCCGGTGCAAAATCAATACGCCCTTACGGGTAACGGGTCCGTAGAAAGCGTATACTTCCGGCGGTATGCCCGGTACGGTTACGAGTTCGCGAAGTATTTTAACGTCACTTACGTGGCGGGCGCCTCTTTAGGAGGGATCACTACGTTTATCTTAGGATACTTCCTAGATGACGTAAAGGCTATAGTTCCGATCATGTCCGCGGGTTATCGGGAGTTCTCTATGTCTAGAGGAGAGGCGATAAATCGGTTCATCAGGGACCCCGAAGCTCATCGGGTAGTAGAAGAGTTTGACCCCGCTGTGTTCGCTCCGTACATTAAGGTGCCTGTATACATGATCGTAGGGGCCGAGGACGAGGTATTCGACCCGTATACGTTCTATCGGACGTATAGGAACTTACCCTCTCCGAAGCACATCATCGTGATACCGGGAATCGGACACGGAGGTCATAAGGAATATGTAGAGGCGTTTCTCGCGCGGTACTACGCGATGAACGGAGAGACCTCGGTAAAGAAGAGCGAGACGTTCTACATTGGAGGAATACACGAGATCACCTCTTCGATACCCTACGGCTCGGGATTAAAGATCATCACCTTGTATAACGAACACGGACCGTTCTCGAGCTACGTGGAGGAATACACTAATCGGGGGGCTATAGCCGGCTATCTCATAGTCCTCTTACTATCTCTAGGGATGTTGTACCACTTAGGCGAGCGTAGGATCTTCGTGTACGCGTCCGCCTTCTCCTTCTTGCCGCGGGCTTACTCTCCTCACAGGTTCGCGATAATAAGCATGCCCACGATGCCTCTATTGTTCGTGCTTTCCGCGTTACTCCTCCTCTTAATGCTTAAGAAGCCGCTCTTAGCTATAGTCGCGTACGTACCCCGGATAATCTTGGGCGATCTGCTACAGATACTCGTGCTCCCCGGGCCTTTCCTGTGTTTGATGATGGCGTTAGGAATCTATGAGTACTTCTATAATAAGAAATGAACCGGGATAAGATACGCTTCTATCTAGTTTTTTATATCCTCGGAATATTCTTCGCGGAGACATGCTCTCGGTCCGATCCCGCGGGCCTTTACAATCCGAAGGACTTCGTCTTATTGTGGACGGTATACGGAACGCATTATTTAGTGTTCGGCTCATATCTTCTAAGGACGGGGCGGTATCGCGATCGGCGCAAGGTATACCTCTTCGGTTCCCTCTTAGGACTCTATGAGTTCCCGATAACGAAGGTGTTCTTCGAGCGTGGGGACTTCTACGTACATGGAGTAAACGTGTTTAACTTGTTCCGGATAGGGTTCATACGGCACGCGTTCATGAGCTTCTTCATACCCTTCTATCTCTCGATATCGCTCGTATTAAACGTCGATAAGAAGTTCTTCGACCGGTTCTACAAGCGCTTTATCCTCCTAGCCGCGTTCTTCTTCGGACTCATGGGAGGGCTCTTCGGGGCACACCTGCGGCAGATCATAGTACTTCCCGGATTAGCGTTCGGATACTCCTATGTACTCTTACCTAGGAGGCGCTTTAGTCCCGACGAGCTCTTGATAAACGAGCGTAAGGCGTTACTGCTCTTGCTGTTCATCTACGCTTTATACATCCCGATGCGGAGACGTGATCGGCTACCCCGCGACCCTATAGCTTACGTCGTCGCCGCTTTATCCTACATAATTGTAATATACCTAATATTCTCTAGACCGGCTAAAGAACGGCTCCCTATAGGTGAACCGATAGAGGCAGACGCGGAGCTATTCCTACGCTTATATGCGACGTTCCTAGCGTTCGGATTATCCTTATACGCTTTAGGTAGGATAGCGCGGATCGTATCGTTCGCGATCTTCGCGATCATAGCCCTAGGATCGTTCGTGATAGTCCCTTATCTATTCCGGTTATGCTACAAAAACTCGGAGGGAGGTAATAAAGAGGATCACAAGAGCGCTTACGGTGGCGATGAAGAGGCTCCGTAATACGCTTAATATCGCATACCTCCGCCCTATCTCCGTCCCTATGGCCGCGAATGTACCGACGCATGGCGTGTATAGCGTAACGAAGACCGCGAAGGAAAGGACTTGAGGCATCGAGGGGGACACAGAATACGTGCTTAGGACCCCTATGATGATTTCTTTTGCTATGAACCCCATCACGGCCGCCTCCACGAACGCCTCGGGCCGACCTATTATAGGGGCTAAATAGCGGCTTATTTGTAGGATATAAGGTTGTATGAGATACACGTATATCAGCGCCGCGATCGTTACGAACACACCGACCTTTACTATGAACTCCTTCCCTACATCCCGAAGACGCCTCCCTATCACTTTGGGATCGGGCAGCGTATACGGTCCTAGGGTGATGGCTAGATATCCGGAACGTACCTTCCGTATTCTAGAGAAGAGCCGGAGCGTGAATATAGCGGCGGCGAATGCGAAGGTGTACGCGGTGAATATTACTAGAAATTTGTTCTGGGCATAATTATAAGCTAAGTAAGCGATCACGGCCATCCTCGCGGAGCAAGGTACGAACGGTATAGCCATAGCCGCTACGCGACGTTGCACCTCGCTCTCCGCACCGCGCGTGAGCATCACGCTCGGCACGTTACATCCTAAAGCTAAGAACAGCGGGGCTACGAGGCGACCGTTAATGCCTAGTTTTCTCACTAGGTCGTGCAACATGAGCATGATCCTACTTAGGAGCCCGGTGTCCTCTAGGATAGTAAGGAAGAACGTGTACGTAAGAACGAGCGGAAAGATCGAGAAGACGGCTCCTATGATTTCTATTACTTGATTTCCGGTCATCACTCCCTCGATAAGTTCTCCTATGGGATCGGAGATCAGGAGGGAGAGCCGGAGCGTAATGGATAGTAAAAGCACCGTGAGCGGGAGTCCCGTTATAGGATTGAGGAACACGTAATCGACGAACTCCCTCACGGGCGCGTGCTTCTTCCTTATTTTCGTGCAGTTTCTCGCTATATCTTGAGCTATTATCGAGAGCTCCCTATAAAGCTCAGGGTTCTCTAGCTCCTTAAAGAGCTCGTCGATGGAGTCGTACTCTTTTACGTATGGGTTCCGATCCCGATCCTTCCTCATTAGTATCTTCCTAATTTCCTCGATCCCGATCCCCTTCCTCGCTGAAGCTAATATTACAGGTACGCCTAAACGCTTCGAGAGACACTCCGCGGAGATCTCTATTCCCTGTTTCTGGGCCACGTCGTACATATTCACGACCAGTACTATCCTGCGGAACACGAGTGCCGCGGCTAAGAAGAGGGTAAGATGCGCGGCTATGTTCGTAGCGTCTATGACGAATATCGCTCCGTATACGTTCCCGCTGAGCGCTATCTTCTTTAGGCGCTCCACGTCTATCCCTCCCGAGGTGATTATTCCCGGGCTATCTACGAGTATCGTATCTTCGTTTACTTTCGCGCTTATCGTCTCCACGGTAACGCCCGGCCGGTTAAAGCGTACGGTTTTAACTCCCGTTAACTTTTCGAATAATGTACTCTTTCCTACGTTAGCGGGACCGAGGATAAGGATCGCGCGCGTCATAAAGGCTCCACCTCCACAAACCTCGCTAAACTTCTCGATATACCTATCCTCCCTAAGGGCTTTAGGTTTATTACCATCGTAGTGGGCGTCTTTATCTCAACCTCTATAACGGACCCCTCCACTAATCCCAACTGATATACTACGAGCTTAACCTCGTCGGTAATATCTAAAATCACGTATTCACCCTCAGGAACCTCGCATAACTTCATCTCTATCTCGCATAAGTTGTTTATAATTATACCCCTGGGCCGCCCGCGGGTTTAGGCGTTAGATTAGAGCCTTATATTCGGAGACGCCCCTATGGGCATAGCGCTCCTTCGTATTACGTTACTTTGCCCCCCGCGGGCGACCCTATTAATGATACGTACGCTAGAATATATGTTCTTCTACATTCTTCTCATAGCCCTCGTTCTTTCTCCCCCATGCGTTACGGTAGACGGCTCCACTGTATCGCTCATAGCCCTAAAGGACGGTTCTCTCGTTCATATTTCCGGATATTACGAGAACGGAACTCGGATCACGAACGTAGGAACGTTCACCGTAGTAAAGAACGGCACGTTCTACATCATAAAATATGAGGGGAATCGTTCCGGAACTTGGTATCTAAAGGTATCCGCGGATTACGAACGTTTCTTAGTCCGTCACATGGGTTGTGATCGGGATGTGGTGTACGATATGGGAAATAAGGTCCTATTCATACACGCTAAGTTCGAACTAAGCTCTAACGGATCCTTCGTTCGGTTCGACGCTGGGGAGTTCGAGATACACGTAGGTGTGTACTACAAAGGGTCGCCTAGCTACCCTCTCTTAATCGCCTCGATCTTCGTATTCGCCTTGGGTTTCATAAGCAAGCTTTTTCCGAATAAGGACCGTTAAGTTATGGATAAGAAGCTCTTAGCGTTCCTAATAATTTTATCACTCATACCCCTCATAGCGCCCGCTAAAGCACAAACGAACCTTACTATACTACGGGACGAATCGCACGGACAATACTATAAGAGCGACTCCTTTAGCGTCCTTATCTCGAACCTACAGTCTTCAGGTGTGAACGTGAAGCCCGTGTCGTCGAACTTCCTCGATGAGATAAAATCCGCGGATCCTAAGAGCACGGTTGTAGTGATACCTAATCCCGAGGACGGGAACTTCACGGCCGAGGAGATCACCGCGATGAAGGACTTCGTGGAGGCCGGAGGCGTACTGATTCTCATGAGCTCCGTGCAATACATGACCTCTTCGGGTCCTAGGACCTACGGAAAGCCGGGGACATTAAATAAAGTAGTATTCGGTATCGTTCCCGATTCCCCGGTCTACTTTGAGGGTACCGACGATAACGGAAACGAAATATACGACGACGTGAACAACGCGGGACGCCCTCGGCAGATTAAGGTGTCCCCAAATCTCATCGCCCCGATATTAAGGGGAGGCATCGACGAGCCGCTCGTAGTTACTACTTCGATGGTACACGTGGAGGACCCTAAATACGTGCTCGCGTTTACTCCTTCTACCTCCTACGCGAAGGCCTTGGATGGTTCTATTATAGCTAAGGGTAACATACCTCGGCTCGCTTATATCGAGCACGGTGATGGTAAGATCATATTATCCGGATCCACGCAGACGTTTACCGATAAGATGATCTCGCTCTCCACGAGTAATAGCGTACTCTTCGCGAACATACTCACGCGGGCCACGGGCGTGAAGATCTCTATCGAGGCTGTGAAGACGACGCTCCCGATCATAGACATAGTCGCTATACGGCTCGCGATGACCGTAGTAGTGTTATATGATGAGCGCTATAAGACCGTTATAGATAGAAATGAGCGTATGCGTCTCGTGCTCCGTTCCTCGATAAAGTATATGTTTATCGTGGTAGTGCTCTTCACGATCCTAACGGGAATAGAGGCGGCGATGATGAAAGCCGTATTTATCACTACCGTTTATCCCGGTCGGTCTCAACCTACGAGCTTACAAAACGTCCCCTTATGGGCTAACGCCATGGCTAAGTACTTCTTCGCCCTCCTCGTCGATGGCGCTATAGGAATAATCCTCGGACTAATCATATTACGCGTAGAGAAGGTACGTGAGTACATAGTAAAGTACCGGTCCCTCCTTAGGGCGTTATGATTTTTAAAAACTTTTACTCGCCATCTTCGCCATAGCGCTCGCTATGGGACATCCTATATCGGGACCTAGAGGATCTCCGGTTATGTTAAACGCCCTAGCCCTACATCCTCCGCAGATGTATCTATAGGGACACGAGGAGCAGGCGTAATTTGGGTTATCGCGGTCGCGTAATAGATTAAACAGCTCGCTGTTTTCCCGTATGTCGCGGAACTTCCTCTTTCTTAAGTTACCCACCACGTAAGGGAAGAACACGCATGGAGTTACGTCACCGTTGGGCTGAAGAGCACAGTATATTCTTCCGGCACCGCATCCTCCTAAGAACTCGGCTAGATGGGAGGCTATTTCTAGGTCGGGAGGGGTAAAGTGGGTACCCGCTACGATCTTTCCTCCGGATATCTGCAGCGTCACGCGGGCGAACTGAGGGGCCGTGGTGGCGATCATGAGGCGATCCTTATATTTCATCATGAGCTCCGCGATCTTGATTAACGCCTTCTCGCGCTCTTCGGGCGAGGGATCCCGAGAGAGTATTTCCTTACCGCGGCCGACGGGGACGAAGTTGAAGAATATAAGTCTCTGTACTCCGAGCTTTAGGGCTAATTCTACCATATCCTCGATCTCGTCCAAGTTCATCTTCGTGAGAGTAGTGGCGATTCCCGTGGTGATTCCGGCCTCCAACGAGTTCTTTATTCCCTCTACTGCCCTTTCCCGAGCCCCGGGAACGCCGCGGAAGTCGTCGTGCTTCTTCGGGTCTACGGAGTCTACGGAGATCTCCACGTAATTCACACCGGCCTCCTTCATTTGCCTCGCCTTCTCCTTCGTGATTGTGGTTCCGTTCGTCGCTACCGATACGTAAAAGCCGCGCTTATGGAACTCGCGCACGGCATCCAAGAACGTGGGGTGTATCGTGGGCTCTCCGCCCGATAAGGCTATAGCCGCTACTCCCGTTTCATCTAACTGATTTATTACGTCTAACCTTTCCTCCCGTGTGAGTTCGTCCGGTAGGGGCTTACCGGCGTTCTGATAACAATGCTTACAACGTAGGTTACACATGTTCGTGTAATTCCGAACGACGAGGAACGGGGCTATTAACTTCTGCGGCACGGTTACTCCGTATACGCCTAAAGAGCGTAATACCATAGCCCGCCCGCGTCTTACCGCAGGATTACCGAACGCATTGCGCACGTTACTCTCGTTTACTCCCCGAAGGTTCTCCGCGATCTTAGCGACGAGTTCCATCGTCTTTACCCCGAAGGCCACGCGTATGCTCTTAGGATAAGTCCCCTCATAGAAGTGTTCTAAAGCCTTCATCCGCTGCCTGAAGCTTAGGCTCGATAGAGCTAATCTCGCGAAGGGATTTCCAAGAACTTTTCTAATTATGTGTATGTAAGTAGGAACGCCCATTGTTTGGATGTATTAAGGCGCGTATATTTTATGTGCTCAAGAAGAACGACGTTCTCCTGATCGGATCGGTTGTATTTTTCATCTGAGACGCTATGAATGGTCGTGAACGTAATCGAGGTTAAGGACTTACGGTTCCGCTACAGAAACTCGGAGGATCGGATACTAAAAGGTATAGACCTAAACGTGGAGAAAGGAGAGTTCCTTCTTTTAGTGGGCCCCTCGGGATGCGGTAAGACGACTCTTATAAACTCTATTAACGGGATCATACCCCACGTTATAAAAGGCGTCCAGAAGGGAACGGTGAGGGTTCTCGATATGGAGATCCCTAAGACGCCGCTACGTGAGATATCGAAGCACGTAGGGACGGTGTTCCAGAACCCGGAGACGCAGTTCTTCATGTTACGCGTGATAGACGAGCTCGTGTTCGGTCCCGAAAACCTCAAGGTTCCCCCGGAGGAGATAGAAAGGCGCCTAGAGCGGGTAACGGAGGTTATCCCGGGGCTCAAGGAGATACTATATAAGGAGACCTTATCGCTCTCGGGAGGCCAGAAGCAGAAGGTCGCTATCGCGAGCGTGATGATGATGGGGGCGAAGATACTTATACTCGACGAGCCCACCACGAACTTAGACCCTCGCGGTGCTAAGGAAGTATTAGAGGCTATAAACGCGATTAGGGAACAGAAGGACATTACGATAATACTAATAGAACACCGCCTCGATGAGGTAGCTCGCTTCGCCGATCGCGTTATAGTGATGAACGAGGGGGAGATTATACGTGAGGGAGATCCTAGGAAGGTGTTCTCCGATCCTATGTTATTCTACGATTTAGGAATACGCCCGCCTCAACCCGCGGAGCTTATAGTAAAGCTGAAGGCTGAAGGCCTCATCGACGATAACGAGCCGATACCGCTTACCGTGGATGAAGCCGTAGATATACTTAAGAAATATATACCCGATGGTTTCTCTCGGGAGCCTAAAGATGAGGAATACGAGCCGAGCGGTGAACCCGCGATAGAGATACGCGACTTACGGTACGTATATCCGGACGGGACCGTAGCCCTACGCGGCGTCTCGATGAACATATACAAAGGAGAATACGTGGGAATCATAGGACAGAACGGGGCGGGTAAGAGCACTCTCGTGATGAACATATTAGGGGTATTAGAGCCGTCTTACGGATACGTGAAGGTGTTAGGTAAGGACGTAAAGAACACGCCCGTGGAAGAGATCGCGAAGAGCGTAGGTGTGATATTCCAGAACCCAGATTTAATGTTGTTCCAGAGCACGGTGTGGGACGAGATAGCCTTGGGGCCGAGGAACTTAAGGCTAGAACGCGACGAGATACACGCGCGTGTGAACGAGAGTATCGACATGATGCGCCTTAAGGGATTAGAAAAGAGACACCCTCATGCACTATCACGCGGTCAGAGGCATCGCGTAGCCGTGGCGAGCATATTAGCTATGAGACCCAAGGTGCTCGTAGCGGACGAGCCTACTACCGGCCAGGATTATGGGGCTTCTAGACGCTACCTCTCGTTATTAAAGAAGCTAAACGAGGAGGGACGTACTATCATAGTGATATCTCACGATATGAAGGTGATCGCGGAGTTCGCTAAACGCGTGATCGTGATGAAGAAGGGGCGCGTGCTCATGGACGGTCCGACGCGTAAGGTGTTCGATCGTGAAGATATACTCGCTGAGACTTATTTGGAGCCTCCGAAAATCACCCAGATAGCCAAACGCTTAGGATTAGGTCCGATATTAACGACGGACGAGTTCGTACAGGCTATGAAAGCGGCTCTAGCTAAAGAGAGATGAGAGTTTTTGGAAGAAAAACCTTAAATATAAGAAGGATCACACGTTAGTATGGCCTCTCATATTCTGACCCTTTTAAGGGGTGTGAAGGATATTCAGGAGGCTTATAAGATTGCCCTCATCTTAGGTGCACTATATGATGAGAGCCCTATTACAATCCTATTGATTGCCTCTTCTGGATTTGCTGCTTGAGTTTAGATCCCAACCCGAGACCCCGTATCTTATTATTTTTATGATATGCTCTCCCGCTTTTTTAATCCGTTTGATTACCACTTTAGCCGCGTCCGGAGAGCCGGGAGATACGATCACTAAGCTATCTAAGCTCCTCCCCGCTATGGGTCTACCTAAGGAAGCTAAAGGAGTATCGGACATCATGAAGAAATCTACGGGGAAGAGGTGGAGCTCTTTCTCTAGGAGAGGTTTTACCGCCTCTACGCTCTTATCCCTATCGCTTAATCCGGTGCCCCCGACCACCCGAACGATCTCGTAATCCTCTACCAGCGCCTTCATTACTGCGCGTTTGATGAGCTTAAGATCGTTCGGTAAGTATTCTACGTCTACCTCATATCCCTCGAGTTCTTTCTTCACTAGGGGCCCTACCTTATCTAAGTGAGTACCGTACTTAAGTATCCTATCGCTCGTGATAATGAGCTTAAGCCTCATTCAAAAATCACGTCTTGAGGCTAATCATGTATTCTATCCCGGCTATCGCTATGAGGAATAATACTAGCCCCGCTAAGGAATACGTAGAGCTCTTCTCGGGCTCTTCAACGTACTTTATCGATTCGTTCATGAGCCGCATGCCCGCGGCCCCGAGGAACACTAGGAACGCGGCTATCGCCCCCTCTATTCCGAACTGACGGTTGAGGGATTGGAACACGATCGTAAGACCGCCATGCGTGAATCCGACGGCCGGTACCTTGTTTACTATGATGTAGATCCCTCCCATGAGAATGAAGTAAGTGTACGCGAGCGTGAGCACTAGGACCGTCATCTTCCGCCTCGTTATTATCGCGTAGAACCGCTTAGGGAACCTATAGCGAGGCTTAGCTAAGAACTTAGGCCGAGGGAGACGCATGTCGTTTAGGTTCCGCCAAACCTAAGACTTCTTCGATCTCCGCCCACAAGTCATCGACGCCCGGTTCGTCTACGGAACTAGTAGGTATAAGTACGCCTAATACGTCGTTCTCGAACTCGTGGAACACGCGTCTCATCACGTGCGCGTAAGCGAAGCCTCTGGATTCTAGTTCGAGCTTGAGGAACTCAGGGTCTGTAGAGAGTCTTATCACGTATTCTATCTGTTCTTCCGAGAGAATATCAGCCTTAGAAAGGACGGATAGCGTATACACGGGCATCCTCACGCGCACGCTTAACTCGAGGAACGCGGAGCTCACGTATCCTTCAGGGGTTATAGAAACGGCCGGGTCGTATAGGAATGGTATCACGGTCCTCGGCCCGAGCACGTACTTCACGAGGAACTCGCCCCGAGGGCGATGTGTGAAGAGCTCCATCTGTCCGGGGGTATCTATGATGATGAGTTCGGGCTCGGATTCAGCGATCTCCGCGGTGAGAGGGCCGATATATTCTATGATCTTGTCCACGGCCGCTATTAACGCTCCGTTGGGACCATATCCGCGATCTAAGAACTCCTTTACTGTGACGTAATCGCGCACGTCTACGTCCGGATCATAAGGCGTTTTCTCAACTCCCGGGTCCATGTTTACCATGAGCGGATATATGTCCCTCTGTTCGATCGCCTTCTCCATTAACGCCTTCGCTAATAGGCTCTTACCGCTCCCTGCTGGTCCGACTAAGAGTATCGTGGGATAATCTAAGCGAAGCGAAAACATTGAGCGTATGTTCAAAAACTCAAACTAACTTTCCGAACCGTATACCATCGTCTAAGCCGGCCACGATATACGAGCCGTCCTTTAATTTCGTCTTGTTCACGCACGTGAATCCCCGACTCTTTACTTCCTCTTCGATCATGTTCTCCGGTATCCCGTGCTCGTATAGTATGATCCTCTTATCGGTCACGACGAGCGTCTCTATGTAACCGTCGCTGTCGAAGTCGTCGGAGATGAAGTCCCTTAGAGCTTCGGAACCCTCAGGCGTATCCCGCATCTTTATTATGCGGCCGGAAGAGGCGTCGAACCTCAACGCGCTCACCTTTACTGGGCTCATCACGTATATTTCGGCTATGCCGTCCTTATCGAGGTCGCTTACGCGTATCTTTATGATTTCCCTAGAGGTCTGTATCTTGTATATCTCGTTAAGCTGGGAGCCCGAGACGCTATAGATTCCCAAGTAGTACTTCGTAGTTCCCTGATCGCTTTCGCTCATGCTTAACACGATTTCGTTCCTACCGTCACCGTTTACGTCCCCGATACTAGCGGCGAACACCTCTAGGCCCTCTAAGAAACTAGCGAGCTCCTTTCCGTCCTTTATCACCATGATGTTATGCTTAGCGCCTTCGCTATCTCCGTACATAACGAACTCCGGTATCCCGTCTCCGTCTATGTCCCCGTAAGCCATACCGTTAATCTTAAATGGAACGAGCACCTTGTCGCTCATCCGTAGGTTCTTAAATCCCACCCGGAAGCTCGTTCCGGTACCGAGCGTGATAGCAAGCGCTATCTCCATCCTTCCGTCCCCGTCGAAGTCCACTATAGCGCCCCCCTTGGGTACATAAAGCTCGATATTCGCGGGGTCTGGAATATACTCCCGCATCTCGACGTGGGACTCCTTTAGGTCGTATATCTTCATGAGGTAAGCGTAACGCTCCCCTAGGAGTAGTAATTCGTCGGCTCCGTCTCCGTCTAGATCTCCTGGGTATATACCATACGTTAGACCTCTCTCTATGGCCCTTAACTGTATGTAGAACTTATCCTTCAGGAAGGTAGACATGTTTAAAGCGTTAACGAGAAAATAAAGATCCTAGAGTTCAACTCTCGCGCCGACTATAGCCGCACTTAGGGCACTTATAGAATCTCGTGGGGGGTTCGTCCGCGGAACGCGTCTGCATTTCTATGTATAGTACAGGGGTGTGTCCGCACCTAGGGCACGAAACAAGATCGGTCATGGAGGCGTTCTTCCGCTTATCGTCCGAGCTTAGTACTACTAGTTCGGAGTCACCAGGCTGTTCGGAGGAGAGCTTCATGGACTTTACGGGTTCCTTATAGCCGCACTTTAGACATACGTAGTATAACCTCCCATCAATACGCTTAGTCATCATAATTCCGCCACACTTAGGACACTTCTTAGGCATGGAGAAGTTAGGCTCTATGCGTTCCTAAAAAAGTTTATTCACTCGGTCTTCTCCTCCCCTTCTCCTGCCGCCACTAAAGTCATCGTCTGAGTTACATACGGTATCTGCCTTATCCTGTTGAGAACGACGTCGTAGATCTCCCGGACGTTGTTACCTACAACCTTCACGATCATGTCCCGTCCTCCCATGGTGATATAGGCCTCCTTTACGTACGGGATCTTCTTTATTTCCTCCAAGGCTTTGTGCTCCATCCCCACTTTTACGTTAATGAGGACGAAGGCGATCTTCTTACCTTCCTTAGACATACCGCTTGAAGGATTCGTAAAAAATAAACTCTCAACCTTCGCGTACTACCTTAAGCCAAGAAAATTGTACTCCGTAGGGTTTTCCACGTATGCGGAACGTTATCCGCCCGGAGTTATCCTCGATTACGGTACCGATGCGACCGCTCGAGGGGAATTCGCTGAGAAATTCCTTAAGAAAACGTGTCGCCTCGGAGCTATCTATTACTTTAATATGATCTACCCTTCCGAACCGCGGTTTGAGCCGACGCACTCCATGGATCGTTATGTACCCTATGTAACCTCCGGGAATCTTATAGAAGCGGAGCCTCGAGGGGTTTCCGTGTTTACGATCGACGATTATAAGGTGAGTGAATCCCCTCGCGTGGAGTTCCGCGGCAAGTTCGTCTATAGAGCTCTTACCGCGGTTTATACGTTCGCCACCAAGGACGGAGGCGAGACGGTTGATGAAGCGCCTTACTAGAGGAGAAGGCCTATGAGAAGAAGTAACGGCTATCTTCATCGAAGGTTAAACCGAAGAAAAAACTCAATCCTGCCTCACGTATATGAATCTCTGGAAGTCCTCTATCTTCGGAGGCTCCGGAGGTAGTCCCTTGCGCTCGCGTATCTTCTTTATGAGCTCATCCTGTAGCCTCTGAGGTACGGGGGCGAAGCTATGGAACTCATATCCGTAGAAGGCGCGTCCCTGAGTAGCGGAGCGGAGTTCGTTAGCTAGATCTAAAGTCTCAGCGGCCGGCACGAGCGCGATCACGCGCATCGTGTCTTCATCCTCCTGCTCGATCTCTATCACCTGTCCGCGACGCTTACCGATGATCGTCTGTATCGCACCTAAGTACTTCATCGGGGTCTTTATGTCGAGCTTTAGTATGGGCTCATATAGCCTAGGCTGAGCGGTGAGGAAGCTTAGGGTGAGCGCAGCGTTTACCATGGGGACGATCTGGGCCGGTCCGGTGTGGGCGGGGTCCTCGTGTACGGTCGCGTCGGTGATGTAAGCGATCATGTTCATCACGGGCTCCTTAGCTAGAGGGCCTCCGTGCACGAAGTCCACGAACGCGCCCTCTATGGAGTCCATGATCCTATCGAGCCTCTGAATACCCACGGTAGCGTTCACGAGCATGTTCGTTCCCTCGATCTTCACCACGTTCCTAGCTAGACGGCTATCCCGACCGAACTTCGTCCTCAGTATCTCAGCGCGCTTCTTCGGATCCATATCGTCCGTGATTTCCCCATCGCGTATCGCCTTAGCTAGCTCATCGGGCATGGGCTCCACGTATATCTTGATGCGGTTCAGGGCGTTGAGGGACTTAGTGTGGAACTCCTGGCCGCGCGCCTCGGGCTTCTCGCGATACACGATTATAGGAGGCTCTACCTTTATGGGAACCATCTCGTTGATGCGCTTGATAACGATCTCTAGCTGTAGCGGATCGATACCCGAGAGTATATATGTCTGGCTCTCCTGATCGTAGTAGAAGCGTAACGTGGGGTCGGCTAATACCCGTATCCTCACGGCCTCTCCTAACTTAGCGATGTCCTTGGGATCCTTAGGGTATATAGATACGCTTACTACGGGCTCAGAGGCGTACTTAATCTCCTCGAACGGAGGTATGTCGATGTTCGGATCGCTGAAGCTCTCTCCCGCGGGAGCCACGAATCCCATAGTAGCGAATAGGTTACCCGCAGGCATCTCGTCGATATCGAGCATATCGGTGATCACGAGCGTTCCTAAGCGCTGTACGCGGGCTACGGATTTAGAGGTAATGAGCTTTATCTCCTGACCCTGCTTTAGAGTACCCGAGAAGATACGTCCGATGAGTATCGGGCGCTTAGACTTCGGGTGTATGAGGATCTTCGTGATCATTCCAACCAGAGGCCCATCGGGATCTACGTTGAGCATCGCCTTCCCTACCTCGCTGTTGAGGTCCCCGCGCCGGATCTTCGGTATCTTATACCTCTGGGCTTCTACGGGCGAAGGTAAGTGCTTTATGATCATCCTAAGCAGGGCCTCATCGAGCGGATAATTCTCCCTAAGCCGGTCTATGTCTCCCTTATTATAATGTTCGAAGATCTCCATCAGCGCCTTCTTCGGGTCCCCGCGCTCCTTGAGCATCGAGAAGATCACTCCCCGGCCGTCCTTAGCCGAACCGAACGCCACGCTATCGTCGGGGAAGTCCACCTTCCGCTTGCCCTTGAACTCCTTCGGGGAGTACTTATGTATAAGGCGGTTCACCTCGCGTATGATCTGATCTATACGCACGAGTACCTTCTTCGGCTCTAGGCGTAGCTCGGAAATGAGGCGATCGACCTTGTTTATGTATAATACGGGCTTACACATCTCCTGTAGAGCTAAGCGTATGTTCGTCTCCGTCTGGGTCATCACGCCCTCTAAAGCGTCCACGAGGATTACCGCCCCGTCCGACCCGCGTAACGCTCTAGACACTTCTCCCGTGAAGCTTATGTGTCCGGGCGTATCGTTTATCGTGAATAGATACTCCTTACCTTGGTACTTATACAATAGCGTGACTACGGACGTGAAGATCGTAATTCCTCTCTGTCTCTCCTCCTGATCGTAATCGGTCATGAGTTTCTTTCCGGCTACCTCCTCGGCCATAAGACCAGCGCGTTTTAATAGATAGTCGGTCGTCGTCGTCTTACCGTGATCCACGTGAGCCACGATCGAGAAGATGCGCCTGTACTCTAAGGGGTGCTCTTTTAAGAGCTTCCTAATCACGTCCGCGCCCTTTATCTGGACCATTCTAACATCCCCGAAGCGATAAAATAAGTTGTAGTCACCGTTCGGAAGAAAGAGCTCTGAGCGTGGACGAAGTCTTCACTCTTCACTTCTAGCCCAGGCATCTCGATCCCATTAATAATTCTTTAATGAGTTCCGATCATGATCGTCGCCGTTACGGACGCTCATACTAAACACGCTAAGGACGCTATACATGGACTACCCTACGACGTACACGCGATAGCACCGCGCGGGATAGCAGCGGGATTCTTCTTAAGGAACGTAAAACGTAAGAGCGTAGTCCGTTTCCACGACGTCGATAAGCTCTTGAGATTAGTATCGGAGGACGACGTGCTCATGCCTATAGGATTCGAGCGGCGGGTGGACTTGAGTAAGAACGTGAAGAGAATAAAGCCGAAGCACCTCATAGGGGAGTTCGATAAGACCGTTAAGCTCGGCTACGATAAGTATTACGGCCTCATGAAGGCTTCCGAATACTTAGAAATACCCCGCACTCGGTTACCTGAGGAGGCCCCTAAGAGGTTTCCTTTAGTCGTGAAGGGCCGTTTCGGAGGGTTCGCATACGTAGTACGTAACGAGCGCGAACTCAAGAAGGCGCTAGAGATCGTTAAGGATCCGATGATTCAGGAGTACGTTCCCGGAAGGGGCGTAGGATACTTCGCGATCGCGCGCGACGGAGTAATATATGCGGAGTATATGCACAGACGCATCGTAGAGTATCCTCTCGACGGAGGACCGAGCGTCGTCGCTGAGACCATACGGATAGAAGACGTGGCTAAGGACGCGAGGAGGTTCCTAGAGTCCATCGGGCGGACCGGTCCCGTGATGCTCGAGTTCCGCTACGACGGTAACAAGGCTAAGCTCATAGAGATCAACGCGAAGTTTTGGGGATCCTTAGGCCTAGGTATAGCCGCGGGGGTAAATATGCCCGAGATATACGTGCGTCTCGCTTTGGGGGAGGACCCGGGGTATAAGCGCGGGAAGACTGGGGTGAGATACTTTCGGATCGTCCCGGACGGTATAAGGCTCCTCTTAGCAGCGCCAAGCGTGTTCTTAAGATGGTTTAAAGAGGCGCTTAAGGGTCGCGTTAAGCACAACGTATATTCCTTAAGGGCCCTACCTATAGAGGTAATCACGGGAGTGTACACGTTCTTCAAGACACCGAGGAAAAGAAGATTATGAGGGCCGATTTACACGTACATTCGATATACTCTTACGACGGGCGGATGAGCATTAAAGAGATCGCAAAGGTAGCGAGGAGGCGTAAGATAGATGCCGTTGCTATCACGGATCACGATCGTATTACGCTAAAGAGGAGGGCCGTGGAATATGGCGTAATTCTCATACCGGGCGTAGAACGGAGCTATGGTAAGATGCACGTGTTGATGATCGGAGAGTGCGTAGCGGAGATGAAGAGGAAGCCCGAACTCGAGGAGTTAAGCGATTACGAGTGCCTCGTCGTACTAGCTCACCCAGAACGTTCTCGCGTCCCCGAGGAGATAGCGAGACGCTTTATGGTCTCTGAAGTGAACGGGAGGTCGTCCATGGAAAACGTACTTAAGGTAATCTCTAAGCGGGAGCTCCTCTCCGCCGGTAGCGACGCCCACTCTCGGTTCCAACTCGGGAGGACTTACTTATTCGACGAAGGCATCGTATACGACGGGACGTTTAGACGCATAGACATCGCGATGAGTTCGTTCTCTAAAGCGTTAAGAAAGGGAGGCATAAGGAGGGCGATCATAAACGCTTTAGGGATCATAAAGACGCGTAAGGAAAGGCTCGTGATACGTAATAAGAACTCCGAAAAAATACTCTCACGGCTTGAACTTATACGACCGGAGGGGTAAAAGAATGGAATACGAGGTGGTGAAGCCGGAGGGGAAGGGAAGGGCCATACTCTTTTCGGAGTATCCGCGGGATTTGGAGGTAGGGTACATAAGTAAAGAGGGGGAGGAGCTCGGGAGAATCGTCGTAGGGGACGACGAGCGGCCTCTTGTGGTGATCGGAGATAAGGCTTACCGGGCTTTTGATCCGATAAAGGAACTAAAGAGGCGGTACGAGGCTCATCGCTTACAGAAAGAGGGGGTCCCCGGCTCTTACCTCACGGAGCTCTACGCGTTCTTCCATTATTCCATACACCACGAACGGCCCAGGTTCGTTCCTGAGGGTTATGAAGCGGCCGTGATCGTCACCGCGGACGTCGATTTTATGAGGAAGACCCCTCACAGAAGATACTTTAGGGACTTTAAGAGGCTCCTTAAGAGGCCCGTTAGGGCCTTAAGATACGCGCTAAGGACGATTCTTCCTCTAGACTTAAAGCCCACGCTAAAGCGCCTCGCGTACGAATTAGACGGAAGGCTTACGTTCTTTCGGCTACCCAAGGACGGTACGATATATTCCTCTGATTACACGTTAGAGGAGGTTCCGAAGACGAAAGCGGAACATGAGTTACACCTGCCCGCAGAGGTGTCGATGTTCGGAAAACCCCTTAAATATCGCTTCTTAGGCTCTAGGAGTCATTACTTAGTGCTTAACGAACACGTTATAAGAGAACTCTCGAGACTCAATTACTCTTACGACGCAACCGTAGGATTTCCCGATGTGGGCCTTCCCAAAGGGTTCGTCCATCCTTTCGAGATACACTTAAGCGGTAAACCCACGGGCGTTCTTGAGATCGGGCACACGTATAGCGACCTCGCGTTCTTCAGAGGATACGATTT
>Ga0256838_1000541_pt1 | contig 22326 bp, 26 predicted proteins | sample 4571419metaG_FD_185978 | JGI IMG/M metagenome (GOLD analysis project Ga0256838, IMG submission 185978) | Hydrothermal vent microbial communities from Guaymas Basin, Mexico - 4571-419 | ecosystem: Environmental > Aquatic > Marine > Hydrothermal vents | place: Mexico: Guaymas Basin | collected...
TTATGGTTATGACAGATCAAGTTGCAGATATGTTGACTAGAATTCGCAACGCATATATGGCTCGTAAGAGCGAAGTGGACGTTCCTTATACTGAGTTTAAAAAAGAAATAGTGCGTGTTTTGAAAGAAGAGGGTTATATCAAGGATTTTAAGTTTGTTAAGAGAACTCCTCAAAGTATATTGAGGATATATCTGAAGTATGATGAGAGAGGAAAGCCGGTTATACAGGGTTTGAAGAGAGTTAGTAAGCCTGGTCGTAGAATTTATTCTGGTGTTAAGAAGCTTCCCAAGGTTATGGGAGGATATGGAGTTGCTATAATCTCCACACCCAAAGGAGTAATGCCTGATTGGAAAGCACGTGAAGAGAGAGTTGGCGGCGAGATAGTATGCTACGTGTGGTAGGGAGGGATAGCGATGTCTAAGATAGGAAAGAGACCTATACCAAAACCAGATAACGTCACGATTAATGTGGAGAAGAAAGATAATCTTATCGTGAAGGTGAAGGGGCCTCGCGGTGAGCTTGTGAGGGAGCTTGCACCTGTAGTTGAGATAGAAATTCAGGACAATCAGATAGTTGTTAAGCCTCAGGATGAGAAAAATAAGTTTTCACGCATGATGTGGGGAACTGCAAGGGCTGTGATAAATAATATGATAATAGGAGTGACTCAAGGTTTTAAAAAGAGCCTCATAGTTAAAGGATTGGGTTACAGAGCAGAGGTAAAGGGTAACAAGTTGGTTTTGAATGTTGGTTATTCTCATCCGGTTGAGTTTGAAATTCCAAAGACTCTTAAAGTTACTGCAGAGAAGAAAGCCGAGATAATCGTTACTGTTGAGGGAAATGACAAAGAAGAGGTGGGGCAGTTTGCAGCAAAAGTGAAGGCAGTACGTCCACCTAATCCGTATAAAGGAACTGGAATAATGTATGATGGTGAGCAGATTATAAGGAAAGAAATGAAGAAGTAGTAAGGGGTGATAGAAATGGCTAAGAAGACAAGAGCTGATATGAGGAAAATAAGGCACTTGCGTGTGAGAAAGAAAGTCTATGGAACTTCCGAAAGGCCTCGTCTTGCGATTTTTAGGAGCAACCGCTATATTTATGCCCAGATAATAGATGATGATAGAGGCCTAACCCTTGTTTCGGCAAGTAGCTTGGAGAAAGGGTTCAGAGAGAAATATTCTGATAAAAAATCATTGAAAAATAAAGATATTGCGGCTGAGATTGGGAAGCTCATTGCTGAGCGTGCCAAGGAAAAGGGAATTACCAAGGTGGTATTTGATAGAGGTGGTTTTAAGTACCACGGCAAGATTAAAGCTTTGGCAGATGCAGCTAGAGAGGCAGGATTGGAATTTTAAGGGGGGGATAATAGATGGTTAAGATGTTCATAGATCCTAAAGAGCGCAAAAAGTTGCAACCAGATGAAATAAGCTTAGAAGAAAGAGTTTTACAGGTAAAGAGGGTTACAAAGGTTACGAAAGGTGGTAAGAGAATCCGTTTTACTGCCCTTGTTGTTGTGGGAGATAAAAAAGGCCATGTTGGTATAGGATTGGGTAAAGCACGTGAGGTACCAGATGCTATAAAAAAGGGAATAGAAAAGGCAAAGAAAAATATGATAAAAGTTCCGTTAGAAGAGGGAAGAACAATTCCTTATGAGGTTATGGCAAAATTCTCGGCCAGCAATGTTCTTTTGAAGCCAGCTGTTCCTGGACACGGTATTACTGCAGGAATTGTGGTGAGAACTATTGCTGAGCTTGCCGGAATAAAGGATTTGACTTCTAAGGTTATAGGTTCTTCGACTGCTATAAACGTAGCGCAGGCTACTATGAAAGCTTTGAGTTTATTGAAGAGTCCAGCAGAAATTGCTAAAATTAGAGGTATCCCTGAAGCAGAGCTTAGGAGAAGAGCTAACCTGAAAGTTAGTTAATATGGTAGTTGAACTAAGAATTAGAAATTAGGTTGTTGTAAGTTGCAACATGAATTTGTGGATGATGAGGGGTGAGGAAAGGTGAAGAAGGTAAAGGTAAAACTTGTTAGGGGTTTGGCAGGAAAGAGAGAGCGTCATAAAAAGACTGTGTGGAGTTTGGGTTTGAGAAAGCCGGGACAGGAGGTTATAAAAGAGGCTACTCCGCAAATAATGGGAATGATAAAGAGTGTTGACTACCTTGTTGAGTGGGAGGAGGTGCAAGAGTAAGATGAAGTTTGAAAACTTGAGATTGCCAAAGGGTGCAAGACGTAGAAAAAAAAGAGTTGGAAGAGGTATAGGATCAGGGCACGGTAAAACTTCTACTCGTGGACACAAGGGGCAGAAGGCTAGAGCGGGTCGCGATATACCACCATGGTTTGAAGGTGGGCAGATGCCGCTTTACAGAAGAATTCCAAAGAGAGGTTTTAGCAATGCTCCTTTCAAGAAAGAGTATGAGATTGTGAATGTGGCTACTCTTGATAAGTATTTTGAAAATGGTGAAGAGGTGAATGTTGAGACTTTATTGGCTAAAGGTGTTATAAAGCGCGTTGGTAAGGATGGAATTAAGATTCTTGGAAAAGGTGAGTTGACTAAGAAATTGAAAGTTGTTGCTAACAAGTTTTCCAAACAGGCAGAGGAAAAGATAAAAAAAGCTGGAGGAGAAGTTGTAGTTTTGTAGGGTAAGTTAAATTTATTACAAGGAAGGTGAAGCTTAGTGATAGCTGGAATGGGAGATGCTTTTAGGATAGGAGAGGTAAAGGATAGGGTTTTATTCACTCTAGCAATGCTAGCGCTTTTTAGATTGGGAGTTCACATTCCATTACCTGGAGTTGATCCCAAAGCGCTTACTCATATGATAGGTGGCGGTGGCGTGTTGGGTTTTCTCGATCTTTTTGTTGGTGGAGCTTTGAGGCGTTTTTCCATTTTTGCGTTGGGTGTTGCGCCTTACATTAACGCCTCTATCATTATGCAGCTGTTGATATATGTTGTTCCGGCACTTGAAAAAATGAGCAAAGATGAGGAAGGAAGGCGCAAGATAAATGTTTATACGAGATATGCTACGGTTGCCGTAGCAGCGATACAAGCTTTAGGAATCACCTTTATGTTGAAAAATGCACCGGGAGTGCTACTTCCTGAGATGCAGGAGAGATTTGCTTACTTTGCTATTTTGTCAGTTGTTACCTTAACTGCAGGAACGATGTTTCTCATGTGGCTTGGAGATCAGATAACAGAGTTTGGAATAGGGAATGGAATATCGGTTTTAATTTTTGGTGGTATTGTTGCAAGGATGCCTGAGGCAGCTGTTCAGACTTGGAGGGCGTTCTCAGGAGATGCAAGTGCTATTCCAAAATTGGTTATTGTTCTTCTTCTTATGATAGCTGTAGTTGCAGGAGTTGTTATGATTCAAGAAGGAGTTAGAAAAATTCCAGTTCGTTATGGTAGAAGAATCTCTGGAAGAAGAGTTTACGGAGGACATTCTACTTATCTTCCAATAAGAGTTAACATGGGAGGAGTTATCCCGATAATCTTTGCAATATCTGTTTTGATGTTCCCTAATATGGTTGGAGGGTTCATTCAGAAAGCAGCTGGAGGAAAAGTTGCAACTTATCTTGGTCAGATACTTGCTTGGTTCAGGCCGGGGCATGTGGTTTATTACGTGCTTTATGCGCTTTTGATCATCTTCTTTACATTCTTTTATGCTTCCATCATATTTAACCCAGACGAGATAGCTGAAAACTTGAGAAAATACGGCGGAATGATAGCAGGAAGAAGGCCAGGTAAAAACACAGCTGAGTACATTGACAGAGTTGCAACACGTATAACGTTTGCAGGTGCTATTTTCTTGGCAATCATTGCATTAATACCTCATATGCTTAGGATGTTTGCGAAGGTGCCATTCTACTTTGGAGGAACAGCATTGCTGATTGTGGTTGGAGTTGCGCTTGACATAGTTAAGCAGATGGAGGCTCACGTAATAATGAGATATTATGAGGGAGCTCTCGGAAAGGGGCGTCTCCTTTAAGGAGGGCTCCCTTTTTCTATTGAGGGGGGGATATGTGTGAAGGTAAGGATATTTTTCGGACCGCCGGGATCAGGTAAGGGAACTCAAGCAAAACTTGTGATAAAAGAGGATCCAAGTTGGGTACACATAGCTCCTGGAGATATACTTAGGGCAAATGTGAAGGCTGGGACAGAACTTGGAAAGCAGGCTAAGAGGTATATGGATGAGGGGGTTTTGGTTCCAGATGAGATAATAGTTGCTATGATGGCAGAGGAGTTGGATAAAGCAAGAAAAGCTAGTAAAAACGTGATTTTAGATGGCTTTCCACGTTCTGTTGCTCAAGCAGAGAGTCTCATTCGTATGCTTGAAAAGTCTGATGATGTTAGGATAATAGAGTTTTCTGTGCCTGATGAGTTAATAATAGAGAGGTTGTCAGGAAGGTTAGTGTGTCCGAATTGTGGAGCAGCCTATCATATCAAGAACAATCCCCCTCAGAAAAATGAAATATGTGATAGGTGTGGCGAGAAATTGATTAGAAGGGATGATGATAAGCCTGAAGTTATTTCAAAGAGACTAGAGGTATATAGGGAAGAGACGAAGAAGGTTTTGGAAGTTTTATTGAATCATTATCCCTATACAAAGTTGGCTGCTGACATGAGCATTGAAGAAATATACAAGGAGTTGAAAAGGTTCTTATGATTTTCTTCAAGTCTGAGAAGGATATAGAAGGTATAGCGAGAGCGGGCAAAATTGTGGCCGAGGTTTTAAATAATGTGGCTAGTATTGTAAAGCCTGGTTTAAAAGTAGAAGAGATAGAAAAGCTGGCACGCGAAGTAATAGCTGGGCATGGTGCCAGGGCGGCATTTTTAAATTATCAGCCACCTGGTATGAGATTGAGGTTTCCGTTCGCTACATGTGTTTCTGTGAATGAGGAAGTAGTACACGGGTTTCCTCAGGGCAAAGTTTTAAAAAAAGGGGATCTACTAAAGGTTGATGTAGGAGTGGAGCTTGGAGGTTACTATGCTGATGCAGCGCGCACTTATATTGTAGGAGAATTTGATAATTCCAGAGATGAAGAATTGTACAATGCTGGTAAAGAAGCTCTTTTTGAGGCGATTAAAGTGGCAAAACCAGGTAACACGGTTGGAACGATTGGACAAATAGTTAGTGCGGTGGCTCGCAAGTATGGATTTGGTGTTGTAACGAGTTACACAGGGCACGGTGTTGGCTTTGAAATTCATGAAGAACCGGAAGTACCGAATTACGGAGTAGATGGCGAAGGGGAATTGTTGGTTGAAGGGATGGTTATAGCAATTGAGCCAATGCTCACACATGGTTCAGGACGTGTAAAGGTTAAGAGAGATGGTTGGACAGTTGTTACGGTGGAAGGAAAAAAGGCTGTTCACTTTGAGCACACAGTCGCGGTGACAGCCGATGGTGGAAAAATTTTAACACCGTGGGGTGATTGATTTGAAAAAGGATAGACTAGAGGTAGTTGGCACGGTTGTTGAGACGTTGCCAAATGCTACATTTAAGGTTAGACTGGATAACGGACATGAAATTCTAGCGCATATTTCAGGTAAGATGCGTATGCATTTTATAAGGATTTTGCCAGGAGATAAGGTTGCAGTGGAAATATCGCCTTATGATTTGACTCGTGGTAGAATAGTCTATAGATACAAGAAGTAGGGGGGATAAGAGATGAAGGTAAGGCCATCAGTTAAGAGAATTTGTGAGCACTGCCGTATAATCAGAAGAAAAGGTGTAGTTCGTGTAATTTGTAAGAAAAATCCAAGACACAAGCAGAGACAGGGTAAGTAGGGGAGGTAGAGAGAAATGGCAGTAAGAATTGCAGGTGTTAACTTACCTGAATCTAAGAGTGTAGAGATTGCTCTCACTTACATATTCGGCATAGGGAGGCCGTCTTCGAAGAAAATATTGGCGACTGTAGATGTTGATCCGAATAAGAAGGTTCGTGATTTAACAGAGGATGAGATAGCCAGAATAAGAAAAGAGATAGAAAACAATTACATGGTTGAGGGAGATTTGAGAAGAAAGATAGCTATGGATATAAAGCGTTTGATAGAGATTGGATGTTATAGAGGTCTTCGTCATAAAATGAGATTGCCTGTGCGAGGGCAAAGAACTCGTTGTAATGCACGTACTCGTAAAGGTCCGAAGAAGACAGTTGGTGGTGTAGGAAAAGCTAAGAGAAGAAAGGCATAGTATAGGGGGGATACAGTGATGGCTCGCAAGAAGAGAAGAGAGAAAAAATTTGTTAGGAAGGGCGTAGTGCATATAAAGTCTACTTTTAACAATACAATTGTTGCAATTACTGATGAAAATGGAAATGTTGTCAGTTGGGCTTCTGGTGGTACCGTAGGTTTTAAGGGGACTAGGAAAGGTACTCCTTATGCAGCTCAGCTTGCAGCAGAAGCTGCTATCAGGAAAGCTAAGAATTATGGGTTAGAAGAGGTGGAGATCTACTCTAAAGGTCCAGGTCCGGGAAAGGAGGCAGCAATTCGTGCTGTAGAGGCAACTGGAGTGCGTGTGGCTGCATTAAAAGATGTAACTCCTGTGCCTCACAATGGATGCAGGCCTCCGGGTAGAAGAAGAGTTTAATACATTTTAAGAAGTACCTGGTTATTCAAGGGGGGAGAAAAATGGGTAGGTATATAGGACCGGTGTGTAGGTTTTGTAGGAGAGAAGGAATGAAGCTTTACCTTAAGGGGGAGCGTTGTTACACGGAAAAATGTGCTCTTGAGAGGAGGAATTATCCTCCGGGTGATCAGGGTGCGCGTCGTAAGATGAGAAAGATGACCGAATACGGGCGTCGTTTGAGAGAAAAGCAAAAACTTAAGAGAATGTACAATATGCGTGAAGAGCAGTTCGTGCGCTTCTTTGAGATGGCTGCTCGTATGAGAGAGGGTCAAGTTGGTGAAAACTTAATGAGATTGTTGGAAAGACGCCTTGATAATGTTGTTTACAGGCTTGGTTTTGCAGCTTCGCGTAATCAAGCTCGCCAGATTGTAAGGCACGGACATATATTGGTAAATGGCAAAAAGGTGGATATTCCTTCGTACTTGGTAAAGGAAGGAGATGTGATTACTGTGAGTGAGAAGTCTCAAGATTTTATAAAAAAGATTGTGGAAGCTAATGCAAATGAAGTACCAGCTTGGTTAGAGTCGAACAAGGAGGCTCTCACTGGTAAAGTGGTAAGGTATCCGACACGTGAAGAAATGGATACACGTATAAACGAGCGTTTGATTGTCGAGTTCTACAGCCGATAATTCTGAAGGTGATGGGCGGTTGGGCAATCTTAATGTCTGACCGCCCCTGTTTAGTTGTTGCATTCACGAGAATAACAGTGGGGGTGTAGTTGAATGGAGAGAATACCGGTTAAGCCAAAGATAGAGTACTATGTGATGGAGGAAGTGCCCTCAGATAGATATTTGCGTGTTGAGATTACTCAGTTAAGAAGGGGTTTTGGAGTTACAATTGGAAACTCAATAAGGAGAGTTTTATTATCTTACATAAAAGCTGCGGCACCAGTTTATTTTGAGATGAGAATAAATGGTGCTATTGTGCAGCATGAATATCAGGGGCTTGAGGGAATTTATGAGGATGTTTTGGAGATTGCCCAGAATATAAAGCAGATAAAGATAGTATTTCCTGAGAATCATTCAGAGACCCGTCTTCGTCTTAGCGTTAATAAGAAAGGAGAGTACAAGGCAAAGGATTTTGAAACGGATGCATTGGTAAAAATAATAAATCCTGATCAGCATATTTTGACTTTGGTTAAGGATATGGAAGTTGAGATAGATATTCTTTTTAAATGGGGCATAGGTTATGTTGATGCTCATGAGAATATGGAGAGAATGCAAGGAGAATTTACTGAGGGAACTGTTATATTTGTTGATTCTCTTCACAATCCGGTGGAAAAAGTTAACTTTGATGTTGAAGATGAGGCTGGAGAGACGGGATTGGAAGAGTATGATAGATTAATTTTAGAAATTTGGACAGATGGTCGTGTTACCCCAGAGGAGGCTTTAAAAGAGTCAATAGCTTGGTTGAATGATTACTACAGTATGTTGAGTATTGCTGTTGACAGTGGAGTTGAGGTGAAAGCACCTATAGCAGAGGTTGCTTCGTTAGTAGCAGAAGAAGAGGTTAAAGAAGCAGAGGTAGCTTCTGAAGAAAATTCTATGTTGTCTATGAAGATAGAGGATATAAGCGACTTTACACCTAAGGTGGTTAATCCCTTGAAGAAAAATGGTATAAATACTGTTGGGGATCTTGTCAAATATTCTAAGAGTGAGTTGAAGAGCTTGAAGGGTGTGGGGCCTACTACCATAAGAATAGTTGAGGAGTTTCTTGCTAAGTACAACCTTTCGCTCAAAGAGGACAAGTGATTAAGGGGGGAGAAAGATGAGGCATAGAAAATATCGTGGAAAATTTGGGCGTAGGATAAATGCGAGGAGAGCTTTGTTCAAAGAATTGGTACGTCAACTGTTCTTGAATGGGCGCATAAAAACTACTGTTGCCAAGGCAAAGGTAATTCGTAAGTTTGCAGAGCGTCTTTTGAGTATTGCCAAAGAGGATAACTTTAATAATCGGAGAAGACTGCATCAGTTCTTTGGTAAGAGAGATATTGTTCGTCACGTATTTGAGAATATTACTCCTGCTATAAAGGATAGGAATGGTGGTTACACTGCAATATATAAGGTTGGATTCAGACGTGGAGATGCTGCTGAAATGGCAGTGATTGAGGTAATAGATTATTGGAAGAGGCTAAATGAGGAAGAGAAAGAAACTGAAGAGTGATTTTTAAATTTGTCCTAAAAATAATTTAGATGCAGGCGGTCCGCACATAGCTTTTAGCGGGCCGCTTTATTGTTTATGGTTGTTCTGGTTGGTATAATTGAGGCGGCGAAACAGTTCCCGTAACTACTTAATAGCAACTCTTCATGAGAGGAGATAGCTTAATGTCAGAAATGTCAAATCGGCGAATTATCCAAACGGATCTTTTGGTTGGACTTAAAGATGTTAGTGTAAGTTACGTTTCGGATAAGGTGGCTTTGAATAAGGTTAATTTAAAAATTTTTTCAGGAGAAAAAATAGCTGTTGTTGGTAAAAATGGTTCAGGAAAGACTACTCTGGGAAAGCTTTTAGCTGCTCTTGTTGAACCAAGTGATGGAGAAGTGGTGATTAACCAACCAGCGTGCTACTTATTCCAAAATCCTGAAAATCAGGTTGTCATGCCAACTGTGGAGCGAGAAGTTGCTTTTGGTTTTGAAAATATGGCGATGGATCCAAAGATAATGCATGAGAAGGTAGAGGGTCTGTTGAGAGCTTTTGGACTTTTTAAAAAGAAGAGTTCAAATGTTGAGGAGTTGTCAGGAGGGCAACTTCAGCGGCTGGCTATTGCTTCATTGGTTGGTTTAGAGTATCGTTTATTTTTCTTTGATGAGCCTTACGCTTATTTGGATCCTGATTCTGTTAGAAATGTTGATGATATTTTGAATGATTTGGTTGATGATGGAGTTACCGTGATGGTTGTCATACATAGGCCTCAATATCTCGAAAAGTTTAATTATCAAAGAGTTTTGTTATTTGATAGGGGACGATTAGAATATGATGGTCCAGTTGGTAACTTCATGCGTTCAAGAAAATTGTTAGCCATGGCTGGTTGGAATGGAGATTTTTATTTCAAGTTTAAAAAGTGATTTTTGGGTAAGGAGTGGAACAAGTGGTAATATACTCTTTTAAGAACTTCTCTTATGCATACTACGGTGTAACCAAAGTTTTTGAAAATTTAAATCTGCGAATTGGTTCAAATAATCCCCAAATTGTGGCTTTTGTTGGGCCATCTGGTTCTGGAAAAACAACTCTTTTATCTGTGATGGCAAAGCTTGTAGAAGATTACAGTGGAGAAGTTCTGTTTGAGGAGAAAAATTTGAAAGATTGGAAGGAGCTTGAATTTAGAAAAAAAGTTTTGATGTTGCTTCAGTCTCCTGAAAAACAGTTGTTTGAAGAGAATATTTTGGCAGATGTTTTGTACACATTAAAATACGATAACTTGACTGTTGAAGAGAAGATGTTAAAGGCACAGAGGGTTCTAGAATTAGTTGGCCTGCCGAAAGATAGATGGGATAAGCCCTATTACAGATTATCTGGTGGAGAGGCTAGGAAGGCTGCTTTAGCTGCTGTTTTGGTGAAGGATTCAGAGGTGCTACTTTTGGATGAGCCAACTAGTGGTATAGATAGCGAGACGCGCCAGGAACTTTATAGAATATTTAAAAATTTAAAACGAGCTGGAAAGAGTATATTCTTTTCTTCTCACGATGTTTACTTTGTTAAGGCGGTTTCTGATGAGGTGTTTTTTGTGGATAATGGTTTGGTGAAACCTGCAGAGAATGTTGAGAAGGCAAGGTATTGGGGAGTGGTGTGATGTTCAACTACTGGGAGGCAGATACGGTATTTCACAGGGCTAATCCAATTGTAAAAGTACTTTTGACCTTTTTGCTTTTGATTTCCATGTTTTTTACCAAAAAAGTTGAGGTTATGGTTGTATTTTTCGCAACTTTTATAATGATGTTTTGGTTAGCAGATACGCCGTGGGCAAAGGTTAAAGGTTTTGCTAGAATGATATTCTGGTTAGTGTTAATAACTTTTCTGCTGAATCTTTTTTATTCTGAAGAAGGTAAGATTTTGTGGCAGTTTTGGAAGTTAAAGATTACCGAAAAGGGACTATATGACTCGATTTATTTCTCGTTGCGATTTGTGAATTTGATTTTACTTGTTCAACTTCTATTGGGAACTACGCAACCGATAGATGTAGCCACAGTTGTTGGAAGAGTGTTCAAGCCATTGGCTCGCCTTTTTCCAAGCGCGGGCTTTGCAGAGATGGAGATAATGTTGCTTCTAGCTCTCAGGTTTCTTCCAATATTTCAAAATGAGATAGAGTGGCTAATAAAGTCCAAAAGAGCTAGGGGAATAGTTGAAGATACGTTTACAAAAAAGGTTGATGGAATAGTTGGAATGGTTGTGCCACTTTTAATAAGTGCTTTCAAGAGAGCAGAAGAGTTGGCTGTTGCTTTGGAGTTGAGAGGATTTGATCCGTTTAAGGAGAGAACTTCCTATGTCAAGTGGGAGTTTAGTATGGCTGATGTTGTTGTGATTCTTTTTTACCTAATTTTAATTTTTGCTGTGATAATTCAAAAGAAGATGATAGTGTGGGATATTTAGGGGTGATGTAATTGGTTACGTTTGTTGGGTGGTTGAGCTACAGTGGTCAAAATTACTACGGTTTTCAGCGTCAAAAAGATTTTCCAACTATCCAAGGAGCGTTTGAAGATGTGGTTTCGACTCTAGTGCAACAAACGGTAAGGATTTCAAGTTCCGGAAGAACTGATAGGGGGGTAAATGCAGTAGGTCATGTTGTTTCCTTCTCTTTAGATAGATTGCCTTTTTCGCCAGACAAATTTAAAGAGTTGATAAATACTCGTTTACCTGAAGATATAAGGTTGTTAGATTTGAAAGTTGTGAGTGGTAAATTTGATCCAAGAAAAAGGGCATACAGTAAGATTTACCGTTACCAGATTTGGTTGGGAGATGTTTATCCCTTTTTCGCTTCAATGTCGTGGTGCGTCAGGACAGAAAAAAGGTTCAAGGGGTTAGAGTTTGATTTTGCAAGATGCCAGCAGGCTTGTGAAGTACTTGTTGGTGAGCACGATTTTGCTTCGTTTTGTTCGACTCAAGCAGCTAAAGAGAAGAAAAGCACTGTGAGGCGTATCTTTAATTATACGGCCAAGCTGGTTAAAGATTGTATTTTTGATTTGTCAGGGGATTTTTTGGTTTTAGAAGTGGAAGGTGAGGGATTTTTGCAGTATCAGGTGAGAATTATGACGGCTTCGATTCTTGAAGTGGCTTTTGGAAGAGAAAATTTGGATTGGCTTAAAATGTTGCTTGAAGTAAAGGATCGGCGTGTTGCGCCACCAATGGCTCCACCACAGGGATTGTTTTTATGGAGAGTGAATTATAGAGGAATTGAGTTTATGGATGTTTCGAAGTTAAAAAGAGATCCAGCTACTGGTAAGTTGAAATTGTGATGTGTTAGAAGTTTTTAAGAATAATGAGGTGAATTTGATGGAATTCAGGGAGGATTTTTGGAGTTGGGGAGCAAGGCAAGAAGATTTAAATGAGAGTTACAACAGGGGAAAGCCGTATTGTCAGTGGGGAAGAGTTGGAGCTTGTTGTAGACAGTGTTTAATTGGTCCTTGTCAATTAAGGCAGCAGGATATTGCAGTGTGTGGTAAGAGATGGGAGGATGTTCTCTACTCTTCATATGTTGAGCAACTTGCGCGTGCTTTCGCAATGATTGGTGAGCATGAGATGGCTGGAAAAATGTTAGAGCATAGTTTGAGGAGAGGTACATTGAACAAAGTTTTAGAATTGGTTAATAATTGGATGAAAAGGGTAGCTGATTCGAATAATGAAGTGAATGGTGATACAACCCCCTATCTTTGGTTGGTTGATTGTTCGTCTGTGAGGGTGTCTGCTGGAAAGATTGCTCAAGAGTTTGCGAATAAAGCTGCTGAGCTGAATGTTGTGACGGAGAGGGTGAGATGTTTAGAGTGTGGGAGTGCTTTAAGGAAGTTTGCAATGATTGGGAGTGGAAAAGTTGCTATTCCTGAGGCTTTGTGTCCCGTTTCTATTCTGTGGTTTACGTGTGGTATAGTAAAAGGAGTAAAAGTTGTGATAAATCCGCCATTCGATGGGATATTTTTATTTTCAAATTTGTACAAGTGGGGGAAAAAGGCTCTCTATAACTTTGAGAATTGGTTGCTGGATGAGGAAAGCATCTGAGTAATAGTGGGGAGTGGATTGAATGGTTAGGAAAAAAGAGGTTAAGAAGTTAAATAGCAGTATGAGGGAGAGTCTCAATTACTTAATAGATATAGCAAATTTTGTAGCGGTTGATCTTGATTTTAACAGTGTTTTACAACGAATTGTTGATCGTTCAACGGATTTTTTCTCTGCTCAAAGTTGTTCAATAATTGCTAATATTGAGGGACGTTATATTGTTGTTGCTGCTACCGGGAGTAGTAGGGATCTTATAGGAAGGGAGATAAAGCCGGGTGAAGGAATCGCAGGAAAAGTTATAGAAACGGGAAAACCTGTATTTAGTCGAGGAACTTCTAAGCGTTACAAAAAGCAGTCGTTTATGGTTATACCATTGGAGAGAAGTGGTCGGGTTGTAGGAGTACTGAATATAACAGACAAATCTGATGGTGAATTCTCTTTTGAGGATTTTGAAATAGCGCAAGCACTCAGTAAGTATCTTGCAATATTTGTTGAAAATGCTAAGTTGTTTACAGAGCAAGCGAGACTTTATGATAAGTTGGAATTGCTTTACGTTACACTTGATAAATTGAATAGGTACATACTTCCACGTGAAATATTTGACTTCTTAATTCATCGAATACGAGAGGTTGTTGGTGCCGAAAGAGTATCGGTGATGGTAGAAGAGGCAGGGGCTCTAAAGGTCGTAGCTGCGAGTGGTTTTGAACCTCCTGATGATTATATAACTTCTGGTATATCCTGGGAGGTTTTTACCTCCAATAAACCTTTGTGGATAAAAAATATAGAAGAGGAAGAATTTTCAAAATTTGCAAGGCATACTGAGGAGTACACAACTAAAAGTGCAATTGTGGTGCCGCTTGAGACTGATGGAGAAGTCCTGGGAGTGTTGAATGTTACTAATAAGTTGAGTGGAGATTTTGATGAGGATGATTACAACTTAGTTGTAGCAATAGCGAATGTTTCGGCAGTAGCTCTCCATAGGGCTATGCTTTACGAACGTGTAGAGAGAAAATATGCAGAATACTTTTATTTAAGTGAGGTTGTGAAAGCTGCCCTTCATGCTACTGGCCTTGAGGCTCTTTTGAGAGAGTGGTATACCTTCCTAAAAGTGAATGCACATATACCACATCTTCACATAGTGCTGGAGGTGACGCGGAGTAGGGCATTGGATGATGGGGATGTGTATACTTTAGAGGTTGGAGATGGACGGTTGGAGCAATTTGTTTCTGAAACCTTTAGAAATTATAAGCTGGTTTTGTTCTCTCCTGCTGATGCTGCTTTTTTAAAGATGTTGGCTTCAGAGATGGTGATGGCGTGTGCAGCTATAGCGGGAGAGAAAATCAGATATGAGGAAAGAAAGGTAAATTTGAGTGTTAAGGTAAGGAATCCTGCAGAGGAAAAGTATGAAATAGAGAAGAAAGTGAGAATAAGAAAAGTTGCAATGGCAATAGCTGAGGATATGGGAGAGGATGTTGAGGCTTTGATAAAAGAGATAGATAAGTGGAACAAAAGTTCAACTGGTAAACTTGTTTATAAAGGAGAAAAGTGGAGTGGTGGAGGTTATCCTTATGGATTAAAAGCTCATCAAATTCCATGGGAAGCTAGGGTTTACAGTGTTGCTGAGACTTTTACTTCTATCGCTTTAAAAGATGATGTGGAAAAAGCACTAATGCTTGTAAAAAAAGAGTCGGGAAGGAGCTTTGATCCTAAGGTAGTGGAGAGCTTAGAGAGACTTTATTACTCTGGAAAGTTGAAAGAGTTTGTAGAATAGTGTGAGGAGGGATTGATATGGCGAGGATTTTGGTGATAAATCCTGGATCAACTAGTACTAAGATAGCGGTTTACGACGATGAGCGCGAAATATTTAGTAAGACAATAGAGCATTCTGCGCAGGAGATTGCGAAGTTTGACAGAATCATAGATCAGTATGAATTTAGAAAGGAACTTGTTGAGAAGACTTTGGAAGACGCAGGAATTCCTCTTGAAAGTATAGATGCAATAGCAGCGCGCGGAGGAAATATGAAACCCGTTCCTAGTGGGACTTTTGAGATAAATGATGCGATGATTGAGGATTTGAAGGTTGGAGTAATGGGACAGCACCCTTCTAACCTTGGTGGAGTCATAGCAAAGGTTATAGCTGATAAATTGGGTATAAAGGCATATGTTGTTGATCCAGTAGTGGTTGATGAGATGGATGAAATAGCGCGTGTCACAGGACTTCCACAGATTAAGAGAAAGAGTAAGGATCATCCGTTAAATCAAAAAGCGGTTGCAAGGAAGGCAGCATCAGAGCTAGGAATATCTTATGAAGATGGGAATTTTATAGTAGCTCACATGGGTGGAGGAATATCAGTTGGAGCGCATAAAAAGGGAAAAATGGTAGATGTTACGAATGCTCTTGATGGAGATGGAGCATTTACTCCAGAAAGAAGTCAAAGATTGCCTTCTGGAGATTTGGTGCGTCTATGCTTCTCTGGAAAATACACTGAGGAAGAAGTAATGAAGATGCTTGTGGGAAGAGGTGGATTAGTTGCTCATCTTGGAACGAATGACGCAAGAGAGATAAGAAAAAGAATAGAAGCAGGGGATGAAAAGGCTAAATTAATATTTGAGGCTATGGCTTACAACATTGCGAAGGATATTGGTGCTATGGCGACGGTTTTAGAGGGAGATGTGGATGCAATTGTTCTTACAGGTGGGTTAGCTAGGGATGGATATTTAATGAAAGTTATTAAAGAAATGGTTTCATTTATAGCACCAACATTTGTGTATCCTGGTGGATTTGAGATGGAAGCTTTGAGAGATGGAGTATTAAGAGTTTTGCGAGGTGTGGAAGAAGCAAAGGTTTACAAGTAGTGGGGGAAAACAATGGATGTGGCTTTGCTATTTTCTGGCGGAGTAAAGAGTTTGGAAGCTCTTGAGTTGCTGGTAGAATTAGAAGATTCAGAGAGGTTGAAAGTGTGGCCTGTGTTTTTTGCTAATCCTTTGGAAGGCTTTAAAGGAGAGCGGATCTTTTGGCAACTAAAAAAAGCAAGTTCGTTGGCCACTGCGTTTGGAAAGAAACTATATGTGTTATATCCCGATGATGAGTATGGCGATTTGATTTTGGAATTTTTCAAAGAAGGGTGGCCGCGTAGGAGGTTGTGCCAGAATATAAGGATATATCTTGTGAGGAGGTTGATAAAATCTGGGTTTAATTCTGTTGCTTTTGGAGATGTGTTGCTTGCAAGTTGTTTAGGAGGGAAAAAAGATTTCAATTATGTGGTTATGCATAGTGGTTATAAGGGGTGGGTGTTTTTTCCACTTTCGGCGACTAAGTTGGAACCAACTAAAGTTGAGAACGTCTTATTTATTAGGAGAAGAGAAAAAGGGTTGATTGGTAAAAAAAGTGCTTATAGATTGCGAAAAAAATGGGGGGATATAGCTTTGAAAAGTAGTTGCCTTTTGCAGAAGAGGGGAGGGGAGAATGAGTTGATAAAAAAGATGAATTGGTTGGCTCAAGTTGGGGAAATAAATGATTTTTACAATTATTTAGGAGTAAAGTGGTATTGGATGGGTGGAAAGCTATATGCTGAAAAGATTGAGATTGGCGTTCAAACTACTCCATTTTAATTGGGAGGGAGAAGATTGAAAGCTTCTGAGATAGTGAAAAAATACTTTTCATTGGATAACGAGAAGAAGAAACTGTTGGTGGAGAAGATAAAAAAGTTGCCGCTTGATATTTCTGTTAAGTTGATAGCTGTTATTTTGAAAAAAGAAGAAGATCAGGAGATGCGAGTATATCTAAAAGAGATTTATCAATCTTTAAATCCAGAGCCTAAGAAAGAGCCTACGTTGGAGGAACTGATTAAGGAAGGTAATACTAAAGCGTTTGATTTGTTTAGGAAGAAAAGTATAGAGGATAGAATAGCTTTTTTGAAAGCTTTTAATGAGTTGGATGCTCCTTTGGTTAATAAAGAGAGGTTTTTAGAAGAAGTTTTATTAAAGAGTACAAATTCGATGGTTATAGCTACTGCTATTTCTCTTCTTAAAAACTTTGATAGGAATAGGAGAGTAGAAAGAAGGGTTGAGAAGTTTTTGGAACACTCCGATGAGAGGGTAGTTGCTAACTCCATCGAGCTTTTGACAGAGTGGGGGGATAAGAGAGTCAAGGATAAGATAAAAGAGTTTGTAAACTCTGGTGATGCTCGTATAAAAGCAGCAGCTGCTATGTACTTTGAGAAATTGGGATTTGCTGAGGAATTAAAGGAGGCTGTGGAAAGCTTGAATACGGCAGGAGATGCTGCCTCTAAAGAAGCTTTGGAGTGGGTTGCTGATAATGTAAAGTTAGAAGATGAGAAAAGTGTGCAAGAGACTGAAAAAACAGGAGATTTTCCGGAGAATAAGAATAAGGAAAGTGCGAATGAAGAGGATCAGAAAGATAGTAAGCAGTTTAAAGAGGGAGAGAGTACACCGGTTATTGAAAGTTCTATCGGAAATGGGACAGCTGGTGAGAAGATTGAAACTCGTATTGAGACTGAGAGTGAGCAAATAAATAGGTTGCTCAATTCGGTGGACAAGAGGGCAAAGAACGATAGGTTTAGAAAGGTTGTAATGATGGTTTTGCTTTTGGTATTGGTTTCTCTGGGGGCTGTCGCAAGTTACTGGTGGTTTAAGATTGGGAGAGGAGAGGTTTCAAATACGGTGGTTTCAAAGGGTGTTCGTAAAGATTCTTTAAGAGTGAACTCAGGAAGAGGTTTGAAACAGCCTCCCCAACGTGCTCAAAATCCTATCGAGAAGATTAGAAAATATGTGAGATTTGGTGATTGGGATAATGCATACACTGCTTTAGTAGACTGGTTAGATGGAGTTTCGCATATTAACCAATGGTCTGATGTGCTGCTTGCTGTTGATGTGTTGATCAATGCTCCTGCTACTATGAGGGACAAGGAGAGTATTTTGAGGACTTTGCTCAAGCGCTGTTCGGATAATAGTATGGCTGTTTTTGCAAGAGCCTATTTTAACTACTACGCTTATGGTGGAAAGGGAATAGATGAGAAGGTGGTGGCAGTTCTGGATAAAGTTTCCAACTCCAAGGTTAGGGAGTTTGTGAAAAAAGTGCGGGAGTATTTATTCCAGAAAAAGTTTGTAGTTTATCAAAGTGAGGTCAAAACTGCAGTGAAAGCTTTGATTGATAATGTTTGGAAAGGGAAAGTTGTTGGAGTTTTTGCTTTTGAGAAGGCTGCTTTGGAAAAAGTTTTAAAGATAGCTTCTGCAGATTTGAAAATTGTTGCTACTAGTGTCAAAAGAGGAAAGGGAAGCGATTGGAAGATGTTATTGAGGGTAAAAGGCAGTTTAGTATTTTGGAATGGTATTGAAAAGAGTGGAATATTTGATTTGGTGTTTTTGTGCAGAAACAATGGTATTGTAGGTTTCAGTGTGGTGGAGAAGGATGTTAAGACTTATGATAAGTTAAAATCTAGTGGAACTGCTTTAGGAAACTGGGCTTTGGCTTTGAGAAGGGTATTGCGTGCAAAAGGGAAGGGAGAAGTTATTAAAGCTGCAAGGAGTTATGTGAAGAGTTATAAACATGTGGCTCCTTTTACCTATTACCGGAAGTTGATTGATGAAGGTGTTGAAAGAAGTGATGAAGTTTTAATAGGGTGGATGTACAATCTTTTTGAATGGGAAGATTACTGCGATGATAAAATGAAAAAAGAAAGGGAAGAGTTAACAAATATTCTCTCGAATATGGAAAGTTACAGTCAGGAAGGCTTATTGGGAAAATTGAAGGGGTTGAAAGGAGTAAGTATGGAGTTGAAGGCTTTGATATGGAGAGTGGCTGTTGAGGTAAATGATGCGAATACTGCAGCTAAAATTACTAAATTCTATGAGTTAAATGCACCTTTTAATGTATTCTTTAGAAGAATAATGTTATCAAAGGAGAAGGTGGTCTTATGGAAAGACTTGAGGAAATTGTTGTAAAGGTTGGTGATGATTTACCAACCGTATTGCGGAAGTTGGTTGATGCTAAGGCTACCGAATTGCCAGTTGTGGATAGCGATTTTAGAGTTGTAGGGGTTATTGGGTTGCCAGAAATTGTTGATGTTACCATGCCTTTGAAGGAAATGGGAATAGTGCGGGAGTTTGCTACGCTTCTTGATGTAGAAATTGATCCTTTGTTAAACACTTTGGTTAGGGCAATAGATCTTGCAAATGATGAATATGATGTTATAGGAGAAGATTGGACTTTGTCAGAGGTTTTGGCTGTTTATAGGCCCGGGAGAATTGTTGTTGTGGTGGATGAGAGAGGACGACTCAAAGATTTTTTGACTGCTTATAAAATTGCTTCTCTCCTTCTCAAGGAAATTGAAATAGGAATGAATGCTTGAGTTTTGAAAGTTGCAGGTAGAAGGTGAGGAGATTGATAAGATACGGATTTCATCTGGCTCTTTATCCTAGAAAGTGGAAACATGCTGATTTTATCGAATCTACAGAAAAGTTGGGATGTAACTTCTGTCAAGTATTTGCAGGAAATCCGCGTGGATGGAGTTTAAGGGCGAACAAGGAGAAGTTGCATGAGTTGGGAAAAAGAGCTAAGGAAAAAGGTATAGGAGTCCTTGTTCATACAGGTTATCTTGTGAATCTTGCTTCAAGTTTGCCGGGCGGAATTGAAAAGTCTATTAGAAGGATAGATGAAGAGATAGAGGCGGCTCATCTGTTGGGGAGTGATTACATTGTTGTGCATATGGGAAAGCCCAAAAATTTAGGCAAAGAAGAGGGTATTCGTTTGATGATAGAGGCTTTAAAGTTGATCTCCAAAGATAAGAGGAAGTTTATACTGCTGGAGAATACTGCGGGAGCAGGAAGTGAGCTTGGGGCTAGTGTATATGAGTTGAAGAGTGTTTTAAGTGAAGTTGAGGTTGGCGGTATTTGTTTTGATACTGCTCATGCCTACGCTGCAGGAATTGATGTGGCAGATGTATCAAAGTTGAAAGAGTATGCTGACTTTTTTAGAAAATACGTTAAAGTTATCCATCTAAATGATACTGCCCGTCCTTTTAAAAGCCATGTTGATAGACATGCACTTTTAAAAAATGGATATATTGGTTCTAAGCTTGAGGACTTTGTTAAGTTTTGTTTGGATTTGAGCGTGAGGAATTTTGTGGTTGAACTTCCTTCTGATGATTTTGAGGAGTACGTTAGGAATGCCCAGATTTTAAAGGAGTGGTTGGGTGTCTGAAGTTAATCTTGATATAGAAAGGGCAAAGTCGGAGGCTTCCCGGCTCATTGTTCAGAAGAGATGGAAAGAGGCACTAGAAGTTTTAAAAAGTGTATGGGATAGGGAGAAAAATGTTGTAATAGGTGCGATGTTGCTTGATGTTTTAAATAAGCTTGGATACGCTGAAGCAGCTTGTGAAGTTGCCCTTGAGATTTTTAATAAGTTTGGATTGAAGAATTATGCTGCTTATGTTTTGATAATGCTTGCAGAGATTTTTCCGAAAAATCTTCCAAATGAGTTAAAAGAAAAGTTAGAGAATAACCGTCGTGAATTTTTCAAGATTTTTCTGAAATTTTATGAAGGCTTGAAGAATAAGCTAGATAAATTGGTAATGGGAAATTTCAGTGAGAAAGCAGGAGATATAAAAGAAAATGAGGAAAGTATAGTTCAAGAGTTTGAGCTCAATAAAGAACTTGTGGATAACCTTTTTTCTGCTTTGTGTGAATTTGACAAAAATACCTGTTCAAAAGTTTTGGATATATGGGCGAATCGTTTGGCAAAACTCTATCGAGAGTACAGACGTGAAGAGTTATTAGAAATGGCCAAATATATGCTTGAACTTTCGCTTGATACGTCTAAGTCTCTGTCTTCATTTCTTGGATTGGCTGTCTTGTACGTTGATATAGGAGATTACGATGCGGCACTTGAGCTTTTGTGGAAGGCTGAAATGTTTTATCCCAAAGAACTCAAAATACTGGATAGGATGTCAGAAGTTTATCTGCGCGTTGGAGATTTAAAACAAGCGTGTAGAGTTTTAGAGAAAGCTTTGCAATTAAATTCAGATGATGTGGAAGTTATGAAGAAGCTGGGGATAGTCTACAGGGAATTGGGTGAATACGATAAGGCTGAAAATATTTTAAAAGAAGCTTTGAACAAGGGTGAAGATTGGGAAATTTACTACAATCTAGGAAAGATATCGTACTTAAAAGGTGATTATGAGGCAGCCCAGATCTACTTGAAAAAGAGCAAGGCGATGAATCCAAATGATACCTATACTTACAATGCATTGGGAAAACTTTACGCTACAATGGGCAAGTTTGCCAAGGCTATAAGGGAGCATCAACAAGCTCTGGAAAGGAATCCTTATGATTACTATGCTTACCTTTGCTTAGCTCAGATTTACATGCAGCTTGATAGGTATGATGATGCATATGAGTTGTTAGAAAGAGCGGTTCGTGAGTTGGAGAATGCGGAATTAAAGGTGATGTACGCTCAACTTTTGAGAAAGCGTGATCGATTGGACGTTGCTTTAGATGTGCTTCAAGAGGTGGTTTTAAAAGACCCAGCTAATTATCAGGGTCATTACAACCTTGGGTTGGTTTACATGTCGCGAGGGGAGGAAGAGTTGGCTTTGAGGGAGTTTGAGATTGCATGGTCGTTATCGAGGGAAGATGTTTATGTTGCTAATGCTTATGCGTCTTTACTGATTGAGCGGGGTGAGTATGAGAAGGCTGAGCGTGTGTTAAGTAAAGTTTTGGATAAAGAGGATCCTTATACATTGAATCTACTTGGAATTTGTAAGCTTGAGAGAGGAGATGAGAATGAGGCTAAAAAATTGTTTGAGCGTGCAATAGAGAAGCTTGATAAATCAGAATTTCGTTTGAACTTAGCGTATGCACTTGAGAAAATGGGAAAAGTTGATCATGCTTTAAAGGAATATGAGGATGTTGTGAAGAAAAATCCAAACTATGCACTCGCAAAATATCATCTAGGAAAATTGTATTTGGAAAAGGGTGATTATTCTAAAGCTTTAAGTTGGTTGAGAGCCGCTTGGTATGATGATCCACACGATGTATATGTGGTTAATAAGTTGGCGATTACATATATGAATTTGGGAAGAGTTAAGCAGGCAGAAGAAATTTTAAAAGAGGCTATTAAGTACGCTCCCGAGGATTGGATGTTGTGGTATAATTTGGCTGAAGTTTACGAAAAGTTAGGGAATTTATCTGAACAAAAGAGAATGTTGTACAAGGCTTTGGAGCTTGCAGAAGGAGATAATAAGAAGTTGGTGGAGCAGAAGTTAAATGTTATTGAAGTTGCGAGTTGAATTAGTAAGGAATAAGTAGTGCAATGATGATTCCAAGAGCTGCTATTGAAGGAGTAAGGTATCTATAGCTTTTAACTCGTTTTGTAGTTTGGAGTTTAAAGGCGTTGCGTTTTATGAACTGAGTTATCTTGTTAACTGCAGGAATCACATCATATTTATCTTCTATTTTCACAAAAACCCCGCCGGTTTCT
>Ga0256838_1000542_pt1 | contig 22321 bp, 24 predicted proteins | sample 4571419metaG_FD_185978 | JGI IMG/M metagenome (GOLD analysis project Ga0256838, IMG submission 185978) | Hydrothermal vent microbial communities from Guaymas Basin, Mexico - 4571-419 | ecosystem: Environmental > Aquatic > Marine > Hydrothermal vents | place: Mexico: Guaymas Basin | collected...
TAGATGTCCTAACTTTTTTGTTTTTATTTTATTTATTTTTGTAAAACAGATGGTATATTCCTAATATATATATTTATTTCTTATTATATTACTTTAAGTTTATAGGGGTGATGAATGTCAGTTATTTCTTATTATATTACTTTAAGTTTATAGGGGTGATGAATGTCAGTTTAATGAAAATCATGAGATTATTTTGGAGTGCTTAGGGGATGATTATGAAGAGTTTTATGATTAGTTGTTTTATATTAGTTTAAGTTTAGAGGGGTGATGAATGTCGGTTTAATATAATAATGGCAAGTATAAAGAATAAAATAAGCAGAGAGAAAAAGTCATTAAAATTAATTCTATATGACTCCACAATATTTTAAAGATAAACCAATAGACAAATTACTGGATAAAGATATGAAAACAACAAATATAGTGGTTGCCTTTGAAAATTATTTATTTTCTAATCTTTAGCTACAAATATAATATTAAATTTATAAGCACTTCTATTTTTATGTTTGCCAAGTCCTATTGATTTTAACTGTTCTAAATATCGTCTCATGCTCTCATTAAACTCTTCATTCTTTGAATATTTTAATATTTTAAAGATAAAATCTCCACTTGGGTCAATTATCAACCTGATGGTAATCTCTTCTCCTGCAAAGCTAGATTGTTCGGGAAAACCTGAGGTAAGGGTATCTGTAATTTTTGATATATAAGCATTTTTTATACCTTTTGAATTACTATTATTTTTACCTGAACCATGACCATCCGTTATCTTGAGATAATTATCTTTTGGTTTACTTGTTTTTAAATTTTGAAACAAATCTTTTGTTGTTTTCTTTTTTTTCTCTAACTCTTTTTTTCTCTTTAATGCTTTTTTCTCTTTTAATTTTTTTTGTTTTAGCTTCTCTTTTTCTCTTTTAATCCTTAGCTCTTTCTTCTTTTTTCTTCTTTTTTTAGCTTCTCTATCTTTTCTTCGTTTTATCTCTCTCCGTTTTTTTAATCTTTGTTTTTTTAATCTTTGTTTTTTTGCCAAAATAGCTTTCTCTTTTAATAGTTCTTTCTTTTTCTTTTGAATATCTATTTTTTGCTTTTTATCTAAATTACCAAGAAAATAGATACCCTCTCTAATTTCACTATTATCTATTTTCTGTATCGTTTTTATTGTTTCAGGTGGAGTAGTTAAACTTTGGAAGGTGGAACTATTTAACTCTTTGGGTTTTGAGATAGATTGTTGTAATTTGATATTTGTATTTTTTTTATCAAGATATATAAAAATAATGATAATTAAAGCAAAATAGAAAAAAACAGAAAAAGCTCCACTAATAATAAATCGTCTATCTTTTATCATTTAGTCATTACTGAAACTCTATTAAAGCCTACTTTTTGTATGACAGAAATAAAATTTGTTACAGTTTCATACCTTAAATTTTTATCAATTTGAAGATGAATAAAGTCATTTTTATTATATTTAGTACTACTTACAACAAAATTATCTGAAAACTCATCTATTGTTTGATAACTACTATTATTAAATGAAATAACACCTTTATTATCTATAGTAATTGTTAGACCTTTTGATTTAGAAATTTTATCTGCTTGACTACCTGATGGTAATTGAACCTTTTCTTCATAGTTTATTGTGGGAGCTGTTATCATAAGTATTGCCATAAGAACAAGCATTACATCAACCAAAGGGGTAATATTTAAATCAGGGTTTTCATCCCAATCAAACATAATTATGGCTCTTTATTTTGTGCTATAAGAACATCAGATTGAGATGTTAGAAGAGAACCTAACTCGTAGGCTTCTCTCTTCATTATTAGATGAAAAGAGTATGCAAATATAGCAACAAATATACCAACAGCAGTTGCCACTAATGCCTCGCTAATTGCAGGAGCAATAACACCAAGTAATGCACTTTGTTGGTCTCCTAGTTTTGAAAATGTTTCTAATATTCCAATAACTGTACCAAATAAACCTATAAATGGGGATGTTGAAGCGATAATAGATAATAAAGTCAAACCTTTTGTAGAGTTTCTTATAGTATCATTTATGGCTGCATCTAATATAGACTTATTTGGGATAGCTATTCTATTTAAATATTTAAACAAGAGGGATTTTTTTGAAACTGTAGAATTAGTACCCATATACAAAGAATCTAATGATTTTCTTTCAATAGATATATTGTATCTAAGGATTGAATATCTATAAAAAAACATCCAAATAGTAGCTATAAAATATCCTGAAAGTAGTAATAAAACTAATATCGTTATAAAACTACTTTCAGATAGATAATTAAAAAAACCCAATTTAGATTGACTTTCTCATACTATCAATTTTCGTTGCTGTTGCAATAGCTGTACTAGAATCTTTTACACTTGAAACAAGCTTATGAGCTCTTTCTAATGCATCTGCAAGATTACTATCTTCACTATCTAATGCTTCAGCACCTTCAACAAGACAAACTGTCTTATTTTCATTAACTTTTACATAACCTGAATCTATAGCAACTAAAATATGTTTTGATTCTTTTGTTTCAATATCTATCAAACCTGCATCCAAAAGGGATACAAGCGATGCATGTTGAGGTAAAACACCAAATTCACCATCAGCGCCAGGAAATGTTACTTGTTTAACTTCTTCATTATAGATTTCACCATTTGGTGCCACTATTTCAAGTTTCATAAGTTCCATAAAAATTCCTTATACCTTAGCTCTTAACTTATCTGCTTTTGCAAGAACTTCTGAAATCTTTCCAACCATATAGAAAGAATCCTCTGGTAAATCATCATATTTACCATCAAGAAGACCTTTAAAGCCTTCTATAGTCTCCTCAAGTGTAACATATACACCAGGACTTCCTGTAAATACTTCAGCAACATGGAATGGCTGAGATAGATATTTCTCAATTTTTCTTGCTCTATCAACAACAAGCTTATCATCTTCACTAAGCTCATCCATACCAAGAATAGCAATAATATCTTGAAGATCTTTATATTTTTGAAGAGTTTGTTGAACACCTCTGGCAATACCATAATGTTCCTCTCCAATAATTTGTGGATCAAGCATTCTTGAACTTGAATCAAGAGGATCAACTGCTGGATAGATACCTTTTTCTGCAATCTTTCTGTTAAGAACTGTTGTTGCATCAAGGTGAGCAAATACAGAAGCAGGAGCAGGATCAGTCAAGTCATCTGCTGGAACATATACTGCTTGAACAGAAGTAATTGAACCTTTTTGAGTTGATGTAATTCTCTCTTGAAGAGCACCCATCTCACGAGCAAGTGTTGGTTGGTAACCAACTGCTGATGGAATTCTACCAAGAAGTGCTGACATCTCTGAACCAGCTTGAGCAAATCTAAAGATATTATCAATAAACATCAATACATCAAGACCCATCTCATCTCTAAAATACTCTGCCATTGTAAGACCTGTTAAAGCAATTCTACTTCTAGCCCCAGGAGGTTCACTCATCTGACCATAACATAAAGCAACTTTGTCAAGTACATTTGACTCTTTCATTTCAAAGTAAAGATCATTTCCTTCTCTTGTTCTTTCACCAACACCAGCAAATACAGAATAACCACTATGTTTAAGAGCAACATTATTAATAAGCTCCATAATAATTACTGTTTTACCGACACCAGCTCCACCAAATAGTCCAACTTTACCACCTTTTGAATAAGGAGCAAGTAGATCTACAACTTTGATTCCTGTTTCAAAAACTTCTGTTTTTGTACTTTGTTCTTCAAATGGTGGTGGATCTCTATGGATTGACCAATATTCTTTTGCAGAAAATTCACCAGCATCATCAACTGTATCACCAACAACATTAAATATTCTACCAAGAACCTCTTCACCAACTGGAACTTTAATAGAATCTCCAGTAGCTTTAACTTCAGTACCTCTTACAATACCTTCACTTGAATCCATAGCAATTGTTCTAACTCTATTATCACCAAGTTGTCCTGCTACTTCTAAAACTAATTTTTGAGTATTACCTTCAACTTCAAAGAACACTTCAAGTGCTTCGTTAATTGATGGAAGATAATCTGTAAAATCTACATCAATAACTGGTCCTAAAACCTGTACTACCTTACCTGTCATAATTTTCCTCTCTTACTTCATTGACTCTACACCACTGATAATCTCAATTAATTCAGTAGTAATAGCTTGTTGTCTTGCTTTATTATATTCAACTTTTAAATCTGCAACCATCTCTTTTGCATTATTTGTAGCTGAATCCATCGCTTGCATTCTTGAACTATGTTCTGCTGCTAGTGAATCTATAAGTGCATAATACATATTGTATTCCACATATTTAGTAACTAGTGCTTCTAATAGCGTATCATCATCTTCTGGTTCTATCTCTAAATCAGAGTAAGAGTCAGAATCATCATTTATAATGCTACTAGCATCAATAGGTAATAGATGATTTTCTCTTATCTCTTGAGTTATAATGTTAACATAACCATTGTGTATAAGAACTATCTTATCAGTTGTTTCATTTATATACTCTTCAACTAATTCAGATATAAACTCTTGAGCTTTCTCATATGTTGGTGCAGAACTTAATCCTATCACTTCACTAGTTAATTCAATAGCATTAAATTTAAAGTAATCAACACCTTTTCTACCAATTGCTCTAAGTCTTACTTTTATATTTTTCTCTTTATATTCTTGTATTAATTTTTTTACTCTTTTTAAAGTCTGAACATTAAATCCACCACACAGACCTTTATCGGCAGTAACAAAAATAATATCTACAACTTTTGGATTTTCAGCTCTTTTAAAGAACTTGTTATCCAAACCATCTGCGTTAGAATTTTGTATCTTATTAGATATTTCACCTAACATTTGCGTAAGTTTTTCTGCATAAATTTTAGATTGCTTTGCTAACTCTTCAGTTCGCTTTAACTTAGCAGTAGATACAAGCTTCATGGCACGAGTAGTTTTCTGTGTATTAGATACACTTCCAATTTTTCGTTTTATATCTTTTAAATTAGCCATCTGTTAGCCTTCTTAAATTGCAAAAGATGTTTTAAAATCTTTTAGTGCATTATGTAAAGCCTCTTCTGTTTCAGAGTCTATTTTTTTATTATCTCTAATTGAAGTTAAAATAGTTGCATATTTAGTTTCAAGGAATGGATATAGTTCTGTTTCAAATTTAGTTACAGATGATGCTTCAATATCATCAAGATAACCTTTTGCACCAGCAAATATAATAGCAACTTGTTTTTCAACTGGAATTGGAGAGTATGGTCCTTGTTTTAAAACCTCTACCATTCTTTGTCCACGACCAAGTTGAGCTTTTGAAATATCATCAAGATCAGATGCAAATTGTGCAAATGCTTCAAGCTCTCTAAATTGTGCAAGGTCAAGTCTAAGTGTACCAGCAACTTGTTTAGTAGCTTTAATCTGTGCAGCACCACCAACTCTTGAAACTGAAAGACCAACATTAATTGCAGGACGAATTCCTGAGTTAAATAGATCTGTTTCTAGAAAAATTTGACCATCTGTTATTGAGATAACATTAGTTGGAATATATGCAGCAACATCACCAGCTTGTGTTTCAATAATAGGTAAAGCAGTTAAACTTCCTGCTCCATTTTCATCACTCATTTTTGCAGCTCTTTCAAGTAATCTTGAATGAAGATAAAAAACATCACCTGGATAAGCTTCTCTACCTGGAGGACGACGAAGAATAAGTGACATCTCTCTATATGCAACAGCATGTTTAGATAAATCATCATATACAATAAGACCGTGTCTTGCATTATCTCTAAAGTACTCACCCATTGTAACACCAGTATATGGCGCTAAAAATTGTAGAGCAGCAGCATCAGCAGCACCAGCATTTACAATAATTGTATATTCCATTGCACCATGCTCTTCAAGTTTTTTAACAATAGAAGCTACAGTTGATTGTTTTTGACCAATTGCAACATAAATACAGATAACATCTTGACCTTTTTGGTTAATAATTGCATCAATTGCTACTGTTGTTTTACCAGTTTGTCTATCACCAATAATAAGCTCTCTTTGACCCCTACCAATTGGAACAAGTGCATCAATAGCTTTAATACCTGTTGCTAAAGGCTCATGAACAGACTTTCTAGCCATAATTCCAGGTGCTTTTTCTTCAACATACTTATATTCTTTTGATTCAATAGTACCTTTACCATCAATTGGTTCACCAAGAGCATTAACAACTCTACCAACCATAGCATCACCAACAGGAATTTCAAGTAAACCACCTGTTCTTTTTACAGACATACCTTCTCTAATTCCATCCATAGAACCTAATATAACAATACCTACACTTGATTCTTCAAGGTTTAGTACCATCCCTTTAGTTCCATTGTCAAATTCAACAATTTCACCTGCCATTACATTATTAAGTCCATATACAGAAGTGATTCCATCTGCTAAGCCTACTACCTTACCTATTTCATTGATATCTACATCAATCTCAAAGTTTTCAATTCTCTCTTTTATTATCGAGCTAATTTCATCTGCTCGTAATTTTGTTGCCACTGTTACTCCTTTCTTTTTGCTAACTGTTAAAGTGATTTTTTAATAAAATCTATCAACTGTTGCTTAACTCTCTCTTTTGAGAAATTAACCTCTATACCCAAATCATCAACTGAAACTTTAAGTCCATCAAAATCACTTTTTATATAAGTAAGATTTATTTTAGAACCTGTATATTTTTTAAGAGTATCTTCAAGTGAGCTTATAGATGTATTTTCAACTATATCTTTACTTGAAATAATACCATTATATTCATTAGTCTCCTTCTGATTTTCCATATTAACTATTCTATTTATAGTAGGAATCAAAGATAATCTTTTATTCTCAGCTAATATTTTAATAAAATTCTGCATATTATCATCACTATTTGTACCTAAAGAATCCAAAATTAATTTACTTTTTTCTTCTATTGAAATAATTGGTGATTCTATGATATTTAGAACTTCATTAGTAAAAGCATCAGATAAAGAGTTTAAAATAGATACATATATTTTTTTTTGCTCTGGAGTTGATATATCAAGAAGTGCTTTTGCATATCTTTTAGCTATTAATTCTTCCATAACTATGCCACCTTCTTGCTTACTAATTCAACTACTTTTCTAGTTTCTAATATAATATCATTATTTGTAATACTACTATTTAAAACATCATTAATTAGTTCTCTATTCATTCTTCGAGATTCATTTTCACATTTCTCAACAAAACTTTTATCTAAGATTTTTATCTCTTCTATATTATCTTGAGCAATTTTTTGAGATATTAATTTAGCCTCTTTATGTGCTGTTTCAATAATCTCCAATGCTTTAGTTTTACTCTCTTCTAATTTAAGAAGAGCCTCTTCTTTATCTTTTTTTGTATCTTGTAGGGTCTTTTCAATTGCAACCAATTGATTTTCAATACCACTTTTTCTATCAACAAAAAAACTTTTTATTGGGTTAGATAATAGATAATACATCAATCCAGCAAATATTGAAAAGTTAAACACTCTATGAAAAAAATCAGAGTGAGTCATAGTTATATCACTAGCAAAAATTGCTGTAGGCAAAGCTAATAATACTATATACTTTAATCTCATATTACGATCTCCTTATTATAGTTTATTTAAATTAGCTCGTAAGCTATGTTTAAATAGAGGCATTTGAGCAAGTAAAATACTCTTCAACTTATCTTTAGCAACATTAAGCTCATTGATAAAAATTTGATACTTATCATCATGTTCTTTTTGTTTATTAATTAGATTAGTAACTGCCTCTTTTTTAGCAATATCTATAGACTCTTGTCTAATTGAAGATGCTTCTGCTCTAGCATTATCTAACACCTCTTGCGATTGTGCGTTTAATTCATCTGTATTTCCAGTTAACTCTTTAGCTGCTTTTAAATCATTTGCTATAGAATTATCTCTATCAGACATAAATTCAAGTAACGGTTTATATAAAAGACCATTTAAAACAAAAATGAGCAAGAAGAAAATAAAAAGAACTAAAAACATCAACTCTAGATGTAAATCAAGCATTAAAACTCCTTAAAAAATTTGAAATATTTTACCATTTTACTAGTAAATTTTTGATTAAATATAGTTATTTTTCTATTAATCTTAAAAAACTTTCTATTTCAGCTACACTTTTAAAATTAATTTCTAATTTATTATCTTTTATCTTATGATTAAATATTAGTTTCTCTTTTATTAGTTTAGAGTATTCATCTAAGAAAGTATCTTTTATTTTATTTTTTATTACTTTTTTCTCTTTATATCTTTTTGCTAATTGTTCAGTATCTCTCACACTAATTTTTTCATCTATTATTTTATCTATTATCTCTTTTTGTTGATTTTCATCTAGTCCAATAAGTATTTTTGCATGTCCTTGGGATATAGTTGTATCCATAATATATTGTTGTACATATTGACTCAGAGCAAGTAGTCTCATAGTATTTGTAATATGTGAGCGACTTTTGTGTACAATATGAGATAGTTGTTCATGAGTAATTTGATAGACTTCAATAAGTTCTGCATACGATTTTGCTAACTCCATAGAGTTTAAGTTTTCTCTTTGAATATTTTCTAAAAGAGCCAATTCTCTTAATTTAAAGCTATCCAAATCCATATTCGCAACAATTGCTTTAATATTATTAATGTTTACTAACTTATGTGCTCTTAATCGTCTCTCCCCTGCAACAAGAATATATCCATTCTTTTTTTTAATAACTACTATAGGCTGTAATAAACCATGATTTTTAATAGAAAGACTCAGTTCTTTAAGGGAATTAAGATCAAAATGTTTTCTTGGTTGATATGGATTTGGTGAGATAGTATTTATATCTATCTCTTGTATATTCATTATTGAATTAGCATCATCTATGCTTAGCGAATTTATCTCATTTTCATAAGCTAAACCCACCTCTTCTAATATTAGACCTAATCCCTTGCCTAATGCCATACTTTAACCCTTTAATATAGCCGTTGCCAAATCTTGATATGCTATACTTCCTTTCGAATTTTCTGCATAATCAATAACAGATTGTCCAAAGCTTGGTGCTTCTGCAATTTTAACATTTCTTGGAATAACAATACATTTATCATCTCCCTGAAGATGAAATAGTTTATCTTTAAAATGATGCTCTAAATCATCTAAGACTTGCTTTGATAGATTATTTTGAGTTGAATACATTGTTGGTAAAAATCCTTTTATTCTTAATTTAGGATTAATTGTTTTGCTTAATAGCGAAACTGTATTTAAAAGTTGTGCCAAACCTTCAAGAGCAAAAAATTCGCATTGAATAGGGATAATAACCCAATCAGAAGCACTAAGTGAATTGATGGTAATTGGTCCTAGAGCTGGTGGAGAATCTATAATGATAAAATCATAATCCTTTTGTATCTCTTTTAGTCTTGTTTTTAATATTAGTTCTCTATTTTTTTTATTTGTATTATGAAAATCTTTTTCTATACCAATAAGACCTATATTTGAAGGTGCTAAAAATAAACCCTTCCTTTCTGTTTTTAGAGTTATCTCAGAAAAATCTTTGACTCCTGCTAACACATGATATAAATTAAATTCATAGTCATTTCTACTAAATCCTAAACTTGTTGTTGCATTTGATTGTGGATCTGCATCAATAAGAAGTATCTTTTTGCCATTTTTTGCTAAAGATGCTGACAGATTAACAGCAGTTGTTGTTTTCCCCACCCCACCTTTTTGGTTAGCTATACATATTATATTACTCATCTTAAACTATACACCTTTTTATCTTCAATTATTAATGAACCATCACTACATAAAATAGAATCCCTTAAACTGACTTTATCTTTTAAGATATGTGTGTAAAAGTTTTTATTATTGTTAAATTCTAACTTATATTTGATAAAAACCTGCTTCCAACTTTTACTTTTATCCAATTCTAAGAGGTATTTCTTAAGTAAAACAATAGGCTCAATCCCTATATCAAGAGCTTTATAGCTATTTTTATTTTTTATTAAATTTATTCCAATTCCACACACCAAAAGGTTATCTATTTTTTTTGTAATTGTACCACCTATTTTATCTTTACCTATATAAAAATCATTTGGCCATTTAAGCCATATATCACTATTATATTGAACTAAAATCTCTTTCATTATAAAAGAAAAGTATATAGAACTAGAAGCAATAGCAAGGTCAGAGGGAAGCTTATTTATATCTATTGCAAAAGATACAAATAAATTTCCTTCCCCACCACTCCAAGAGTTATCTCTACTTCCTATACCATCAGTTTGCTCTTTAGAAACTACTGCAATAGGGATTTTAACCTTAAACTCTTTTAATAATTTCAGTAGATACTTTTGTGTAGAATCTACCCTATCAAGTAATATAATCTCCAATTTTAACACCTCTTCCTAAGATATATGCACTTATCGCCATCGCTTTTTTTGATTTTGGTTGAACCTCTTTAATCTTTATCTTTCCAATACTACAGCCCACAATTATACTATCTTTTGTAATCTCTAAAATCTCAGCTTTATTATTTAAAGAATCCAAATCAACTAATTCAATATCTAAAAGTTTCATTCCACTTTTTGTAAAAATCCCTGGCCATCCTTGATAAGCTCTATATTTATTATATATCTCTTGTGCATTATCAAAATCAATCTCTCCATCACTCTTTTTAATTTTTTTACAATTTGAAGCATTAAGATTAATCTGTTCTTGTGGCTTTATAGTATCAAATCTATTTAATATATCAATAGTCAAAATAGAAGCATCATCAGTTAATTGTTGCATCAGTCCATGAAGTCTCATATCTAAAGGAATTTCAAAATATATATAACCCAAAACTGCACCCGTATCAAGCCCCTCTTCCATTAGCATCGCCGTTACTCCACTATATTTATCTGAATTAAGTAAAGATTGTTGCACAGGTGAAGCACCTCTATATTGAGGTAAAATTGAAGCATGAAGATTTATACATGGTGCAATATCCAAAATATTTCTAGGTAATATTTGACCAAATGCTGCCACAACAATAAAATCAGGATTTTTACTAGATATTAACTCTTTTGTTTTAATATCTCTTAAATTCTCAGATTGAAATACCTCTATATTATTTAATAATGCCAACTCTTTAACAGGAGGTGGTGTTAGAATCTTTTTTCTTCCAACTGGACGGTCTGGTTGAGTAATAACCAATACAACTTTGTAATTTATATCTTCTATTAACGAAGATAAAATATCTTTGGCATAATTTGGTGTACCCATATATACAATTTTTTTAATATTAAATCCTTTCTTTAACTTTATTTCTTTTAAGGCAATCATAAAGAATTGCCCTTACTTCTTTTAAATTTTTTCCCATAATGTACCATTAGCACTATCCATAAGTGCAATACCCATAGAATTTAATTCATCTCTAATCTCATCTGATAATACAAAATTTTTATCTTTTTTTGCCTCTGTTCTTTTGGCTATTAAACTCTTTATTTTAGCTTTTGTATCTTCATCTATACCTATTTGAAAATATGAATACGGCTCTTTACCTCCAAAACCTAAAAGCTTATTAATAAACTCAATATTAGAGATTATTGATTTTTTAAATGCTTTATTTTTTGGTTCATTATCAAGAGTTTCATTAGCCTCACTAACCATCTCATCAATTACACTTAATGCTTTAGAGATATTCAAATCATCACTCATGGTCTCTATCAAATTGGCTTTAAAATTTTTATCAACAGCACTACCTTTTCCTGCTAATCTTTTCTTAAGACGATACAATTTATCTAATCTTTTTTTAGAAACCAACAAATCTTCTTCGTTAAAATTAAAATCATTTCTATAATGGATAGATATTAGATAAAATCTTAAAATCTCAGCATCATAAACATTAAGAGCATCTTTTACAAAAAAACTATTTCCCAACGATTTACTCATCTTTTGACCATCAATATTTACAAAGCCATTATGCATCCAGTACTTTGCCACCTCTTTACCACTACTACATCTACTTTGAGTCGCTTCATTTTCGTGATGAGGAAAAAGTAAATCAGCTCCTCCACCATGAATATCAATATTATATTCACTAGTTCCACTAAAGTGTTTATCAATCATTGCCGAACACTCAATATGCCATCCAGGACGACCTGTACTAAAACTAGAATCAAAACATATATCTTCATCATTTTTACAAGCTTTCCAAAGAGCAAAATCTTTTATATTTTTCTTTTTTGAACTATTATCTACTCTACTTTGAGTCTGTTCATCATCAACTACTTGTGATGAAATAGTACCATATTTAGAATCTTTTGAAGTATCAAAATAAACATCTCCATTTTCTATAATATATGCAAAATCTTTATCTATTAAATTTTGAATCATACTCTTAATTGCATCCATTGACTCTGTAGCTTTTGGTTCAATATCAGCTCTAATAACACCCAATGCACTCATATCACTATGATATCTTAAAGTATAAAATTCTGTAATCTCTTGCATACTTTTACCACTATCTTGAACTTTTTTAATTATCTTATCATCAATATCTGTAAAGTTTTTGCACAAAGTTACATTGTATTTTAATTCTCTTAAAGTTCTAACTAATAGATCAAAACTTAAAGAACTTCTTGCGTGACCTAAATGTGCATCATCATAAACTGTAGGACCACAAACATAAATAGAAACTTCTTTTTCAATTATTGGCTCAAATTTTATCTTATCTTTTTTTACACTATCATATATTACCACTTTTACCTCTTTTATTTATCTGGATTAAATTTTAATATAGTTGCAATTGGTATAACAAACCCAATAATAATAACCACCCATATTAAAATTCCTAATTGAGAATAATCGGCATTTGTAATAATTACACCATTCTCTTTTACCTCTCTACTAATTATAAAAATCTCATTTAAATACTTTGTAAATAGTTTTGAAGCCACAATAGCAATATTCATAAAACTTGCCATTAATGCAAACCAAGTACCTTTTTTACCCTCTGGAGCATAAATTGCCACAAGTGTAAGCATCACAACTCCTGCAATATAATCAAAAGGAGAGACTGCCACAGTATCAATAATTGCCACTGTTTTAGCATCAATTCCAATCATATCATGGATTCCATAATAGAGTCCAAGCGTAGGAAGAGATAAAATTGTAAAAATAATTGTAAGAGTGATAAGCACAGATGAGATAGATTTTTCTACAATATATTTCCCACTTATCCACATACCTATAATTCCAAGAGTTGCACCAATTTGAGCTAAAACTCCAAAAAATGCCTCATCAAATCCTAGTACATCCATTGTCCACCATGAATAACCAGGACCTACTGAAGGCATTGCACGATATACAAATATCACAATCATTGCCATTTTTATATGTCTAATTGTATCAGCGTCTAATTCATAAATTAACTCTCTTAACATATACAAAACCACACTAAGAGAAACTACAAATATTATCTCTTGTGCAAAAGGCACTTTATTTATACCCATAAATATTATAAAAACTGCAAAACCTAATCCACCAAAAAATATTTTTTTATTTAAAGGTGAGCTTTTGATATGATTTAATTTTACAAAAGTAATTCCTAGAATTGAGATAATAGGTATAAAAAGAGATATAATAAATATAGTCTCATAAGTAAAAATTCCTGCTAAATATCCACCAAGACCAGAAACCATAAATCCAGCTAATGCCAAAGATAGCCTTGCTAAAATTTGAATAGTTGCTAACTCTTTTTTAATCTCACTAGGGCTTTGAGTTTTGTCAATAACCTCTGTACTCATCGTATCTGCCACCACATCTTGCATCACTATACCAACTGTTGTGATGAGTAAAGATACCATATATATACTATTTTTATCATAAGATGATATAAAAGCATAATCTCCTGCGATTGAGATAAGCAAAAGTGTTCCAATAGTCATTAGTACTGCTCCAATATAGACATATACTCGCCTGTTTGAGCCAAATATTGTCACAGAATCTACAAGCTGACCAAATATCATCTTGATACTCCATGGTATCATTATCCAAAATGATAACTCAATAAGTTCAACTGCTGATAATCCAAGCTCTTTTTTAATGAAAAAGTCATTTGCAATAGCAGTAAATGCCGTAGCCCCATAAGAAAAATATATCATTAATAGAGGAATATATCTCATTCTTATAGCTTTAATAGGCATTAAAAAGGCTTCAAATAAAGATTCTTGAATAGCTTTTATTTTCATTTTATCTCTTTTTTTGAGGTATTATAACAAATTTTTTACTATTTTAATAGATTTAATCCTAATATTATATTTATAATCACTAATATTATAAAACCAATTTTAAATACAATGAGTGGATTTCGCTCAATAATAAAGATACTTTTATCAAAATATGATTTAACCTTATCACTATTTTCCAATTCGTATATCATATTTGAATAATTTTTATTATTCTATCCCAAAAGTCAAGATAATCTAAAAAATAATCTAATTCCACCTCAAATTTTCTACCTTATCCTACTTTTTTACTCAAATCTTGACTTATCTAAATCTTTCAAACACAAAATCAAAATTAATGGTTGCAGTACATTCAATATCTTTAAAATCAAAACTTCCATTTAACAAATCAACTACTTTTTCATATCTACCATTTTTTAGTTTATAAATTTTGGCTTTTAAATCTTCTAGATATAGTAGCATATAATATTTTACTCTCTCATTCTGATATAATTGATGTTTGATTTTTTCATCTCTTTTAGCACTGCTTTTTGATACAATTTCTACCATAAGTTCAGGAGCCTTTTTAATATAAGAACCATTTTTTTGCCCACAAATTAAAGCAATATCAGGTCGCACTATTGTATCATCTGCTAGTTTCTAATCCATTTCAGATAGTACCATACATTTTTTGCAATCTTTTAGGCTATCAATTAGACTGCTCCCTGTAAGCATAGATATAGCTTGATGTGTAATCATTGGAGATGGAGACATCGCATAAGCAATTCCATCAATTAACTCCCAATCTCCTTCCCATTCTTTGTAATCATCGTAATTATAGTGAGGATGATACTCCTCTTTTAGCGAACCCATTACAAATCCCTTTTGTCTATTATATCATAACTTTTATCCTATTAATCTATTAATATCATTATATAATCCAATAAACATCAGTCCAAAAAGCATTATCCATCCAGCTATTGTAAATCTATACATAGCTATATCACTCGGTGCTTTTTTAGTAATCATCTCATAAAGATTAAACATAATATGTCCACCATCAAGAGCAGGTATAGGCAATAGATTTAGTACACCTAAATTTATAGATATTATTGCCATAAAACCAAGTAGTGCCAAAATTCCCATATTACTAGCTTGTGCAGTAACATCTACAATTGTAATTATTCCACCTAATTGGTCTAGTCCAACTGCTCCACTAATAAGCTTTTGAACACTTTGGAATATATAAGTAGTTGCCCATATAGTCTTATCTACAGCATAACCCAATCCGTCAATAATACCATAATAAACTACTTCAGTCTCTCCAGAAGCTCCAATTCCTATTAACTTTCGCTCTATATCTTCGCCAAATAAATTTTTAACACTCATAACTTTAGCTTGAATATCAAAATCTAATAATTTTAAATCTCTTTGGATAACAAAGTGCATCTTATTATCTGATTTTTGAATTATCTCCCCAATATCATCCCAATAATAAACTCTTTGATTATCTATTTGAATAATCTTATCACCCTTTAAAAGTCCAACCTCTTTTGCCACTGATGTTTCTGAAAATCCACCAACAACAGCAAGAGTTTTTGGTATTCCAATATTTGCCATTGTAAAGTAAAGTAGAAATGCTAATAAGAAGTTTGCAAAAGGACCTGCCAAAAGTATAAAAATTTTTTGAATAGGTGTTTTTATTGTATAAGAATCATCGTCATAGCTTACTTTTGTTGGGTCACTATCATCTTGACCTTTCATCTGAACATATCCACCCAAAGGGATAGCTGATATACTCCACTGAGTATCTCCAAACTTTTTGGATATAAGTTTTTTACCAAAACCAATACTAAAAACATCAACTCTTACACCCATTAATCTTGCAGCAAGGAAATGTCCTAATTCATGAAAAAATATCAAAAATGATATAACTAAGAGAGAGACAACAAAACTCATCCTAAAAATTTACCATTACTAGCTCTTTGTGCATCCATTATCTCAACTTCTCTTGCACCAGATATTACAATCTTTGAATCTAATTTATAATTAATAGTTTTATCTCTTCCTTCATAATTTACAGAATTTAAAATAACCTTTAAAGACTCTAATCTAGCTTTATGTTTGTTGTTTGAGCGAATAACTCTCCATGGAGCATTATGTGAATGAGTTCGTTTTATCATATTATATTTCGTTTCTGTAAAATCATCCCATCTCTCTTGAGCTTGCATATCTATTTCACTTAATTTCCATTGTCTTAACGGATCAGTTTTACGTCTTTCAAATCTTGAAGCTTGTTCATCTTTTGTAACGCTATAATAAAGTTTTACCAAAATTGTACCCTGACGAGTTAACTCTTTTTCAAACCCTTTAACACCTTTCATAAAATCATCATACTCTTTTTTTGTACAAAAATTAAACACATGCTCAACCATTGCTCTATTATACCAACTTCTGTCAAAAAGAACCATCTCTCCACCTCGTGGAAAATGTTGAATATATTTTTGATAAAACCATTGCGATTTTTGTTCATCTGTTGGTTTACCAAGTGCTACAATTCTATAATGTTTTTCATCCATATATCTTGCAACTCTTCTTATTGTGCCACCTTTACCTGCTGCATCACGACCTTCAAAAAGTATTATCATCTTTTGATCAGTTGCTTCAATATGCTGTTGTAGCTTAATCAATTCTGCTTGATAAGGCTTTAATTCTTGTTCTTGCTCTCTTTTTTGTTGTATTTTACCCTTTTGTTTCTTTTCATTTTTTGATTCTTGAAAAACAGATATTAACTCCTCTAAAGAGATATTCTCACCATCAATTTCAAATATATTTTTCTCTTGCATCGACCATCCTTATTTTAATTTAAACCTATATTTTACCATAAATTTTTATAATATTCTAGCACTACTTATCATAGAAATATCATCTATCACTAAATCAGCGGTATATAGAATTTTTTAAAAATCTTGCAAATTATATTATACAATAAATTCTATCCTTTTGTGATATACTTTTAAAATTAAAAATCAAAAGGAAAATATCAGATGGCTCTAAATAAATTTACAATACAAAAAAGTTTTGCAATAAGTGCAGGGGCAGGAAGTGGAAAAACCTATACACTTAGCAGAAGGTATATTAATGCTCTTTTGGGATTTGATTATTTTAGAGAAGATTACCAAACTGATAAAAGTTATTTTCAAGATTTAAAACCAGCAAAAGTCAATCAGATAGTAACAATCACTTATACAGAGGCTGCATCCCTAGAGATGAAAGGTCGTATCTTTGGGCTTGTGGCTAAAATAATCAATTCAAATTTATCTAGTGATGATGGAGATTATAACTCTATAGAAGAGGCAAATAAAAATATCTCAAAAGATGAGCAAAAATATGTTCAAAAAACTCTTCAACAAGCCTATAGAGATAGTAGTAATGCTAAAATATCAACTATACACGCATATTGTCTTAATATTATCAAATCAAACTCTGATATTGCAAGGGTTGATACAAAGCTTGATATTATCAAAGATGATGAAAAAGCAAATGAATTATCATCTATAATTTTTAATATCTTAAATGATGATAAAAATCAAGATATAGTTTTAGATATATCTAAAGATATTGGAATATTTTTTATAAATAGTTTGATTAATAGATATGTAAGTGATGGTAAATTTAGAAATGACTATGATAGTTTTGAAAGAGATAGTATCACTTTACTAGATTATAAAAAGATTATGTTTGAGCTTTATCCTCTGCCTGATATAAAAGATGATTTTTATTTTGTAAAAGATTATATCTCTGAAAATAGTCTTGAAAATGGAGACAAATATATCACTTTTATAGATGATTATATAAAAAAAGTATATAACTTTCAAGCACAAAGTTGGAGTAGTTTATCAAAAGAGCATGGAGTTCTAATTCAATTTAACCGTAAACCATTTACTAAGCACAAAGAGTTAAAACCATATGTTGAGTCTATTAAAAGATTTGATAAATTTATTGATATTTTTAGCCATATTGATAATAATTTAGAGAGTTTATTTTTTGATAAAATTGATAAAATTCAAAACCTGCTTCATCAGATTAAATCAAAATACGATAATAGATTAAAAGAGTTAGGTAAAATTGATTTTGATACAATTATCACTAAAACACTAGAGATTATCCCAAAAGTAAAAACAAATTTCAGATATATTATGGTAGATGAATTTCAAGATACAAATGCTACTCAATTTGAGATAGTAAAAAATTCTATGAACAATGATACAAATCTTTTTGTTGTTGGTGATTCTAAACAATCTATATATTCATTTCAAGGTGCAGAGATAGAGGTGTTTAATGATGCTGTAAAAAACAGAAAATATTTTAGCTCCATAGAGGATATGAGTCAAAATTATAGAAGTGATGAAGTGGTGATAGATAATGTAAATAAAATCTTTAAAGAGCTTCTTAAAAAAAATAATAACTTAAAAATGATAAGTCAAAATTATGAGGCTCATTCTCAGAATTTACATACTAATAGAAAAGGTGGAAGTTTTAAATATTTAATCACCTCTCAACCATATCAAGAGGATGTTAATGAGTTAGATACAATTGTTGAGTTTATTGGTCAGGTTTATCAAAATAAAAATAGTGATTATTCCCATATCTCAGAGTTAATTGGTAAAAAAGAGAAAGCGATTGCTATAATATTTGATAGTAGTACAAAAATGATAGAGTTAAAACAGAAACTAAAAGTTAAGGGGATAACGGCAAAAGTTAGTGCTAGTGATAATTTTTATCATACAAAAGAGATTAATGATATTTTTAATGTTTTAAAAGCAATTGATATTTTATTACAAAAAAAGAAAAAGCTTAAAAACTTATCGGAAGTGACGGCTTTAGCCTCACCAAAAGATGGAGCTGAAGCACCAGTTCCAAGTTTTGAAAAAACTCTAATAGAAGAGCAGTGGAGTACCTCTGAAAAATATTATATAGCAGGAGCATTAAGGTCTAATATTTTAAGAGTTGATGATAATCGTATAAAACAATATTTAGAGAGTTATACAATTGATGAAAAATTAGCTCATTATATGGATATATTCCAATCAAAGCCTCTAGTAAATGCTGTTAAATATATCTATGATGATTCAAATATTCAAGGTGTATATGCCCATTTTGACGATGTTGAACAACGGGTGGCAAATATGTATAAGTTTTTGGATTTATGTTATGAATATCAAAATAGTAATGAACATACTTTATATAAATTTTTATCTAGTTTGGAGCGTTGCATATATTTTTCTAATGCCAAAGAGGATGAAGCATTTTTTAAATCAGATAATACAAAATCAATTGAGATATGCTCTATTCACTCCACAAAAGGTCTTGCTTATCCTCTTGTTTTATTAGCTCATAGCGATAAAGGGCTTTATGGACAGATACAAAGTGACACACTAAAACATAATAATTTTACGCTAAATAATGAAAAAAAAGAGATAGTTGGATTTAAGCTAGAAGATTATTCTCCACTTAGCCTAAGAGTTCTAAAAGAGATTGATAAACTGAAACATATTGCAGAAAAAAAGAGACTTTTATATGTGGCATTAACCCGTGCAGAACACGATATAGTAATCTCAGCTCACTTGCAACAGAAAAAAGACAACTCTGTATCTTTAAGAGAAGATAGCTACCTTTATATGATTTGTAACTCTTTGGATATAAATAAAGATGAACTTTTTAATCAAAATGAGGAATACTGTTTAAATCTAGGTGATGAAAAAATTAAAGATGTTATTAAAACAGATGTTGAATATATTAATCATAGCTTTAAACCACTTGTATTTAAATCAAAAAATTCTATTAGTGCAACTACACAAGATAAAGAGATTCAAATAGATGAAACCTCTGCAACTTTAGGAACTATTACTCATAAAATTATAGAGTTGTATTGGGATAAGTTTAAAGAAAATAAAGAGAGTATCTTAAATAAAATGAATCTTTTTGATGAACTAGAAAGAGAAGAGATAACTAATCATATGAATGATTTTTATAAAAGTGATATTTTTAAACTTCTAAGAGATGGTATTGAACATCATTTTGAACTAGAATTTAATGTGGATAATAAAACTGGATTTATTGATTTTATATATTTTGATAATCACAAAAATGGATGGATTATTGTTGATTTTAAAACTGGTAAAGAGACACAATCTAAAAATATTAAATATCAACAGCAGTTAAATTTTTATCAAGATATTATGAGTAAATTAGGATATAATATTATTGAAACAAAACTTTTATGGTTGTAGATTTTTTTAAAACTTAGATTCCAAATCCTGCACAAGAATGACGAAATGGTGTCATTCCATGCTTGAGATTATTGTCATTCCGTGCTTGATACGGAATCTAAAATATTTTTTAATACATCTGCCTTACACACATTACATTTGCACTAAAACTTGCTTTATACATTGTAGCATCACCACTTCCATAATGAACATATCTTGCCAAATCAATTCCAATATCAGATAGAGTAAAATCACTCCAATATCCAAAAGGTCTTAAGTTTTTAAAGTCCTCATAATATTTGTATCTTATTGCATCAGGATTAACTATACTTAACATCTCTGATAAGGTTGGTAGCCTCCATTGAGTATATGAATCTATAATAAACTTATCACAATGATCTTCTGCACTTGTCCAATTTAATATAGGATTAACGGTATCATCCCACATTAAGTTTGTTTTATTGTCTATAATTGTATTATTCTCATCATCTCTAACAAAACGAGATTCAACTTTAAGCTCAGATATAGTTACCTCTTTATCTGTTGGATTTAATAAGGTTAAAAATATTCCACCTTTAATATCACTCTTTTGAACTGTATGAGTTATCTTTTTGGTAGCTTCTGTTGTAAAATAAAAACTATCATCTGAATCTTCTACAGTATTATCATCTTCATCAAAATGAATACCTACAATAGTTAATGGATTATCTGTTTGTGCTGTTATAAATAAAGAAGAGTTTATATCTTTTAAATCTTTTGATGATAAGTTAAATGAATATGCTCCATATTTAGGTATTATATTTTTACCTAATCTCTCTTCATCTTGAATATAGTCTACTAAATTATTCCAATCTACTTTATTAACATCTTTAGCTAGTTGAAAATCAAAATTAATTTTTTCACCTGTTGTTTCATTCCTTTCATTAGAATCAAGCAAAGTTATATCATTTTCAAGAGTTGTAGCATATTGATAATAAAGCATTGCATTTGCCAGAATAGAATTATCATTACCCACATAATTATTAAAGTTACATGATGAATCTTCTAAAACTGAAATTACATTTTTTATAGTTGTTGGATCATTTTGAGAAAAATTATTATAAAATAAATATTTCAAATTACTTTCAAAAGTAAAATATTTTGATGATAGTAATTTCCAAAACATAGATGCACTATATCCTGTACCTTTTTTAGTAAATCCAGATTTAAAAAATGGTATTAATGGATAGTGTGCTTTCATAAGATCTAGTTTATAAAAATATTTATAAAAGTCAATATCATCATATAGATAATCTTGAAACCATGAAGCCGTACCTTCTAAAATCCATCTTTTATTATTTACTCCATTATTTAAAATATTATTTCCTGAAAAAGAACTTACTGAAGTATTTTTTTGAGCATGATGAAAATATTCATGTACTATAGCCGTTTTCATCGTACTTTTTAACTCATCTCTTCTATTTGATATTCTTAAAACATGACCTTGTTCTTGTTGATTATCTACTCTAGTTTCACCATATTCTCCTTCACTCATTGTCTCAAATTTTATTACTATTGCTCTATTACTTGTAGCTATATTAAGATTATTAAATTCACTTCTTGCTTCTCCCATCCATGATATTATTTCCTCTAAGCTTGTTGGTGGAGTCCATAAAGTATTACTATTATTTTGATCACCAAAATCAATAATTTTAAAGTTTATATTATTTAATTTACTTATACCCGACATTCATCACCCCTCTAAACTTAAACTAATATAAAACAACTAATCATAAAACTCTTCATAATCATCCCCTAAGCACTCCAAAATAATCTCATGATTTTCATTAAAATAATCCAATTGAGTCCC
>Ga0256838_1000543_pt1 | contig 22246 bp, 13 predicted proteins | sample 4571419metaG_FD_185978 | JGI IMG/M metagenome (GOLD analysis project Ga0256838, IMG submission 185978) | Hydrothermal vent microbial communities from Guaymas Basin, Mexico - 4571-419 | ecosystem: Environmental > Aquatic > Marine > Hydrothermal vents | place: Mexico: Guaymas Basin | collected...
CCCATATCTCCTCACTGCTTCCTCTATCGCTGAAAAACACAAATCCCCCCTTATCCGATTACTTACCTTTTGGTTTTAAATTGAGGAGAATAACTTCTTTTCTTTAATCTAATTTTACCTTACTCTTTGTATGTGTAAGTATTAAGACTTACTCCTTCTTTTTTGACAAAAGTTTACATAAAATTTTTATCAAATCACAACGCTGCTCCCACTCTTGCCCTTGCCTTTACCCTTGCCCTAACCCCTTGCGAAGTGTTTGCCACCTTCAAGATGTTTGCTGCCTTCAATTTATCTTTAATTTACCTTCAATCACATTTAATCGTTTTTTATCTGCGCAATCATTTGTTTATCCAGTTTATCTGTTCTTATCTGTTTCTACAGCATAACCCGTTTGACGACTCCTAGCAGATGGCCCATTTGAGTTCATCGTTCATCTGTTCCTACAACATATCTGGTGTTTCTACAACATATCTGGCAAGCTATTCTTTAAATTCATCAATGCATCACGTATTCGGGCCACTCCATCTTCTACTTCCTTTAGAATCTCCGCCAGCTGTTTACTGTTGAGTTTGTTATTGCTTTTCGCTACTTTCCTAATCTTGTTTAAGGTCTCTGCAATTTCAACCGTGGAATCCATCCATTCCGCAAGCAAGTTTTCTAATTCGCTTATCAAATTTTCATATACCCAAATCACAGAAAGTGAGGTTGTTTTAACGTATTTCCTAAATCTTTTCCAGAACTTCACAAATTCAATTACTGCTGGGAAGTTAGAGAACTCCAAAAGATTGTGGTAGCTTACTGTTTCTATTTCGTGAACTGTTTTGAGAGCATCAATTGCATCTTGCAAAAATTTTAGCGTATGATTATTTAAAGAGCCTTTTTTGATTTTTTTTAGAAAACTTTCCACATCTTGTGCTCTGGTGAAAGAGGGGTATGCTTCTTCTATCTGTTTTACCTCACTAAAAAGTTTAGCAGATACGGGAATTACAATAATTTTTTCTTCTGGCAATCCCAGGTTGTGCAGTTTGTTTTTGATAAAATGAGCAATTCGTAATGGAATTTTTATGGTTGCCATGTCGTGTTCCATTACGTCTATTTTGTTAATGAGACATAATATTGCTGGAGATTCTTCTCCAGTTTCTTTTATTTTCTTCACAGTGTCGGCAATTTCCTTCAAGAGTTTTAATTCTATATCCTGCAAGTGTTTTGAGTAGTCCATAACAAAAATTATTAGGTCTGAGGAAAAGATTAAGTCCTCAAGAATTTGATAAAGAAAATTATGTTCTGATGCTGCGAAATCGGGACCTACGGTATCCACAAGTTTAATGGATTCCATTAGTCTTTGGGAGGTAAGTGAGGGGTCTAAGTAAGGTAAACTTTGTGAGAGAGGAAAGAAAACGCCTATATATCCTAATTTTTTACCGTCATATTTTTTTTCTTCAAACATTTCAAATAAATGATTGTAAAGGTCCTTTGAACTGGGAAAGATTTGAATTCCGCCTTCAGTTTCGTCTGTGATAAGAACACTTTTAGAATTGAAGATGTTGACACCTTCATATATAACGATGTTTGGAGTAGGTGTCTCTGAACTTTCTGGAGCATATTTTTTGCCAATAAGTGCGTTTATAACAGAACTTTTACCTGCTTTTTTACTTCCCAAAAGAAGATAAACATGGTTTGCCCGCATTTTTTCATTTAATGTGTTAGTCAATAGATCAATATCAGCTACTATTTTTTCACACGCGAAGGCATTTACTAATAGGTTAAATGAAAATAAGTTGTAAAGTTCGATTAAGAAACTAAAATCTACTTTTTCAAGTGGCAACCCTACTAAATATAGGGTTTCGCTGAGTATTTGTCGCAACCCTTCTGCTACTGCTTTTAAGTTGGAAAAGTTGAACAATAACGTTTCTCCCAGGAAGTGTTCCATGCTTATCAAAAAAGCTTTTTCTGAAATACCCAGATAAAGCATTGCTTCTGCAGTTTTAAAAATTTGATCTTCAGGAACAAACAAAAGAATCACGTTCTGCGTAGCTGTTGTCTCCAATGAGGCAATAAAATTAACAAAGTCTGAAAAACGTTTTATTGTTATAGTTTCAAAATAGCTGGAGGCAAGGTTAAGAAAGACTTCTTCTGTAAGTTCTACAACTTCTTCCTCTATACTTCTTTTCCCTCTTCTTTCTGGTTTCCCCCTTTCTTTTTTGTGTTTGTTGACTCCCGTATCTTCCCCGTCCTTTTTTAAAGTGAATTTCCTTTGAAAAAATTTTCTAATTCTCTTTTTTAACTCTGAAGGAATTTCCTTTTTCCTAAACCAACTTTTTATATAGAACTCCTCATATTTGTTGGGGGGTGCCCATGCAACAATAGCACCCCCTTTATATTCAACTTCTTCACATACCTTCACAGCTATTTTCAGAGAATCATTAATATTTCCTCCGACTTCTTCCAGCACCGTGTGTAATTTTTCTTCACCTGTCCAAATAACATGTTTTTTCCTATTTAGCGCTTCCATTAAATGAAATTTGTTTTTCGTTGTTATCACATCCATTGATCTCTTTCTCTCCTTATTGTTAATCTCTTCTCTCTTTGTCGTTGTTTTATCCTTATTTATACTTGCCACAACAGCCAGTAAAAGGGGTTATATGTGGCTCAGCTCTGCCTTTAGTTCGCAAATTTTGCCGAGTATTTCGTTGGCGATTCTAACCTCTAATTCCTTTTTAGCATTTTTTTCGATTTTAGAAGGGGCGATTAAAGCGATGTTGTTAACTATAAATTCCCAGAAAATATTGGGATTGTCCTTTGTATGTGGAGATTTTATTTTGTCAACAAGAATTTCGTAATAGTAGGTCAACACGTCAACAATGGTTTCTTCAAGTCCAAGAGCATTTACAACGGTTTCCGTGAGTATCTTTTTTATGATTTCTGCATCCTTTTCTATCTCTTTTTCTACTTCTTCATAGCTTGCGTAATGTGTTTTTGTTACCTCAATGTTTTCACTTAATGCATCTGCCCTCTCTTCCTCCAATCTGTCCTCTGGATTCTTCCAATACAGGGAAAGGTGACGTTCTATAGAATCAAGAATTTTACTCGAAAAACTTTTTTTAGAAAGGGATTTACTCTTACTGGGAACTGCGGTGTTTTTAGCGGAATTTGCTGTAGCTTGTTCTTGTTGGGAGGTTTGCAATTCTTCCATTATCTCATCTAATTTTTCTGTTACGAGCTCTAGAAGAGCAGATATTGTTTGCTTAGACAAGTTTACCATTTTATCTAAACGGCTTTTTTTAAACAGGAAGGAAACCAGTTGTAAAGCTAGTGTTTCCTTTCCAACGTATTTCTCAAGCCCGGGATATTTCTTAAAAATTTCCTCAATCATCTCTTTAAACCCTTTCCAATTAACCATCTCCTCCTGATAAATGAGTTCATTTTTTATGCCTTCAAAAGGTAGAGGAAGATAAGGATCAAAGTTTTCGTTATATGCAAACAAGCTGTATATATCTCTTTCCCATGTTTTAAAAACGTTCACACGGTCAGTTGACCCAACTCTATGCTTCATTATTTCTACAAATGGTCTTGTGTAACGCTGTGTTATAACTTTTATAATTTCATGTCCTTTGGCAAACGGAAACTCTCTATCCAGTAATTCCACAAGTTTCTCTAAAAGCTTATCCCATTCATCTTTGTCAGCTTCCATTACTTCAAGCAGTTTTTCGGCAAACTTTCTGTTGATTTCCTGCAGATACGCCACAAGAACGTCTTCCAGAAAAGCCAGCTTGCTTTGCAATTTCCGGCGAAAAACTTCACGTAGTCTTTTGGCATATTCTTCCGTAACTTCAGCTTCGCGAACGTATTCTGCAGCAAGCTGGGTTTTTATTTGATCTTTCTCTTTATCTGAAATGCTAAGGTCCATGTTTCTTATTCGCTCTATAAGTTGCTTACTTATGGCTTTCTCGTTTTTTATTTTTAGCACTTCAAAATTTTTAAAACGCGCCAGTTTTCCTTCACCTTTTTCCGTTATATCCAGCATGAGTTTATCATAAGTTTCTTTGACAAGACCCACGTAGTTTTTTCTGACAGTGTTGGGATCTGCAACGGACTGTAAAATTTTTTCCAATGTGTCAATAATCTCGTGCAATTCTTCAAGTCGTCTGTTGATTTTCTTCTCAAGATTTGGAATCCTTTCCTTTTCGTTGTATTCCTCAAGTTTTTTCTTCAACTCTTCAATCCCGCTGGTAATCCCCAATCCTTTCAGCCTTTCAGAAGCATTTATCTCAGATGGGACAACTCCTTTTTCTTCAAGATAGGCAAGCGCAGATCCAAAAATGACCCTGTATTCTGGAACGTTGAGATTGTATTTTTTTAGCTCGTTCATAAAAACTTCAAAATTTTCCTGTAAAGCTTTTGAACTACTTAGCATGTCAGCTTGGTTCAGGAAGAAAAAAAGCTTTTCTGTAAGGTAACTTCCCTCTTCTCTCATCTTAGGACTGAGTATCATGTCAACTTCGGGTTTGTTTATGCTGGGTTTATGTGCAGGCCTTATGTAAACGATTGCGTCTACTTCTTTCATTTTCTGTTGAGTATATTTTGAGTGGCGTATTGCGGGCGAATCAAAGCCGGGCAGATCGTACATGATTATATTTTTGAACTTTTCCAAGGCTGGCGATTTAATAATTACGGTTTTTATTGCCAGAGATTTGTATTCGTCGGTAATAAAACTGCGAGCCTGTTCAGGAGACATGGTTTCTATGCCTCTATCAAGCAGTCTTTTGATTTCCCTTTTCCCATTTACCATTGATTTAAGATCATTTATAACCGAATTTACCTCTGAAGACGAAAATTTTTCTCCTACTTTTTCTATCTCTTCCATTCTCAAACTTTCCAGTGTTTGCTCGTACGCATTTGGGTAACCGATTTCAGCCAGCATTTGACGGAGTTTTTGAGTGAACTCTTCGCGCGTGAGAAAGTGGACCTCTGCAGTCGGGGTATCCGAATAAACAATTTGAGTGATGGCATAAGTCATTCTTCTGTCGGCGCGTGGAAGTATATCGTTTTCTATGAGAGCGTTTAAAAATGTGCTTTTACCCGAACTTTCAGTTCCAACAACCGCTACTTCAAATATGCCCTTCTCAAACTTTTCTTTGAACTTCTCAAAATCGCGTCGCAGCGAGTAAATTTTATCGTAATCAATCTCTACCGGAAAATCCGAGCTATACTCTTCCAGCTTTTCAAGGAGTGAAAGAGCTTTATCAACCTTTGGTTTTAGCCTGTCAAAAGAAAACTTCATCGTGATCTACCTCCCTCTTTTCTGCTAAACCGACTCTAGCCACTTCGCCTCCCATTAGGTTTCCACAAGCGCCCTTAGTTTGAATTTTCTAAGATTTTTTCCAGTTTTTCCAAAGTATCCTTGAGTTGTAATGTGATGTCTTTTAGTTCTTTAACAACCTCCTTTAACTGCTGATTTACAGAGAATGCTTGATTAATTTTAAGAAAATCATAATTACCAAGATTACGAATACAACCCCAAATATTAGCCACATCATTCTTGCTAAGTTCCTTGAGCGACTTTCCTCTTGAAGAGAACGAGTTGAAAATTTTTTTTTCAATCCACTTAGATTTTCTTTTCCGTACTTTTTGTCAAATTCTTCAAAGTTCTCCTTCAATTCCGCAAAATATTTTGGTTCCACCTCTTCAAATATTTCTGCCATTACTCCGAGAATCCGAATAAACAGATCCGTATCTTTTACAACTCTGTTGAAAGCCTCTTCAACCAATTTCTCCTGTCGCTGATGTTTAAACCATATAAAACTGCGCAGTTTGTAAATGTTTTGACTTAGAAGTTTGACTCCTTCCTGATCAAAGAGGTAGGAGGCAACCTCTATGAGAATGGAGTCAAAGTTTACTGTTTGAATGGTTAAGGCATTCCCCTTGTAATTTTGACGAGCTATCTCTTTCTCTCTCTTTAGGAACAGTTCCTCAACCTCAATTCCTTTCATTCCCTCACCTATCTCTATTCCCATGAGTTCTGCAAGTTCAGATAGCTTCTCTGAACCACTTTCAAATGCACGATCGTAAAAAATCATATTCTTCACCTCTTTACTTGATAAAGTTTAGAGATTTGATTCCATCTTGTAGTAAAACCTTCAATGTGCTTTTCAAACTCTTCAAGTAGTTTTTTGACCTTTTGTCTTTCTTCTACAGACAACTCCAAAGCCTTCAAAACATCCTCTATTGGTTGTCTGACACTGTTTATGAAGGATACGACATTTTGCCAAAATTCCTCTGCCTTTTGACGAGTTATCTCTTCCACTACTTCTCTTAAACTTTGCTGAATTCCCTCACTTGAGATAATCTTCTCAATTTTACTGGCAATCTCTCCTTGAGCCTCCTGAAAGTGAGAGATGACTTCTTCAAGTACTCCATCCGCACGTTCATCTATGGAAACGGGGCTTGCAAATGGAAGAATTTTTCGCAGAAAACCAGTGTGAACATGCTTGAAAACTTCTTTAAAATCAACTTCAATGCGTAATTTTTCCAAATCCAGGATATTGTTTTCAACTTTTTTTATAATCTCTGCTAACCAATGCTGCCATTCAAACGACGGGGAAATTGAAGGTAATTCTACTTCAAGCTTTTCTGGCAGTAATTTGTCCACTTCAATGCCTTGCAACTCATCTTTAAGTGTTTTAAGGGCACCTTCTACCTCCGATTTTAAGTTTTCCATTTCCTTTTCAAGTCTTTTTTCGTATTCTTCAATTTTCTTCTCTAAATCCTCCCTCAAAATCCCACGGAATTCTTCCCTTAATAGAGCTTCTATTCCATCTATTAGAAAATCTCCCTTGAAAATAGTTAGATGAGAAAACTGGGATTTTAGCCTTTCTAATTCATCCTCAATACTCGTGAATATTTTATCTAACCAGCCCTTCTGAGAAATTTCTGTCAGTTCGTTTATAAGTCTTTCCGTTAACTTTCTAAAGTAGTCAGAAGCAGCAATTAAATTCTCACTTGCAATTGCTTGGATACTTTTTTGGGTGGTGATTACACTTATATGCACGACTTCTTCTTTGACTTCTTCCAAGCTTTCCACAATTCTCCTAAATCGTTCTTCCGATAGAAGTGAGCTTGTGTAGTTCAAAAACTTGGTGGATGCTTGACGGATTTTTTCGGTTTCGTCGGATATTAGAAGAAGCCCACTTTTGCAGGTGTTTTGGACCAGTTTTTGCCTGGTGTCAACTGTGGCAAAGGTTGAATATGCCTTTTCTATATAGGCTTTGTCCTGGGCAACGTAGATCAGATGATTCTTGAAGGGTTCAAAGTTGGAAAGGGCAACTATATCCTCAAATCTAATTTCATCGGGGTCAACTTCAAAAATGTATTCAAAGGTGTTAATTTGATTCTGTATAAATCTAGCAACTGCTCTATCTATCTTATCCTTATACACTTTCGGGCGTAGAAATTCTTTCCACTCCGGATTATTCACGGCTTCTGGAAACTTTTTCTTAAATTCCACGGTATAGAAATACGTCATAGCAGAAATTGGAATTGCGACCACTCCTTCCAACCCACTTCTTTCAAGAACATGCCTTATAAAGAGAGCAACGCGAGATATTATCTTTTCGGTTGAAGTGTCGTCAAACATTAGATCAAGTTTGTTTATCGCGCATATTAGGGAATGCATTTTTTGTTTGAAAACTTCTTTCAGCCTTTCAAGAAGTTCCACTTCACTCTCTTGGGCGTGTTTTGAGTAATCCACCACGAAAACTGCAACATCGGCTTTATTCAAATACTCTTCCGCTATCCTTTTGTGATCCTCTGCTCCTGCAAGGTCTGGCCCCGGAGTATCGTAAATTTCAAAATTAATACCGGGCTTTCGGGGATAATAAACACGCATTGTGGGAAGTCCTTCTCCTCTATCTTTTACCCTTTCAAACTCCATATGTATGTAATCCCATAGTTCTTCTTTTGTGGAAAAGTGCAAGGTTCTACCGCCGTATTCAAGCTTTAACCCTCCATCGTGAGGAATGTATTCAATAACATTTGGGGTTGGAAGTTCAGCACTTGTCGGAGCAAACTCTTCTCCAAGCAGTGCGTTGACAACCATACTTTTGCCGGATTTCTTGGTGGCAAAGACCGCAACTTTTATATTTCTCAACTCAAGTTTTCTAAGATTTTCAATAATCGCTTTAAAATTATCACGAGTTGTTGTTACCAGTTCACCTACAATTTTTTTAAGCTGGGAACTGGCACCTATAAGTTCTGGATTCGCCTCTAGGTTAAAATTTTGAGCATACTTAAAAGATTCTTCGGCTGCTTCTATAACCTCTTCCTTTTGGCTTTCAAAAACTTTCAATGCTTTCTTTGTAGCAACTTCAGACGGGGTGCTGACGTTCCAACGAAGTCCTAAAAGAATTAACTGTTGAATCGTGTTTGCAACTTCCTTTTCATCCGAGGATTTGACAAGAAGTGTTACACTATTGGGGGTTAATTCGTAGGGGGATATCCCCAGTTTAAACACTTTATCTAGAGCCTCAGAAAGAGAATATACATCATAGCTTTCCGAGTTTACCTCCAGAACTGCTCCTTCGGAGAACTGAACCTCTTCTGCTATCTTCCAAAAATATTTTTCTGCGGAATCAACTTTCTTAAGTCTGCGAGATAAAACTTCAAGTGAGCGGTAAAGCGGAGGGGTTTTAGAATCGTAAATTATCACGTATTTTTCTCCGGATGTGAGTAAATTTTCAAGCTCTTTTTCTGATCTGGCAACTTTTACACCTCTGTATTGCATTGAAGGAGATTGAATTGGATTGATCATTTATACCTACCTCCTTGTCCAAAAATTCAAACATACTTTTCACGTTTTTGTCATTATTTTGTGATAAAAGCAAACCGGTAACATTATATCAAATATTCGCCTTTGCTTTTTTCTCCCCCTTCTTTTCTTCTTGGTTGGAGGTTGAAATTTATAAAATATCAAGATTGTCAAACTTTTTTTCAAATTTTTCTTCAAATACTTTTTCAAATTCTTCTGTAGGATGATCTTTGCGATAGATGAGTTTTTCTTCTTTAGTTGATGCAATTTCTTCAAGCTTTAAATTAGCTTGCAGGAGGAGTTTGTAGAACGACAGTAGGATTTCATCGGCGAATTCTCCATAGGAATCCCATTTTTTCATTGTTTGCTTCACCCTAACAATTGCTTCTGCTGCTATACGTGCTGTGATCTCAGTGCGACTGGTTGGACTATAAAGCCGTAAGGGTTTTAAAATCTTTCTCTTTAAACTGTCAACGATGTAGTCAGCAATACTTCCTCCATAGCCCCCGCGATAGAGAAATTCAAAAATTAGCTCATCCCACATTTCAATCTCGCTTTCAACGACTCTGCCGTTGGCGATCACATCTCCAAAAATCTTTGAGGTTAAATTTGCGTGAGATTTTATCACAGTGGCAATTTCCTCGTCTGAAAAGATACGCCTGATGTGGTAAGTTATATCGTGCAACAACTTTGTTTTTAAAAGATCAGCTGCTGTGAATAGGACAGAAAGATACCTTTCGAAAAGATTGTTGATTTCTTTTATATTCCAATGTACATCTGGAGAAAAATAGTCCAAGCTATCGGCAAGTAGTTTCGTTCCATAAAAGGTACCAGTTTTCCTTCTTCTACGAAGTAAATCCAGCAAGGATTTTCTTCCGTCATTCAACTCTGAGATAAGAGATAAACCTCCTTTAAGAAGTTCTGTCACCGTGGAGATCACTTTAGCACTCTTCACTTTTTTCCTAAGTTCCTCAGCCATCCTGTAACAGATCGGTAAATCCTCCACAGGTATACCCTGAGAAATATCCAGAATGGATTCTGCAGTTTCAGCTATGAGAGTTTTATCAGCAGAAGAGATTTCCCACTTTTTCAAAACGCGCGGTGAGAACTTTTTTATCACCTTGTTATACAATTCAATTTCTATTTCAGGGATGATAAGTTGCTTTTGCTCGGCAACTATTCTGGATATTTCCTTTACCTTTTCCTTAAATTCTTCTATGGACATGGGCGTGTGATAATCCTTAATCTTTTGTTGAACGTAAAGTAACAGCTGGCCAGAAAGCTTTGAAAGTGCAGAGCTGACAAGTTTAATATAACTTGGATGTTTTTTCACAACTTTTTGTATTTCGCTTGCAATTTCAAGGATAAGCTGATTGTCAAATTTTTTCTTTTCAAATTCCCTTTTCGATTCCCTTTTCCCAAATTTACCCCTCTTTACCATCCAAACCACCCCTTTCTTTTTGGGGAAGGTCCTACGAGCAGCCTTCAGGAAATTGTTGTGGTAGAACCTACCCCTTTGCTACCCCTGCCCTGCGTATAGAAGATACAGGGCAGAAAAGCCACAGAGCAGAAAAGCTGAAGCAGAGTGTGTTAAGCTGTGGTGGCGTTACTATGGGTTGGTTTTGCAATTGTGTTCCAGCTTTATAGTTACATCTAAGCTTTGCAATTGCGCCAAAGTTTGGATTTTAAGCAGAAGTTCCAAGCCACTTTCTCTGGTTTTTGGCTGTGGCTCTCAGCATATCAAGGAAGCTACACCAAATCCTTCGTGATATCCACGAATATTTGTGACGCGCTGTCAAAAAGAGATGTAATCTTCTCGGCAATTTCTCTTGCAAAGGATTCGTTCATTTTGCTACTCAATCCCCATTTAACTGCAGTTCCTATAAGGGGGATGAAACGTGTAAGCTGTTTTGAAGTGGATCTGGCAAACAGTCTTGTTGCCATTCGTTGAAGGGTTGCTCTCAAACCCTTTCGTGTAAATAGATAGCGGACTTCTGCTATGAATGCTGAGGTAAGTTTGGTAACAACAGGACTTTTTACAAGTTTGTCTGTAAGTTGTGGGAGAAATTTTGAAATTGTGTAGTGTTTGGCAATGCCGTGTGCTAGTGCTTTTGCCACACTTTGACTCACCGTTTTTCTCGCCATTGAATTGAATTTCCTTTGCAAAGACTTTTTGACTTGCTTAGCCAGATTCTCAAAAGCAATAACGGTAAACGCGGTGGCAAGGATAGATTCTATAACTAACGTGCTGTATCTAGAGGAAAACTTGTAGGTGCTGTTTAGTGTAGCCGCTACCTCGCCCCCCATTGATGCTAATTTGATAAATCCCGAAACAGGACCCAGGGCATTTGAAGCAAGGTCTAAAAGACTTGATAGGATGTTGTGATTTTGGAGTTCGGCGTAAAGATTTTTGAAAACAAGATTAAATATCATACTTTTCACTCTGTTGATTTTTACAAAGTTTGGTCTGTTTAAAACTGCTTCAACTACGCATTCTGCAATCTTCTTTTTCAACCTTCTTTCTTCTGGAGTAAGTTTTTCAAGCTTGACAGGCTTTATTTCAAGCATTTGAAAAACTGCCTCCACAGCCGGTGCCACAACTTCAAATATTTTTTCTTTCAAATTCCGATAGTCCCCCATAAGTGTTTCTATTTCTTTCTCTATTTCTTTCTCAACTTTTCTTTTCTCAATGATGGCTTTTAGAGCTGAACCAACAGCCTCATAAATGAATTGCTCATTAGAAAGATGGGAAATTACGAAGAGATTTTTCCTCATCTTCCTCCCCCCTTTTTTGCTTTTTTCTCCTCGCTTCTTACCTGCTTTCATTTATAAAGAGCAAGGTGGAAACAATTTTGTGACATGAAATTTTAAAATTTTGAAGGCAACCATTCTTGACAGTGCCAAACGAGGCATTGCTAATTCATGCTATTCTTCACTTGTTCCTTCCTGAAAATGTAGAAGGTATTTCTTGGTTTTATTGAAAAGGAGACGATATTGATTTTCGATGCGAATGCGCGGATCATCTTCTATTAGAGGATTAGAGGGAACCCCGCTTCGAAAATTATGTTTTTCGCTACTTTTTGCTTTATTAGTTCTAAAAGTTCCTCATTGTTGAGCTTTTCAATTTTTTCAATTCCTGCAACCACGCAACACATTTTCAATACGTCTTTTGAAATACTGTCAATTTTGTTAGAATGCCTTTTTAACAGTTCAGATTTTGCTTGAATGGTCCAGTTGGGATGAAATACAAGCTCTCTTGCTTTGTTAGTAACTATGAGGTAGTTCCCGCGGTATCACACCGTTATCTTGACAAGAAATGCCAGGGTAGAAAAGCTGTCAACACTCGTTCTTACAAGTAGAAAGGGGTATGCAGTAGAACTTGCAAAAAAATGACCAAACGTAAGAACTGCCTGTTTCCTTTTTCAGGGCTGTGAAACGCTACTTACAAGAGTGTTATCAGATGGAGGTGTGCAGCTGTAACACTATAAAAGACATAGCAGAAAAAATTGGAACATCCCCAGCAAAACTTTGGGAAGAGATAAAAACTGGGTGAAGTTTTAGATAGTTAGTGTTGGTTTTGCAATTATCAACTAAAACACAAACACTAGCCTGTTTCAACTATTATCTCCATCTCTTCAATGTTAACCATTGCATGGACTGGACAGTACTTCTTGGCACTGCTCATAAGTTTTTCAGCAGCTTCTTTTTCCATTCCCTTGAATTTAAATTTTATCGTTATTTTTTCGTAAACAACTGGTGGTTTTTCTGATTGCTGGGCTTCCACCTCTACTTCTACTTCTGGTAAAGGTAAGTGTCTCTTAGCAAGTATTAACTTTGCAGTAGCAATAAGACATGAGGGAATTGCAGCCAAAAAGTATTCCATAGGAGTTGGAGCAGCATCATCTCCCCCTGCTTCTTTTGGTTCATCCATAGATATTTCATGATGGCGCACCTTTGCTTTGAAGTTGAGTTTATTTTCTTCAGAGATTCCCTTAAAACTTTTGATTTTCACTAAAATCCCCTCCTTGACTAAAAAAAACAACTAAGAACCTTATTTTAAAATTATACCTCATAAAAATTTAGAATTAGCTATAATAATCGATAATCTAAAAAAATAGGGGGTGGCTTTATGAAGTCAGATATAAGAAAGTTTACTTCGCTTATTCTGGCTTACTCATTCTTATTTGTTGCTTTTTCTGGATTAGTGTTGCTCTTTACGCCACCAGGGCGCATAGCAAATTGGTACGGCTGGAGTTTCTTAGGTCTGAGTAAAGGACAGTGGGAAGCATTTCACGTATTTTGGGGAGTTGTCATGATTGTTTTTATTCCAATACACCTCTACTTCAACTTATCTCCTTTTAAAGCCTATGCAAAGTCTAAAACCTTCTGGGTAGCAACTGGATTGAGCTTAGTTTTGATAATACCAGCTTATCTTGATTGGCCACCTTATTCGTGGATTGATAAGGCAACAGAAAAGGTAAAAGATTGGTACGATTCACGCTATGGAACTAGTAAAGGTGGTTACAAAGGTGGCAGGAGTTTTTTTCAGCAAAAGTCCGGAGTTATTCAACCACGTGTACACATGGAGTTGGAAAAATTGCGTGATTTGGCAGAACGTGATCTTAAGGCTGAATTTTACGAAGTGAAACGATATCTTGAGGATAAATATGGAATACAAGTCAGGGGGAGAGACAGGTTAATAGATATCTCAGAAAAGACAGGAGCATCACCTGCTCAAATTTGGGAGGAACTTGTGAAGAAATTTCTGAAAAAGTAAGTAAAAGGATGGCAAAGTAAAGGGACCGCCAACAAGCTGAAAGCGGCCCCGAATTTTTAGCTATTTTCTACCACTTTATCTTTACTCCTACGAAAGCTTCGCGTGGAGTTCCGGCATAGTTTTTGACCGGCTGATAATCCTTGTCAGATATGTTGTTAACTCTTACGAAAATCTCAACTTTTTCACTTACTTTATACGAAACGTTCAGATCCGCAACGGTGTACGAATCCAGTTTTTCAGTATTATTTGTATCAGTGTAACGCTCCCCAATTGAGCGTACACTCAATTCAGCTTTTACCTTCTTCTCCTTGTAGCTTACATTGGCAGTAAGTTTATGTTTAGGCTTATACGGAATGTAATTATCGGTGTTGTCATTTTTGGCATTTATGTAGGTATAAGAAGCAGACACATCTACATGGTTTGTAAGTTTGTGATTAATTTTAGCTGACCATCCCTTACTTGTAGCTTCATCTACGTTGACAGGCTGCCATTTGGTTCCAGTATTTTGCCAAGTTATAAGATCGTCGTACTTATTGCGATAGAAAGTCAGTTCCAGTTCGGTTTTTTCAAATTTTTTGGATATGCTGACGTTTATCTCACGATTGGTCTCGGGATCTAAATTTGGGTTTCCAGAGCTCCAGCCTGTGTCTGGCCAATACAAATCGTTAAGTGAGGGAGCCTTGAAGCCTTTTGAATAATTCATTTTGAAAGTCATATCAGAAACTTTTCTAGCAAAACCTACTTTGAAGGTTGTCTCTGAATCAAAGGCTTCGTTTTTATCAGTTCTAATAGTTACATCAACTACGGAAAGAGCATTCTTCTTCTCACTAAGTTTCCACTTGTAGCCCAACCATACTCCAAATGTGTCAACATCCTTTTCATAAGTTGAAGAGGATAAGTAGTGCCCGTATTCATGTTTAAAGTCAAATCCTCCTAATAAAATCTGCTTTTCATCTATAACGTGTTTCGCAAGGAATGATGCATCCTCTAATATTCCTGTTACATCAGAAGAGTAATACTTATAAGTATCATCGGGATCTTTTGTTTCGGTGTTTTCATAGTATTTGTGCAGTTTTAGAGTATAAGAGGTTTTATCTGATACATCTTTTTCTATGCTTATGCCGGCCAAAAATGCTTTTCTGTCCTCGGTATAATTGTTGTCATCGTTGTTCAAACTGAACCCATCAGAAGTTCCAAAGTCTAAATCGATATCATCATCCCAGTACTTAAATGTAGCTTTGTAAGTGTAGGCACCATCATGATTTACCACTTTTAAAGTGGCATAGTTTTTCTCAACTCCATCTTCTTCTGTTCCGTTGTAGTAGGCAGAAAATCCATCAGTTTTATAATGTCCAAAGCCGAGATACCAGGATGTGCTTTTGGAATTGCGAGCGGTGGATAAATAGAATGAAAATGTAGAATCTTTACCTCCAAACAGTTTCAAATTAGAAGTGGTTGTAGCATTTTTAGGGATAACTTCAATTATATTTATAACTCCACCCATAGCATCTGATCCATAAGATGAACTGACAGATGTATTGGATAGCTCTACTTTTGTTGGTGCAAAGAGAAATAACATGCCGAAGTCGAAGTTTCCTGTTGTGGGGCTTTTCACTTGGAAACCGTCTATCAACACCAATGTATCTTTTGAAGAAAGTGAGGAAGCTGTTATTAGAGAAGAGAGCTTACCTGGCCCTCCGTAGTTGTTAACAGTGAGATTCGAAGAGATGTTTTCCAATGCTTCTGAAAGCGGTTTGAATTCTTCAAGGGATAATTCCTCTGAGCTAATAATTTCGGTATGCACAGAAGTTAAAGTGGCAGTTTCAGGTATTCTATCAGGGGTAACAACAACTTCAATTTCTGTTCCCTTTGCATAATAATCTACTTTTGCAAATGTGAGATTGCCCAGCATCAATAAGAGAAGTAAGAGCAAAGCGAACTTTGCTAACAATGTAAAAAGAGAAAATTCACCTTTAGGTGTGGCCTTCATCTTTCCTCATCCTCCTTTTCAAATAGTGTTTTAAAACTGATCAAAAATTATACGGCCACACCTGCACCCCATAAACCTGCTACTGGAAAAAACACATCTTAGTGTTATATAACCAAAAATGGAAAGTTTGGCAAGCTTATAATAAAGTGACTCCTAATGAGGAACATTCAGTGTTATTAGGCAATAAATAAATTAATCGAAATAGAGATAAAGTACAAAGTATAAAAGGAGGTAGTGCAGAGATGTTTCATCATTTACATGAGAGCTTACATCACTTGATTCATACATTAGTTCACAACTTATCTTCTGCAGGATGGATGAGCGTTATAATCGCCTTTATGATTGGTTTTTTACACGAGTTTGATCCTATTCACAACAGGTGGATGCTGTTAGCAGCAGCGGTAGCTGTTGGGAGAAAGCAGCGTCAGTACTGGCTGTTTGCTGTCACTGTTGGAATTTTACATTTTTTTACTAACTTAATCATAGTTTTATTTGTAAAGGGACTAGTGTCACATGGAGGGGCAGGGGGAATCGAAAAAGTTGACATAAAAATTTTATCAGGCATATTTTTAATTATGTTGTCATTATATATAATATTTCACAAACATGAGCATCATTATGATAGTGGTGGAGAGAAGTCAGGGAAACATAAAGCTTCTCACGAATCAGATAAAAGAGATAAAAATGGCCCCCTTACTACCAAAGAGACATTTCTTTCAGCTCTTGCAGTTGGAATTACACCTTGTCCGCTGACAGTTCTTATCCTATCCACAGCCTCAACTTTAATGAATTGGCTTCAGACGGTTTTAGTTGTTTTCTTCTTCCACTTAGGCTTAACTTCTGCAGTCTTAATGTTTACCTATATCATGGCCAGAGTTGGACGTCCGTTTTTTGAAAAACATACAGCAAAAGCACGACTCATTTCAGCGATATTGATACTTATTTGGGGAGTTGTGTTGATTCTGCGCTCAAAGTTACTTGGATGAAATTTCATTTGCTCCCTTTATAGGTTCCAATACTATTGCAACTGTCTCTGCTTCTACCACTTCTCCTTCTTTAATGTTGACTTTGGTAACTTTCCCAACAAATGGGGCTTTCACTTCGTTTTGAAGTTTCATAGCCTCCAGTATAAATAGTAGATCTCCTTCTTTTACGATATCCCCTTCAACCACTGCAACTTTTATAATATTACCGGTTATAGGAACTTTTATTTCTCCAGATGAACTGGCGTCTTTTGATTTACGTCTTCTAATTGAATCATCCGACACACTCACAAAGTAGTTTTCACCTTCTATATTTAAACTAAAGCCATCTTCTCTCTTATAAACGTATATTTCAAAACTTTTTCCATCTATTATTGCCGAGAAAGCCTTAAACTCAAGTTTTTTGAGATCTATCACAACACTTTCAGAAGTTTCAAAATCAGTAACTTCTATTAGATCTTCGTGATTTTCTACTCTATTTACATCGAATTTGACCTCTTTCTCTCCACAAGAAACTGTTACTTTCATCTACACCACTCCTTAGGGGAGGTTTACTGAACTCATTTTGTAAGGGATATTTAGCAATCTCCAGTTTGAATAGGAGGCTGATTTTGAGTTGTCGCTAATTGTAACTTTATCTGTGGAAGAAGAACTATGAATGGCGGAGAAATCTGTTTCTGTTTTGGCTTTGAAGAACAATGCTGCTGCTATTTTCATTGCAAGACATTGATATCTTTGAGGACGTTTAAAGTTTTTCTTGCCAAGCCAGTACACGCTATAATTACCTAGTTTAAATGTCTCTTCTGATAGTATCTTTTGTAAAACCCAAATGTTGGTTTTGACTCCCTCTACCCTAAACTCATCGAGTGCTCGCATGGCTCTGGCTATAGCTTCTTCGCGAGTCGAACCCCATATTATCAATTTGCTAATCATGGAATCATACTCCAATTTCACCCTGTCACCGTAATAAACTCCGCAGTCATTTCTAACTCCAGGGCCTTCAGGAAGTCGCAACGCCTCAATCTTTCCGGCACTTGGCATCCAATTGTTCTCATAATCTTCTGCGACAATTCTCAGCTCTATTGCATGTCCTATAGGAATTGAAGGTACCTTGATAGATTTGAGATTTTCTCCTTGAGCAGCTAAAATTTGAAGTTTTATTAAGTCAAGTCCTGTTATAGCTTCAGTAACTGGATGCTCCACTTGGATACGGGTATTTACTTCCATGAAATAAAACTCATTTCCATCCACTAAAAATTCCACTGTTGCCGCACCATGGTATTTCGCTTTTTTTATGAGTTTCACCGAGGCTTCTTTTAATTTACTTCTAAGTTTTGGAGTCAGAGTGGGAGCTGGTGCCTCTTCTATAATCTTCTGATACCGTCGTTGAATTGAACAGTCTCTCTCAAAGAGAAATAAAACATTGCCGTGTTTATCCGACAGTAGCTGAACTTCTATGTGTTTAGGATTTTGCAAGAATTTTTCTATGTAAACTGCAGTTTTGCCAAATGCTTTTTCGCTTTCTGATACAGATATTTCAAAGTTTTTTATAAGTTCATCCTCGCTCCAACAGATACGTATTCCTCGTCCTCCACCTGCTGCAGCATTTTTTATTATCACCGGATAACCTATCTGGTTTGCTACTTTTAAGGCTTCTTGAGTGTCATTTATCAGATCGCTTGAAGGAACCATGGGAATTTTGAGCTTTTTAGCTATTTTTTTGGCTTCAATTTTGTCTCCCAAAAGTTTCATAGCGGTGTGGTCTGGACCTACGAATATTAGATTCATCTTTTCTATTTCCTTCGCAAACTCGTGGTTTTCTGATAAAAATCCGTACCCCGGATGGATTGCATCTGCTTGAGATTTTTTAGCTATGGAAAGTATCTCTTCCACATTAAGGTAACTCGATACTGGAAAGGCATAATCGGCCAAACGCACGTGTATTGAATCCCTGTCGTCTGGAGTGTAGATTGCCACACTCTCTATACCCATATCTTTACAGGTTCTTATTATTCTCACTGCTATCTCACCGCGGTTTGCTATGAGAAGTTTTTTTATAGTTTTCTTCTTAACATCTTTTTTAAACCACATGAGTTTCACCTCACTATTCATAAGGTGACGGAATTAATAAGTAAAAGGGAGGGGGCAGCGGTGAATCAATGCCACCCCCTCAAGGTGCAGGTGGGTGCAGGTGTGGTCAAAGGGGTAAGCTACAACGGTATGTTGCCGTTCTTTTTAGGTGGAAGGGAGTCACGTTTTGTAAGGAGATATTCCAAGTGTTTGTAAATGAATTTTCGAGTATCCTTTGGGTCTATGACATCATCTATGTATCCTGTTTGGGCCGCAACGTAAGGATTTGCAAAGTTTTGCCTATATTCTTCAACTGCAGCTTTGCGTGCTAAAGCTACTTCTTCTTTCTTTAAGTTCGCAAATTTTCTTTTATAGAGGATGTTAACAGCTCCTTCAGGTCCCATAACGGCAATTTCGGCCGTAGGCCATGCAAGGTTGATGTCAGTCGCAAGGTGTTTTGACCCCATAACGATGTAAGCACCACCGTATGCCTTTCTGAGAATCACCGTTATCTTTGGTACGGTTGCTTCACTGTAAGCAAACAGAAGTTTGGCTCCATGAGCTATTATTCCGCTATGCTCCTGCTCAATTCCCGGCATGAAGCCCGGAACATCGACGAGTGTGAGAATTGGAATTTGAAAGGCATTGCAAAATCTCACAAAGCGAGCAGCTTTAACGGCTGCTTTACAATCTATTGCTCCTGCAAAGTGAAGTGGTTGATTTGCAACTATTCCAACAACTATTCCTCCGATGCTTGCAAATCCTATAACTATGTTTGGGGCAAAATTTTCCTGAAGCTCAAAGAAATAGGCATCGTCAACCATTGCTTCTATAACTTTCTTTACGTCATACGCCTTCAGAGGATCGGAGGGAACTAAGTTGTACACATGACTAACTTCACGATTTGGATCATCTCTTGATTCAATAATCCTTGGGCCTTCTGCATTATTGGAAGGTATAAAATTCAGCAGTTCCCTCACCCATGCATATGCATCTTCTTCTGTGACTGCTGCATACGTTGCAACTTGAGTTTTGGTTGTATGAATCTCTGCTCCACCTAACTCATCTTTTGTGGTCTCAACTCCCATGACAGCCTTTACGACATCTGGACCTGTAACAAACATGTTGGCTATATCTTTAACCATTACCACAAAATCTGTAAGAGCTGGTGAGTAAACAGCCCCCCCGGCACACGGTCCGGCTATTATGGAGATTTGAGGTATAGTTCCTGAGTATCTAACATTTCTTAAGAATATCTCTCCGTAACCTGCAAGTGAGTCAACACCTTCTTGAATGCGCGCCCCACCTGAGTCGTTTATTCCTACAACAGGAGCACCTGTTTTATAAGCTAAATCTATAACTTTACATATTTTTTCTGCAGCAGCTTTCGATACTGATCCTCCGAACACTGTAAAATCTTGTGAAAACACAAATACAGTGCGCCCATTTATCTTTCCCTTACCAACTACTACTGCGTCACCGTAAATCTTCTTCTTCTCCATTCCAAAGTTATGACAACGGTGCACGACGAATCTGTCGATTTCCACAAAGGAACCTTCATCAAGAAGCAAATTTATTCTTTCACGAGCTGTAAGTTTTCCTTTAGAGTGCTGCTTTTGAATCCTTTCATTGTCATTTGAATAAAGTGCTTGCTCAAGGCGCTTATTATAGTCATTTATGACATTTGCTATGCTCATATCGCCCACCCCCAATTGAGTTTTCTGAATCGTTAAAGCTTCAAAGCTTAACTGATAGACTTTTCCAAGGTGGGCGATGTTGAGTTAGAAAGGGCTTCTCTCAAAATTGTGGGTATTTCATGGATTCTTAAAGCTACTTTTATACCCCTAGTCTCCAAATATTTCTGTTTACTGATGGCATCTCCCTTCCCACCTTCAACTATCGCTCCTGCATGGCCCATACGACGACCTTGAGGGGCACTTTTCCCAGCAATGTAAGCGACAACTGGCTTGGGGTAATTTGTGTTTTTAATATAGTCTGCTGCTGCTTCTTCTGCACTACCTCCTATTTCTCCGATCATGACAACTGCGGCTGTATGGGGATCATCTTTTAGCAACTCCAATATATCCAAATAATTAGAACCTATAATTGGATCCCCTCCTATACCAATGACAAAGGACTGTCCCATTCCACAGCTACTCAAGAGATTTACAACTTCATAAGTTAAAGTTCCACTTCTTGATATGACTGCAATTTTTCCTGGTGTGAATATAGACGCAGGCATGATACCTACCTTTGCAATACCTGGAATCATCAATCCCGGACAATTTGGTCCCACTATTTTTACTTCAGGATATGTCCTTTGGACAAAATTTTTTACTTCCAGCATATCCTTAACTGGAATACCTTCTGTTATGACAACTACATTTTTTATACCGGCTTCTACTGCTTCCAAGATTGCATCCTTTGCAAACGGGGCAGGTACAAAAACAAGAGAAGTGTCTGCTCCAGTCTGATCCACTGCTTCTGCAACTGAATTGTAAACCGGAACAAAGAATTCTTTATCTTCTGCTTCAAACTTTATGGTAGTGCTTCCTTTTCCGGGAACAACTCCTCCTACAATTTTGCTTCCATAAAGAAGGCACCTTGAGGCATGAAAACTCCCTTCTCTCCCTGTTATTCCTTGCACGATAATTTTATTTATGTTGAGCAGATTTGAACCTTTTTCTGACTTCAAATTAAAGGATTCTTGACTGAACTTTTGGAGGTTTATGGGTTTTCCCTCTGCAATTGCCACCGCTGCTTCTACCGCTTCCTTCAAGTCTTCAAATATGTAGCACTTATTGTTCAAAGAACGTTGTAGAACTTCTACACCTTCCGCATAATTTGTTCCGCGCATTCTTATTACAGTTGGGGGAACAGAATCAAGACCAATTTCTTCTACTGCTTCCTTGATACCTGCGGCTATTCTGTCACACCTGACTATGCCTCCAAAGATATTCACTAGAATACAGCTAACATCAGTTTCAAGAGCCAGTATTTTAAATGCTTCTTTAATCCTATCAACAGTAGCCGTTCCACCAACATCTAAAAAGTTGGCCGCCTTTCCTCCAGCTGCAGCAATTTCATCCATAGTTGCCATTGCAAGTCCTGCACCATTGACCATGCAGCCAATATTTCCATCCAATTTTACAAAGTTTAAACCAATTTTGGTAGCCTTCAACTCCACTGGATCTACTTGTGATGGATCAAACCAGTCGTTCCACTCAGGATGCCTGAAGGAGGCGTTATCATCTAGGTTGAGTTTTGAATCTATGGCTATTAGTTCATCATCCTCTGTTAATACAAGAGGATTTATTTCAACTAATGAGGCATCTAACTCTACAAACAAGCTGTATACTGCTCTTGCAATTTTTACGAAATCCCTCACCAGATTTGGAACGGAGTTAATCAAGCCTGTGTCAAAAAGACCGTAAGCTAGGTTTCTTAACTGAAAATCTTGAACTCCTATGAGTGGATCTATGTAAATTTTCTTTATAAGCTCAGGTTTCTCCTCTGCAAGTTTTTCTATCTCAACACCACCTTCTGAAGAAGCTATCATAACTATCTTTTCCGAGGCTCTATCCAAGGTACAGCCTAAATAAAACTCCTTTTTAATATCCACA
>Ga0256838_1000544_pt1 | contig 22179 bp, 23 predicted proteins | sample 4571419metaG_FD_185978 | JGI IMG/M metagenome (GOLD analysis project Ga0256838, IMG submission 185978) | Hydrothermal vent microbial communities from Guaymas Basin, Mexico - 4571-419 | ecosystem: Environmental > Aquatic > Marine > Hydrothermal vents | place: Mexico: Guaymas Basin | collected...
GTTGTTAAGTCTTGGGTATCGTTCATAAAATGCCTTTTAATTTTGTATTTAAAATTGTATCATATTATCTAAAATATTTTAATAACTTTTTTATTTATGATGATTATAAAATGAAGAAGTGATAAAATATAAGTTACTTGATTATCTGTATAAATAAGATTATGAAAAATATCAAAATAAAGATATATTTGAAAAGTTACATCTTCATAAAATGTAGTTTTTGAGAATAAAAAAAGTAAAATACTGTAGACTATAAATATCTTTTTTGAAAATAATCTGTATTGGAAATGTAGTAAATATACAGCTAAAAAAAGTGTTATAAAATAAACCACATATAAATCTGAACTAAATAAATTCACCAAACATAGATGTAAAAAAAGTGCAAAGAGATAATACAAACTATGGTATATAAATTTTATCTTGTAACTCCTGATACTCTTCACTAATGTTACTATCACAAGTGATTCCACCACCACTTTTATAGATATAACCATCTTCTTGTTTCTCTATAAATCTTATCATAACCCCACTATCTAATGAGTCTCCATCATACACACCAAATACCCCAGTAAAATATCCACGATTATAATTTTCAACTTTTTGTATAATCTCTATAGTTTTTTTCTTAGGTGTACCACTTATACTACCAGCAGGTAGTAAAGATTTTAAAATATCTCCAATTTTTTCATGCCAATCATCTTCTAAAATACCACTTATATGGGAACTTACTTGTAATAGTTCTTTATCTCCTGCATCTATCTTTTGGATATATCTAAACTTATCTACCTTTACATTTGTAGAAACTATGCTTAAATCATTTCTCAACAAATCAACAACCATTATATGTTCAGCCATCTCTTTTTTGTTGTTTAAAATCTTCTCTTTTGCATCACATATATTTGCATCTATAGTCCCTTTCATAGGGTATGTATGGATTTTATTTTCTTTTATTTGTATAAATGATTCTGGAGAAAAACAAACAAATTTATCTTTAAATCTTAGTTTATAGTGAGCATTTGCATAAGTATAAATCTCTGTTAAACTAAGTGAAGTTTTTACATCTGTTGGTTGGGTTAGATTTAAAAGATATGTATCACCATTTTTTATATGTTCTTGAATTGTGTTAAATTTTTGTTTGTAATTGTCAAAAGATGATTTTGATTTATCTAAAAAATTATTGTGTGCTTTATATCTATAATTTTTATCTATACAAAACTCTATATCGGCATCTTGAAGTTTGTCTAGTGAAAAAACTTCAAGATTTTGACCTTTAAAATCACTTACAAATAAAAAAGGTTCTCTTTTTTTACCTAAAGAGTTTAAGTCCTTAAATCTCATCTATGATTTTAGTATAAGCTTTTTAAGAACAGCCATTCTCATAGAAACACCATTGCTTACTTGCTCTAGTACCTTACATCTTTTATCGGCTAAAAGAGCATCTGAGATGTCTATATTTCTATGAACTGGACCAGGGTGCAGAAGTATTATATCTCTTTCCCCTATAAGCTCTTCAGTTATACAAAAATCACTTGCATAGTCTTTTAAAGATGCATAACTTTGAGAAGAGTGTCGTTCAGTTTGAGTTCTTAAACTCATAATAGCATCAACTTCATCTATAATCTCTTTTAGATGGTTTGTAGTTCTAAGTGATGTTTTTGGTAAAAAATGTGGAGGTGCAACAAGTATAACTTCCATACCAAAACGGGTTAGAAGTTCTATGTTAGAATTGGCTACACGGGAATTTTTTATATCTCCAACAATTGCAATTTTTTTACCATCTAAATCTTCAAAATGCTCTTTCAATGTAAAAAGGTCTAAAAGTGCTTGTGTTGGATGAGCATGAGCGCCATCACCAGCATTTATAATAGAAGCATTCGTATTGTTAGATAATATTTTTGGAACACCTGAATTTTGATGACGAACTATAATAGCATCCGGACCCATAGCATCAAGATTCATAGCAGTATCAACAAGTGTTTCACCTTTTTTTGTAGAACTATTTACGACATCAAGATGCACTATCTCTGCACCTAGTCTTTTTGCAGCTATCTCAAATGAGCTTTTTGTTCTTGTAGAGTTTTCAAAAAAAAGTGTTATGATTATTTTATCTTGTAAAACTCTATAAAACTTACCATCACTAAACTTTTTAGCATCTTTTAAAAGTTCTTCAATCTCTTGTTTTGTAAAATCATCAGTTCTTGTTAAGTGTTGCATTTATAATAACCTTTTAATTTTACAGATTATACAATACATCGCAAATTTTGTCTATATTTTGACTAACTTTTAAAACATCAAAATTTATATCTTTAAAGTATGGTTCGCTTATATCTTGAAAACTACTATCACTTTTACGACAATTAAATGCAACAGTATTTTTAATACCTAGTGAATCTAAAGCTTTTTTACTAAGTAAAGTATCATTGATACATCCTAATGAACAATGTGTTACTAAAAGTGTAGAAGCTTTTAAGTGACTTATAAAGTCACATATCATAGTGTCAGAATCAAGTGGAACATAAAGTCCACCAGCTCCTTCTATAAGTAAAATATCACAAATCTTTTCAAGTTTTTGTATAGCTTTATCTAATTTTTTAAAATCAAACTTTGAATTGTTTGATGCTATATATGGAGCAGATGGAAGTTCGTATGAGATGGGAACTATATCTTCAACTGACAAATGATTGAACTCAGAGTTTAAGTTTTTAGCATATTCTAGTAAAACATCACCATCAGGATAGATACCATTAACTACACCAGTCTCAACAGGTTTAATCACTCCAACTTTAAAACCACGAGATGCAAACTCTTTTAAAAGTAGTTTTGTTGTGTAAGTTTTACCAATATCAGTATTTGTAGCTGTTATAAAAATTCGTTTAGACATAGTTACCCCTCTTTTGATATAATAATTGTACCAAATATTAGGAACTAAAATGGCATTAGATAATGATTTAGACTTAAAAGAAGAGATACAGATAAAATTTCCAAAAAAATACAAAGTTTTTATACTTAATGATGATTATACCTCTATGGATTTTGTTGTAGATGTTTTGATGAGTATCTTTCATAAAAGTTATGAACAAGCAGAACAAATTATGCTTGAAGTTCATAAAAAAACTAAAGGGCTTTGTGGAGTATATACTCATGAAATAGCTCAAACAAAAGTGATGCAAGTTATTACAAAAGCAAAAGATAGTGGTTTTCCACTAAAAGCTATAATGGAAGAAGAGTAGATGATAAGTAACAAATTAAATGATATTTTTCAAAAATCAATCATCTTTGCTAAAGAGTTAAAGCATGAATACCTAACAATAGAACATATTTTTTATAATTTATTAAACTCTACTGATGGTTCACTAATTATATCAAGTTGTGGTGGTGATATTCAAAAGATGAAAGAGCTTTTAGCAAACTATATAAAAACAGATATAGAGGTACTTCCAGAGGGGATAGATAAAGACCCTTATGAAACTGTAGCACTCTCAAGACTTATAGACAACATGATACTTCATGTTCAAACATCAAGTCAAAAAAGTGCAGAAGTTGGAGACTTGTTGGTTGCTATATATAGTGAAGAAAATACATTTTCATACCTTTTACTACAAGAGTATGGGATTGAAAGATTAGATATCTTAGAGATAATATCACATAATGAAGAAGAGATAAATGAGCAAACAGATAAACAAGAAACTTTTTTAGATAAATACTCTATAGACCTACTACAAAAAGCACAAGATGGAAAGATAGACCCTGTAATAGGTAGAGATGATGAGATAAAAAGAGTTGTTCAGATTTTATGTAGAAGAAAGAAAAATAACCCTATCTTAGTTGGTGAAGCAGGTGTAGGTAAAACAGCTATTGCTGAGGGTTTAGCTTTAGATATAGTGGCTAAAAATGTGCCAAATATCATAGCAGATGCTAAACTTTTTGCACTAGATATGAGTGCTTTACTAGCTGGAACAAAGTATAGAGGTGACTTTGAAAAAAGACTAAAAGGTGTTATGGATGAGGTGAAAAATATACCAAATGCCATACTTTTTATAGATGAGATACATACTCTTATAGGTGCTGGAGCTACAAGTGGAACTATGGATGCAGCAAACCAACTAAAACCGGCTCTAGCATCTGGGGAATTAAAGTGTATGGGTGCTACTACATTTGCAGAGTATCGTAATGGATTTGAAAAAGACAAAGCACTTAGTCGAAGATTTTCAAAAGTAGATATAGATGAACCATCTGAAAAAACAAGCTACCTTATACTTCAAGGTTTAAAAGAGAAGTATGAAGAGCATCATGGGGTAAAGTACACAAATAAAGCTTTAAAAAATGCTGTTAGTTTATCTAAAAGGTATATAACTGATAGATTTTTACCAGATATTGCTATAGACATCATAGATGAGACAGCAGCATCTTTTCATCTAAAAAAGAAAAAAAAGATTAAAATATCTGCTACCGATATAGAGATGACCATCTCTAAAATCATAGGTATCTCAAACTCTAAGATAAAAAAAGATGAAACACTAGAGTTGAAAAATCTTGAAAAGACTCTTATGACTAGAGTTATCGGTCAAAATGATGCGATTAATGAAGTGTCAAAAGCTATAAAAATCTCAAAAGCAGGTTTAACTCCAGCTACTAAGCCTATAGCATCTTTACTTTTTTCTGGTCCTACTGGTGTTGGTAAAACTGAGTTAGCCATAGCACTAAGTGACACACTTGGCATCAACTATGAAAGATTTGATATGAGTGAGTATATGGAAAAACACTCTCTTAGTCGTTTAGTTGGAGCACCTCCTGGGTATGTAGGGTATGAACAAGGTGGACTTTTAACAGAAGCTATAAAAAAACATCCTTATACAGTTTTACTTTTAGATGAGATAGAAAAAGCACATCCAGACCTTATAAATATACTACTTCAGATTATGGATAGTGCTACACTAACAGATAACAATGGATATAAAGCAGACTTTCAAAATGTCATACTTATAATGACTTCAAATATAGGTGCTAGTGCTAGAAATGTTATGGGCTTTAACAAAGATGATGATTTGTCAAAAAATGAAGAGTTAAAAGCATTTTTTACACCTGAGTTTAGAAATCGTTTAGATGATATAGTAGAGTTTAAATCTTTAGATAACCAAACTCTACAAGGTATCGTACAAAAGTTTATAAATGAGCTAAACAAAGAACTTAAAAAGAAAAAGATTACTGTAAATATATCTAAAAAAGCTATAGCATTGATAGCAAAAGAGAGTTACTCAAAAGATATGGGAGCAAGACCTATAAAGAGGTATATTCAAGAAAATATAACAAGTAAGTTAACTGACGAGATTTTATTTGGTAAACTAAAGAATAGTGGAGAAGTATCAGTAGATGCAAAAGGTAAAATAACATTAAAATTTAAAGCTTTAGTTCTATGATACCACGACTAAATAAGTACGAACTAAAGTTTCCAGACCCAAATGATGCTAATGAAGATGGTATAGTAGCTTGGGATGGTGACTTAAATCTATCAAGACTACTACTAGCATATAGAAATGGGATATTTCCTTGGTACTCTGCAAATGGTCCCATACTTTGGTGGTCACCAAATCCTAGACTTATAATGGAACTTGATGATTTTAAACTAAGTAAATCTCTAAAAAAAAGTATGAAAAAGTTTACATATAAGTTTGATACAGCTTTTGAACAAGTTATGGTTGAATGTTCAAAGATTCCACGAGGTAACCAAGATGGAACATGGATACAAGATGACATCATAGAAGCATATACAAACTTACATGGGATGGGTGTAGCTCATAGTGTTGAGAGTTATTATGATGGTGAACTTGTAGGTGGTTTATACGGTTTAGTTGTTGGTGGTGTATTTTGTGGAGAATCAATGTTCGCAAAAAAATCAGATGCTTCAAAATCTGCTTATGCTGTTTTAGTTAAACATTTAAAATATTGGGGTTATAGTTTTATAGACTGTCAAGTACCAACAGAGCATCTAAAAAGTTTAGGTGCAAAAGAGGTAGCAAGAGAATTTTTTTTAGAAAAACTAAAAAAATCATCTTTAATAGATAATATATGGAAAATTGAAAAAAGTCTATATATTTAAGTTATATTTAAATATAAAATCATTATAATTGCAATCTACAAACTGGAGAATTGGGTGAGTGGCTGAAACCACACCCCTGCTAAGGGTGCGTACCTTTGCGGGTACCGAGAGTTCGAATCTCTCATTCTCCACCACTTATTTTTAAACTCATATATTACTTTCTAATTATCCCTTGCTTATTATAATATCAAATAATTTAAGGTAACTTAATGAAAAATTCATGTAATACAACCATAGACACTAAATATAATTTCAATCAATATGAAATTTTAAAAAATGTAAATTTATTAGATGAAAATATCTATGAAATTTTAGAAAATGAATTAAAAGATGAAAAAATTTTAAAAAAAAGTCACATATTATTTATAGTAAATAATAATGGTTTATATATAGAAAAAAAAATATCTTCAATATCTTCAATATGTGATGAAATAAATGAATCTATATGTTTGCAAAATACAAAAGTTTATTTAATTAATAAAAAATTTAAAATAGATATTATTCTTTTTAAGAAAAAAATAAATAAAAAATATCAACAATTATTTGATGAATTAAATTCAAATAAATTTATAGATAGTTTATTATGGCAAATTAAATACACTATATTATTTTTAACTTTATTTTTAACATTTTCATATATATATGTAATATTTGAATGGATTAAAATAGGATTACCTTATGAATCAATAGCTGATAAAAGCTTAATATACAATTTTATTACTTCAGTATTCTTAATGCTTATTGAAAGTGCAAAAGATATTAAAAATAATGATTTTATTCCTAATAGTAATGTTCTTGTATCAGCTTTTGTATTAATTTTTATCTATTCATCATTATTTGTAATACCATTTAAGCTAATTCAATCAAAATTACCAAAAAAAATTATGTCTTATCCTTTTTTTTATATAAAAATATTTTTATTAGTTAGTCATTTTTCTTTTATAAGTGTAATAATTATACTTACTTATAGTGTTTTTATAGAATCAAAATTTAATTTGTTTAATATGTATTTAAAAAATTCTATTTATCCAAAAATTATTGTAAATGATAAGAATTTAACCAAAATTGATAAAATTATTTCTCATCAATCAGGGAAATATTTTTATATTTCTGATATAAATATATCTAAAAATAATTGTACTTCAAAAATTGATTTCATAAAATCAATGCATATAAGGGCAGATGAATTTAATCCAGTTGAATATAATAATATAGATTTAACTAAATTTAAAACATTTTCAGAGATATGTAAATAATACTAACTATACTTGAGGAAAAATATCGCAAACAAAAATGGGATGATAACCAACTAAAATGGTAAGTTTTTTTGAATCTCTTATACTCTATTTTTTAATTAAGTCATTTTATTTATATAATTGATGAAACTTTAACAAAATATGCGATATTATTTTATACTTTATGAAATTAAGGATAATTTTTGAGTATTAAAAATGATATTACTATGGTTAAAGAAGAGTTGAATTCTGAAGAGAAATTTTTTGAAAAGGCTGTTGTAACTGAAAAATTTGTAAAAAAATATAAAAAACCTATGATAGGTGCATTAGTTGCTATAGTTTTAGTTGTTGGTGCAAATATTGCTTATGATATGAAAGAAAAAAGTAGAATTGCATCTGCTAATGAGGTGTTGGTAAAATTACAATCTAATCCAAAAGATAAAACATCTTTAGTGGAACTAAAAACTCTTAGTCCAAAGTTACATGATGCATGGGTACTATCTAACTCTATTTCAAGTAATGATGCAGATAGTTTAAAATCATTATCTAACTCTAGTGCAACTCTTGTTCAAGATATAGCTTCTTATGAACTAGCACAAATTAGTAATGATTTAAAGTTACTAGAAGCTTACTCATCAAAAGAGGGTGGTGTTTATAAAGATTTAGCTTTAGTACAAAGTGCTGTTTTATTGATGAAAAATGGAAAGATAGATGAAGCACATGAAAAACTAGCTTATATATCTGCTGGTTCAAGCTTAAGTAAAATAGTAAATGCATTATTGCATTATGGGGTAAAATAACATTATGAAAAATTATCTTTTTGTAGTTAGTTTCGCTGTTATTGCTATACTTAATGGTTGTAGTTCTAAAGAAGTTTTTGAACCAGAAGTTGTTAAAGCTGATTGGTATAAACAGCACAATATAGATAAAAATATAATAGATACAACTTCTACTTCAGCACTTTTAAATAATGGGCAAATACTAGCAAAAACAGGTTTTATAAATGTAGATATACCTAGTAACCAAAGACTTATATCAGATAGTGATGGTTGGATAGTAAGTTCTAGTATAGATGGTGAAACTACTCTGCAATATGCTGGTGATGATAGTTTAATCAAAAAATTTGACTTGAAAAAAACAGTAGCAACTGCTGGTATCAAAGATGATATATTGGCTGTACTTTTTGCTGATAATGAGATGGCACTTTATAAAATCTCTACAGGGGAATTACTTTTAAAAGAGCAAGGTAATGCTCCAACTGTAGTTGATTCTAGGATGGCATCACCATTTTTTATGAATGATTTAGTTTTGTTTTCAACTTTAGATGGAAAAATTGTTATCATAAATACTAAGTTAAAAAAGAAATTAAGAACAGTAATTGTTTCAACTCAAGAGTATTTTAACAATATTATATATTTTGATGTTGTTGATCATAAACTTATTATTGCTAGTGCAAATGCTTTAATGTCTATGAGTCAAAAAGAGGTTCGTTCAAAGTATGAGATAAGAAACTTAACACATGTAGATAATGATATCTTTATAACTACAAAACAGGGTGAGGTTATCTCTCTAACACCAGAACTACAAGTAAATGCAAAGTTGAAATTCCCTTTTGCACACTTTTTAGGTTTAATTGCTACTGATGATAAGGTTTATGCTTTAGAGAAAGAGGGTTATATCATAGAGATGTCAAAAGATCTACTAACTTATAATGTTTATGATGTAGATATAAATGATGGTTATGTTTTTGTTGGTGATAAAGTTTTCTTTGTTGATGATAAAGCAATATCAATAGATGCAACAAATTAGTAGTGAATTAGAGGCTTTTTTAGAGTATATAAACATAACAAAAGCTTTGAGTAATAAAACTACAAGTGCTTATAAAGCTGATTTAAGCATGATTGAGTTTGAACTAAATAAGCCTTTGATTCGACTAGATTCAAAGGCTGTTTTATCTTTTGTATCACAATATGAAAATAAAAGAACACTAAATCGAAAATTGTCAGCTATAAATGCTTTTTTTGATTTTTGTTATAAGAGTCAATTTTTAGATGAAAAACTAAAACTAAAGTTTGCAAAAATCCCCAAACATCTTCCTAAATTTTTATCGTTTGAAGAGATACAAAATTCACTTGAACTTATAGATAAAACAACTTGGATAGGGAAAAGGGATTATGCTCTTATACTTTTTTTATATGCTAGTGGAACTCGTATAAGTGAATGTTTAGAATTAACTAGAGATGATTTTGAAGATGATTGGCTTCGTATAAGACATGCAAAAGGGGAAAAAGAGAGAATTGTACCCATAGCAAAAGTAGCAAAAGATGCTATCTTAGAGTACCTTTTAGAGTTAAAATGGGAAAAAGATTTTATATGGTGTAACTATAAAGGTTCTAAACTAAGTAGAATATCTGCTTATAAAATAACTCAAAAATATTTAGGAGTAAGTCCACATGTTCTTCGTCACTCCTATGCAACTTCACTTATAACAGGTGGAGCAGACTTAAGAGTGGTTCAAGAGTTACTTGGACATGCTTCACTTCTTACAACTCAAATATATACACATATACAAAGACAGGATTTACAAAATACAGTTGAAGCTTGTCACCCTATGAATAAGTAAAAATAATTTAGTTTAACTTAAAAGCTTAAAATAAGTCATTTTATGTAACCATAATGCCTATAGGAGATTATAAAATATGAAGAAAAAACTTTTAATAATTTGGTCAAGTTCTGAAAAAGATGTAGCAAAAAAGTTCGTGTTGCTATATGGTTCTGTCATTCTTCCTCGTAACTATTGGGATGAAGCGACTATAATGGTATGGGGTCCATCGATAGAACTTTTAGCAAAAGATAAAGAGTTGCAAACTATGGTAAAAACTGCTATGGATACAGGTGTGAAGTTTAACACTTGTGTTGTATGTTCTGATGAATATGGAGTAACAAAAGAGTTAGAGGAATTAGGTGTTGAAGCTATACATACTGGTGAAATGTTAACTGAAGCACTTCAAAGTGATGACACGAAAGTTTTAACATTATGAATAAATATATAACTATATTATATGTTGAAGATGAAGATAATATAAGAGCTGGTATATCTAGAGTTTTAAAAAGGTTATGTGATGAACTTTATCTTGCTTCTAATGGTTTAGAGGGATTAGAATTATTTAAAACACATAAGCCAGATATTATAGTGTCAGATATACGAATGCCATATATGGATGGTATAGAGATGTGCCGTAAAATAAAAGAGATAGATAAAAAACAGCATATTATATTTACAACAGCACATACTGATAGTGATTTTTTTATGAAAGCTATAGAGATGCATGTTGATGGATATGTTTTAAAGCCGATAGATTTTGAAAAACTTGAAGAAAATATAGAAGATTCCAAAGATAGAATATTTATGAAAAGGTACTATATAGAGCATAAAAAAGAACTAGAAATAAAAGCTTATTTGGATTCTTTAACTCAAGTTTATAATCGTACATATTTTGAACAAGAGTATACTAAAATGGTAGATAGCTGTGTTGAAGATAATTTAACTCTTAGTTTAGTGATGTTAGATATAGATAAATTTAAAAATATTAACGATACATATGGGCATCTTAAGGGTGATGAGATTTTAAAACAGTTAGCAAAAATTATAAAACAAAATATACGAAAAAATGATATTTTTGCAAGATGGGGTGGGGAAGAGTTTATTATTATAGCTGAAGATACAATTTTAAAAGATGCATTACATTTAGCAGAAAACCTAAGAAAAAGTATAAAAAATTCATCTTTTATAGATGGTATAGAAGTTACTTGCAGTTTTGGAGTTGCTGAGTTTGATGAAAAATTTACAGCTAAAGATTTTATGCAAAAAGTAGATGACTTGCTTTATTTAGCTAAAAAGAATGGTAGGGATAGAGTTGAAAGCTAAAGTATTAATCATCTGTTTAGTCTTTTTTTCTTTGTTTTTAGTAAATTATATAAGTAAAGAAAATCTTATAACAGTAGAGTTAAAGAACTACTCAAAAGAACTTAAAATTCAGTATGATATAGATAGATACAACACAAGTAAAGATGCAAGATCGATAGCTATGGTCTTTCAAGAAAATAGATACATAAAAGATATAATGAAAAAAGCTTATAAATCTGATGAAAAGACCAAAGCTGTTTTAAGAAAAAAGTTATATAAAATGTTTGAAACAAAATTTATGGCTATGCAGTTAAAAGGTATAAATATAGTTCATTTTATATTTAAAGATAATATATCTTTTTTAAGAGTGCATAAGCCATCAAAGTATGGTGATGATATAGGTCATGTCAGATATACCATAGGTTATGTTAATAAAACCCATGAACCCATAAAAGGTTTAGAACAGGGTAAAATAACTCATGCTTATCGGAATGTTTACCCTCTTTTTAGTGATGATGGCGAGTATATAGGTTGTTTTGAAATATCTTACTCATCACAAAACTTACAAGATACATTAAACAGTGTAAATAATCTTCATACACATTTTTTAATCAATAAAAGAGTTTTTGATGTTAAAGTTTGGAAGATTTCAGAGATGGATACAGTTTATATGACATCTATCGAGCATGATGATTATTTTATTACTAGGGTAGGTAATGATGAAAAATATTTAAGAAAAGCCCTTCAAAATATTTTAAAACCAAATAAAGACTTTATAACAAAAAATATGGATAATGAAAAATCTTTTGGATTTTATAAAGAGTATGAAGATAAACTTATGGTTGTTTCTTTTTTACCTATAAAAAATGCAAAAGCTGATGTTGTTATAGCTTACTTAGTTTCTTATGTAAATAGTGATGAGATAAAAACTATCATTAGGTATTATCATCTTATCAATATGGTTTTAATTTTATTATTTGTAATTATATTTTTATTTATTAGAAGGCATGAACAACAACAAAGTATTATACATGCTCAAGAAGCAGATAGATTAAATCTATTATCATTGTTTGATAATGGTAATGTTGTTTTATTTAGATGGAAAAATGATGAAGTTTGGAGTATAGACTATCTCTCAGATAATACTGATAAATTACTTGGTTATACAAAAGATGAATTTTTATCTAGTAGTGTTGTTTATGCAGATATTATTGATAAAAATGATATAGAGTATGTTGCTAAAGAGGTTCAAGAAGCATTAAAAGAAAATATAGATTTTTTTACACATAAGCCTTATAAAATCATAACAAAAGATGGTACAGTAAAATGGGTACTTGATAATACACTCCTTATAAAAGATAAGTATGGTAATGTTACACACTTTTTAGGCTATATTACTGATATAACAGAGTTAAAAAATTATGAGTTAGAGATACAAAAAGAGAAAGATAGGTTTGATTTGGCTATACAAGGTTCAAATGATGGCCTTTGGGATTGGAATCCACAAACTGATGAGGTTTATTTTTCACCTAGATGGAAAGAGATGCTAGGTTATGGAGTAGATGAGATAGAATCAAATTTACAAGAGTGGAACTATCTTATACATCCTGAAGATATAGATAGTGTTCATAGGGATATACAAATTCATATCTCTGGAAAAACTCAAGTCTATAAAAATGAACATAGGATGAAACATAAAGATGGTCGTTGGATATGGGTGTTAGATAGAGGTAAAGCACTTATAGATAAAGATGGAAAAGCTTTGAGATTTGTTGGTTTTCATACCGATATAACTTATAAAAAAGATTATGAACAAGAGTTAGAGAGAAAGATAGATAAAGCACTAAAAGAAAATATAAAACACTTAGAGATACTTCAACAACAAACAAAGATGGCTGCTATGGGTGAGATGATAGGGGCTATAGCACATCAATGGAGACAACCACTTAGTGTTATTAGCTCAAATATACAGGGTTTAAAGTATGACTATGAAGATGGATTAATAAATTTTGATTTTATAAAAGATTTTATATCTAAAAATCAAAAAACTATAAAATTTATGTCAAAGACCATAGATGATTTTAGAAGTTTTTTTAGGCTTGATAAACAAAAGTTAAATTTTAATGTAAAAGAGACGACACAATCAGTTATAGATATGTTATCTGCACAATTTAACAATAACGGAATAACTATAACTTTAAAAGGTGATGAGTTTACATATAATGGTTTTAAAAGTGAGTATCAACAAGTTATACTAAACCTTATAAACAATGCTAAAGATGTATTGTTACAAAACAAAATCCAAAATCCAATGATAGAGATAGAACTAAAAGATAAAAAAATCACTATAAAAGACAATGGTGGTGGTATATCAAAAGATATTATTGATAGGATTTTTGAACCATATTTTACAACAAAAGAGCAGGGTAAAGGTACTGGTATGGGGCTTTACTTATCAAAAATGATAATTGAGGAAAATATGGATGGAAAATTGAGTGTATACAATACTAAAGATGGTGTATTATTTGAGGTAGATTTTACGAATGAATAAAACAAATAATAAAATATACTCAAAACCATTTTTAGTATCATTATTTTTTACTCAAAATAAATGGCATCAACATGGTGTGTTAATCCATACTTTAAGAGTAACTTATCATATAGTAAAAAATAGAGATTTTAAGTTTTTTATGGCTGGTTTACTTCATGATATAGGTAAGCCTTTTGTTGCATATAAAAAAGATAAAGAAGATTTTGAATTTGATGAGTATAGTTTTACAGACCATGAAGAGAAAAGTTATCAGATAATAAAAAATTGGTCATTTATAAGTGAATACACAAAAAATATAGTTCGTTATCATTACCTTATAAGAGATATTAGAAAAAGTAAAAAAGAAGATTTAGCTAGATATGCTGAAAAATCTGATATTTGGGATTCTTTAGAAGATGATATAAAGGAAGATTTAGCTACATTTTTAATCTATGATGATTTAGGAAAAGGTAAAAAAAGAAGATGAAAAAAATAGCACCATTTTTAGTTGTATTGGTTATGATACTTGGTATTGTTTCATTGTTTTTATCACTTGGTGAAAAACAAAATATGATAGTTATAAAAGAGGGTAATACAGATAAACTCCCCTTAGAAATAGAATTAAACAAATATCAAGATAGTGATTGTGGTATGGTTATAGAGACTACCAAATATGCTTCACAAGTTATCTCTCCAAGTGGTAAAACTTACTTTTTTCATGATCATGGTGGTTTTGTTCATTGGCTTAAAGATAAAGAGTTTAAAGATGAAGCCGTTATATGGGTTATGAGTGTTGATAGTAAAAAATGGATTAAAGCAAAAGATGCATACTATTCTATAAATGATATTACCCCTATGGGTTATGGATTTGGTGCTTATGAGTTTGATGATGATTCAAAGATAGACTATGAAACTATGCGATTAAGAATGCTTAGAGGTGAAACTCTAAATAATGACAAGATTAGAAAACAGATACTCGGTAAATAAAGGACTTTAAAATGGAATCGGTCAATATAATTACAATTATTACTATCGCTTTTTTAGGTTCTTTTGGTCATTGTATTGGTATGTGTGGTGGTATTGTTGTTGCATATTCTACTATCAAGATAGCACCAGATAGTTCTAAAGTATCACAAAGTATTGCTCATCTGTTATACTCATTTGGTAGGGTTTTGACATATACTATACTTGGTGCAATGTTTGGATACTTGGGTGGTGTAGTTGTCTTTTCAAACAATGCTAATGGTATATTACTTATAGTTGCAGGTATCGTTATGGTTTTAGCTGGATTATCTCTTATGGGTAAAATTAAGTTTTTAACAGTTATCGAACACTCATTTTCATCATCTTCAACTTATAAAAAACTTTTTCAATCTATATTAAACTCAAAGTCAAATCTTAGTTTTTTTACACTTGGTATGTTAAATGGTTTGCTACCTTGTGGATTTGTTTACTTTTTTGCTATCACAGCTGCGAGTACGGCTGATCCACTTTATGGAGCATTGGTTATGGCTATATTTGGTTTAAGTACCATTCCAGCTATGTTTGGACTTGGTTTTCTAACATCTCTAACATCTGCCACAAGTTTTAGAAATATGATGATGTCATTGGCATCTATATCAGTTATATTTTATGGAATTTATACTATATATAATGGTTATGATTATATTACAAACCCATTAAAAACAATTACAGATTGTCACACTAAAAAATAAGGAATCTTTTATGCATAATTCTATACTAAAAAGTATAAAATCACTTCCACCACTACCTCAAACAGTTATAGATGTAAATAGAATTTGTTCCAACAAAGAAGCAAGTATAGCAGACCTTGTAAAAGTTTTAGAAAAAGACCCGATGGTAGTTGCAAATATCTTGAAATTAGCAAATTCACCTTTATATAATTTTGGTAAAGATATAAAAAATGTCTCTCAAGCTGTTAGTCGTTTTGGTATGACAATGATTCAGTCTATAGTTATAAGCAATAGCATCAGAAAACTTTTAAATGTAGATATGAAACCTTATGGAGTAAGTTCTGGTAAATTTGCTGAGATATCTTTATATCAGTCTAACCTTATTTTGAAGTGGTATAAAAATATAGATGAACAAAAGGCTGAAGAGTTGTATTTGGCTGGTTTTTTACAAGAGGTTGGTAAAATTTTGATAGCAAACTATATAATCCAAGAGAATGAATCTATAAGCTTTTTATCTGAGATAAACACCTCAAACAATATAGCAGAGGTTGAAAGAATATATGCAAATACAACCTCTTCAGAAGTAACAGCAAAGATTTTTGAGCATTGGGATTTTGATAGAAAGTTTATAACTATGATAAAGTATTCTGACAACCCTTATCAAGCACCACAAAATATTAAAGAATATGCATTAGCTTTAAATATCATAAAAACAATAGTTCCTGTAAATCAACCATTGTCAGAACAATCTATAAACTTTGGTCTTAGAAAAGCTAGTGATGCTAAATATAATCATGAGATTTTAGAAGATGAGGTTGATGGAATTTTAGAACTAACTAAATAAATAAAGTTTAAAAATAATTTTTTTTAGCTATAATTCGCGTATGAAATTTGAACCGTACCCATTTGAAAAATTAAATAATTTACTTAAAAATATTGTTGCTTCTAGCGAGTATAAACCATCTGTTTTAACTATAGGTGAACCGCAGTTTGAAACACCTCAGTTTATACAAGAAGCCTTAAAAGACAACTCTTCATTACTTAAAAAGTACCCAAAAACTGGGGGAGAAGTAAGTCTAAGAGATGCTATGAAAAGTTTTGTATCTAAAAGATTTAGTACAACTCTAAGTGATGCACAAATCATCCCTACATTTGGAACTCGTGAGGTTCTTTTTAACTTTCCTCAGTTTTTACTTTTTGACAAAGAAAATCCTATTATGGCATATACTAACCCTTTTTATCAGATATATGAGGGTTCAGCTATAGCTACGAGAAGTAAAACTATACACTTAAACCTTACTAAAGAAAATGACTTTAAACCAGAGATAGATGAAGATGAATTAGCATCGTGTGATTTGGTTATACTAAATTTTCCGAACAATCCAACGGCATCAACTCTAACACTTCAAGAGTTAGGTAAGTGGGTAAAACTTGCACTAAAGCATAACTTTGTACTTTTAAATGATGAGTGTTATAGTGAACTTTATACTGATGAACCTATACCATCTTTACTAGAAGCTTCTACTTTTGTAGGAAATAATGAGTTCAAAAATGTACTTGTTATAAACTCTATCTCAAAAAGAAGTTCAGCACCCGGGCTTCGCTCAGGGTTTATAGCAGGAGATAGTGAGATACTAAAAGAGTATATGAAGTACCGTACTTATGTTGGTTGTGCATCGCCACTTCCACTTCAAAGTGCTTCTGCTGTTGCTTGGAGCGATGAAGAACATGTTGAAGCTTCAAGAAAAGTATATGCTAAAAACTTTGAGATAGCAAAAGAGATACTTGGTATCGCTATACCAAAAGCTACATTTTATATATGGCTAAAAGTAGATGATGCACTAGAGTTTACAAAAAAACTATATGAAAAGTATAATGTAAAAGTTTTACCAGGGGAATTTTTAGCAAGAGAAGATGCAAAAGGTGAAAATCCAGGTATCGGTTATGTAAGAATAGCACTTGTTGAAGATGAAGAAAAAACAAGAGATGCACTAAAAAGAATTAAGGAATGTTTAGATGAGTAAAGAGCAAGAGTTAAAAGCAAAAGTATTAAAAGCCCAACAAGATGCAGATATAGCATCTTTGTATGTGCTAGAACAAGAGGCTCATGAGGTTTTTGATGAGGAAACTTTACATGGTTTTTATGCTAATATCTTAGATATAGCACTTGAAAAACTAACTACTACACTTGAAAGTCATAAAAAACTAGATATGAATGAGGTGCAAGATTTTGCTACTAGTAGAGCTTTGTACGAGTATGCTATGGAGCATTATAGTGCTGGTGCGATTAAAGATGCTTCTGCACTTTTTGAAGTTCTTAGTGGTATGACAACTGATGACAAATTTTCATGGGCTTTAAAACTTCACTGGATGGCATCTGCTGAAAATATGTCACTTGAAGATTTTATACAAAATATGGCAGATATAGAACTAACACAACAAAAAGGGACTTTTTATATAAGTTCTTTTACTAAAGAGGCACAGAAGTTGCTAGACAATGCTAAAGAATCTAAATAGTGTGGAGTAGTTTATGAAAGTACATTTTATTGGGATTGGTGGCATAGGTATCTCTGGTCTTGCTCAGTTTATGCACTTTAATGGGCATCAAGTTAGTGGTTCAGATATTACAGATACTATCATAACTAAGAATCTTCGTAAACTTGGTATAAAAGTTACTGTTCCACATTCAGCAGATGCTATCACAAATCAAGATTTAGTTGTTCACTCAGCTATCATAAGTCCTAAAAACCCTGAGATAGTAGAAGCAAAAGCAAAAGATATAGAGGTTTTTGCTCGTCGTGAAGCATTGATAGAGTTACTTAAAGATAAAAAAGTTTATTCTGTAGCTGGAGCGCATGGAAAAAGTACAACAACAGCTATACTTACAGCTATCATGGCAGGTTCAGCTATCATAGGTGCAGAATCAAAAGCATTTGGTTCAAATGTAAGATATGATGATACTAACAACAACATGATATTTGAAGCAGATGAGAGTGATGGAAGTTTTGTAAACTCAAACCCTTACTGTGCTATAGTGATAAATGCAGAACCAGAACACATGGAATACTATGATTATAATTACGATAGATTTTATGACTCTTATAGAACTTTTATAAACTCAGCAACTTGTAGAGTTTTAAATGCAGAAGACCCATTTTTAACCACTCTTATAGGTGAAGTTGAAGCATCATGGTTGTATCCAAGTAAAGATATAACAAATATAGAGTATTTACTTATAAACAATGAACCTCATACAAAATTTACACTAAAAAGTTTAGGAAGTTTTACTGTTTGGGGATTTGGTAAGCACATAGCACTTGATGCATCTTTAGCTATACTTGCAGCACATGAATCTATGGATATAAAAGAGATAAAAGAAAACATACTAAACTTTAAAGGTATCAAAAAAAGGTTTGATATAGTTGGAAGTGAAGAGAACCGTGTTATTATAGATGATTATGGGCATCATCCAACAGAGATAAAAGCTACTTTTGATTCTGTAAAAGAGTATGCTTCATTAAAAGGTTTTAATAAAATAACAGCTATTTGGCAACCACATAAATACTCTCGTACCATAGATAATCTTGATGCATTTATAAAATGTTTTGAGGGTGCAGAAGAGTTGATAATACTACCAGTTTGGGCAGCAGGTGAAGCTATAAGAGATATAGATTTTAAAGAGAAATTTAAATCATACAACTTAACTATGGCAGATAATATCACAAGATCAAACAACACTATAACTATAGTAAAAGATGAAAAAGACTTGAAAACTTTAGATAAAGGTCTTATCATAGGTTTTGGTGCAGGTGATATAACTTATCAAATCAGAGGTATTGCATAGTGGCTTATATACTTGGTTTAGTAGTTGTTATACTTCTATCTTTGGCTTTACATTATTTTACAGAGTTAACTAAGATGCAAAAGATTACTGTTGCATCTTTTATATTAGCTATCATTTTTAGTGCTATCGCTTTTAACAAATACTCAACTTTACAAAGAGAGAAGATGCTAAGTGTAGTTATGAAGTTTCATCAGCATAAAAATGTTGAATGTAATGGTATAAAAGTAAATGATAAAAATTTCACGATAAGCATTGGAACTTATACTTTTATAGGTAAAAAAGATACACCTAACTATACTCAGATGATTAGTGCTTCTGAGTGTAAATAATGAAGTTTAGTTTGTTATCTAAACTTTTTTGAATAGATATCATCCAACAACTTTCTTGCTTTTTTAGAATTTGAATGTTGAATATAATATTTTAAAGTTTCTATAGCTTTATCTTTTCGATTTAACTTTATCATCGATTTTATAAAAATTATCCAACTTTCTTCGAGGTTATTGTCTAATTCATTTGTTATAAAAGCATATTTATATGATTGTTTATAATTTTCTTGTTTATAGTATTTTTTTGCTATAAAAAGGCTAAGTGTTGGATTTTTATTTGTCTGAAATCTTTTTATAACTATATCTATATCGTTTTTAGTATTTTGTTTTTCAATATGAATCTTATTTTTAATATTTATCTTTTTTAGATGTTTTTTTTGTGTAACGATATTTTCTTTTTTTAAAGTCTCTATATTTTTCATAAAATTATATGATGGTTTCAATAAAAGTTTTTTTTCTATAGTTTTAGGTTTTTGTATCTTTTTTGTTGTATTTATATCTTTTTTTATATCTATATTTTTTGTTTGATTTTGATACATAAAAGTATAAGGAATAGTAATAAAAATAAAAAATATAATAATATATATTCGTAATGATTTAAACTTATATATAAACCATCTATGTTCTAGTTGTTCTATGTTAAGCATCTATTAAACCTGTTTGTATAGCTGACATCTCTATAATTTTTGAAGATAAAAATTTTGTTGTTACTTTTTTTGGTTTATATTCTAAATAGTGTAGATAAATCTCAAACACGGTATAAAGAAGTTTATTTGTATCTCTGTAATTACCATTTGTTAGTTTATGGATTAAAGATATGTTTTTATCTGTAATCATATTTGCACTATCTACACAATCAGCTTTTAAAAGTTTTTTTTGTATATAGGTTTTTAATTCTATTTTTTTTGCATTATCTAAAATTATACTTTCCCAAATTCTAGTTTGAAAATGCTCTTTTGCTATTATATCTTCTTGTTGTGTTTTATGTAGAGTTATAACAAACTTTATTTTTCTAGTATCGGATAAAAGTCTGATCTGTTCCATCTGTTTGTCAGAGTATAATTGTGCTTCGTCCAATAGTACGATGGGAACTTCATCATCTGTATTATTATTCTTATCAACTATTTTTATAAATTGTGTATAGTTTAAAGTGTCTGATTTAAAATTAAAAATATCTTGTGCTAAAAGTTTAAAAAATTCATTTTCATCTAATATGGGTGTTTTATATAGGTAAACTTTTCTTTCATCTTTTAAATCATAATGAAGTTTATTTAAAAGCATACTTTTCCCAGTACCTGGTTTCCCATATAGTAAAATCATCTTTAAAGGTTTAGATATAGAATCTTTTAGAGATAAATATATTTCTGATATTCTATCTATCTTTACATAATCATTTGCATCAACAACATCTAAAAAGGCATTTTTAGAATTAGTAAGTGTTGATTTATCTATCAATGTTCTTTTATCCCACTATAACCAAATTCAGATAGTGATATATTTTTTGTATTATTTTTAATAATTCTTGGTTCTATAATAATAACAAGTTCTTGTATATATTTTGATTTTTTTTCATAACTGAATAAACCACCTAAAATAGGAACTTTTCCTAGTATAGGTATAGCATCTGAATCAACTACATTTTTTGTATTTATCAAGCCACCTAGTATGATTCTATGACCATCTTTTACTGTTACAACTGAAGATAATTGGCGACGATCCAAATCTGGTGGCATATCTCTACCACTTGAAGTTTCATTTGATATATCTTGTCTTGTTTCAGATATAGATGGATTTATCTTTAAGGTTATTGTTTTATCGTCTGATATTTCAGGTGTTATAGATAGTAAAACTCCAGCAAAAACAGAACTTATTTTATCACTAGAACTTTGTGTACCTACACCAGTTCCACCAGCTAAAGTTTCTGTACTTGTGATTTTATAAAAGTATTCAGTTCCAGCTGTTATAAGTGCTGGTTGGTTATTTAGAGTTAAAACTTTAGGGTTAGATATAGAACTTAAATCACCTTGAGTTTCTAAAAATTTTATAACCTCATTTAATGACCCCTGAGTTTTTATACTTACTAATCTTGAGTTACCAAGTATAGTTGGAACACCAGTTGAACCAATAGCAGTTTCTGTAATACTTATAGGAGTTTTTGCATCCCATGTTGATACATTTTTATTATAAACAGCTTCTGCACTATAACTCATATTTTGTAGAGCATATAACTGTTTCCAATCTATCCCTTTTGAGTGAGATTCATTCATAGTTACTGCGATTAGCTGAACATCTATAAGCACTTGTAATTGAACTTTTTTTTGAACTTTTTGTAGATAGCTTTTAAATCTTTTTATTTGTTTAGTAGATGCTGTTACTGTAATCAATCCTGCATTTTTATTTATGATGGGAGCAGGGGCTTTAAATGTGTCTTCTGGTCTATTTAAAATACTTTGAAATTCTAAGTCTAACTCCTCCCAAAAGATAACTTCATCACTAGATTCTATTGTCGTTCCTATTTTTGAAGATGATTCATTTGCACTCTCCTT
>Ga0256838_1000545_pt1 | contig 22161 bp, 20 predicted proteins | sample 4571419metaG_FD_185978 | JGI IMG/M metagenome (GOLD analysis project Ga0256838, IMG submission 185978) | Hydrothermal vent microbial communities from Guaymas Basin, Mexico - 4571-419 | ecosystem: Environmental > Aquatic > Marine > Hydrothermal vents | place: Mexico: Guaymas Basin | collected...
ACAGAATTAGAGGATTCATCTCTACCATGAAAAAGAACAATCGTTCGGTGCTTGAGGAGTTGGGTAATGTATTGAAAAATGAAGTTTATCTACCTGTTTTTGTTTGATGCTGAATGGTTACAAAAAATATTTGATTATTATCAGTATTGCATTGATTTTTATTTTTCCTGATCAAGTTTTTCCAGCACTTGTAGGTATTATAATTATACTTTTTATACTATTATTTATTATCGAATTGCTATTGGATGTTTATATTATTGCTAAAATTTTAATAGCACATAACAGAGAAAAAGAGAGAAGATAAGGAAAAGTAGATTGGAACGAGTTGAGCATATCAATCCATTTTGAACTTTAGTTAATTTGATTATACCTATTCCACCCTTTAGTATCTTTTAGCTCAAATTATATCAATAACAAAAACATGATATAATGTTTTATAAGAGAAATTAAAGGAGATAACGATGGTTGCACTGCTCAATGAGTCGGTTTTATGGTGGCATTGGATTATATTGGGACTCATTTTACTTATCTTAGAAATCAATACGGGGACTATCTTGCTTTTGGGCTTGGGCTTTTCTGCTATCTTTGTGGGACTTATTGGATGGATGATGGAGTTAAGTTTCATTTGGGAGCTACTTCTATTTTCTTTACTCTCTACCGTCACATTTATTGCGTGGAAGAGATGGGGAGAGCGTCCTATCGTGACAAGTTCTGGGCAATCTAACCATAGTTTAGACACTTTAGGTACAGTGAGTATTGAGATTGCTCCTCATCAAAGAGGTAAAGTTATCTTTGATACCCCTGTCTTGGGCAATACTTTATGGCATGCTATATCCGAAGAAAAAATCTCAATAAACACCCGTGTCAAAATCATAGACATACGTGGACAGCTCATGGTTGTTCAAACACTTATAAATTCACATTAGGAATATATTATGGAAGTATTAAATATCGTCATTATCTTAGCAATTCTAATCATCGTCACACTCTATAAAGGGATTAATATCGTCCCACAAGGGGAAGAATGGATTGTAGAAAGATTAGGGAAGTTTTCTCGTATTTTAGGGCCTGGACTCAATATTATCGTACCCTACCTTGAATATGTACGCCAAAGGATTACCACAAGAGACATCATCTTGGACATTCCTCAACAAGAAGTTATCACACGTGACAATGCTATCATTCTTACCAATGCCGTAGCCTTTATACGTGTGACCAAACCAGAATATGCATTGTATGGGGTAGAAGACTTTAGGTTGGCTATCCAACAACTCATTATGACTACTTTGCGTTCTATCTTGGGTGAAATGTCACTGGATGAAGCCCTCTCTAACCGTGAAAAGATTAAGAACAAACTCAAAGATGCTATCGTTGATGATGTAGCAGACTGGGGAGTGACGGTCAAATCTGTAGAAATACAAGATATAAACCCTAGCCCTTCGATGCAAGAATCTATGGAGCGTCAAGCAGCAGCAGAACGTGAAAGACGTGCCATAGAAACCACAGCAGAGGGTAACAAAAATGCTGCGATATTAGAAGCCGATGGTAAACTCGCAGCCGCTGCTCGTGAAGCCAAAGCCCAAATCGTCTTGGCCAATGCTTCAGCAGAAGCTATCAAGATGATAAGCGATAATATTCAAGACAAAGAACTTCCTGCGATGTTCCTTTTGGGCGACCGTTATATCAATGCCCTCGAAAAGATGAGCGAAAGTGAAAATGCAAAATTTGTTATCTATCCTGCTGATTTACAAGGTGCTATCAAAGGAATGCTAGGAAATGCATTCAAAAAATAGTATCGCTTTTCGACCTGCTTTTGGACTTAAAAACCCTCATATTCAAACGCTTTACTCAACGCTCTTTAGAAAGAGTAAAGCCCTTGATTTTGAGATAGAACGTTTTGCATTGTCTGATGGCGATTTTGTAGAGTGTTTTTGGTATCAAAAAGCGATGCCTACACAAAAGCATCCTATCGTTGTGTTGTTTCATGGACTTGAAGGCTCGTATCTCTCTCCTTATATTCAAGGGATGATAGAGACGCTTTTAACACATGGATATACCCCTGTATTGATGCATTTTCGTGGCTGTTCTGGCAAAGAAAATCTTTTGAGTCGTGCCTATCATAGTGGAGACACCTCTGATGCTAAAGCGTGGATTGATGCATTGCATCGTGCCTATCCTCATGCTCCTCTTTTTGCCATAGGCTATTCGATAGGGGGAAATATGTTGCTCAAACTTTTGGGTGAGTGGAAAGCAGATAGTCCTCTTGTAGCGATGGTTTCTATCTCAGCACCTCAACAACTTGATATTTGTGCCAATCATATCAATAAAGGTTTTGCTAAAATCTATCAATACCATTTGATGAGACACCTCAAAAAAAGCCTACTTCAAAAATATAAAACACACCCCATGCAAAGCTTGATAGGCATCAATGAAAATGCCGTCAAAGACCTTAAGACCTTTTGGGATTTTGATGGGGCATACACAGCACCTATCCATGGATTTAGTTCAGCAAAAGAGTATTATGCACTATCGAGTGCCAAACAGTATATAAAGTATATTTGTACCCCAACGCTTATCATTCATGCAATTGATGACCCTTTTATGAGCAGTGACATCCTCCCTAGTAAAGAAGAACTTTCTGAGCATGTAACCTTAGAGGTATCCAAGCATGGTGGGCATGTAGGCTTTATTTCAGGGAGTATTTTTAGACCAAAGTATTGGCTAGAAGAGAGAATTATCACGTATTTCAATCAGCAAAAAGTCTCTTAAACAATTTAGAGTATAATGCTTTTTATTAATATAAGGCAGACACAAATGGAATATTTTATTTGGAATATCAATCCCAATATTTTAGAATTAGGACCGATACAATTACGTTGGTATGGCTTACTCTTTGTAGGCTCATTTTTTTTAGGACTTTCTCTACTTCAATACATCTATAAACGTGAGGGCAAAGACCCAAAAGATTTGGATAATTTTCTTATTTATATCATTGTAGGCACAGTCATAGGGGCTAGACTGATGCATTGTTTGGCGTATGAACCAGAATTTTATCTTGCCCATCCACTTGAAATTCTCAAAGTATGGAAAGGTGGATTGGCTAGTCATGGAGGTATGCTTGGGGTGATTATGGCTGTGTATATCTATACAAGAGTCTATAGCGTTGCATTCTTTTGGCTCTTAGCACGTTTGACTATGGCAGGGGCTATCACTGCTACTTTTGTACGCATAGGCAATTTCTTTAACTCCGAAATCTTGGGTATCCCTACAGACAAGCCATGGGCTATCATCTTTGAGCGTATCGATATGCTTCCTAGACACCCTGTACAGCTATATGAAGCTTCGGCGTATGTGGTGCTTTTTATACTACTTTTTAGTATCTATCGTAGTGTTTCTAGTGCCTTTGCTACCAAGATACTCCCAGGTGTTTTTCTAAGCTATATGTTTATCCTACGTTTTTTGCTCGAATACACCAAAACACGCCAAGCCCACTATAGTAGTGAATTACCTTTGAGTACAGGACAGTTTTTAAGCCTACCTTTTATTATCATTGGTATAGTATGGATAATATGGGCATTAAAAACCAGAAATAAAACAAAAGATTAATAGATAAAGGGCAAATATGACAAAGATAATGATACAAAAATATTCACTCGGTATTGACATTGGTTCAACAACGGTAAAGTATGTAGTCTGTGATGAAGATTTTGAAATAGTAGCCAAGGCCTACACAGCCCATGATACCAAACAAGCCCCTACACTTTTGTCTTTGCTAGAAGCTCTCTCAAAGACACACAGCGATATTTATAATAAAATAAACAAAGTCTATATCACAGGCTCAGGGGCTTCACGTATTGCACCTACGATTAATGCCCGTTTTGTGCAAGAGGTCAATGCCGTAGTTTTAGCCGTGGAGCATAAGCATCCTGATGTAAGAGCCGTCATAGAATTGGGTGGACAAGATGCTAAGATTATCCACTTTAAGCAAAGTGAAGACGGTAAAAAATCTGTCCTTACTTCTATGAATGATAAATGTGCTTCAGGGACAGGAGCTACCATAGAAAAGTGTACAATGAAAGTAGGAATGGAAAGTAAAGATATACAAAAACTAAAATTTCAGACCGATAAACTACACCATGTGGCAGCCAAATGTGGGGTCTTTGCAGAAACGGATATTGTTAATCTTGTCAAAACCTCTGTACCCTCTGATGAAATTATGAACTCTCTAGCCGATGCTATCGTGATGCAAAACCTTACTGTACTGACACGTGGTAATACTCTTATGCCCAATGTATTACTCTTAGGAGGTCCTAATACCTACTTGCCATTTTTGCAAGAGTGTTGGCGTATGCGTATCATGGAGATATGGGATGAAAGAGGGATACCCTATGACAAAGCAGACATCAAGACTCTTGTAAATGTACCGAACAATGCCCAATACTATGCAGCCTTAGGTGCTGTCATCTTTGGAGAGGGAGAGCAGAGCAATGACAAACCTTTTACAGGTCTTATCCAACTCAAAACCCTCGTAGATACAGGAGGTACAAATGAAAATAGTAACAATGATGCCCCTTTGGTTCGCTCACCTGAAGAACTAAACGCCTTTAAAGAAGCCTATGCTATCAAAGCCTTTACACCTCCTACACTGACTCAAAAAACTGTCTGTTTTATGGGGATAGATGGAGGTTCTACCTCTTCTAAAGCTGTACTCTGTGATGAACAAGGAACACTTCTTATGAAAGTCTATCAACTCTCTAAAGGCAATCCTATCGTGGATACCTTAGAACTTTTAGAGAAGATTCAAGCCCAAGACCCTCATGGATATTATGATATTCAAGGCTTAGGTGTTACGGGTTATGCTGCTGATGTTTTGGAGGGTGCATTAAAGGCTGATGCCAATATCATAGAGACTATCGCCCACATGAAATCGGCACAAAAATCTTTTGGAGAGAGTATCAACGTGATTTGTGATATTGGAGGACAAGATATAAAAGTCTTGTTTATGGAAAATGGCATGATGAAGAACTTTCGTCTTTCTAACCAATGTTCAGCAGGGAATGGTACGCTTTTACAATCAATGGCAAAACAATTTGGGGTAGAGGTAGAAGGCTTTGCTGATATTGCTTTTGCTGCCAAACAAGCCCCAATGTTTAATTATGGTTGTGCTGTCTTTTTAGATACCGATAGAGTCAATTTCCAAAAAGAGGGATACACCAAAGAAGAACTCTTTGCAGGTATCTCTAAAGTATTGCCTAAAAACGTATGGCAATATGTCGTACAAGCACCAAATTTAGCAGCCTTTGGTGACCACTTCGTGCTTCAAGGAGGAACTCAATACAATCAAGCAGCCCTCAAAGCACAGGTAGATTACATCAAAGAAAAAGTACCTCATGCCAGAGTGGATGTACACCCACACCCAGGAGAAGCTGGGGCGTATGGGGCAGCCATAGAAGCCAAAGATGTGGTCTTAGAGCGTGGCTATGCTACCTTTGTAGGGATGAAAGAAGCCTTACAAATGACCTACACCTCTAAAACCGATGAGAGTACGCGTTGTCACTTTTGTAGTATCAACTGTTCTCGTACCTTTATTGATACCAAAACCCCCACGTCTACACCTGTACGTTATATCGCAGGATTTGCTTGTGAGGAGGGGACAGTGGAGTCACATGAAGCACTTAAAATACTCAAAGATAGTCGTAAAGATTTACAACAAAATACCCCTAACCTTGTCAAAAAAGAGTCTTATGACCTTTTTGCTTCTTCTTATAGTATCGATACCTTGCCTTCTAGCACCATCCAAATCCAAGAGCAAAAAGTCAAAGTGACCCTAGGAGGATGGGGTCCTACCCTGCGTAAAAATATTTCTAGAGATTTTAAGGTCTCTAGCAAAGAAGACAAAGCCTATAGACGCAATATTCAAGTAGCTATCCCTAAAGTACTCAATATCTATTCACTTGCACCCTTTTTGCGTACCTATCTTGAAGCCCTTGAACTTAGTCCCAAAAATGTTATATTTTCAGATTTTTCCAATGAAGATATGTATTTAGAAGGGGCAAAGTATGGTTCTGTAGATTCATGCTATCCTGCTAAAGTAGCACAGTCACATGTCTATGCACTTATGTATGAAAAGAAGTTTGCACGTAAGGGTTTTGAATTTATGTGGTTTCCTGCTGTGACTGAATTACCAGGCTATGTCAAACATACCATGGGACAAACCTCTTGCCCTATCATCGCAGGTACACCCAAAGTAGTCTATTCGGCATTTACCAAAGAGAAAGACCTCTTTGCACAAAAAAACATAGACTATGTAGAAGATACCCTCAATTTTGATAATAAGCACTTACTGAAAAAACAACTTTTTAACACATGGCACAAAAGGCTTCGTATCAGTGAAGATGAGAGTAATTGGGCAGTGACACAAGCATGGAAAGCACTGGCTAAAAATGATGCTGATATTATGAGAGAAGGTCGTAAGATTTTAGATGATGCCGTGAAAGAAAAAGAGGTCATCATCTTGTTACTCGGTCGCCCTTACCACTCTGACCCAGGGATGAATCATGAAGTGTTAGATGAGTTTCAATCTTTAGGATTTAAGACTATTTCTATGCGTGCTATCCCCAAAGATGAAGCCTATTTATCTACGTATTTCCAAGCAGATGTGATACAAGAGCGTATTGCTTCTGCCTATGATATACGTGATGTATGGGCAGAAAACTTTTCTACCAATTCTACCCAAAAGGTATGGGCAGCCAAATTTGCAGCACGTCATCCCAATGTCGCTGTCTTAGATTTGAGTTCTTTTAAGTGTGGACACGATGCACCGACCTACTCTATCATAGACAAGATACTAGGGGCTTCTCGTACACCACATCTGACGCTTCATGATATTGATGCCAACAAGCCAGGTGGGTCTATCAAGATACGTGTGAAGACCTTTGCGTATACATTAGAGCAATACAAACGTACCTTGTCACAACAACCACAAGTAGATACATTGATAAAAAAAGAAGAAAAGGAATTGGTATGAGTATAGCATGTACTAAAGTAAAGATGAGTGATAAAAATGGTGATTTAAACTTTTTGGGAAAAGAGATTACACAATGGAGAGATATTCCTAAAAAGAAGATTCAGTATGCACCTAAATCTGAGACTATCATGGTCTCTGGAGGACTTACCATACTCCAAGACCAGCTTTTACAAGCAGCATTACAATCTCTTGGAGAAAACTATATCTCATTACCCAATCCTAACTTTGAATCGTTTCAAACAGGCAAAGCCTATGGCAATAGAGGGCAATGTAACCCTACCTACTTTACAGTAGGAAATCTAGTGAAGTACTTAAAAAATCTTAGAGATGAAAAGTGGTTAAGTAGTGAAGAGATAGTCTCAAAATATGTCTATATCACAGCAGGAGGGTGTGGACCTTGTCGTTTTGGTATGTATATCACAGAGTACAAAAAGGCATTAAGAGATGCAGGGTTTGATGGTTTTAGGATTACCTCTTTTGAGCATGACAAAGGTATCTTTCAAGGCGATGAGATAGAAGATGATATTTTGAACTTTAGCCCTAAGTTTTTTGTGGTGCTTGTGAAGTCTATTATTATTGGTGACATTATCAATCTTTTGGGCTATAAGATGCGTCCGTATGAGCTAGAAGTGGGTGCAGTAGACAAAGCCATAGAAGCGTGTAAAGACACAGTATCCACAGCATTTTTAGAGAAAAAGAATTTGACCAAAGCGATGTGGGACTGTCGTAGTATCTTAGAAAAAGTAGCACTCAATAGACTCCAACCCAAAGCCAAAGTACTGGTCATGGGCGAATTTTGGGCAGCGATGACGGAGGGAGATGGCAACTATAATCTCCATAGATTTTTGGAGTCCCAAGGGGCTGAGTGTATCCCACAACCTATTATGAATCGTCTTATGCTAAGTCTATGGGAAGCCGAACGTGCTGTACTCAAAAGAGAGTCCTTATCCGTAGAGGGGGCATCTGCTATAGATTTCTCATCAATGAAAACCAAAATGATGATAAAGCTAGGAAAAACAACTGTCAAAACCTACTTTACACTCTATGCAAAAGCGATAGGACTACATGACTATGAGATACCAGATATGGACAAATTAGCCCAATTAAGCCAAGAGTTTTATACCCTAGACTGTGAAGGTGGAGAGGGTCACTTAGAAGTAGCCCACCTCATCGAATCGGTAAAAGACAATCTCTCTCACTTGGTTATCTCGGTCAAACCTTTTGGCTGTATGCCCTCCTCTGCTGTGAGTGATGGGGTGCAATCTTTAGTTACCAACCGTTTTCCTGAATCCAACTTTTTATCTATAGAAACATCAGGAGAAGGGGCTGCCAATTTTTACTCTAGGGTACAAATGGCTCTATTTAAAGCCAAACAATTAGCCAAAGAAGAATTTGAAGCATTAGAGACACCGTTACATATCCCTCAAAAAGTCCAAAATTATCTCTATCAACCACATACACATCAAGCAGGAACAGCCGCAGGACTTATCGCTAGTTTAAGCCTTTAATCTTTAGATTTTGGCTTTTTGGCTTTTTCTTTCTTTGATTTTGGCTTCTTTGATTTTAGCTTCTTTGATTTTGGCTTCTTCTGTTTTTTTATTTGCTTTTTGAGTAATGTTCTAAGGCTTTTAGCATCAACAGGCTTAGAGTAATAGTACCCTTGTGCATAACAACATTCGTGTGACAATAAAAACGATTCTTGCTCTTTGGTTTCAACACCCTCAGCGATAATATCAAGATTTAAACTCTGTGCTAACACGATAATCGTATTGACAATAGACTTTGCTGCCTTATCGTCTGCTAAATCAGAAATAAAAGACTTATCTATCTTTAATTTATCAATAGGTAAGCGTTTAAGATAAGACAAAGAAGAGTATCCTGTACCAAAATCATCAATAGCAATAGAGATACCCAAGTGATGTAGCTGTTCTAAGATTTTAATCACTTTGGTAGGATTTTTCATTACTTCGGTTTCTGTCACTTCAAGTTCTAACCATTCGTACTTAAAATCATTTTGTTTGATACTTTTATAAATTTCTTTTTTAAAGGCAGGGTATTCTAATTGTTTCATCGTGATATTGAGTGCCAAAATACCTGGATTGAGTCCCTCTTTTTTCCACTTAGAAAAGGTAGCCATCGCAGATTTCATCACCCATAAATCCAATTCTACTATCATACCCGTCTTCACAGAAATAGGAATAAAGCTATCAGGAGATAAAAACCCAATCGTAGGATGGTTCCAGCGTACCAGTGCTTCTACCCCAACAATCTGCTTTGTTTTTACTTCAATTTGGGGTTGATAATAGACTTCAAATCCTTCTGATTTGATACTCTCTCGTAAATCTTTTTCCATCATGACATTTTTATATGCGATGGTAGTCATCTCGTGACTATAAAACTGAAAGTTATTCCCTCCCTCATCTTTGGCTTTATACATCGCTGCATCAGCATGTTTAAATAAATTGTCTGCTGTGATGTCATCTATAGGATAACGACTAATACCCATACTCCCTGAAGAGTAAAGAGTATATTCTTTAATCTTCATAGGCTCTCTTAGCGTAGTTAATATTTCTTCTGCTTTGATATAAATAGATTCTTTGGAAATATTTTTTAAAAGCACCACAAATTCATCTCCACCTAAACGTGCAACAAAATCAGAAGAAGACATCATATCTTGTAATCTTGTGCCTACTATCCTAATCATTTCATCTCCAATGAGATGCCCTAAAGAGTCATTTACTTGCTTAAATCTATCTAAATCAATAAATAATAAAGTAACTTCATACTGATTTTTCTTAGCATCTACTAGTGTGTTTTTGAGTTCTTGCATAAAAAAGTTTCTATTGGGTAATTGTGTCAAATGGTCATGATTTGCTTGATGGTATAAAGCATCTTTTTGACGTATAATTTCAATATCTCGTTCTTTCTTTTTAGAAATATCTCTACATACAATATAAATCAGCTTTTTACCATTGAGGTCAAGTGAAGTAATCATAATATCTGTCCAAAAATGCTCACCATTTTCTTTTTTGTTCATCCATTCAAATTGATGATTTTGTTTTTTGATAGCCAACTCTTTCATCTCTTGCATCATAAGCACTGAGGTCATACCATTGGGTTGATTTCGTGGCATTAAACGTAAGGGACTTGTATTTAAAAATTGTTCTTCTGAAGTATAACCAAAGATATCCAATACCTTTTGATTACACTTTATAATTTTTATTGAATCAATCAATAATATACCATCAGGAGAAGCCCTAAATAACAATTCAAACATACTTTCTGTTTTTATTAACATCTCCTGTTCACTCGCTTCTGTACTGGTTACATTGACCAAATGAATTAAGGCACGTGTAGAATTTAACGTCTCTATATCTTCTTCATTAGAAGCAAGTATAGGAGGCAAAAGCGTATCATTTTCACTCAAAGAAATCAATGTCATTGATTGATTAAGCAATTCTTTTTTAGAAGAGGTAAAAAATTCTCCATAGGTAAAAAATCCAGCTACAGGTGCAACTGCATTCAGAAATAATGTTTCTCTTTCTATACTATTGGGCATAAAATGCCTACGTGCCATACAGGAGTAGATAAAAATAGCTTCTGAGGGATGATGTTGAAGCCTTCCTAAAATACTTTTTGAATATTTCAAAATTTCTTCTGGGTCACCATAGCCAAACTGTACCTTATCGCCTTCTTTAAAATTACCAGCAAAACTTAAAGAACCATCTTCATGTTTGCTCAGTACAGCTCTAGCAACACTCACCCCATTGTGTACACAAATAAGAGGAAATTCAATACCCACAGCAGGTAACCTTTCTTCCATTTTATCCCCTAAATAATGTTTATAGGTATCCACTGCTGTACGATTGTCTATAGTATAAACCCTATTTTCTTTTACTTTTGTAAGGGTCAAATATTTACCCACACGATGCCAATTAAAATTATAATCATTATAAACATGTAACGAAGTACTTTCTAAAGCAACAGCTACTACCCCATTGGTCAAGATAGTATCTTTGGTAAACACAAATGTTTGGGTAAAAGTAGCATTGTCTCCTGCTAGTCCTCCTGCAATAATCACTGTGTTATCAATACTACTAATGCCCTCTAAAAAAGCTTCTCCATTGGTCTTTAATCCATCGGCAAAAGCAATAATAAGTTTGGTATCTTCCCCTATAAGATTTTGTGCTACTGCTTGACCTGAATAGTAGCCATCGCTTTGATGTACCGAACAATAAGAAGAGAGTCTCGTCATCGTAAATGTAGTAAAACTCAATACCGTAGTGTTCGTAGAAACTTTCCCTGACATAATCTCACCATCGGTGGTACTTCCTATAATCATAGCCTGAGGTAAAATAGTATTAAGCTCATCTAGTAGTTTTTGGATAAAAACTTTATCATTATTGGCTGTAAATACTTGTATCAAAAGTGAAATACTATCTACTATAGAAGACTCTTTTACAAATATTTTTAAGCGTTCTAAATCTATATAATAGGTATTAAAACTGGTCATTTTATGACTCCTTCACTTAATGTGTAGTCTCTGTATCATGTATGGTTTCGGCAAAAGATTTTTCTATCTCTTTGTCTAATTCTAACTCTTCTACTTCACCGTTATTGATGGTTTCAAATATTTCCATATCTATCTCATTTTCACTTTTAGCAACAATACACGTGACTACGGCATCCCCTGTGATATTGACTGCTGTACGTACCATATCAAGTAATCTATCTACCCCTAAGATAAGCCCTATCCCCTCTACGGGTATCCCCACTTGCACAAAAACCATAGAAAGCGTAATCAGTCCAACACCAGGGACTCCTGCTGTACCAATAGAGGCTAAAACTGCCATAAGTATCACAGTTAGATAGCCACTAAGCCCTAACTCTATCCCATAAATATGGGCGATAAACACCGTAGCAACCCCTTGCATAATAGCCGTACCATCCATATTGATAGTTGCACCAAAAGGTACGGTAAAGGAAGCTACTGAATTATCCACACCCATTCGCTTGGTCACAGAACGTAAAGTCACAGGTATCGTCGCATTAGAAGAAGAGGTAGAAAAAGCAAATATCTGTGCATCACGTATCTTGGGCAAAAACACCTTAGGACTAAGATTTGAAAAAAGCTTTAAAATCATCATCAATGTACCAAAGAGATGCAAAAACAATGCCAATAAAATGACCAATACATAGACAATAAGTTGCACTAATAAATCTAATCCCAATTCTGACATAGCTTTAGCCAAAAGTGCAAACACTGCATAAGGGGCTACGGACATCACAATATTGACCATGTGCATCATCGCTTCGTTCATCACTTCTACACTTTCTACGATACTTTTGGCTTTTTTACCCACCATAAGCAAAGAGATACCTAGTAAAATAGTAAAAAATATAATTTGCAACATATTGCCTGAGGCAAAAGCATTGAAAGCATTATCAGGTATAATATTGATAAGTACCTCTGAGAGTGCTGGTGCTTCTTTGACTACAAAGGCACTATCACTTTGAATACTAACAGAGCTAAAAAATGGGATAATAACAGCAGCCAATCCAATCGCCATAGCAATGGCAATCGCCGTAGTCATCACATAAAGAGCCACCGACTTTGCACCGACTTTACCTAGCTTAGAAATATCACCAATACCAAAGACCCCAGAAAGCAAAGAGAAAAAGACCAAAGGGACTACAAGCATTTTAAGTGCCACAATAAAGAGTTTACCCACCACATAAAAAAGCCCACCTACAATATAATCATGGGTAAAGCTATCAGGAGTATTGAATCCTCCTAAATTAATAATCAATCCGACGATAATACCTAACGCCATTGCCCATAGTACTTTACTTGTAAGTGTCATTTATGTCCCTTATATTTTATCTCATTATAGCCAATCAATAATTAAGCTATTGACAAAATAACTTAAAAGTGTTAAAATTCTCTTATCTATAAATTCTAATAGATTTTTACTATTGGGGGTGACTTGGTTTCGACTGGAGTAGTCGGGGCTATGTGCATGTCGGACTGAGCAATTCCGTTACGCGGCTCAAACGCATTTAACCGCAAACAACACAGATTACCGTCCAGCTTACGCAGTAGCGTAAGTCATTAACCCCTCGCAAGAGGAGGACTGCCCTACCGAGGAGTGTCATCTTAATCGGATTCCATTTATTTGGAGGTGCTTTTGCACTTTGGGTATCACATCTGGTGACTATGCCTCGTGGAAGCTATGCCACAAGGTGAGAATCCTAGCTCGTCTAGCAAAGTTTTGAGTGTAGTACAAAACTAGATTAAAATTAACAACACCGACTAAGCATGTAGAGTCATAGTTCTAACTATTTTAGGACAGGGGTTCAATTCCCCTCACCTCCACCATTTAAAGCCCTAAAACACGTACTTTAGGCAATACTGTCAGTTGATTTTAGCAAGGTTATTAAGCACATTAAACTATACCTCAAACACAACCTAATAGCTGTGTCATAAGAAAATATATCAACAAAACTAAAGACCCTTAAATCAGAATATTTTTAACAGTTCTTATTTCTTAAATCATAATCATCATGGTCACAAATACAAACTAAGAGTGAAATATCATTTACGATGGACATTAATATTCGGTATTGTGTATTTGGGATACGTATAGAATGTCTATTTTTATCACGTTTACATTTGATAGGTTTAAACTGTAAACGTATGTCTGTATTATCTTTGAGATAAAGTTCTATAGCATTATCAAGAAGAGTAGAAGATAAAATACGTTTTTTAGTGAACCGTTTTAATGTCCGTAAATAATCTTTAGAATACTCTATAGTCATTAACTTGCTTTAGCATAACGGCGTTGTAATTCTTTTACCTCTTGGGTAGAGATAATATCGATATGTAGCATAATAGCTTTATGTAGTTTATCTACTGTATGATATAAGTCATTAAATAGACCATCTTTATTTTTTACAGCAGAAAGATGTTTTTTTAATAGTTTTATCAAATCAACCATATCATACATCGTATCATAAAAAAAGTCTAAATCTTCTTCATTGATAGTAAGATGTTCTACAGTTTCCAAATCATTATTTTCTATCTCAATATTATGTAAAAGTGTTTTATATGATGCAATCAAAGTAGTCATAATTTTTCTATATACATCTATTTTTTTATTTTCATATGCATCGAGTGCAATATCAAAAAAATCAAGATATGAACTGGTATTATTCATTATTGCTGTCATAATTATCACCTCTTAAATTTTATATATTATAGCATAATTTAAAAATACTCTTTTGAAACTAAGAATCATGATAACTGTCGGACTCAAGCTTCTACTCAATGCATACTTTACCACTTCATCGTCTTTTTCACGACATAAAAGTATACCTATACTTGGATTTTCATCTTTGCTTGTAACTTTGAGCTGGAAAAAATTGCCAAATTATTACTCCAAGACAATTCTATCGACAGTGTTGAGAGTTTTTTAATATCTCTTGATTTCAAGATGATTTTGTCGTTAAAGTACTTCCCCCCCTACTCCACAGTCAGTTCTATCATCTCTTTTGTAACACCCCTTTGGTTCATTCTGTCCTTACCATGCTTTGTAAATTTTATCATCTTTCATCCCTTATGTTTTGATAAGGAGAGTATAGAGCATTAAGTAGTCGGATTATGTCTATTTATGAGAATATTTGTTTTATAAGTATTTCACAGGTGATATACTAATCAAAGGATAATATCAACTTTCTTCTCATTGAGTAATTCAACTAATGAAGCCATTAATTTAATATCAGGATAAATAGCACTATGAAACCATTTGTTTCTAGCTTTTCTTATGGCATGATAACGTCTTTTCTCTTCAGTAGATAAATGATTATTCTTTACAATATAATCAATTTTAGCATAAAGATTAAAAGTGGCATCTTGCAATAACATACTAGAAGTATCTAGCCTTTTGACTTCTGCGTCTATATAATTTTCGTAACCATTCAGCATCACTCCAAAAAACCTCTAATTAGAGTACATTTATGTACTTTTTAGCTTAAACAATAAGCTTTTTCTATATTAATAGTGACTTTTTATTTAAAATAGATATTAGTTTAAGAAAAAATTGTTGTATGCTGAATGGTTACTAATTTTCAAAGGCAATAAACCCTTGAGTAAGAGTAAATGGTAAATTGGTTTTTTTTAGTGATGTAGCCTGTTCAATACTCTGTCTTTCTACCCATGAAGGCTCATGCCTCCAAAGTAGTTTTAGCTGTGTAGACGCTTCTCCTAATTTTTTATACTCTATATCTTTCACATATTCTTTGAGTTTTTCACGCTCTTTTGTTAAACTGTTTTCTAATGTAAATGAATTTTTTTCAAGTTCTATAATTTGCATCTTATCTTGCTCGATTTGAGCTATTAAGATACCTTCTTCCTTTCGAAGAGAACCTATTTTTTCTAATTGCTCTTCTTTGTATTCTTTTGAGGTCTCAAGGGTATTAATTAAATTTTTTTCGATACCCAATATTTTTCTTTCTAATTCATAGTGTTTAATTTTATTTTCATTATATTTATCTTCAAGAGCTTGTATCTTTTTTTGATTTTCAAACTTCATCTTTTTGAACTTGTCATATTTTCTTATTCTTTTTGCTTCCAATAGTTTATTCCATAGCCAAAGTAAAAATGACACTATTAAGATAATATAAGTTGAATACTGAGTATTTGTAAACTTTCCATATAGTGAAGTTTTTTGAAAATATCTATTTGACAAAAAGTAAGTAATTTTAGATAGTTTTGACTCACTTGATAAGTATCTCTTTTTCGCAATAATCCATTTATTGCTATTGCTTCTTTTTTTAATCATATATGCTTGATATGCAAACTCATCAATCTCTAAATCTTCAACATAGTATTCATATGACTTTTTCATTTGTCCTTTATATTCATACTCTTGTGCTTTACCTTTAATGATTCTACGTATTTCTGTATTTGATTTAAATGTCTTAACTTTCGCACCTAAACCCAAGCATTTTTTGCGTAACATCCCTCAGTAGTACGATGTAAAATGTTACGCTATTTGATATTGGTGATGACTTTCTCTTTTTTTGGCTTTGCGAATATTCTCTCTCTAACATTCCAACCCCATTCAACAAACAAGCAAACATCTTAGGCAACTTCTCATTCACTGTCACGGACTTTGACCTCCAAGTAGGATACCTAATACGTCATCCCAAATATAATGTTCAATAATACTAGAGTCAAAAATTAACAAATGATGAAAAATTAAGTTTAATTCAATAAAATATACAAACAAAATAAATCAAAAAAGACACCTAATGAATGTACCTGATAATAAACACAAAGCACCAAAAGATACACTTTTAAATAAAATACTTGATGAAATATCTAATCAAAAGAGTGATAATAGCATGGATAAAGAAGTGTTAGAAGAAATTGTGGATATGCCTCAAAAACATTCTAAGGAAGAGAAAGATATTATCGTAGAGAATGAACCTATGCCTAGCCAAGCAGAAATAGAGACAGCAAATATACAAGCACCTATTGATAACGTAATGGAAGACAATACAGAGTGTGAAGCATCTAGTATCGAGCTAACTGATGCCGATGTCTCGACAAAAAAGTATTGTAAAAAAGATATTATCAATGAAGATGAAGAAAAAACACCAAAGAAAATAGCTTGGTTAAAAATGTTTTTTCTCTTTTTAAGTATTGTTTTTATTTTAAATATTGTGTATATTATGTATTTCATGAATACTAAAGAGAACTATATAGCAGAGAAAGAAAAAACCCTTATCGCGGTAGAACAAGAAATAATAGAGCAAGAGGTACTCAACGATGTGATAGAAAAAAATATAATAAAAAAAGAGATTCCAAAACCTATCATCAAAACACCTATAATACAAAAAGAAAAAATAGAAATCACAGTCATAGAAAAGCCTATAGTCCAAAAAGAAACGATTAGCATAGCAGATGTGTCTGTATCAGCACCTAAAGAGGTTCAAAAAGAAGTAGTAACTGAAAAAGAAGTAGAACACAGTGAAGAAGTCCCCAAAACAGCTGAAGAGATTCATCAAGAAAAGGTCAATAAAAATCCTCAAAACTTTATAGATGTAATTGAGATGACTACGGTTACACCTGTAAAAACCATACCACAAGAAAGAACAAAACCTCTCACAGAGCAAGAGAAAAAACTCATAGAAAGACACAAAGCAAAAGCACTTTTGTTAGAACAGATGAATCAATAGTTAGACAATCGTTCTCTCTATCTCTTTGTGTAGCGTGGTGGTGACTTCATAAGAGATAGTATCCCATTGTTTGGCTACCTTTTGGGCATCATTCATAATGCAAATCTGCTCTTTGTTGGATTCGATACTGATAAAATCCATAGAAACACGCCCCAAAATAGGCAATGCTTCTGCTGTCATAAAAGGAGTGTCCGTATGATGACGATACCAACCATCTCCATAGCCCAAATCATAGGTAGAAATATGCATCACCCTAGTGGCTACAAAATTGCCCCCATAGCCTACCCTCTGCCCCTCTTTTATCTCTCGTGAAGCTATCTTAGTGGCATAGAGTGAGAGTATGGGTTTAAGTGCTATGCTATCAAAGATAGAGGGGAGTTCATTGTACCCATACGCACCGATACCTACACGTACCACGTCTTCATCAAATGATTTACTTCGTAAGATAGATGCTGAATTATGTGAGTGTATGCGTATCGTGCTAAATCCTGCTTCTTTGACCTGTTTTTGGAGTGATGCAAACTGTTTTTGTTGCCAAAAAAACTCTGAGCTTAGTACATCGGCACTACGATAGTGTGTCATAAGCCCTACAAGCTCTAAGCCCTGCTTGGTAATAGCTTCTAACGCTTCGTCTAATTCTGTGATAGCAATACCATTTCGGTGCATACCTGTATCTACTTTGAGTTCTACTTTTGCACCTTTTTGTGCATGGGCTATATCTGCAAGACTATTTAGAGCATAGCTATAGCATGGATGTTTGATAGCCTTATCTCCCAATACTAACACCGTATCAAAGAGAGTTTCTATCTCTAGGGCTTCGTGTGTTTTACGTACCACTGCGTGTTTGATACCAAATGAGGATGCCAGTTCTGCCATAAGAGACAAACCATGTCCATAGGCATTGTCTTTTAGAACAATGGCTATTTTTTCTATTGAGCCAGTTTGAAGTGCTATTTGGTTAAGATTATGATAAAAAAAGTTTTTGTTTATTGTAATAGATGCCATAAATGAATTATATCCAAAAGGATTGAAATGAGAGTGATACCCGCCCAATGGGAGAGACAACAACGTGTGCTTATGAGTTTTCCACATGAGAATACAGACTGGGCAGAGGATGGGCTACAAGAGGCTCTGTCTCCTTTTATACGCATTGCCCAAGCCATTGCATATAAACAAGCCGTTTATATCATTTGTCAAGACAAGAGTAAGATGGCTTCCCTGTTTTGTTCTACTCGCAATATGAGCTTTATAGAGATAGCTACCAATGATACATGGATACGAGATTATGGATATATCTCTATCAAAGAAGAGAGTGAGACAAAGCTCTTAGATTTCACTTTTGATGGCTGGGGTGGTAAATTTGAAGCGTCACTTGACAATGCAGTCAACCGTACGTTACACCAAAAAGGATATATGGGTACTATCTCTTTGGAGTCTATTGATTTGGTATTAGAAGGGGGGTCGATAGAGAGTGACGGAGAGGGTACGATACTCACAACATCAGCCTGTCTATGTAACCCCAATAGAAACGGAGGTCTAAGCAAAGAGAAACTACAAGAAAAACTTCGTAAAGTATTAGGAGCAAAGCGTATCTTATGGCTTGATTTTGGCTACTTAGCAGGAGATGACACCGATTCACATATCGACACATTGGCTCGGTTTGTACGTACAGATACTATCGTCTATATGCAGTGTAAAGACAGACAAGACGAACACTATGAAGCATTAGCCAAGATGGAACAACAGCTACAAAGCTTTAGAACGATGGCTGGGTTGCCTTATACACTCATACCTCTACCGATGACTAAGGCGATTTATAACAAGCATCAAGAACGCTTACCCTCTACGTATGCCAATTTTCTTATTTGTAATCATGCCCTACTTTACCCTACGTATGGTGATGTAAGTGATAAAATCGTGCATGATATTTTTGTACAATGCTTTCCTGATAAAGAAATTATCCCGATTAACTGTCTCAAACTTATAGAGCAAGGTGGCAGTCTTCACTGCTCTACTATGCACATAGCCCATTAGGAGACACCATGAAAACAGCCGTTATACAACACGCTTACCAAGGCTCAAAAGCCAAAACAAGAGCCTATACTCAAGCTAAGATTACAGAAGCCTCTCACAATGGTGCGAAGCTTATCGTACTCCAAGAGCTACACCAAACAGAATACTTTTGTCAATGCGAAGATACCAAGTTTTTTGCTTATGCCAATACGTTTAAAGAAGATATACAATTTTGGTCAAAAGTAGCCAAAGAAAATCAAATTGTACTTGTGACCTCTTTGTTTGAAAAACGTACAGCAGGACTCTACCATAACACAGCCGTAGTCTTTGAAAGCAATGGTGAGATAGCAGGAAAATACCGTAAAATGCACATCCCTGATGACCCTGGATTTTATGAAAAATTTTATTTTACCGTAGGAGATTTGGGATTTGAACCCATAGAAACATCTGTAGGCAAACTAGGTGTTCTTATCTGTTGGGATCAATGGTATCCTGAGGCATCACGGATTATGGCACTCAAAGGTGCCCAAATACTCATCTACCCTACAGCTATAGGATGGTTTGATACAGATAGTGAGGATGAAAAGCAAAGACAGTTAGACAGCTGGATAACCATCCAACGCTCCCATGCTATAACCAATACTATACCTCTCATCTCATGTAACCGTGTAGGTATGGAGTATGACCCATCAGGTGTACTAGAGGGTACAAAATTTTGGGGAAACTCTTTTATATGTGGTGTACAAGGAGAGATACTCGCCATAGCCAAACACCAAAAAGAGACCATCCTTTATGCTGATATAGACCACAAACGCACCAAAGAAGTAAGAGATATATGGCCATTCCTTAGAGACAGACGCATAGATGCCTATAGGTGCATTCTCAAACGGTATTGTGATGATAAATAAACTATGTTATAATTACATCATATATTTAAAATAAGGAATACGCATGTATAATATTGATGTGACCATTAAAGGTAACCCAGTAAAGTATAAACTTCCAAACCCTGCTTTTTATGAGGCTCTAGGCTATGATGGGATGCAAGACTTAATGTACCGATTTTATGATGAGATTTATGACAGTTCTATCTCTCATTTTTTTCCACAAGATGAAGATGAATTTGAAGTCATCAAAAAAAAGAACTCTCTTTTCTTTATACAGATATGTGGTGGTCCTAAAGTCTATGAAGGTGATGCCCAAGGGATGAATATCAATGAATATATGATACGTCTTCATGATGATTTTTCTATCAATAAAAAAGCACGATTTGAATGGCTAGGATGTATGGAAAATGCCCTAAGAGAGACAGACATCGACCAAGACCTCAAAGATGACTTTTGGGACTATTTAGAAAAATTTTCTAAACTAACCGTCAATAAATTTGACGATGGAAGTACCTACTACGCTGCCTACGAAGCAGGAGATATTGTCCCTTAATTAAAGTCTATTTTAGCTATCATACATATATATACAAATAAAGGAATGTTAAAAAATGAAACAAATAATAATTATTTTCTCTGTATTACTTATGCATGTACATGCCAATTCATTGACACATATGCAAACAGCTTGTGACAATAAAGAAGCCACTGCTTGTTATGAATTTGGTATTTTATATGAAAAAGGTTTGGGAGTAGAACAAGACTTTAGCAAAGCAAAAGCTTATTATCTCCAAGCATGTGATTATGGGTTTGACCCAGCATGTGAACACTTTGAGACTATCAGTGCAAAACATTAAAAGATACACAAAATGAAACAAATATTTTTTATCCTTACTTTTTCACTCACGCTACTGCTATCTGTAGAACCCACACGTATTATGCCTTTAGGGGATTCTATTACCTATGATGACTCTTATGCAGATTATCCCTCTCCAAGACCAGCTAGCTTACGCCATGCTTATCGTGATTATCTTTGGTATAAATTAAAAGATGCTCATTATCATGTTGATTTTGTAGGTTCTCGTAATGCAGGAAGTGCTATTGTACCCCCGTTTGACCCACACAACGAAGGCTATCCAGGATGGACAAGTCAACAAATAGCCAATATTACCTATAGTAAACTCATTGCAAATCCTCCTGATATTGTATTACTCCATATTGGAAGTAATGATTGGGATGACGATGTTAGAGGTATCAATAATATACTCAATGAAATAGCCCGATATGAACAAAACTATCATCACCCTATTAAAGTCATTTTAGCCCGTATTATCAATAGACGCCAACACTATGATTGGATAAGTAGTTTAAATCGTAATATACAGACTATAGCCAATAATCGTATACGTTCAGGTGATAATATAGTTGTGGTAAATATGGAGTATGGAGCAGGTATTCATTACACTAATGATTTTCAAGATCCTACACACCCCAATAATACAGGATATAATAAAATGGCAAATGTGTGGTTTTCTGCACTATCTCATATTTTAAGTCCTGTCCCTAATCAACCTACAAGCTTTCAAGTTACATCATTAGAGAGTAAAATGGTTACGCTCTCTTGGGGTGATACTTCTAATAATGAAACAAGCTATGAAATCTATCAAAATGGCATATTAATAGCAACACTTTCTGCCAATACAACACAATATATAGTAACTAATCTAAAAAGAGTGACTTCCTACACTTATACAATTATAGCACTTAACCCGCAAGGTAACTCAATAGCTTCGAGTATTAGCGTTAGAACTAAAGATGATTATGGGTGGCTTGTACCGGTCACTTATATCATCAACAATTAATATAAGAGACCTCTCCTAAAACCCCCAATATCTAATTATCCATTTCTTTCGGTGAGATAGGCTTTGCATCAAGGTTGAGGATAGCACAAATAAGGTTCATCCTCAAACCAAACCTTTTTCGTCTGTTTCTATA
>Ga0256838_1000546_pt1 | contig 22152 bp, 21 predicted proteins | sample 4571419metaG_FD_185978 | JGI IMG/M metagenome (GOLD analysis project Ga0256838, IMG submission 185978) | Hydrothermal vent microbial communities from Guaymas Basin, Mexico - 4571-419 | ecosystem: Environmental > Aquatic > Marine > Hydrothermal vents | place: Mexico: Guaymas Basin | collected...
TATAAATATAAAGGAGGGGTATATAGAGGGAACTTTAAGGGTTTTTCCACCAAATGAACCATTTTTTATTGCAAAATTAAAGAAAGTTTATAGTTCTTTTCAAAAGTGAATAAAATTTATTAAGGAAATTTGAACTCCTTCCTAATGGAAGGAGTTCATCAATGCCTTATGTATTTCAAAATATTTTGAAAAGAACTATAATTTTGGTGAAAACATGGATTTTGTTGTTATTGATGGGAGTTACTTAGAAGGTGGTGGGCAGATTGTAAGAACTGCTGTTTCTTTATCTGCTATAACTCAAAAACCGGTAAAAATTATCAATATAAGGAAAAAGAGGAAAAATAAGGGCTTAGCTCCTCAGCATGTATCTGCTGTCAAAGCAGTAAAAAAGCTTTGCAATGCAGAAGTTTTTGGTTTAAAAGTAGGTTCAGAGGAATTAACATTTATACCTTCAAAATTATCACCAAAGGACTTTACAATAGATATAGGAACTGCTGGAAGCATATCTCTGGTTATACAAACACTCCTCCCTCTATCATTAGGAATTAACAAAAAATTCACTGTAAAAATTAAAGGAGGGACTGATGTTAAGAGAGCCCCACCAATTGACTATGTAAAAAATGTAACTTTAAAAATTCTCAGGGATTTTGGAGTATTGACAGAGATAGAAGTTTTGAAGAGGGGGTTTTATCCAGAAGGTGGGGGAGAGGTTATATTTGAGGTAAAGCCCTCAAAAGTTAAAAAATTTGATTTAGTTGAGCATTCTAAAAGTGATTTAGTTGAAGGAATTGCCTATGTGCAAAATTTAGATGAGAATATAGCAAGAAGAATGAGAAAAAAGGCAGTTGATTTATTGAACAAAGAAAAACTAATGCCAAATATAAAAATAGAGTGTTCAAAAGGCATTTCCACTGGGGCAGGAATAGTTTTGTGGAATGATACCTTAGGAGGAAGTTGTTTAGGGGAAAAAGGTTTAAGGGCGGAGATTGTTGCTGAAAGGGCTGTTAATGGGTTGTTGAAAGAGAGAAAAAGTGGGATGGCTTTGGATAAATATATGGGTGACCAAATAATTCCATTCTTGGCTTTTGGTAAAGGAATAGTGGGAGTTTCAGAGATAACCAATCACACAAAAACAAACATATGGGTTGTTAAACACTTTTTAGACGTGGATTTTGAGATTAAAGAATATAAAGAAAATAATTGTAATGGATTTACTATTGAGGTGGTTTAAATGTTTAATTATTTTGAAACAACTGCTGATTTAGGTGTTGAAGCAATGGGGAAGAGCTTAGAAGAGGTGTTTAAAGAAGGAGCTAAGGGTCTTTACAATATTATGGTTGATATCGATAAGGTTGATAAAAAGGAAAAAATAGAGTTTGAAGTAACAGGAGAAGATTTGGAAGAGCTTTTATATAATTTTTTGAATGAGTTGCTCTTTTATACGGATGTTGAGGGCATAGTTTTTAATGACTTTGACATAAAAATTGAAAGAGATGATAGTGGATATAGGTTAAAATGCACTGCTTATGGAGAGAAGATAGATAAAGAAAAACACAATATAAAGGAAGAGGTTAAGGCAGTAACCTATCACAAAATGGAAGTTAAAAAAGAAAATGGGGAATGGAAAGTTAGGTATATAGTTGATTTATGAATGTGAAAATGAAAAATGAGAATTGCTTTTCCTATCTAAAAAGTAAAATTTTTCCAATTATCTCCGGAGCATATATAGCCGTTTGAAACAGTTTAATTTTTCATAGATAAATATGAATATTTATAGATATTTATTACCGAAATTTTTATATATGAATTTATATATACCATACAATCGTAAAGATGCCTCTGATGAAGGTGACAATGGAGACCTAAGGAGGCATCGATAATTATTATTTAAACCGATAGGCGGAGTTGGGGTCCCCGTGACCGGGGAAGAGACCGATGACTTGCTCCCAATGAACCCAGAGGGAGCTGAGGTTGATGATTCCCAAGTCCAACATGGATGTTTATCTATAAATGTCCATGTTGGACAGACCCCATAACTTCACCAAAAAATATTTTTTGTGATTTCTTATTCTATATATGGCTTCCTAAAACCTCTCCTTTCATATCTATAATTATACAGCTGAATTTAATGCCCTCCCATCTTTCACTCAACCTTTCAACAACTCTTTTAGCTATAAAATTGAAAACATCCTCTAAAACTCCTTTTTCTTTTAAAATTTTAATAACTTCCTCAGTTGTATTAGAAAACAATATCTTTTTTATTGCTTCCTTGTCATCAATAAATAGGGAAGAATAAGCTGCTAATATCTCATTTCTACAATCAGCTACCTTTGAGTGAGTATTATATATTCCCCCAGCTAACTTAATTATTTTTCCAGCATGTCCAAAAATTAAAATCTCTTCAACTCCTCTCTCTTTGGCTTTATCAAGCATAAATCCCCAAAAGTTTGAGACCTCAATAATCTCATCATCATTGGCATTTAAAAGTTTTTTCGCATACTTAGTTCCAATATTCCCAGGGACAAAAATCAACCTCTTATAACCATTAGCTAACGCAACATTTATTTGTGGGACTAAGGAGTTCATATATGCTTCGTTTGACATTGGTCTAACAATGCCAGTAGTTCCCAATATAGACAATCCCCCAACAATTCCAAGCTTTGGATTTAGTGTTTTTTTAGCCAGTTCTTTTCCTTTTGGTATTGAAATTGTTACCTCAGCAACTTCGTCATCATTTAACAATTTTAAAAGATTGTTTTTAATCATCTCTCTTGGTTTTGGATTTATTGCCTTTTCCCCTTTTTTTACCTGCAAACCATCCTTTGTAACTATTCCAACTCCCTCCCCACCCTTGATAATAACATCCTTTTTTCCTTTTTTTAACTCCACTTCGGTAATAATTTCAATACCATTTGTTATGTCAATATCTTCCCCGGCATCTTTAATAACAACTGCCTTAGCTTTATTTCCACACTTTTCAATTTTTTCTATTGGAATAATTAACTTATCTCCCTTTAAGTTCTCAATCTCAACATAGTTAAGTTTTTCTCCAAATTTTAGATAGTAGAGGGCTGAATATGCCCCAGCAGCTGCACATGAGCCAGTTGTATAACCAAATTTTGACTTCTTTCTAAAATCATAAATCATAATCTCCCTTTATTTCTCCTTCTTCTAAATCTTAATTTTTTAGTTATTAATGGGATTCTCTCTACTTCCAAAGCGTCTGATGTTGGATAGAGTTCTGATATATAGGCAGAGAATGTTATAGGAAATCTCTGCCTTTTCATCTCTTCAATAATATCCTCCAAAATAAATGGATTTAAGTATATATTCTTACCAATAATTTCAAAATCTATCCCATTTTCTTCCAAAATCTCAGCCATTTCTTTTAACTCATCTTCATTATCAAAAATCATTATCCCTCTCAACAACAAGCCATCCTCTGTTATAACCTCATAAGGTTTGGCTACATTCTTAGCTCTATTTATTAATCTATTTCTCATTTGTATAGCATCTTTTAAGACAGATGGGCAGTAATGAATAAACAAATTACCTTTAAATTCTTTTATAACTTTTAAAGCTGTTTCTTCACTGCCAGCAATGGCATTACTTACATCATCCTTTGGCTTAAAACCCCTCTTCTCCAACTCATAATAATTTTCCTCAGAAAATTCAAGTTCATTTATGTTCATAAATTTGGATATTCCATCAATTGCCTCAGCCAACTTTAAAATCTCATCTTCCATATTTGGAATTGCTGGAATCTCAACACCAACATCCTCAATATATTTGTTGCATAAGTCCAATTTTTCACACAAAAACTTTATATATTCTTCATCATAACCCTCATTGAATATCTTTGTTGGATGCAATCTTATCTCATCTAAACCTGCCTCTTTTAAAAGTTTTAAGTTTTCTTCACTTACTGTTTCTGGCGTTGTATACAAATGGGCGTGAAATTCACCAAACTCTTTTTTTAATGCCTTTAAAAATTTTACAGTCCTATTTATTTTTAATAAAGGATTCCCTCCCGTTATTCCTACTCCTTTACTACTGCATAGTTTTGCCTCTTCTATTGCCTCTTCAACGGTAGTTATTAATCTCTCATTTGCATAAATAACATCTTTATTTTTCCTCTTTTTAGATAAAGGGCAGTAATAACAATTATTATTACAAATTCCTGTGATAAATAAAACTAATTTTTCTCCTCTAACGCACTGCTTACAACCTTCTGGCAATTTATTAAAATTTTTTTCTAAGTATTTTTCAATTTCTTTAACGTTCATGTTTTCACCCACTGGAAAGTATATATACTTAAACCTACTTAATATATTTACGGCGGATGATGAACGGAGTAGCTGCTGAGCTATGATGATGATTGATGGGCGAACTGACGCCACTTTTTATTTTTTATTTTTAATGCTATAACGGTATATTTAAATTTATTTCACTCCCTTTGAGAGTATAATCTTTTTATATTTTTTTTGCTTATTTTAATTTCTATGGATATTAAAAATCACTTAAAGGTGAAATAATGGATGTTGGAGATGTTATAAGAGTAGAAACAGATAAAGGGGTTTTTGAAGGTATCTTATTGCCATCAACTGATGAAAATATAATAACAATAAAGATGAAAAACGGTTATAATGTTGGAATATTAAAAGAAAATGTAAAAAATATAGAGATTATATCCAAAGGAGAAAAACCAAAGTATGAATTGCCCCCATTAAACATTGAAAAGAATGAAAAGTTTAAAACAATCTCTATTTTATCCACTGGAGGAACAGTTGCCTCAAAGGTTGATTATAAAACAGGAGCTGTTCATCCTTCTTTTACGGCTGATGATTTAATTAGGGCTGTTCCAGAGCTTTTAGACATTGCTAACATAAAAGGAAGGGCAGTAATGAATATATTAAGCGAAAATATGAAACCAGAGTATTGGAAAAGGATTGCTGAGGAAATAAAAAAAGAGATAGAAGAGGGGGCTGATGGTATAGTTATAGCCCATGGAACTGACACAATGGCTTATACCGCCGCGGCTCTCTCATTTATGGTTAAGGCGGATGTGCCAATAATCTTAGTTGGAGCTCAGAGGAGTAGTGATAGACCTTCATCAGATGCTGCCCTCAATTTAATAAGTGCTGTTTTAGCCGCAAGAGAGCCAATTAAAGGAGTTTATGTAGTAATGCATGGAGAGAGTGGAGACACTTTCTGCTATATGCATAGAGGAGTCAAGGTTAGAAAATGCCATTCATCAAGAAGAGATGCATTTAAATCAATAAACAGCATTCCAGTGGCTAAGATAAATCCATTTAAAAAAGAAATTAAATATTTGCAAGAAGTTGAAAAATCAGATAACAGCAAAAAGGTAGAGATAAATACAAAATTAGAGGAAAAAGTGGCTTTAATAAAGGTTTATCCTGGAATGAATGGGGAGATTATAAGGTTCTATGTTGATAATGGTTATAAGGGAATTGTTTTAGAGGGAACTGGTTTAGGGCATGCCCCAGAGTATATATTTGAGGATATGAAGTATGCAATTGATAAAGGAGTAGTAGTTGTAATGACAACCCAAACAATTAATGGAAGGGTGAATATGAATGTCTATTCAAATGGGAGGGAATTACAAAAATTGGGAGTTATTGGATGTGAAGACATGCTTCCAGAAGTTGCTTATGTTAAGTTAATGTATTTATTAGGAAATTATAAGCCAGAGGAAGTTAAAAAATTAATTAATAAAAACTTGGTTGGAGAGATTGAATATAGAAGTAGATTTGACGCCTATTAAATTTAAATGGTGATAAAATGGAAATTACCATAAAAATTGAGATTCCAGATGAGGATTTAAAATATATTGATATAGAGGAAATTGCTAAAAAAATAAAGAAAGAAATTGAACGAAAAATTAGTGTTATGAAATTATATGGGAGATTTAAGAAAAGTGAAGTAGAAAAAGCTATGAAAGAGGTTGAAGAGGAATGGGGGTTATAAAAGCGTTTGTTGATTCTAATGTAATAATTAATCATTTTAGTGGAAACGTTAATATTTTAGAGTTGTTGGAAAAATATGAACTTTATATAAATTCAATAGTGTTTAGTGAGGTTTTAATGGTTTATCTAAAATTAATAACAAACGAAAAATCATATACTTTAAAACATAAACCAGAACTAATTGTAAATAAAAAAGAAGAGTTAAAATTACTGGATGACTTATTTTCTTTGCTAATTACACTAAATATGGATGAAAATATTCATAAAATAGCCTATAATTTAATTACAGAATATGGATTATTGCCAAACGATGCTTTAATACTTGCAACATGCAAGTATCACAAAATTAAAAATTTAATAACGTTTGATGATGATTTTAAAGAAATTGCTGATAAAGAAGGAATAAAGATTATAAATCCAAAATAATTTGGTGATAAAATGAAAATTGATTATGAAAAAGTTGGTTTAAAGGTAGGATTGGAGATTCATCAACAATTAAATACAAAGAGAAAGTTATTCTGTCACTGTCCAACAATTTTAAGAGATGATGAGCCAGATGGTGAGATTGTTAGAGTTTTAAGACCTTCATTGAGTGAGATGGGAGAAGTTGATAAAGCGGCTTTAATAGAAGCAAGAAAAGGGAAAAAATTCATTTATCAATTTTATAATGATACAACATGTTTGGTTGAGTTGGATGAAGAACCTCCACATCCACCAAGTGAAGAGGCGTTAAAAATAGCGTTAGAAGTTGCTTTATTGATGAATATGGATGTTGTTGATGTTGCATACACAATGAGAAAGATAGTTATTGACGGTTCAAACACATCTGGATTTCAAAGAACTATATTCTTAGCAAGGGATGGATATATAGAAACATCCGAAGGGAAAGTAGGAATAACGAGTTTATGTTTGGAGGAAGATGCAGCAAGGAAAATAGAGGATAGAGGGGAGGCAGTTGTTTATAACTTGGATAGGTTGGGAATTCCATTGGTCGAGATTTCAACAGCTCCTGACATAAAAAGTCCTAAAATGGCAAAAGAAGCGGCAAAAAGAATTGGAGAGATATTGAGAGCTACTGGAAAGGTTAAGAGAGGTTTAGGAACGATAAGGCAAGATATTAATATATCAATTAAAGATGGGGCAAGAATAGAGGTTAAAGGAGTTCAGGACTTGGACTTAATTGAAAAAGTCGTTGAAAATGAAGTTATAAGGCAGTTAAACCTCTTAAAAATTAGAGATGAATTAAAAAAGAGGAATGCAGAGGTTGTTGAGCAGATATTTGATGTTACAGAAGTATTTAAGGACTGTAAATCAAAGATTATACAAAATGCCTTAAAGAAAAAGAATGGAAAGGTTAAGGCAGTTTTATTAAAGGGCTTTGCTGGGTTAGTTGGGAAAGAAATTCAACCGGGAAGAAGATTGGGAACGGAGTTTTCAGATAGAGCTAAGGTTATAGCCGGTGTTGGAGGGCTTTTCCACACTGATGAATTGCCAAAATATGGTATTACAGAGGAAGAGGTTAAAAAACTTAGAGAGTTTGTTAATGCCGATGATTTAGATGCTGTAATTATTGTTGCAGATGAGGAAAGCAAAGTAGATAGGGCATTAGAGGCGGTGATAGAGAGGGCTAAAGAGGCATTAATAGGAGTTCCCGAGGAAACGAGGAGAGCTTTGGAGGATGGGAATACTGCATATTTAAGACCTCTACCAGGAGCCGCAAGGATGTATCCAGAGACGGATATTCCACCAATAGTTATAAAGAAGGAGTTTATTGATGAGATTAAAGCCAATTTGCCAGAACTTCCAGAGGAGAAGTTTGAGAGATTTAAAAAAGAGTATAAGTTAAATGATGAGTTGGCTAAGAAAATGGTTTTAAGCTATTACGTTGATTTATTTGAAAAACTCTGTAAGAAATTTAAGAATGTTAAGCCGGTTTTAATTGCTACAACATTGGAAAATACGTTGAAGGAGATTAAAAGAGAAGGTTATGATATAGATAAATTGGAAGAGAGACATTGTGAAGAGATATTTATGGCGTTGTCTGATGGTAAAATAGCTAAGGAGGGAATTGTTGAGGTCTTAAAGGGCTTTTGTGAGTATCCAAATAAAAACATAGATGAAATTTTAGAAATTAAAGGATTAAAGGGATTATCAAAAGAAGAAGTTGAAAAAATTATTGAAGAGATAATTAAAGAGCACTTAAATGTGGTTAGGGAAAAAGGAGAAAAGGCATATGGATTTTTAATGGGTAGGTGTATGGCAAAGTTGAGAGGAAAAGCAGATGGAAAATTAGTTAATGATATATTAAGGGAGAAGTTAAAGGAGTTTATTTAATCCTATTTTTATTTTTTAATAAAGTTATAATTATGTCCGTATTATATATAAATTATTTTAATATTGTTACTTTATTGTTACTTTCACTCACTTCTTGGATATTATTATTGTAATCTACATATGCTACTAATTTAGAACTCAAATACCAAATAGGCTTTATTATATAGAACTCTACTGTTTTAGACTCTCCTGGGTTCAGTTTCAAATTGTCAGTTGTCTGTGAATAATCCAATAATGATGACTTAAGGGTTAATTTTAATCCGAAGTTTTCTGCTTTTCCTTTGCCTATATTCTTAATGGTAACTTTTACATTTACATTGAACCATCTCTCTTTGTATTTGATATCGGTTACTGTTAAGTCTGGTAGTTCGATTTTTACTTTTTTAATGTTGTTATATTCGTTTGATTCTTGGATTTTGTCATCGTAATCGACGTATGCTGTTAATTCTTTGCCGTTAATTAACCATATGTTGTCGAATTCTACTTTTGTTGATTCTCCTGGCTTTAAGTTTAATCCGGATTTAATTTTAGGTGTTCCTGAGTGGTAGTAACCTAATTCTAAAGCGAAGTTTTCTGCTTTTCCTTTACCTATGTTCTTGATTGTGACATAAACCTTACCCTTCCAACTACTTGTCAATTCATATTCGATGTCGGTTACTGTTAAGTCGGGTAGGATGTCGGTTAGGTCGATTTTTACGTTTTTAATGTTGTTATATTCGTTTGATTCTTGTATTTTGTTATCGTAATCGACGTATGCTACTAATGTTCCACCGTTAATTAACCACATGTCGTCGAATTCTACTTTTGTTGATTCTCCTGGCTTTAAGTTTAATCCGGATTTAATTTTAGGTGTTCCTGAGTGGTAGTAACCTAATTCTAAAGCGAAGTTTTCTGCTTTTCCTTTACCTATGTTCTTGATTGTGACATAAACCTTACCCTTCCAACTACTTGTCAATTCATATTCGATGTCGGTTACTGTTAAGTCGGGTAGGATGTCGGTTAGGTCGGCTTTTACTTTTTTAATGTTGTTGTATTCGTCTAACTCTTGGATATTATTATTGTAATCGACGTATGCTGCTAATTCTTCACCGTTGATTAATGGTACGTCGTCGAATTCTACTTTTGTTGATTCTCCTGGATTTAAGTTTAATCCGGATTTAGTTTTATCGCCATCTGGGTAGTATAATCTTAAAGCGAAGTTTTCTGCTTTTCCTTTACCTATGTTCTTGATTGTGACATAAACCTTACCCTTCCAACTACTTGTCAGTTCATATTCGATGTCGGTTACTGTTAAGTCGGGTAATTTGGAGTTATTCGATGTTTCGTTAGAGTTATTAACAAGACCTCCTCCAGGGGATTCAAACTTTACCTCTTTTATGAATAATCCCATTGTCCTTTTTTTAATTTCAGAAGATTTATTCCCAGCAGTTATTGGGCTTTTTTCTGCTAATCCTAACGTAACAACAGTCCCTGCAACTATTATCCCCAATAAAAGTAAAATAAACTCTAATGATAACTGTCCTTTTCTTTTTTTAAAAATCATTTTAATCACCAACCTGCCAATATTATGACATTAATTCCTTTGGTTTTTTATAATATCTTTGAAAATACAAATGTATAAATCTAAATAAGTGATATAAATGAGTCAGTTATTAATATATAAATTATAGCATAATTCATATATATAGTTTAAGTAGTTAGTTTAAGTAGTGATATAAAAATTACAAATAACACAGAGGGTTTGGTATATGGGTAATAAAAGAGGGCAAGTATCTGTGGATTTCATTTTATCAATGATGTTTTTGATGTTAGTTTCAATATTTATTTACTCCACTGAACTTACATTTTCTAATGGAGTTACTAATGGGTATATAGTTGATAAGCTTTACAGCATTGCAGATACATTTGAAGATTATGCTATTCTCGCATATGCAAAAAATGAAAATATAACTCTAAAATTAAAACCTATTGGGGACTTAGGGTATGTGATTCACTTCTCAAATAAGGTTATTAATGTAAGTTATGATACATTTATTTTAATCACTCCAACGAAGAATGGGGTTAAGATTTATAGTGATAAAATAAATATCTCTCCTACTAATGTAGGTAATAATATCACTATAACTACAATAATTGATGGTAAAAACATAACAATATGGAAAAAGTCAGCAATAAACATAAGCTAATTTTTGGTGAGGAATATGAGGGTTTTAAAATTTTTAATACTACTTTTATTTATTTTCATTGCAGTTTCAGCTGTAGATGGTTATGTTATGGTTATTCATCCAAATACCATGAATATAACTAACAGTTCTGGTGCAAATAATACTGACTCAAATATTATAGCATATAAGGTAAATGATACCATAACATTTGAAGCTTTGGCTCCAAATCCTGTGGCTGAGGACATATTAGAAAATGGTTCGGTTAAATGGGATTTTGGTGATTTAACTGAAACTGATTATGGAAATTATAGAACTACAACACATAAATATAACTTTCCATTCCCTTATCCAGTAGCATGGTGCGGCTATTTAAATAATACTGGATATTCAAAGGCATTAACTTATAATTGGCTTGTTGTTGGGAATGTAGCTAATACAACATACATATTTAATGGTAGTCCATCAAATTCAAAAACACAGTGGGATATCTATTATAATAAAACAAATGGCACAGTTATAATAAAATATTATTCAGCAAATACCACAAATATAGATTTCAATGGGTTGAGTGTAGATACAGCGCCAATAATTGTGAATGTCAGTCGGGATGAGATTGTAAAAGGAGATACTGTTAGGTTTAATTTTTCAATAAATAGGAACATAATACTCTGTGTATGGAGCTTTGGTGATGGAACGTTTTCTTTTGAAAAATCTCCTGCGCATACTTATAATGATGTAGGAATTTACTACCCAAGAGTTTTAGTTATTGATGATTCTGGAAATGTAATGGTTGGATATTTGGATGAAGGTATTAAAGTAAAAAGACCAAGAGGAGGATATTTTGAACCAATTAGGGAAGAAAATTATGTTTGGAATGGAAGTTATTACAATTGGGGATATCTCATAGGAGTTAATGTAGAAGATGAATATGCTATGGCTTATAGGGTAGGACATGAGATTTATTTTGACCCAAAGGATGCATATTACTATAATTATGTAAGATACTTTTTTGGAGATGGAAATGAAACATATGGAAAATATTACTCAAAATATCAATATAGCTATACATATTCTTATCCATTTATCTATCCAATATGTTGGATGGACGTTAATGGTTGGGGGAATTATCATTATGCTTCCTCAGCAACTCTGGATTATTTAGTTGTTGATGATGTAGGAAATACTTTATATAATTTTATTCCAACAGGAACAGACAAAAATAATCCAAAAGTAACTTATGACTCTAAAAATCATGTTGTAAATATTACCTATTATTCTGAAAATATTAATAGCCCAATAACATTAAAATTGAAACAAAAAACACATTATGACGTTCAAGTTACCGCTGAAGAATATAATGGAGGCATAAAATACGGCTTTAATTATCCTTATGGAAAACCAATATTTGTATATTGGAGTTTTGGAGATGGGAGTCATTCATTAGAAAATTCTCCTGTTCATTATTATCCAAATAATGGTGTAGATTATCAGGCACATGTTATGATTGTAGATGAAAATGGAATTGTTTCAGTTGGATTTGGACCTGTTGTTAAAGGTAACCCTTATACTCATAAAAATAAGATAAAAAGTTCTATGTTATGGATAGAGCCAACAATAGTTAAGCCAAATCAACCATTTTATATATATTATACTTGTCCTGATGATTACATTGGGGGTTATCTAAAATTAGAGTATGAAGATTACAATTATCGGGTTATAAAAACTGAGTATTATCATATTAAATCAACAAATATGGTAATTACACATTCATTCTCAGAAGAAGGAGTTTATTATATAGAAGGATGGGATCCTGGTGTGCATTTCCTTCCAAGACAGGTAAAAGTTATAGATAATAAAAATCCAATAGCAAAACTCTATATTTATCCAAATCCAGCAAGCTATAAAGATGCAGTTGTTTTTAATCCATTAAACAGTTACGACCCAGATGCAGGTAGAGAGCTTAGTGATGGCTCAGGGTATATAATTTCTCCCGATGAACCATCTGCAAAAATCTATGGATTTAACTTAACAGTTTATGACTCTAATGGAAACGTAGTGTGGAATTATACATCAAACGAGCTAAAAATAGTATCTCATAGATTTTTCCCAGGAAATTACACTGCTAAGTTAGTGGTTTGGGATGGAATGGGGGGAGTTAATTCAACAACTGTTAAGTTTAGCGTGATAAATAGACCACCAGTAGCTCAATTTACATATTATCCACATAATCCTAAACCTAATGAGAATGTGAGCTTTATTTCTCAATCCTATGACCCTGATGGAAATATAGTTAAATATATTTGGAATTTTGGAGATGGGACAGTTATCAATACAACAAATAATACAGTAGTTTATCATAATTATGCATATCCAGGATACTATACAGTCACTTTAACGGTATTTGATAACTACAACATAAGTAGTTCAACATCAAAACAGGTAGTAGTGTCTGGTATATTAGCTAACTTTACTTATGAAATAATTGGAAACTATACTGTTAGATTTAAAGATACCTCAATAGTGATTCCTGGAAAAATAGTTGAGTGGAATTGGGACTTTGGAGATGGAAGTACATCAACAGAACAAAATCCTACCCATACTTATGACAAGGGAGGAGTGTATTTTGTAACTTTAACTATTAAGAGTAATACGAACTTAACGGATAGTAAAACAAAGGTTGTTATACTTTCTCCTATTCCAAAATATCCGCCAGTTGCTGAATTTACATATAAAATAATAAATGACACAGTGGTGGAGTTTGATGCATCTTCCTCCTATGACCCTGATGGAAATATAGTTAAATATATTTGGAATTTTGGAGATGGAAATGTAACAAATACAACCAAGCAGATTATAAGGCATACATATCCAAAATATGGAATATACCCAGTTACTTTAACAGTTGTAGATAATGACAACCTTTCAGATTCTAAAACTAAGTTAATAGATATAACGAAAGTAAGCATACATGATGTTCCAGTTCCGTTGTATGTTAAGTTATTAATAATTATATCAACATTATTTTGCTTCTTCCAAATTGTAAGGGGGTTAAAATGATATCTAAAAAAATAATATCTAACAAAGCCCAGATATCATTAGAATTAGCTTTATTATTGGGTGCTATTGTAGTAGCTGCATCAGTTGTTGGATTTTATTATTTAAAATCAGTTAAAAAAGGTTCAATTACTTCAAAAAGTGTGTCTAAAAACATGACTGTAATAACGAAAAATAAGGTATTGGAAAATATACACAAAGTTAAGAGGGTAGTGAATGGATAACAAAAACATGAAATATATATTTAAATTTATAATTTATTTTTTTATTTTTTATTATATTTTAACCGTTATTGAGGAAGATATTGCCCACATATTAACTATGATTTTATCAGAGCTTTTAAATCTGGATTATTATAAAAATATTATAATAATTGATGGAAATGGAATTATAGAGATTAGTTCTCCATGCACATGTTCCTTAGAGATGGCATTATTTTTAGGTTATGTATTTGGAACTCCCGATGTTTCTTTTAAGTATAAAATTCTATATTCTATATTTGGACTTCTGATTATTACTCTTTCAAATATTTTAAGAATAATCTTAATAATTAAATATTCACAGATGTTTAATTATAATGTTATTCACGACATTATAAGCTTTATTATCTTTCCGGTAGCTTTGTTTTTAAATTGGTTTTGGATATACTTTTTAAAGATAAGAAAAATAATAATATTTAAGTGAGGGATAAATATGTTAAAAAAAATTAAATCAAATAAAGGATATGTGTTTACCTACGAGGCAATTATAGTTGCATTTATCTTTGTAAGTATTTTTTACGTAGGATATGTGGTTTATAGTCACAATGTATTAACAGGACTGGAAGAAAAAAAAGATATTGAAAAGTTTCATAAAGCATTACTTTTAAAAGACCTATATTTAAAAAAATATGAGTTTCCAGGTGGGTTTTATACTGATGACTATATAAAAAACTTTACAAACGAATTAAATCTTCAAGAAAAAACCTTCGACCCATTTAATGATTTTAGTGAAGATAATGGAAAGTTATATTTTATAATATATCCAAATATATACGATACGATGTTGGATAATGTAAGTGATGATACTAACAATTTTTCATTAAAAAAGATAAGGGTTAATTTCACTAATGATGGGGTGATAATTAACTATTCAATATATTCAAATGTAACTACTAAAATTGCTCTTCCATCAATAAGTGGGAATAATATAATTTACTTTAAAGAAAATGTTTATATCCCAAAAATTACGGGAATTACAAAAAATAAAGCTGAAATAAAATTATATGGATGTGAAGGAGACCATATATACTTTAAAGTTGATAAGGAAATATCTTCTGCATCTGCAAGAGTTATTTTAAGAAATAAAAACTTATTTAGTGGTTGGAGTGATTGGAAATATGCCTCTCCAATATTGATAATAAATAATGTAAATCAGCTATTACAGGATTATGCAGTTAAGATTGTGTTTGATTCCAGGGCTTATATAGATGAAGGGGAGATGAAAGAGGACTGTGGAGATGTGAGGTTTGTTGATGATAATGGTAACCCACTAAGTTATTGGATTGAGCCAAATACAATAAATACGAGGCATACAGTTGCCTGGGTTAAGGTAAATTTACCTTCAAATGGGCATAAGCTTATCTATATGTTATATGGAAATCCAACAGCTACATCAACAGCCAATGGGGAAAACACTTTCTCATTCTTTGATAATTTTTCAGAGAGTAATTTGGATAATGCAAAATGGAATTGCAACTTTAATAATCCTTTGTTTGTAAATGATACTTACTCAAATGATATAAATTATACCTATCTAAGCTTAGATTACAATTATTATAGTAATAAACATTATCTTCATAATGATGAAGATGATAACGCTCATATATCCACAAATGAAGAATTTGATGCGGAGTATGCTGTTAGGTTTCATGCAAATTTCCATAAGAGATATGAAGAGTGGGGAGGATTTTATAAAATAGATGAAAATGGGCATGATTATAATAGAGAAGTTATAACAAACTATCACTGGGGGGGAGAGTGGTTAAGGGCAGAATCTTCCAGAGATGATGAAAATCACAATAGTTATATTGTTTTGCCGGATTTGTATAATGATTGGCACACTTATGAGATTCAAAGAAATAAAGATATGTCAGTGAATTTCATAATAGATGATGTTATATATAAAACAATATACTCAAATATATATACTGGAAATTCGCCAGTTTCATTCTATGCAAGAAGATATGATGATACAACTACCTATGGATATATTCCACTAAACGACGATGAAAAAAATGGTAATATCAGTATTGACTGGGTGTTTGTCAGACCTTATGTAGAACCAGAGCCAACAGTAACAAATATGTCATCTAATGTTGTATTTACAGTTAATGGGCATATTTATGAAAAGCCATTAACGTCTGTCTTGCATCCAATTGATATAACCCCTAATTTAAAAGAGGGGATTAATGAAATAAGGATTTTAAGCTCTCCTTTCCCAGTGGAGTTTTTAATTAGGACAAATGAAAATGCTAACTTTTATTATTTAACTTTGTCTCCTAAAAATATCACCATTATGGTGAAACCATGATTAATAGTATTGATTTAACAATAGGAACTGCAATTTTGTTAATAGGAGTAGCATACTGGACTGTTTCCATTGCTGAACATAACAATAACTATGTTGATGTTGTAAAGTCCGACTATATTTTTAGTAAAGGTATTGAAACGATGGAATATCTGTCAAAAGATGGAACCTTAGAAAATGCTGTCCTTCTATATTATTTTAACGAAAAAGATAAAGCCAAAAAACTTTTAGAGGATAAGATTCCATTTAATAACTATGTTTTATATATCGATGACAATGTATTAATAAATAAATCGAATGGAGTAAATAATAGTGTATATGTTCTGGCAATTTTAACATTAAATAGGAGTGAAGGATGGTATGTTATGTATGGAAATGATACTTTTATTAATATCTCAGGCGAGAGATTTATGGACTGGGATGAGGCATTTAACTATCAAAACTATGCCAATTACCCAATACACATGCCAGTATATTTATCAAGAAACATAACAACTTCAAAAGTTAAACTTTACATCTTCTCAAATTAAAACTATATAAAACTATTTAAGGGGATATTATGTATTTCTCCCAAAATGCCATTGTTTTAGTTATGCTATTATTTGTAATTTCAACCATATACTATACTACAATCGATTATAAGACGAAGGCAGTAGAGGATGAAATAAAAATAAAAGAATTTAGTTTATATGAAAAGAATATAAAAAATACCATTGATAGAAATATTAATAAGATTGTAGAAGACGCTTTTATAAATGCAAGCTATAAGATAATGAAAGAGAAAAAATTTTTTGAAAACTCGGATGAAGCCGTATCTTATATAACAAGCTGTATTAAAAATGAGACAAATAAAACATTAAGTTGTTTAATTCAGAACTCATCAAATGTAACTTTTGAGATTGATGATATTACACTATCTCCAACAGATGACCCATTAAAAATTCATATTTCTGGGTCAATTAAAATAGAATATAAGAAAAAGCTAAATAATGGGGAAATTGTTGGAGGCAAGGACATGCTTATCAATAAAGATGTAAAATTATCAAGAATTCCTGACCCTTATGTTTATGTGAATAAGTTTTATTACAAGTGGAATAAAGCGGTAACTGTTACCTTAAATGGAAATGATATTGATGATGGAGATTACCATACTTTTTGTATAATATTAAATAGGGGTAATTTCCATTATGAGCATATGAATAATCCAGATTCTCCAACAGAGTTAAGAGTAGTGGGATATAATCCGACAGTTAGGTGGAATGTTCTTTTACCTTACTGGGTTCAGACATGGAGAGAGGGTGATAATGAGGTTTCAGTAATTTGGGTTAAGGTGAAAAAAGATGAGTTATTTAATGGAAACCAATTAAAAATTGTTTATAATTCAACAACTCCCGTAGATAAACAAAATCCTGATAATACATTTACATTCTTTGATGATTTCAATTACTTTAACCCAGATAAGTGGAGTTCTGTTGGATACTTTATCATAAATAATAGTAAAATAACGGTAATTGCAGGAGCAGGTTCAAGTGTATATACAAAAGATAACTATGACCCAGGATATGAGCTAATATTTAGAGCTAATTTTACACAAGCTCATTCTCAAGCAGTAGGGTTTTTTACTATACAAAGTGTTGAAAATGGAGTAGGATGGGCTTGTTATGAGTGGGATGCAAGATGGTTATATATGAGAAATGACACTGAGACACACTGGGGAGATAACTGGGTGAATAATGGAGTTAATTACTTAAACAAATTTTACATTTATGATTTAAAAAGAGAAGCAAATATGTTACGGTTTAAAATACTTAACGATACCTTTAATGTTGAGTACCAAGAAAAAAACTTTAGCACTAACTTAAATACTAAATATCCAATTTCAATAAGTGCTCTTCCTCCATATGGTAGTACATCAAACACTAATGTTACTGTGGATTGGATATTTTTAAAAGATATAAATAACATAGAAGTAGCAAATATCGGAGAAGAAGAAGATATTGAATACAAAGAAGAAAAACCAAAAACATTTACTGGGACTATATACTATGGAGAGCAAGGAAAATATATATTAGTTTATAATAGCACATACTCAATTATTGGATTATTTACAAATAAAACAGATTACTGGTATTCTCCGACAGCCCCAGGATATAAACCACTTATAGAGGAAAATTAATTAAATTTTTATCAATTTAGTTGCTTCAACCATATTTTTTAGCTTATTAAAGGCAATATCTATTGGCAATAATCTCATTCCACAATCAGGGTCTATTAAAATATTCTCAGAGAGATTTTTATTTAACTTTTCATTATTTTTTAAGATTTCTAATCCTTCCTCTATCAAGCTTTTTATCTCATCAACACTCTCAACCTTTTTGACTTTTGTATTTACACAACCAAAGCCAACTTTCTTCTCTATACTTTCTAAAATGTCCAAATTTCTTTTATTTGAAGCAAATTCATGGTCTAAAATATCAACATTGAATTTATTTAGCTCGTCAATAATATTATAAACATTTCCACAAACATGCATAGCAAATTTAACATTTAACCCATCAACTATTATATTTATTGCTTTTCTTGCAACATCAAAATCATACAATCCAGTTGATAATATCGGTTCATCAATCTGTATTATTGGGACATGCTTTTTTATTGCCTCAACTTCCTTTCTAAGGGCTTTGGCAATATCGTAAATTAGATTTTCATCTCTATTGTCTGAATAATAATTTTCAACTCTAACAGATGAGGCAATTGTGCAAGGACCTGTAATAATTCCTTTAATTTCAACATTGGGATTGAGTTTTTTGGCTATACTTTTAGCGTATAAAATATCCTTTAAAGTTATTGGTTTTATAAACTCCACTCTACCTATAACCTTTTTTCCATCAAAGCCATACATATTGTTTGTGAAAATCTCAACCATATCCCCTCTAACTTGCCCATCGCTTATAATTTCAATTCCAGCCTTAACTTGGTCTTTAACTGCCCTTTCAATTGCATATTTATATTCATCATACAAGCCAAATGCTTTTTTTACCTTATCTAAGAATGTTTCTTCCTTTTTAACTACTGGATAACTACCAACAACTGTTGTTATCATTGCCACCACCAGAACTTTATAAATTATGTAATTATTAATAAATCTCCTTTATTGGTTATATTGGTTATTTAACATTTTATAGGAGTGAAATTATGAAGGTTAGGGTGTTAGATGCTTCAGCCATCATCCATGGATACAACCCGGTTATAGAAGAGGGGGAACATTACACAACCCCAGAAGTTTTGGAAGAAGTTGAATCAAAAAAAATTATTGTTGACCAAGCCCTAAGCTTTGGAAAATTGAAGATAATGAGTCCTAATAAGGAATGCATAAAGAAGGTCGAAGAAATCGTTAAAAAGACAGGGGATAATTTATCTAAACAAGATATTGGTATTTTAGCATTAGCTTTAAATTTAAATGCTGTATTATATACTGATGATTATGGCATTCAAAATGTGGCTAAAAAATTAAATATTGAGGTTAGAGGTATTTCTTTTAAACCAACAGATAAGGATTTTATTTGGAGAAAGGTTTGTGAAGGTTGTAAAAAGCTATATCCAGCAGATTATGAGGAAGAGGTTTGTGAAATTTGTGGAAGTCCTTTAAAGAGGAAGATGGTAAAATCGAGATTAAAGAAGAAAAGGAAGGGAAGATGAAAATATTAAGGGCAAAAACAAAAGAGGAATTGATTGAAAAAATTAAAGAATGTGATAGTGAAGATGAGGTTTATATAAACTTAGAGTTAGATAGGGATGTAGCTATTGCTTTATTAGAGAGTTGTGAGCCAAAGAAGATATATTTACCAAAATCAAAATATAAAAGAAGTTCAAAAAAGATTATAAAGGCATTGGAAGGTGTTGATGTAAAGGTTATTCCAATAGAGCCAAAAACTGGAAGACCTACAAATGTAGATAAAATTATTAAAAAGTATTTAGATAAAAAACCAAAAGAAATTGCTGAAATTACTGGGATTAATTTAAAGACAGTGGAATATCATTATTACAAATTAAAGAAGAGAGAAAAGAAACAGTGATAATAATGATTTCTGTCATCTTAGTTAATCCAAAATACAGTGGAAATGTTGGCAGTATAGCAAGAGTTATGATGAATTTTGGATTTGAAGAGCTTAGAATAGTTGGAGATAAAAACATAATAAATAATGAGGCATATATGATGGCAGTTCATGCAAGGGAGATTTTAGACAACGCCAAATTTTATAAAACCTTTGATGAGGCAATAAAAGATTTAGATTTTATTATTGCCACTTCTGGAGCAAGAGGAGGGGATAGAAATCTAAAAAGAGTTCCAATAACTCCAAAAGAGTTGGCAGATAAAATCTTAGAGGTTAAGGGAAACATTGGAATTGTTTTTGGTAGGGAGGATGATGGATTAAGAAATGATGAGATAGATAAATGTGATTTATTAGTTTCAATTCCAACATCTGAAAAGTATCCAATTATGAACTTATCCCACGCTGTTGCAGTTATTTTATATGAGATTTATGCAAAAAAAGTTGAAAATAAATTTTTAGATGTGAATATGAGGGAGGCATCAAAGGAGGATAAAGAATTATTGATAAGAAAGTTTAATGAATTTATTGATAAAAATGAAAAAATCCCAGAGCATAAAAAAGAACTTTGCAAAATAATCTTTAAGAGATTGGTTAATAGGGCTTTTATAAGTGGAAAGGAGGCATGGACATTAATGAGTGCATTTAAATAATTATTTTTTATTTCTCTTATAGAGTTTCCAAACCCTACAAAATGAGCAAATTTTACTTGCGGAAGTCATCCCACAAACCTCACACTCTCTAAATTGAAAATTATCCTCTTCAACTTTAAATAAATGCCTATTTTTCATATAGCCAGATAGAAATTGATACTTTATGCCCGGTCTCTCCTTTTCCAACTCGTTTAAATAAGCCCTATGCCTTAAAGTTATGGCTTTTTTTGCATATTTGCATTTAACAGTTGTAAATGGAATCTCTTCTGCCTCAGCATACTTTAAAATTAGCTCTTCCTCAATCTCAAAGAATATTTTAACCTTCTTTAAAAATTTGTCATGAGCTGGAAGAACTGGCTCATGTTTAGCTAAATATCTAACATTCCAATTTAAAATATTGTTTAAAATAAAGGAAACTTCATCATCCAAGTTATGCCCTGTAACTATTGCATTAAATCCATGTTCATAGCCAAATTTGTTCATTAAATACCTCTTAGTTATCCCGCAGATAGAGCATTTTTTTCCTTTAACATCTTCCATTGTCTTTCCAGTAACATCTTTTAAATTAATAACATGCAAAGGGACTTCCAATTTTTCAGCCAACTCTTTTACTGCCTTTAAGGATTCCTCGGAAAAACCTCTAATGCCTAAATTTATGTGGAATAGCTCAATATTATAGCCAAGTTTTTTCAAAACCCATGCTGCTGCATGCCCATCTTTTCCACCAGAAACTGCAACTAAGATTTTTTCATCCTCACTTAGCATTTTATATTTTTCTATGGATTTTTTTACTCTATTTTCAAAATATTCAATAAAATGCTCTTTACATAGATGCATTTTTGGTGATTTGAGCTTTATATAACTTTCTTTATCACAAAATTTGCATTTCATTGTTTTCACCTTTAAATGTTTAGTGTTATTGTTATTAGCGTCTTTATTTTTTAGGTTATATAATACTTCAACAATACTAAAAAATAGAACTCCATTTTAATGGCAAAATTTATATATAACATAAAATAATGGTAAATTACACCCATAGATTTGCAAAAAATAGAGTTCTATTTTTGAGATGAAAACATGAGGAACCCTATAATAGATGTTGGAGCTAAGGAATTGAGTTATGAGATTAGAGAGATTGTTGATGTAGCCAAAAAAATAGAAGAGTTTGGAGTAAATATAACATGGGAAAACATTGGAGACCCCGTAGCTAAGGGAGAAAAAATCCCTGACTGGATTAAAGATATTATAGCAGAGATTGTTAAAAACGATAAATCTT
>Ga0256838_1000547_pt1 | contig 22150 bp, 19 predicted proteins | sample 4571419metaG_FD_185978 | JGI IMG/M metagenome (GOLD analysis project Ga0256838, IMG submission 185978) | Hydrothermal vent microbial communities from Guaymas Basin, Mexico - 4571-419 | ecosystem: Environmental > Aquatic > Marine > Hydrothermal vents | place: Mexico: Guaymas Basin | collected...
CGCGGAGCCTCTGCTCGAGCCTCGCGGCCGCGCCCTCGGTCGCCGTCGCGGCGCGGCCGAGCCTCTTCTCGAGGCCCCGGGCCTTGATGAGGCTGTCGAATGTTGCCACGGCGGCGGCTGTGACGTGGGGCTGCTCGGCTATCCTCCAGATGAGGCGCCAGCCCTGCGTCAGCCCTATCTTCACCCGTGGCCCGCCGTAGTCGAGCGCGTAGACGGTGAACTCCTCGCCCCTCATGAGCCGGTCTGCAGCGGCGCAGGCCTCGTCCACGCCCTGGGCGCAGCGCTCGTAGAGGGCCTTCGCGGAGCGGCGGTGCACTATGCAGTACCCGTCCCGTGTCGTGGCGGTTCTGGTGCAGTACCTGTGCCTCCAGGGCTCGCCCCTGGGGCCCTCGTGGTAGCGGCACAGGAGGCGCCCGGTCGCCGAGGCGACGCGGACCCGCGGCCACCAGACGGGCTCCACGGTCTCCCCGGGGAGACGCTGGACGAGGAAGCCTAGGCGGCGGGGGCGGAGCACCTCCAGCCTCACGGCAGTATCTCCCCGTGCCCCGCCCCCGAGCCAGGCGTCGAGACCCTGGGGCCCCGAGGAGGCCTCGGCCTGGCCCACGGTTTCAGTGTCGAAGACTACCGCCCTGACCGTCACTGTCGTCATCGCTCTGCCCCTCCTCCCCTTGCTCCCTGGCCGGCTCCGCCTCAGGGCCCGCCTCGGTGGGCTGGCGGCTCCCCCGCCTGGGGGCGGCGGTGCATGCCTCCGCGAGGCGTCTAGCCCAGCCCGCGGCCAGGGGCGCGGCGAGCCCAAGGGAGGCAAGGAGCGCCGCGTAGGCTGCTCCCGGCGTGGGCGCCGGGGCCTGGCCTAGCCTTCGGCGAGCACAGTCCCAGAGCAGCCTGTAGCCCAGGACTGCGGCGTAGAGGGCGCCTACGCCCCCGGTGGCGGCCGCTAGGCCCCAGAGCGTCTCCACCCTCTTGGCCACCGCGGAGGAGGCGGCCAGCGTGGCGACGGTCTCCACGGCTGCCACGCGCTCTGCGTGGCTCATCGTGGTCCTCTTCTCCCGGTATGCCTCGTCCGCGCTTCTAGCGGCCACGGAGAGGGCGTAGGCGACGCTGCGTCCGAGGAGCCAGCTGGACAGGGAGGCTACAACGGCCGCCACGAGGACGCCCTCCGCGGCAAGGCCAAGCACCTGGGGGTACGGAGCGGCGGCGGCAGTGGCGAGCGACACGAGAGCTATGAACAGTGCTGCGCCGGCCCCGGAGAGGCCCGCCGCTACCCCAGCCACGGCCCAGGGCCGGGCGCCATGGTCAACGGTTGCCAGCTTGGCGCCACCTCCACGCGGGACCCTGGGAGGGCCCCATCCCCTAGGCGAAGCTATATGAGCACCCCTGCGGGGGTGGCGCGGGGCTTAGGCCTCTGCCTCTTCGAGCTCCTCCCTTGCCTCGGCGGTCTCCTCCTCGCTGACGGGGGCGTGGGCGACGAGGCCGCGGACTATGTTGATGAACTTGACGGGGTCTATCGTCACGACGCCTAGCGCCTCGGCGAGCCTCCTCACGCCCTCGTCGTTGGTCACGAGTACCCCGTGGAGCTCGTAGGCGAGCAGCACGGCGTCAATGTCCTCGACGCTGTCAACTATGCCGTGCCTGGTTGCCTCCCTGTACTTGTCCCGGAGGCCCCGGATGAGTGCGCCGAGGCGCTCCCTCCTCGCCTCCCTCTGGGCAGCCGCCCCGAGCGCGGTGCCGGTGTCGAAGGCGCGGCGGACGTGGTCCTCGGCGACACGTAAGCCGCGCATTATCCTCTGCCGGAACTCGTCCACGATCTCGCGGAGCACCGTGGCTGGCACCGACACCTCGTGCCTTGCCGGAGGCTTCACGGTTATCCACGTGGCGAGGGTCTGGAAGCTCTGCAGGGTCACCCCGTTCGCCATGAGGAAGCGCCTGGCCTCCTCGTAGACGCTGGGCGGCATGTAGATCTCTAGGCCATAGCGTATCCTCGCCCTGGCCAGCATCTCGCCAAGCACACGCACCGACTCGTCGAGGCTCCCCCCGCCTATTATGCCGCGCAGCCTCGGGTCGGTGACGGCGCTGGTGTCGAGCACGTAGACACGCAGCAGCCTCTGCAGCCTCGCCATGGCGCCGCTGCACCCCCGCACGTGGGCCCCGCTGTGCCCAGGATGCCTAGGAGGGGTAGCATGCGGCCCTAATTACGCCTCTAGATCCGGCTAGGCTCTCCGGGCTCCGGGTTGGGCAGAGTTTTAGGGGTAGGGGGAGGCGCGGGGCTCAATGCATGGGAGTGCTTGGGTGGTGGCCTTACAGTGGCCGGCGCGCCGCGGCTGCGGGTGGGGCTCGCGGGCTTCGGCAACGTCGGCAGAGCCTTCGCCAGGCTGCTGATTGACCGTAGGCCGGTGCTCCGGGAGAGGCTCGGCGTGGAGCCTGTCCTCGTCTTCATAGCTGATAGTGGCGGCTTCCTGGGCTCCAGGGATGGCCTCGACTGGGGCCTCGTCGAGAGAGCCCTCGAGGCACCGCGTGGCCGGGTCTCGGGCCTTGAGGGGGGACAGCCGGGCGGCACAGTCGAGGAGGCCATAGAGGGGCTCGGGGTCGACGTCCTGGTTGATGCGACGCCCAGCCGCTACGATGAGCCGGAGACGGCCCTCGGGTGGTGGCTCCGCGTCCTCGACTCGGGCGGGGCGGTGGTGACCGCGGACAAGGCGCCCCTCGCGACCCGGTGCGGCGTGCTCCTCTCCCCGCCGGGGCGGGCCCGTAGGCTCTTCTACAAGGCAACCGTGATGGCGGGGACGCCGCTGGTGGACATGCTGCGCTGGGGCATGGCTGGGCGCCTCGTGAAGAAGGTCACCGGCGTCCTCAACGGCACCACGAACTACGTCCTCGGGCTGGCCGAGGAGGGCTGGGGCTTCCAGGAGGCGGTGCGCGAGGCGCAGAGGCGGGGCTACGCCGAGCCCGACCCAAGCGCGGATCTCCACGGTTTCGACCTGGCCGCGAAGGCAGCCATCCTGTCCTGTACCCTGGGTAGCCCGCTGTCCCTGAGGGACGTTGAGCGCAGGGACGTGGTGGACGAGGCGGCCTTCCAGAGGGCTAGAGAGGCCGCACGGCGTGGCCGGAGGCTCAAGTACGTTGCCACCGTGGAGCCGGGCCGCGGTGCCCGTGTTGAGCTCGTCGAGGTTGGCCCCGAGAGCCCCCTCTACAGGCTACGGGGCGTCATGAACGGCGTGCTGGTGGAGCCCAGGGAGGCTGAGCCTGTCTACGTCGAGGGCCCCGGCGCGGGTAGGCTGGCCACTGCCTCCAGCCTGTTGGCCGATCTCGCTGCGGCTGTCCTGCAGGGGGTGGTGCCGTAGCTTTGGCCAGCGGTGTTGTTGTGGCGAAGTTCGGGGGGTCGCTGCTCCGCGACTCCAGCGGCTTCACCGTGGCGGCGCGGGAGGTGGAGAAGCTCCTGGGGGCAGGCTCCCGCGTCGTCGCCGTAGTGTCGGCCATGAAGGGCGTCACCGACGAGCTGATAGAGATCGTCGACAAGCCAACGGCGTGGGAGCCCAGGCTCCGCCGCATAATGGAGCGGTACTACAGTGCCGCCCGGGGCGCGGTGACCAGCGAGAGGGAGACCACGAACGTCCTCGGCGAGCTCAGCAGGCTGTTCGACGAGCTCTTCAAGCTGGTATGGGCCGTGAAGATGATAGGCGAGGTGACGCCCCACGCGCGGGCGGCGATAATCTCCTTCGGGGAGAGGCTCAGCGCCGCCCTCCTCGCCGCAACGCTCCGCAGCAACGGGGTCGAGGCAGTCTGGTTCGACGGCCGCGAGGCGGGCCTGGTGGCGGAGGGGGACCCCTGGGAGGCCACGGTGGACTACGAGCTCTCCCAGAGGCTTGTGCGGGAGAAGCTCACGCCCCTCCTCGAGCGCGGCGTCGTCCCCGTAGTCACGGGGTTCATGGCGGGGACGCGGTCTGGCAGGGTCGTCCTCCTCGGCCGCGGCGGGAGCGACTACACCGCCACACTCCTCGGGAGGTTCCTGGGCGCCGACGAGGTCGTCCTCTACACCGACGTGCCGGGCGTGATGAGCAGCGACCCCAGGAGGATACCTACGGCTAGGGTCATACCCCGGCTCAGCTACGCGGAGGCAATGGAGCTCGCCCTACTGGGCGCGAAGAAGATGCACCCCAAGACCTTCGAGCCCCTAGTGGACACCGAGATACGTGTAAGGATAACCATGCCGGGCGCAAGCGAGGCCACAGTCGTGGACCGCCACGGGGGCCCACCGCCGCTCAAGGCTGTGGTCGTCTCCGAGAAGCTCAGCGTTGTGACGGTTGTGGGCGGCGGCCTCGTGGGGAGGATAGGCATAGCGAGCAGGATAGCAGGGATAGCCGCCAGGCTACATGTAAACCTCCTCTCAATAATGCAGCCGATAACGGAGACGAGGATAAGCCTAGTCGTCCGCCGCGAGCACGCCCCCAAGCTCGCCGCCGCACTCGCCGAAGAACTCGAGGACGTCGTAAGCAGCGTCGAGCACGAGGAGGCGGCCGCGGTGAGCATAGTGGGCGACGGCCTGCGGGACAGCGAGACCTCCGGGGAGCTAGTGGAGAAGGCTGCGAGAATAGGCGGAGTGAAGAGCATATTGTGGGCCCCGGGCAGCCCCATACTCGTCGTCTACGTGGAGCCCGGGGAGGCCTGGAGCATAGCCTCCACGCTCCATGAGGAGGTGATATCACGGTGGCCGACCGCATCCCGGTAGGCGTTGCGGGCGCCACGGGCCTCGTCGGGCAGAGATTCGTCGCGCTCCTCGCCCGGCACCCCTGGTTCGAGCTGCGTGCCCTAACTGCGAGCGAGAGGAGGACGGGGCAGAGGTACGGCGACACAGTCGAGTGGTACATCGAGGAGCCGCTGCCGGAGGAGGCTGCGGGCCTGGAGCTGCGGCCGCCCCGGCCAGAGAGCTTCCGCGACGTCGACATAGTCTTCATAGCCCTGCCTAAGGAGGCCGCGGCAGGCCTAGAGCCCGAGCTGGCAAGGATGGGGAAGATAGTCGTATCCAACGCAAGCGTCTACAGGATGGAGCCCGACGTGCCCCTCCTCAACCCTGAGGCCAACTGGGAGCACATGAGGCTGGTCGAGGTTCAGCGCCGGCGCCGCGGCTGGAGCGGCGCCATAATGAAGGTCCCCAACTGTACCACGGCGGTGCTCACCCTCAGCCTTGCCCCGCTGCACCAGCGGTTCCGCGTAGAGGAGGTCTACATGACTAGCATGCAGGCAATAAGCGGAGCCGGGTTCCGCGGCGTCCCCGGCTACGCGATAGTGGACAACATAATCCCCTACATAAGGGGTGAGGAGGAGAAGGTCGTACGCGAGACCAACAAGATACTGGGCCGCCTTGAGGGTGGCGAGGTCAAGCCCGCCGGGATAGAGGTGGTGGCGACCACCACCCGCGTCCCCGTGCTCGACGGGCACCTCGAGTCGGTCATAGCCAGGCTGGGCTCCGACCCCGGCCTCGAGGAGATAGTCGAGACGTGGAGTGGGTGGAGGAGCCTGCCCCAGGAGCTGGGGCTCCCCACCGCGCCCAAGAGGCCCGTCATAGTCCGCGGCGAGCCCGACAGGCCGCAGCCGAGGCTCGACAGGCTGAACGGCCGCGGCATGTCAGTCACCGTCGGCAGGGCCGCGAAGCCGAGGCCAGGGCTCCTCCGCTACATAGTGCTCGGCCACAACACGCTCCGCGGCGCGGCCGGCACCGGGGTGCTGATAGCAGAGCTCTACGCCAAACAGGAGGGGATAGTGTAGCGCCCAGGTCTCCCGGGCGATACGGGTGCCCAGGGTTTTGTGGCTCCCCCTGGCATTGGCTGCGGCAGCCTTCTCCCTCCTCGTCTGGCTCTATGGCGTGCTCGGCGTCTTCCGCAGCCTCTCCGCCATGCGTGAGTGGCCCCTGTGCGCCAGGAAGGGCCGCAGCGTCTCAGTCATCATCGCCGCGAGGGACGAGGAGAGGAGGCTCCCCGCGCTGCTGGACAGTCTCCTCGAGGCAGGCCCCCGTCTCCTCGAGGTGATAGTGGTCGACGACCGCAGCGGCGACAACACGCCCCAGGTGGTGGAGGAGTACGCGCGGCGGGACCCCCGGGTAAGGCTGGTGAGGAGCCCCGGGCCCCCGCCCGGCTGGGCTGGGAAGAGCTACGCCCTTCACCTCGGCGCCAAGACGGCTAGGGGCGGGGTGCTCCTATTCCTCGACGCCGATACGCGGCCTGCCAGCGGGGAGGCCCTGGTTGCGGCCGCGGCGGAGCTAGCGGAGCCCCGCCGCATCGCCGCCTTTGTCCCCCGGTTTCTCTGCAGGGGCTGGCTCTGCCGTGCCGCGGAGGCCTACATGACGGGCGTGGCGCACGGCTTCTACGGGTTCCACCGCGTCCGCAGCCCCCGCGACAGCCTGGCTTGGATGTATGGCTGCTGCTGGGCAATACTCCGCGACGACTACTGGAGGCTCGGCGGCCACGAGGCGGTGAGGAGCAGCATCGTGGAGGACCGCGACTTCGCCGCCCACGCCAAGGCCAAGGGCTACACGATTGAGCCAATAGACGCCCGGGAGTGGGTTGGCGTGGAGAGCTACGAGACACTAGCCGGCTACGCCTCCCTGATAGCCAGGCTCAGCGCCGACAAGGCGGCAGCAAGCAGCCCCCTAGGCTGGGCCGCCTACGTGGCCAGGACAGCAGTCATCCATCTAGCCCCCTCGCTCCTGCTCCCCGCCGGCCTCGCAGCCGGCCAGCCAGCCCTAGCCGCCACTGCGGCAGCAGCGCTGGCAGCCCAGACACTGCTCTACACGCTGGGGGCATGGGTCAACCTCGACAGCCCCATCTACGGCCCCCTAGGCCACATCGCGTTACCCGCCGTCCTCCGGGGACTCGCAGCAGCCTGGAAAGGCGCCACATGGCGCGGCAGAAGCTACACCCGGTGCCCCAGAGATAGTAACTAGCTCTGCGCCTCTGCGCGTCCTATAGGTGTGGCTCGAGGACTTCGGCTGCATAGTCCCGTAGCCTTCTCCAGTCGTGGTCGCCTGTGATTACGCCTAGCCTCCTCTTCCGCGCGGTGACCGCGTTGAGGGCGTCGCCTGGGTCCACCTGGCGCTCCAGGACTAGCCTTGCGGCCTCCTCGAGGTCGGCCAGGGTTAGGGACTGGCCCAGGATCTCGATGCCCAGGGCCTGGAGGAGCCTGGGGAGGAGCTGGAGGAGCCTCTCGTACCCCCTGGCTCGGTCGGCCTCGCCCCGGGCCATCATCCTGTTCCTCTGCTCCACCACCCAGTTCATGTACTCGAGGAGCACCACTGGCGTCACGTAGAGCCGCCTGCCATCGGCGGCCAGCTTCTCGAGGAAGCGGAGCCTCTTAGAGACCAGCACGTTGGTGTCAACTATGTAGCCTTCTGGGCCTCCCTCCACATCCGCTCCCTCGCTGCCTCCTCCACCTCCCTGGCTGTGGGCTCGCCCAGCTCCTTGAGGAGCCCGAGGTACTCCTCCACCACGCTGCCCGCCGCCGCCTGGAGGACCTCGGCGGCCCTCTCAGCCTCCTCCGGGGTCTCCGCCGCCACGTAGACGCCGCCGACCCTGGCCACGTAGAGCCGTCTCCCCCGGAGCCTCTTGGAGAGGTAGAGCCGGCCCCTAGAGTCCACAACGCGCTCCTCGACGCGTGCCACGGCGCAGCCCTCCCAGGTACGCCTCCCAGGGGCGTGCCCCTACGGGCGTGCTAGGGCGCAATGCGGCCGGTTATTAGGGCCGCGGCAGCCGGGGGGCGGCGGGGGCTGCGGTGACTGAACGCCTGTGCCCAAGCCCCAGCGGGGGCTGTGAGGAGCCTGTGCAACGAGCAGAGCAGCCCCATGGCCTAGTCGATGCGTGGCTTAAGGTGGCGGGCTCCGGCGGCAGGGTAGTCATGCTCGCCGGGCAGGGCCTGGCAGACCCCAAGGGGCCAAGTCAGTGGCTGTCCGGGCCGCCGCGCGGCGGCGAGGAGGCGTGGAGCCTGCTGGAGCCTCTCCAGCGCCGCGCACTCCGGCTCGTGGAAAAGCCCCCGCCCCTGCTGGCGGCGGCTGTGGAGCTCCTGCGGCGGGGGCTCCTCTCCAGGCTCATCTACTTCGGCGTCGACGGCGCCGCGGCGAGGCTGGCGCCCCGCGGCTCGGTGCTCGAGGTCTACGGCTCCGTGCTCCGCGCCCGCTGCCCAAGGTGCGGCACGCGGCTAGAGATAGCGGAGCCTACGGCTCCGGCGCCTCGCTGCCCCCGCTGCGGGGCGGCGATGGAGCCCGAGCTCGTCTGGCCCCATGGGAGGCCGCGGCTCCGTGTCCTCGGCGAGGCGGTCTACGAGGCCACCACCGCCGACCTTGTCGTCGCCTGCTGTCTCGGCGGCGAGACTCTGCCCACGGTGCTGGCGCTCTCGGCGAGGAGGTTCACCAGGCTCGCCCTCCTGGGCAGCGACCCCGTCCTCGGGGAGGCGGCGCACTTGGCTGCCGGGCCAGGGGCCCTCCAGGTGCTCCTGGAGGCTACGCGGCGAGGCTATATGAGCGGGCAGCGCAGCTAACACAGTGTTCTCCCGGGGCTGCTCTCCGGGTCTGCGCCATGGCCAGCGGCAGGGTTGTAGCTGCAGTCCTCGCGGCGCTCATCGCTGGCATATTCGTCGGGGCGGCGTTCTCTTCGTCACAGCCTCTCGCAGAGGTTGTCAGGTGGGCCCAGCACAGCCTCCTACCCCTCATCGGGGCCACCGGCCCAGCCTCCACTACACGCACAGCGACAGTCACCACGACAGTCACTGTCACGGTGCCCGGCTCGGGGGCTGCGGCAGCCACCACAACAGCCACAGTGACCGAGACAGCGACGGTGACCAGGACAGTCACGGTTACGTCCACGAGGACGATGACTGCATACGTTACGGCCGCAGCGCCGCCGGGCAGCATAAGCAGCGGAGAGACCAGCCAGGCCGCCCCCTACTATGCTCCCCCCGGGCCCCCCGCCCGAGACACGGTTGGCACGTGGAGGAGCATCGGCCCCGTCCGCGTCGGGGTAGGCGGCGGCATCCTCGTGGTCGAGTACCGCGGCCGCCCGGCCAGCCTCGTACTGGGCCTGGAGAGGGACGGAGACATAATGGCCAGCCTCACGCCACCCGGCGTCGGCGCCCCCAGCGGCTCCTACATAGACGCGGTGTACTTTACTGCTGGCCCTATGGGCTTCACCGGCTACTACCGGCTCGACGAGATAGCCTCCAGGCTCGGCGCCGGCAGCTACAGGCTGGTGATCTACGGCCCCGGCGGGAAAGCCTGGGTCTGCAGCCTACGGCTCAAGGCAGACACAGCCAGCATCCACGGCTGCAGCGAAGCCACATACACGCCGGCCCCCGGCCCCCGCGACGGCTACCCCGACATCTACACCGCCCTCGTCATGGCCGCGAACACGTCGACCTCCAAGAGGGTAGCCGAGGCAGTGCTCGGCCAGGCAGCTGCAGCCAGTGTCGCCCAGAGGGCCTGGAGGCTCCTAGCCTGGGCCGAGGAGAACATGGCCTACGACTACGCCAAGCAGAGGCTCGTCTCGAGCGGCGCACCCGTCGGCGTCAAGCCGCCCCTGGCTACCCTCCGCGACAGGAGCGGGATGTGCAGCGACTACGCAGTCCTCCTCGCGACAGCAGCCGCAGGCGCCGGCCTCGACGCCTACATCGTGGTCTTCCCCCGCGCCCAGCACGCCGCGGCAGCCGTAGGGCTTGGGGCAGCCCTCTACGTGCTTGACCAGAGGCTGCCCCCGGTGGAGCTCCAGGACTACCTCCAGTACATAGACAGGGTGGACGACCGCGTCGCAGTCATCCACGTGGAGCCGGGCCCCCGGGGCGCGGTGGTGACGGGCTACTGGCTCAGCCGCGGCAACGTGCCGGACCTCTACCCCGCTGACCGGCTGCCCCAGAACTTCACCGCGGCGCTCGTGGACCACGTCGCTGAGGCTACCGGCCTCGAGCCAAACAACGCCCTCGCGGGCCTCCTCGCGCTGGGCCAGGGCGCCTACTACAACCTCACCCTCCCTCGCCTCGCCGGGATAGAGGCGGGCGGCGACAACCCCCTGGGCGTCGCCTACAGCCCCGTCTTCGCCGACAGGTGGGCCGGGTGGCTCGCCGGCTACGCGGAGCGCCTCCTAGCCCGCTACTACGGCGCCGCTCTCAAGGCCCGCGGCTCCTTCTGGGCAGATGCGCTCGACGCCCAGGGCGGCACCCTTGTCCGCGTCTACGCTGTCCCGCTGCGAGGCTTCCACGTCACCGCCGAGGCCGCTGGCGACAGCCTGGTCCTCCGTGTAGCACCCGTCCGTGAAAGGGTGGGTGAGGTGAGCATAGGCATCTACCCGGAGGGCGGCAGCCGGCTATGTGGGGCCGTCGCGCCGCCCGGCTACCGGTACAGTGGCGTCCCCTACGTCGAGGCCAGGGAGTGGCGCCTCGAGGGTAACACGCTTGTGGTCACTGTTAGCCTTGATGGGCTCCGCCGCCTGGCTATGGGCTGCGGGCCTGGGGTGTGGCTCGGTGTCTGGCTCCGGGGAAGCCTAGTCTACGGCTACCCCCTCGGCTAGCCCCACTGTTCGGAAACAATTTATTGTTATAGATTGCGCGCTATTCTTTTATCCAGCGGCGGGGGTATAGACGCCAGCCTTGAGGGGCCCACGGCTTCTGCCAGTCCCCCGGGCCCCTCCCGGCCCGGAGGCGAGCGCTAGCATGACTGAGCAGGGTCTACCCTTTGGCGAGAAGCATATCCCCCAGATAGCGCAGCTGATGGAGGAGAGGAGGCGGAGCCTCGAGGACCCCATCAGGTACTGGGACGAGAAGGCCCGGGAGCTTGTCTGGATAAAATACTGGGACCGTGTCCTCGATGACTCCAACCCGCCCTTCTACAAGTGGTTCGTGGGCGGAGTCACCAACATCAACCTCAACGCGCTCGACCGCTGGATGAAGACCCCTGTGAGGAACAAGGCAGCCTACATCTGGGAGGGTGAGGATGGCGAGGTAAGGGTCTACACCTACCAGGACCTCTACCGCGAGGTAAACAAGTTCGCAAAGGTGCTCAAGGATCTTGGCGTGAAGCCCGACGACCGTGTCGTAATATACATGCCGATGATACCTGAGCTGCCCATGGCGCTCCTCGCGTCCGCAAGGATAGGCGCGATACACAGCGTAGTGTTCAGCGGCTTCAGCCCCCGCGCCCTCGCCGACAGGATAGTTGACGCGAAGGCCAAGGTATTGATAACGGCGGACGGCTACTACCGCCGCGGCAAGGTAATCAATCTGAAGAAGAACGCAGACGAGGGCGTCAGGCTGGCCAAGGAGCAGGGCGTCGAGGTTGAGAAGGTACTCGTCGTCAAGAGGGGCGGGATAGAGGTGGACATGGATATTGTCGAGGGCAGGGACTACATCTACCAGGAGCTCGCCAAGAAGCTGCCCCACGACACCTATGTGCCTCCTGAGCCCAGGAGGAGCGAGGACACGCTCTTCATCCTCTACAGTAGCGGCACCACCGGGAAGCCTAAGGGTATAATGCACAGCGTCGGTGGCTACATGGTGTGGGTGTACTGGAGCTTCAAGTGGACCTGGGACCCCAGGCCGGACGACGTCATGTGGACCATGGCGGACATTGGCTGGATAACCGGCCACACATACATAGTCTACGCTCCCCTCATGCACGGCATGACAAACATCATGTATGAGGGCGCGCCTGACTACCCGGCGCCCGACAGGCCCTGGGAGATAATAGAGAAGTACCGTGTGACCATCTTCTACACGAGCCCCACCGCGATAAGGCTGTTCAGGAAGTACGGCGACGAGTGGGTCAAGAAGCACGACCTCAGCAGCCTGAGGCTCCTCGGCAGCGTGGGCGAGCCCATAAACCCCGACGTCTGGCGCTGGTACTACGAGGTCATAGGCCGCGGCAGGACGCCGATAATCGACACCTGGTGGCAGACCGAGACCGGCGCAGCGATGATAGCCCCCGCGCCTGGCATAGCCCTGGTGCCCCTCAAGCCCGGCAGCGCGACCTATCCGCTCCCCGGCGTGGACGCCGACGTCTTCAACGACAACGGCGAGCCAGCCAAGCCCGGCGAGAAGGGCTACCTGGTCATAAAGCGGCCCTGGCCCGGCATGCTGATAGGTCTCTGGGGCGACCCGCAGCGCTACCTCCGCACCTACTGGCAGAGGTTCAGCCGGCCCGACCAGGGCGTCTGGATATACTACCCCGCCGACTACGCGGTCCGGGACGAGGACGGCTACTTCTGGCTCCTGGGGCGCGCTGACGAGGTACTCAACGTGGCCGGCCACCGCCTAGGCACCACGGAGATAGAGGACGCGATACTCTCCCACCCTGCAGTCGCCGAGGCCGCTGTGGTCGGCATACCGGACCCCGTGAAGGGCGAGGTCCCGCTGGCTGTGGTAGTGCTCCGGGAAGGCTATAGGCCGAGCAAGGAGCTCGAGGAGGAGATCAAGCAGACGGTCCGTAGGGTGCTGAGCCCCATAGCTGTGCCCGCCAGGGTGCTCTTCGTAAACAAGCTGCCGAAGACCAGGAGCGGCAAGATAATGAGGAGGCTGATAAAGGCCGTCGCAACCGGCGCCCCGCTGGGCGACGTCTCCACGCTAGAGGACGAGGCCAGTGTCGAAGAGATAAAGAGGGCATGGGTCGAGTTCAAGAAGGCTATCGAGGAGAGTGAGCGTATCCTCCGCGGCGAGGCCTAAAGCCTCTGTACCCATCCGTTTTCCGGGCTCCTCCTTCTCCCCCTGCCCCTTACCCGTCCCTCCGGTGCCTGGTCACACCGGCACAACACAGCCTCCATTCTGTTCTCATCTGGTTGTCTGGGCAGCAGCTGTGGAACGTGTTAAATACTAGGACTTAGTGTGGGCACTATTACATCCCGAGATAAAGGTCGCGTCCTGGTAGTACCTGGATGGAGAGAGGTGCCCCCGGTTATGAGGCGCGTTCTCCGCGCTGCGGTCGCTGTTCTCGTCATAGCCCTCATGGCGCTGCCCAGCGTTGGCGCGGCAGTGGCCTCCGCGGCGGGCACGCCGCCCGCAAAGAGGCTGCTGGCCAACCCCTCGCGGCCCTATATCCACCCGGCGCTGCTTGACCCCCAGAGCAGTGTCTGGCGCTATGGCGCCCTGGTGGATGAGGCCAGCGCGCTCACCAAGACTGAGGAGGACCTGGTAGCCAAGCTCGAGGCTCATGGTATACGCTTCGTGAAGATGGCTAGGGAGCCCTTGGCCCGTGTGCTTGTCGTCCTCCCCGCTGGCGCCAGCAGCGACCTGGTCAAGGCTGTCGCCGAGAAGATGCCGCGTGTCATAGCTGTGCTTCCGACTCACCTCTACACCGTAGTCCTCGGCATGGCCACGCCGGAGGCTGTGAAGGAGCTGGCTGCTGTGCCGGGCGTTGTGGCGATAGTGCCCGACGCCAGGATTGACAAGATGATACACTTCACGCCACCCAGGGGTAGCCACGGCGAGCCAACCGACCCCGACGCGGTGAGGAAGGTCCCCGAGGCAACGGCAGCCCCAAGCGTGTCGCTGGGCTACCACTACACAGTCAACATAACAAGGGCTATAGACGTGTGGACCAAGTACGGCATAGAGGGCCAGGGCGCAACCATAGCAATAATAGACACCGGCGTCGACTACGCCAGCCCAGCCCTCGGCCTGGACGCGATAGCCAGGGACAGCTACGGGCTACCCATGATACTGGACATGAGCGGCGGCCTAGTCTTCTTCCCCATAGTGGCCGAGTACGTGGGCAACAATACGATATACGTGAACGCCACCAGCCTCTACGCCTACCTGCCCCTCTATCAGTACTGGATGGTCGGCCCCCAGCAGTTCCAGTACTTCAACGGCAACATGGTGTTCTACAACGTCAGCGGCTACTACCAGATACCCAGCACGGTCGCAGAAGCCCTAGCCAGGGGCGCCGCGCCGATACGGTTCGGCGTCGCCTACCAGACCGTGGCGACCCCCGCCGGCATTGTGATAGCCAGCGCTCCCGCCATAATAGCTGACACCGACGCCGACCAATACTATGACACGATATACCTTGACCTCAGCACGGCCGCCTACTACCTCAACCAGACCTTCAACGGCACCATACAGCTGCCCGCTGTCCCCGCCGCTCCTGACAGGAGCTTCGCTGACGAGAAGCCTGTGACGTACGGGGACGAGATAGCCGCCAAGGACCTTGACGGCGACGGCTACTATGACCTCAGCTTCGGCGCCCTAGCCGGCTACGAGTACGACGCCTACGGGTACGTGCTGCTGGCTCTCCTCGGCGAGCTAGACGAGGTGTTCAGCGGCCTCGAGCCCGGCCTCTACGAGCTCTTAGCGTTGACCAGCTGGGAGGCCTGGGACTGGGAGAACATAGGCGGCTTCTGGCCCGGCATAGACGTCTGGAGCGGCACCTACGCTGCCCTCGAGTACGACTTCCACAGCCACGGCACCTTCTGTGCCGCTACTGCTGCCGGCCGCCCTGTGCCCGCCTACACCGGCTACGGTGAAGGCGGCCTGCCGGTGAGCTTTGTCAGCGGCCAGGCCCCGGAGGCGAAGATAGCAGCCGCCAACATGTTCTTCACTGGCGACGCGCTGGTCGACGCCTACTTCTTCAGCGGCTTCGACTTGCAGACCGAGTACGCCGGGCTGATACAGACTGGCAAGGCGCTTGTGCCGGTGCCGTTCGTCAGCAAGGACGCGCTCTACGCGATGCTGCTGGGTAGCGGCTTCGGCTTCACCTGGGAGTGGAGCTACACCGGCCGCCACCAGGCCGACATAACCAGCAATAGCTACGGCATCTCCGCTTGGGCTCTCTACCCCGGCTTCGCGAGCGGCAAGGACCCGCTGAGCGCTGTATTCGACTACACTGAGGCCGTGGGCGGCACACTGCACTTCATAGCGATGGGTAACGGTGGCCCCGGCTACGGCACCGCCACCGTGCCGGGCGCCTCCACGCTCTCGGTGAGCGTCGGCGCAGCCACAGAGTTCACCTATAGGCCGATGTACGGCTACCTGCCTGGCGGCAACAGGGAGGTGGTCTCCTGGAGCGACCGCGGCCCTACCGCTGCGGGTGTCGCAAAGCCGGACGTTGTGGCGATAGGCAGCTTCGCGTTCGCAGTTGGCAGGACTTGGGAGAGCACGGCCTACGGCGTGCTAAGCGGCGACCCGTTCTACGTTGCTGACTTGTTCGGTGGTACAAGCCAGGCCACCCCGATGACTGCCGGTGTGGCGGCGCTGGTCGTCAGCGCCTACAAGCAGGCCCACGGCGGCAAGAGGATGCCAGCGTGGCTCCTAAAGACTGTGCTGATGAACACCGCGCATGACATGGGCTTTGATACTGTGACACAGGGTGCTGGCTTCGTCGACGCCTATGCCGCTGTGACGAAGGTGTTGAAGGGTGGCACTCTGGTCTACAACGTGATGTTCCCGAGGGATTACGCGAAGATAGTCACCGGCGAGGACACCACAAGCTTCACCTACGGTGCCGGCCTAAACAAGCTGACCTGGTACGAGCCCAAGGTGACGGCGGTCGCTGACCGCACGAGGCTGGTCCACGCTGTGCTGAAGATAGAGGGCAGCGGCACCTACAGGATAAGCGCCGTCGAGCTCCGCAAGGTCTACGAGAAGCAGCTTAGCGTAGATATACCGGTCGGCCAGCTCGACTTCTACGCTACGATACCGATAGCGATGTTCAACGTCGACGACCTGGCCCGGTACGACATGGTGCGCTTCTACGCCTACTACCCCTACCGGTACTTCGATAACGGCGGCCGCTACTACAACGCCACCGCCGGCATATACGGCTACAACGGCCTCGAGCTGTGGCTCTGGATAGACCTCAACGAGGACGGCGTAATGCAGCTCAACGAGACCGCTAGGATACAGTACGACCTCCGTATTGCCAACGCGTTCACTCTTGACGTGGGCCACCTACAGAACCAGGTACAGGAGGTGCTGAAGCTTGTCAGCCACTACCTCGGCGTAAACGCCGCCGACAAGCCGATGAAGCTGGTGCTAGTCTACCGCCTCTTCGGCAACGGCTGGGTGGGTACCAACGAGAGCTTCAAGCTAAACGTCATAGTACAGGGTTACAAGTTCGAGCGCTCCAGGTATGTGCGCGTGCCGCTGATTGTGAGGGCGTTCAGAGGCCACGCCTACGTGAGGGCCTACATAATGGCGCCCGCGCAGCCAGGCGTGTACCAGGCCTACATACTCGTTGAGGGTGGCAACGACAACGCCAGGATACTAGTGCCGGTAACCATTGTCGCCGCCAGGCCCGTGTTCAGCGGCAGGCTAGTCCTCAGCAGCCTCTACTACAGGTTCATCGACAGCAAGATGCCCTACCAGGTGCTGAAGCTGCGCGGCGCGTTCGACTACGGCTGGCGTTACGAGAGCGGCGACTGGCGCGTGATACCGATCTATGTGAACCCCCACCTGGCGAGGTTCATGAAGGCCTTGGTGGTTGAGGTAAGGTGGGCGAACGCAAGCGACCCCAGCTACACGAGCAACTTGGACGCGATGGTGTTCGGTCCACACACATTCTACATGGTCGACGTCTTCAACGGTAAGAACATCACACAGTACCTCTGGGAGTACCCGGTCGAGGAGTACAAGGTAAGCGGCCTGCTGCTGGGCGGCGAGCTAAGCCTAGACTTCACCCAGTACTGGGACAGCCCAGCGCCAGGCATAGCAAGGTTCGTAGTGCCGATAGAGGGCGGCGGCCTCTACTACCTCGTGGTCCGCAACATACAGTTCAGCGGCGAGAAGCCCTACGACGACTACACAGTGACAATCTACGGCGTGACCATGGTGACGCCCCCGCGGCTCTTCGCAAGAGCCGGCGGCAAGGCCTACGCCTTCATAAGCGTGAGGACGCTGATGCCAGAGTTCGTCAAGGGCATGTCAATAACTTACAGTAATGAGAGCTTCCGCGGCGACAGGTACGGCAACATAATCAGCTACTTCGATAACGCAACGTTCGTCAGCTTCGAGAAGATGTTCGAGCGCCGCTACGTGACCAGGGTGATAGGCTACTACAGCGCCAGGTACATAATCCACCTGAACAGCACAGTGCCCATCAACAGCTTCGAGACGCTCTACCCGGTGCTCAACGTCACCACGACAGTGCCGGTACTCAGCATAGGCACCGAGAGTTCAGGCACGAAGATGCCTGCATTCGAGTGGTACAGCTTCCCACTGCTCTTCAAGATAAAGGTCTTCAAGCTAAGATAGGCAGCGGCTGGCAGCGAGACAGCCCTAGCCCCCGGGTGTTTTCCACTCCAGCCCACAGCCCCTCTCCGGAGGAGCCTCTCCTTCTCTGAGCCCCTTGTAGTCAGCTTCATTTACCTGAGGCCTTGTTGGCCGTGCATGTGTCTCCCCAGGGGGCTTCTCGCTGTGGAGGGATGAGGTTGGCTAGCCGGGTGTGTCCCCTTCCGGGGCGTGGAGAGGCTGCCGGGCTGCGCGCTAGGCGGGCCGTCTCGTGGGCGATGAGGCTTCTCTACGAGAGGGGCCTGGTGAACCTGCGGGGCGGCAACGCCAGCGTCAGACTGGTGCTGCCTGGCGGCACCTCCTTCGTCTATCTGACTCCCAGTGGTGGCGCCAAGAACAGCATCGAGCCCCTCGATGTAGCTGTGATGGGTCTCGACGGGCACATCTACTGGGGCAAGCCTAGCAGCGAGTACAGGCTCCACCTGGAGACCTACAAGAGACTCCCCGACGCCAGGGCGGTGGTGCACGCCCACAACCCCTGGGTGGTGCTAGCGTCCCGGGCGGGCGTCAAGCTAGACCCCCGTGTCCTCGGCGTTGAGGCCAGCTACTACATAGGCGGCTGCATCGCCCGCGTGCCCGAGCTGCCGCCGGGGACCAAGGAGCTCGCCGAGGCGGCGGCCGAAGCGCTGGGGCGTTGCCCCGTCGCAGTGCTGGAGGGCCACGGCGCGGTCGCGGTCAGCACACGCGGCGACCCCGTGGAGGCGGTGGTTGAGGCGGTGGACAGGCTGGAGGCGCTCGAGGACCTCGCCAGGGCCAGCCTCTGGCTAGCCCGGGAGAGGCAGGCATGGGGTGAAGGGAAAAAGGCAGGGGGCAGCCTCCTCTAGGAGGAGTGAATGGCCTAAAGGGAGCGTGGAGAGACGTGCCCCCACTTGGCGGGATAGGGTTCCTCGCGGCCGGCGTGCTGAACCTGCTAATACTCCTGGCCTGGCTGGTGCTCGCGCTCTGGGTTTATAGTGACGCCTCACGCAGGTACTCTCAGGACAGCGTAGCGCCGATCATATGGGCGCTCGCGACGCTGATAGGTGGTATACTGGTTGTCATCCTCTACCTGTTGGTGAGGCCCCCGGAGAGGCGCTAGCCTGGCTGGGCGGTGAAGAGTGTAGCCTGCACCGAGGCCCCGCGGGGCCGGTGATGTGCCTCGATCCCGTCTCGGAGCCTCCCGTGAGTGGCTTCGGCGCACCCACTATTAGGCCGGCTTCTCGCCATATTCTGGTCTTCTCGGGGAGCTTCTCCCCAGGGACTGTCTTGGCCTGTGCTGCTAACTTCCCGGGACCGGGTGGGGCCGCTTGGGCTTGCTTGGCCTTGTCTCTGGGCTCCGTGGCCGCGTGTCTCGGCGGCTCTGGTGTGTTCTGGGCCGCTTCCTTGGCCTCGTCGAGCTCTGCGGCGTCTCGCTGGCCGAGGAGGTGGAGGAGGTCTTGGCGAGGGCTGTGCGTGCCCGCCGCGGCCTAGAGGAGGCGGCCCGGAGGCTCTACCGTGAGGGGAGGCTAGAGGATGGGCTAGTGTTGGAGGCATTGGCGGGCGAGGTGGAGGAGGTGGAGAGGCTGCTAGCTGAGGTGGAGTACCTTCTCTCTAGGGTAGGGCTAGGCGAGGGCTTCTCCGAGCAGGCCGGGTGACTGGGCAGCCGTTGGCGAGGCTGCGCGGGCGACGCGTCTTCGTTCGACTTCTAGTCTTAGCTGGTGGAGGAGCGGCTCTAGGCGGCGGAACCCTATCCTCATGGATTCCTTGGCCTCCTCTAGGACTGCGAGTAGCTCCTCTTTGCCGTTCGGTTTGATTATTATGTCGTCTATCGTTGGGGGCTCTAGCTGGTGGCCGCAGCGGGGGCATATGCCCCCGTACTGGCTCATAAGCTCCGAGGGCGTTGGGACCCCGTACGAGTTCTGGCCGACCCGGACGAAGACGTGGAGTATGAAGCCGCAGACCTTGCACCTGTAGACGATTGGCAAGGCTCGGGGGCACCCGGTTCGCTGTAACTAAGGCGTCTGGTGTGTGATACCGCGCCTCCGCCCCCAAACACGGGTGGGAGAGAGTTGGGGCAGAACCCTTGTCCTGATGACCCCGGGTGGGGTGGGTACTACTGTGCCCGGGTAACGGGCCACACCGTAGTATCCACATGATAGAAAATGCGGAATACGGGTGTAGGCGGAGAACCCCACAAAGAAGACACAATCAGCCCACAACCTGCCGAGACACGATATGCGCCAAGAGGGCTCCCAGGGGGTCCCTGGGCTAGCCCCCCTCCTGGGGCGCGCCCAGGAACTGGTCCCAGCCGGCTAGCCTCAGCCTCCGGCCACCGAGCCGCGCCCAGCCAGCCGGGAGCCCGTCGCCAAGCACGCCCAGCCTCGACGCCTCCAGGCCTGCAGCCTCAAGGGCCCCCTCCACAGCCTCTTGGCAGCCCGGCGAGACTGTGAACACCACCTCGTACTCCTGGCCCCCCATAAGGGCCGCCAGGGCCGGGTCCACTGCCACGGCCTCGGCGACGGGGTGCAACGGGGGCAATGCCTCCAGCTCCACGCCGACACCAGCGGCCCGGCTGAGCCTGGCCAGCGCGTCCCCAAGCCCGTCGCTTGTGTCCGTCGCGGCGGTGACGCATCCCCTAGGGAGCCAGGAGGCTGCGGTGGCGAAGCCGAGCCGCGCCAGGGGCCTACTCCACTCCACCAGCGCGCGCCTCACCGACGCGTCCTCGAGCAGCCCGGGCCTCCTCAGCGCCTCGAGGGCGAGCCAGCCCAGCCCGTGGCGTCCCGTCGTGGCGTAGACCAGGTCCCCGGGCCGCGGTGCGAGACCCACCGGGCCCCAGCTGGGCGCGGCCAGGCCGACTGCGGCCACGTCCACCCAGCCCCCACCCCCGGGGGCGCTGTTCGTGTCACCGCCCGCCAGCCAGGCGCCGTGGGCCTCTGCCGCCTCGCCCGCGCCGCGCAGGAGCCCAAGGAGGTCCTCGACCCCCCACTCTGGGGGCGCGCCGAGGGAGACGACGAAGGCGAGGGGCCTCGCGGCCTTAGCCGCCAAGTCGCTCGCGGCTGCCGCGACCCACTGCCAGCCCAGATCTGCGGGGCTCATCCAGGGCGCCAGGCTGCCGGCCACAGAGCCCCCATCTATCTTGACGAGGAGGCGGGGCGCCGTGGGGGAGGCGCAGGCGGCGTCGTCGCCGGGGCCGAGGCTGGGGCAGCGCCAGTGGGGCGCGAGCAGCTCCCCCACTATCCTCTCGAGGAGCCTCTTCTCGCCCACATCGCCGAGACGTGCCCCGGTGCTGGGCATCTCCCGCCGCACACCCTTCTGCCCTACCGGGGAGAGGGCTCAGGGTAGCCTTCGGCCAGCCAGGTGGCCGTGGCCCGCAGCCTCCAGGGCCTTGGCGAGCCGCTCCCAGGCGGGGGCGGCGTAGGCTATGGCGACGCTGCCGACCCGGCCTACGCGGGTGAGGACGGTGTCGAGGTGCTCGACCGCCACGTAGCCGCCGGCCTCCCTGGCGAACCAGACGGCAGCGGCGACGTCGACGACCCGCAGCCTGCCCCGGACGTCGACGAAGACCTCGGCGCGGCCCAGGCCGGCCCATGTTATCTCAAGGCTCGCGCTGCCCAGGGCACGGACGCTCCTCTTGTGGCCGTTGCAGAGCCTTAGATACTCGTAGACGACCCTGGCCTGCTCGGGCTTCTCGACGTAGGCTAGGACGAGGCGTGGCTCGCGGCCCAGGCCGGCCTCGACCCTGGCGCCGCCCTCGTAGGCGCCCCTGCCCCGGGCGAAGCTTAGGACCGGCCACTGGGTGACAGGGGCGACGGCGCCCGCGGCCACGTCGAGGAGTGTGGGGTCTCTGCCGCGGGGGAGGGGCGCTATCGCCACGCTGACGGCGTTCCAGGGTATGAGGCCGGCGTAGTTCTTGCTGCCGTCGAGGGGGTCGGCGACCACTATCCAGGGGTCGTTGCCCAGCCTGACGAGGCCGCTCTCTTCTCCCAGGAAGAGCCCCCGGTAGCCCTCGGCACGGAGCAGCTCGAGGAGGTTCCTCTCGCTCTCAATATCTATCCTCATGCCCTCGTCGTCGTCGTGGCTGTGCCTGCCGACAACGTGGAGGAGCTCCTCCAGCCCGAAGCGGTCGCGGAGATACGCGGCAGCCTCTCCCGCGACCCGGGCAAGCATGCGGCGCAGGCTGCATAGCTCGCGCCGGTCAGGGAGAAGCTCGGCCCCAGACTCCACCAGGCTCCCAGGACTAGACGGGGGACGCGAAAAGCCAGGGACTTATCCGCTTTATCCACAACAGATCCAGGCCAGCAAAGACCCGGCCGTGCTACCCGGGGTATACCAGGCAGCGCCGCCCACCCGCTTCAAACACCAGGCCCAGCTCTTCCGCCCTCGCGGTGGGCCCTCGGGGCTCCAGGCAGCGCAGCTCCAGCACTGAGGGCTCGGGCTCGTCCTCCCTCTGAAGCACCACGAGCATCCTGTAGGCCCTCTTGCCGAGCTCCTTGTAGAGCCTCAGCAGCTCCTCAACACTGTCCGGGACGCGGCCCAGCGCCGCCTCCACGATAGCCGCTACACGGTCGAGCCCGGGATGAGAGGCGATGAGCCTCTGCTCCTCCCGGAAAACCAGGGCCTGCATCCATGCACCCCCAGGCAGCACTATACTCCTAGCGGCTGTATATCACGGTACCACCGCCGTGGGAGGCAACGCAAGGCATATATACAAACGCTAACTGCCTCCCTCGGTCATGCTCCACACCAAGAAGCCAAACCAGGAGAACACACCCTAACACCAGATAGAGCAGCCACGTATACCACACAACAAAACCCGGCCCCAGCAGCCCCTCCCCAGAGCCCCCGGAGGAGAACCCATGGACACACACTTGGCGCAAGAACAGCCGCTACTTTCGCCGCCACAGCCCTCCTCCTCGCCGCCCTGGCAGCCGCAGCCCACCACTTCGTA
>Ga0256838_1000548_pt1 | contig 22146 bp, 20 predicted proteins | sample 4571419metaG_FD_185978 | JGI IMG/M metagenome (GOLD analysis project Ga0256838, IMG submission 185978) | Hydrothermal vent microbial communities from Guaymas Basin, Mexico - 4571-419 | ecosystem: Environmental > Aquatic > Marine > Hydrothermal vents | place: Mexico: Guaymas Basin | collected...
AAAAGAAACTTGGTGCGGCTAAAACAGGTTCTTTTACTGTTTGAAAAAAGGAAGAAAATAGACCCTCATGAGAAAAATTTTCCTTTCCCTTATAGCGTTAACAACCTTTATTGTTCCCACCGTCGGAAGCTGGGCAAAACTCCCCAAAGGGGAACACTGTTTAACCCACTACTACATAGTGGAACCTGTATTTCTAATGCCTGTCCTTATAAAGCACAAAGATGAACTAAACCTTACACCGGAACAAAAAGAGAAAATAAAAGCCCTTATAAGGGAAATAAAACCTAAAGCCGTTTACTACTCCCAAAGGATAGATGAATTGGTTCCCAAAATAAGGAGAGACCTAATATTCAACCCCGATAAGAAAATGGTCGAAGATGAACTAACCCTTTTGGCGGATTTAAAAATTAGAAAAAGCTTGCTCAACTACGAATGTATTCAAGCATTGAGAAAAATCCTTACCGAGGAGCAATTTAAAAAGCTTCTCCAATACGCTGGAATTCACTAAACAAAACCCTTTTTAGTATCTGTTTAAAACATAAACCTTTTCGAGGGTAATCGTTCCCTCTTTAACAACCTCTTTTAGGAAGGGTATCAGTTTTTCTTCCACAACTTGGGGACTGTCCATTATCTCAACCACTATGGGTAGGTTGCCCTTAGGCAAAAGGGAAGGTTTTCTTAAAACCTTATGTTTACCGAAGCCGGCTATACCTCTAAAAACTGTCCCCCCTCGGATACCATTTTCATAACACCATTGGAGGATATATTTATAGAGTTTTTGTCCTTGATAGGTATCTTCTTCGGTAATAAAGACCCTTACGAGGTATTGGACTTGAAGGTCGTTTTCCAAATTGGACATATTTGGGAATTTTAGCAAAAGGGGGATAAATATTAGAAAAGCTCCCCGAAAAGGAAAGGAAATATCAGTAATACCTAAATTGGAGTTTGTATAAATCTCCCTCGGTTCGGAAAAGAATAGGGTTCCTTTTGCCGGTAATTAAATAGGGGGTTCCGTCGGGGGAGATTGTAAAGCCGTCTACGGCATCTTCAAAAACCGCACCCAATATAGGTTTGCTTTGATAATAACCTTCCCTGTTTTTGGCTACAAAATAGAGTTTCCCTTTTTTGTATTTAACAAACTTAGAAGCCAGTATGGGAACCACCTGCTCGGGAATATTTTTCACCACCACAAAACCCTTAAAGCCGAAAAGTGTTATCGGTTGGGGGCGGGGATTAAAGAAAAACTTGGTTAAAGTGTTGGTGCCCATTACGTCGGGAATATTTATGTAAACGTAGGATTTTCCGAAATCCCCTTCGATGTCCACTATATGTTTAAAGCCCTTTTGAAGGTCGCCTTTATAAATCCTTAAAGTTCCGCCGCTGTCGATGAAGGCTAAGGTGTTATCGTCGGTCATAACGGCGCTGTCGGCACGGAAGCCTGCGGGCATATTCAGTTTTTTGCCTAAAACGGCCACATCGTTATTAAATTGAACCGCATAAACATCTCCGAAAGAGCCCTCGCTGAAGCGTTGGGCTATAAAGGTTTTTTCGGGAGCGTTTTTGTTTAAGACCGCCAAATAGTAGGGGATATTTTGGGCCACTATAACGGCGTTTGTTCCTACCAATTTTGCTATGAAAGCGGCGGGCTGGGCGTCGATGGTAAACATATTTCCGATGATGTAGCCCTGACCGTTGATTTTAACCAACTGAAGACCGACCAAAATCCCCGCCGGGGTGGGAAATTCGGTAATTTTCTTTAAACTGTCGCCGACCTTTTGATAGACAACCACTTTTTCGGGAAAACCCACCGCAACAAAGGGAATTTTGTTATCCACTATATAGCCGCTGTCTATGGCGGTAGGTATCTCTCTGTAGGTTTCCAACAAATATGGATTGGCAAAAATTTTTAAATCTTTTAAATCCAACGCTGGGTTGGAAGTAAAGGCATAACCGGGTAAGGATTTCTGAACAAAATAAACCTCCTGTTGGTTTAGATAGATTTTAAACCCTTGGTTGGTTTCCTCTATAGACCAACGGCAGGAGTGAATATCTTTTGTTTTTACCACCGGCAGGGTTTGGCTTAGCTTTTGAAATACAAAGTCGCTTCCTTCAAAGCAAATTTTTCCCACATCGAGCCTAACAATATCGCCCACCTTAACACCCTGGTTTTGGGTTACCTTTACCAAGGAGTTGGTTGGAAAACTTTGGTAAATATAACCTTTGCCCGTTTCGCCGATGATTACAAAACTTTTTGTATGGGTTAGGGGGTTTTCGACGTAGGTGCCTCGGTAAATGGCCACGGGAAAACCAACCTTAAAGTAGGGTAGTCCCTTGGAGTTAACATAAATATCATCTTTGGCCTTGGCTATTATCTGACCCTGAACGGAAAAGAAATTTATTATTTTTTCCAAATCTTGGTTTTCCTGGGAAAATCCTACCCCAATAAGGAAGGGAAAGAGTGCTACCTTAGAGAGGTTTTTTAAATTAAACATCGTAAAGTGGTTAATTTTAAGTTTTTTCTTTACCTTTCCCTTCTAAAGGAGAAACTACAAAAAGATTTTCCAAAGAAAGGAAAATTTAAAAATTGCCTACCTTAGGTGTGGTTCTCTTTGCAAATTTCCAAAAGTTGGTTTAGAGGCATCGGTTTGTAGAAATAGAAACCTTGGGCGTGGGTTATTCCCGCCTTCTTTAGTGCTTCAACTTGTTTTTTATTTTCCACACATTCGGCTACGGTCGTTAATCCCATCTGGTTGGCAAACCCGGCAACCGAATTGACGACCGCCCGCGCCTCGGTGCTTTCGGGATATCCCCTAATAAGGGAGCAATCTAACTTTATCGCTTCTATTAACCCTTTTTGGGATAGGTCTATAACCAACCTGAGGGAGGAATATCCTGTTCCAAAGTCGTCAATGGAAAATTTTAGGTCGTAAATTCTATGGATGAATTCAATTAATTCCAAATCCTCCGGTAGGGTCTGTTCGGTAATTTCGGGAACGAGGTTTATCCCTGCTTTCCGAAAGGTTTTAAGAGTTTCCAAAAACATTTGTTGGTATTCCTTATTTTTCAAGTCGGGGGCGGCAATGTTTACCGATATTTTGGGACAGATTTCTTTTAATGTTGTTAAATGTTGTTTTAATTTTTTCAAAACCCTTTTGTCGAATTCTGTTATTAAACCTAATTCATAGATAAGCTCTATATACTCCCCTATTGGGATAACCTGCCCATTTTGTTTTATACGGATTAAAGTTTCCGCATGGGTTATTTTATTTGTTCTTAATTCCACTATAGGTTGGTAATAAAGTTCGATAGCATCGTGGTTTAAAACCTCTTCCAACTTTTGGAACAACTTTTGTTTCAAACCGAGGGTTCTTAATATTTCAACCAATTTTTGGGGGTCTATGTAAAGAATTCCTTCTTCGGTTTTGTATTTTTCGGCGTAAAACATTATTTTGAAAACTTCGTCGGCATCTTGGGTGATAAGGGGAGATATATAGGCCGACACTATGGAAATTTTGGGTTTTAGGGGCAGATTGAACAAGGCTTGTAATTGTTGTATGTAGCTAAATAGTTCTTTTTCTATTTTGTAAGGCTCTTTTTGTTCGTTGGTATCCAATACAACAAAATAACCGCCCGCTATAGGGGCAAAGTAGAATTTATGCTTTTGGGAAAGTTCATCCAGTATTTTTTCTATGGACTCTATAACGGTGTCGCCTACCTCTATACCGAAAATTTGGTTTATAGCTTTCAGTTTTTTAATGTTTAAGACGCTTAGGTAAAAACCTTTTTCCTTATTTAAAAGTTCCTGAATTAACTCCAACATTGAGAATTTGCTTAGCCTAAAAGCGTTAATCCCTATAGCGTTAACACATGCTTTAAAGCATGTGTGCTATTGTTAAGCGTTAACCCCCTCCCGAAGGGAGGGGTTAACGGTTAGGGGAGGGTGCTATTGTTAAAGCGTTATTGCTTTTTTCTTGGAACTTTTTGGGGTCAAATTCAAAAATCAGCTCCAAATAAAGGCTTGTTTGTTTTTTATCCTCCGCTTGGACTTTAAAGGTCTCCAAAATAAGTTTTTTAAACTTGCCCCTTACAGGGTATTTATTTACGGTCAAAGACCTATCGAGGTTGTTTTCCTTTATATCCTTCAAAGGACAGGTATAGCCGGGAATTTCCCAACAGGGTTTTTTAAAACCAAAAAGAAAGGAATAGCATTTATCGCCCTTGCCTTGGTTTAAATCCTTAGCCAGCTTATTGGCATAAACGACATTTAGATTGTCATCGATAATTATCCCTGCAATTTTCAGTCGCTCTAACCAATCAAAGGACATTTGTTTTCATTTTATGATTAGAAAAAAATAAAAGGAAATATTCACCTTAAGCTTTTTCTTTCCTATCTTTAAACCCCATAGGGAGGTAAAACATGCAAATCAAAATAGACCTAAAACAGATTTTTGAAAAAGAGAAACAACCGGAGTTTAAAGGAACCTACGAAATAGACCCCAAGGATTTAGGAATACCCGCCGATGTTGGTGAGGTAAAAAAACCTATAAAGGTAAATGTTCACATAACCAAAAACCCCAAAGGGGAAGGTTATAAAATCACCTACAACATAGAAGGAAACGTCGAATTAACCTGTTCCCGTTGTTTGGAAACCTTCGATAAAGACCTTTCGGGGGAACACACTTTAAAACTCCAAAACGGTTTGAACGATGATAGGGAAAACCTCCGCGAGGGAGACCTAAGTACCTACTCCTTGGAAGGGGATGTTTTAAACCTAACCGAACTTATAAGGGAACAGATAATTTTAGATGTTCCCTATAAGCCCCTATGTCACCCCGAATGCAAGGGAATAGAATATGAAACCCCTTCCGAGGAAGCTCCGAATAGTGGCTCCACCGAAAAAGAAAACTCTCCTTTTGCGGGATTGAAAAAACTTTTGGATAAAAAGGGCTAAAGGGAGGTTAAATTTTTCCCCGATGACTTTTCACATTAACCCCGACTGGGTTTATTTTTATTTCCTCTACTATTTTAGGATTTTGTTTTTTTTATTGCCCCTACCTTTGTTTACTCCCGGAGTAATACCTTTGACAGTTTTGGCCTATTTGGTTTTTGCCCTTAGTTGGTTGTTTGTTCAAATGGTTCCACCTCCCCACGGTTTAGTTATGTCTACAAACCTAGCCCATTTAGGGGTTTTGATATTTAAAGAAGCCCTATTGGGGTTCATTTTGGGTTTCTTTGTAAGGCTTATTTTTACCCTTTTTACAGTCTATGGGGAAATAGTTACCCTCCATGTCGGGTTGGGTATGACCAATATGGTTTTACCCGGCTTTGGACATATGACGGTTTTCGGAAACCTTTTTAGGGTTATAGGAACCCTAATATTCCTTTCGGCGGGAGGTTTGGAAGTTCTCTTTTACGGTTTGAAGCTATCCTTTGAGGTTATACCTCCGACCCAATTTAATCCCTTCGTTTTGGATTACAAAATGTTTGCCCTCCTTTTGGTGAAGGTATTTTCCATAGCCTTGGCGATGGCTTTGCCCTTCATAGCGGTTTATATGCTCATAAACATAGTTTTGGCTATAACCAACCGTTTAGTTCCCAACGTAAACATATTTTTTGTTGGTTATCCCGTCTATATGCTGGCCAACTTTGCCCTTTTGGTTGTTCTTATACCTTCGATTGTTTACCTCGGCCAACGCTACGTTGGTGATTATTTAAAAATGTTTATCGACTTTATAAGGAGTTTTCCCACCCATTAAAAATTTTCTTTCCTATGTATTTGAAGGTTTTTGTCGTTTTCCTCGCAATGGTTTTTATTGTTGGTCTCAATGTGGTAATTATTGACCACCTTTCCAGTTTACCCCACTCCGATATTGTTAATGTTCTCCTCTGGGTAAACATAAACATAGTCCTCCTGACGGTTCTCTCTATCTATGTCCTAAAAAAGATTTACAACGAGTTTTTTGAAAAAAAGGTTTCCGACCTGAGGAAAAAAATATTTTTAGTTTTAGCCCTTATTTTGGGGATACCTTTTATTTTCCTAACAACGGTGGCTATAGCGGGTAAAAGCTCCTATCTCAGGGTTTTTACCGACGAAAGTCTTAAAGAGGTTTTAGAGCTTTCCCTCCATTTGGAGCAGCAATTTAAGGAATTAAACATCCCTCCCACGGAAAAAACTAAAGTTTTAAACGCAATAAAGGAGTTGGAAACAAAAACGGAAAGTGTTAGAAACTTAGTCCGCCATCAAAAGGTTGTTCTTATAAACTTCATAACCACCTTTTTGGTTATTTCTTTACTTACCCTTTTGGGGGTTTTAATAGTAGCCTCCCATATAGCCAGGAGATTTTCCCAACCTTTGGAAGAATTAGATAGAGCCCTATCGGAGGTGGCTAAGGGAAACCTCAATGTCCAACTAAACAGGGAAGTTTTTAAATCTACCAACATAAGGGAGCTAAAAAACCTCTTGGAAAACTTTGAAAGAACCCTAGAGAGGTTAAGACAACTTTACCAAAAGCTGGAAAGGGAAAAATTTGTCTCCGAACAGGTTTTTAAAAATGTTTCCACCGGGGTGGCCCTTTTTCACACCGCCACGGGGGAGCTTTTGGAAGCCAATCCCTCTTATAGGAAGAACTTTAATTTCTCCGACCTAAAGGAATTAGAAAATTTTGTCCAAAAAAGGGAAAACCTCCGATTTGAGAAAACCCACTTGGGGACTTACACCTTGGTGTTTATAGAAGACTTGACACCCTTTATAGTGAATAGACGCTACCATGCATGGAAAGAAATAGCCCAAAGGTTGGCCCACGATATTAAAAATCCCTTAAATGCTATTGGGCTTTCTTTGGACACCATAGAAATGTTGGCGGAAAAAAATATGGAACTTTTAAAGGAAAAATTCCCCCATCTTTCACGCAACATACGCCAGCAGATAAAAAATATTACCGACCTTTTAGACAGCTTTAACAATTTAACTTCCCAAGAGGAGGAATTAAAAAAAGAAATTTTTTCATTGAAGGAGCTCTTATACGAATTGAAAAATTCCTACCAAAGGAACAACTTTCAGATTTTTGTGGAAATCCCCTACCTTTATATAAAAGCCGACCGTAAACAACTAAGGAGGGTTTTCGAAAACTTTATAAAAAACTCCTATGAAGCTATAGAACGAAAAAGGGAAAAACTACGTGCCGAAGGAAAACCCGACGATTTTATCGGGATATTGCGCTTTAGAATGGAAGAAGGTAGCAACGAACTGCACATAATAGACAACGGGCCGGGAATAGACCCCGAAAAGGGGGAGGAAATATTTCTGCCCTTCGTATCAACCAAGGGTAAGGGTAGAGGATTGGGACTATTTTCGGCTAAAAAGATAATAGAAGAGCATGGTTGGAAAATAAGGGTTTTACCCAAAAAGGAAAAACAAGAGGGGGCCCACTTCGTTATAGAGATAGACCGAAGGGATATTTACAAACGGCGCCCCCGCCGAAGGTTTACGATTTAAAAATTCCTATCTCAGGAAATTTTTCCTTCTTCCAAAACCACTTTTTGGAACTCTTTAACTCCTTTACCCAACAGGGTAGGGTCATTTTCCAACTTCGATAGGGCCATTTCCAAAGCACCGATTGCCGAAAGGTGGTCCAACATATCCAAATAACCCATGTGGGAAATTCTAAAGAGTTTTCCCTTTAGGTGGTCTTGTCCGCCGGCGGTTCTTATACCGAGCTTTAACATTTCCTTTCTTATCGCTTCGGCTTGGGGGGAGTATATAGCCGTTACAGAAATAGCGGGATTTTCGGGAAATATTTTTAGCCCCAACGCCTCCACCGCCCGACGGGTTGCGAGGCTCATCAGGCGGTGTCTCTCTTCAACCTTTTGCATTCCCTCTTCCAATAGCATTTCCAAGCTTTCCCTTAAACCCAAAATAAGACTTACGGCGGGGGTGTAGGCGGTGGTTCCTTCTTTCTGTTTTTTAACCTCCTTGGCGACGTCAAAATAATATTTAGGGAGTTCTTTGTTTAGTTGCTTTTGGGCCTTTTCGGAAAACCACAAAACCGACAACCCGGGAGGCAACATAAGAGCCTTTTGAGAACCTCCGATAAGTATATCTATACCTTCCTCTTCGGGTTTTATGTTGTAAACCCCGAGGGCGGTAATAGCGTCGGCTACAGCCAAACAATCCCGTTCTTTGCAGAGCCTGCCTATGGCCTTATAGTCGTGGTAGGCTCCCGTGGAAGTTTCCGAAATTTGGAATAAAACCCCCTTCGTGTCGGGATTTTTGTTTAAAGTTTCCTCCAGTTGGTCTATATCTACCGATTTTCCCCACTCGTAGGAAAGCTCAACCACTTCCAAACCGTAGGTGCGGGCAATTTCTCCCCACCTTTGTCCGAACTTACCGGCGTTTATAACTACAACTTTGTCGCCGGGTCTAAAGAAATTTACCACCGCCGCCTCCATAGCACCGGTTCCGCTGGAGGCAAAATAGACAAAGTTTTCCGAAGGGCTATCTACCATTCTTTTGAAAAGTTCGCGGGTGTAAACAAAAATTTCTTTAAATTCGGGTGTGCGGTGGTGAATTATAGGCTCTCCTAAAACCTTTAAAACCCTTTCGGGGATTTGAACCGGGCCGGGGGTGAAAAGTCTTTCCTTCCTCATTAAAGGTTCAAAGTTTAAAACCCTTTGCGTAGCTTAAAGAAAAATAAAGACCTTAAAAAGGAAATCTTTTGTTGGAGCTATTTGTTTCCTTTTTATAGGGAACGGGAATGTATTGCACCGAAGGAACGGCGTTATTTTGAGGCTGCGGATATAGGGCCATAAGTTCGTAAACTTCCTGGGGCACGTCGGTAGAAACCCTTAAACCGTATTCTTTTAATAGTTCATAAGTAAGCGGATAGTCGTGGGTCCATTTGCCTTGGGTAAAATCTTGGGCCACTTTTTCGGCAACCTCTTCGCTGTATCCTTTTTTCAATAACAACCCATAAACATAGTCATACATCTGCTTTAACGCCTTTTGGGCTACATCGCCCAAAATAAGGGTTTGGTCTTCCAATTTTTCTAGAGGCTTTTGCTCCATTGCCTTTTTAATAGAGGCCGCCGGCAGTTGGCCCAGTTGGGGGTCTACAGGCCCTAATACGGCGTGGGGGTCCATTATTATCTTGTCGGCGGCCAAAGCTATCAAAGTTCCGCCCGACATGGCATAGTGGGGGACTATAACCCTAACCTCGCCCTTGTGGTCGGCCAGAGCGTTGGCTATTTGGGTGGCGGCCAAGGCCAGCCCCCCGGGGGTATGGATTATGAAGTCTATGGGCATATCGTCGGGGGTCATTCTTATCGCCCTTAAAACCTGTTCGGAATCTTCAATTGTTATAAACCTAAATAGGGGAATGCCCAAAAAACCCATAGTTTCCTGCCTATGTATCATGGTGATTACACGGCTTTTTCTCTTCCTTTCCAATCGGCGGATGAGGGTTTCCCTCGCCCTTTGGAGCTGAATTTTAGAAAGCCACGGTTGGAGGAAGATAGCCAAGATAAGGAACCACCAAAGGAGGTTCATTAAGGCACTAAAGGGGTCGAAGTAATACATCCTTTTCCTCCTTGTGGGTTTTAGAGCTTAGGATAACCTTACGTGGATACCTTTTTCTTTTAAATACTTTTTGAGTTCTTCAACTGTTAGTTCCTTAAAGTGAAACAGCGATGCGGCCAAACAGGCGTCGGCCTTCCCTTTGGTAAAGGCTTCATAAAAGTGCTCTTTTTTGCCCGCCCCACCGCTGGCTATAACGGGTATTTTTACCGCCTCGGCTACGGCACGGGTAAGTTCTACGTCGTAACCTTCTTTAGTGCCATCTTGGTCCATAGAGGTCAGCAAAATTTCGCCGGCCCCCAAATCCTCAACCCTTTTGGCCCACTCTAGGGCATCTATTCCCGTGGGTGTCCGCCCGCCGTGGATATAAACTTCCCAACCGCCTCGGGGTCTTCTTTTGGCATCTATGGCCACAACTATGCACTGACTGCCGAAGCGTTTAGCCCCTTCGTAAACCAAAGAAGGGTTTTTTACTGCGGCGGTGTTAATTGAAACTTTGTCGGCCCCACTTTCAAGTAGTTTTCTTATATCGTCGAGGGTTCTTATACCTCCTCCCACCGTAAAAGGCATAAAAACGGTTTCGGCCACCCTTTTGACCACATCGAGCATTATTTTCCTATCCTCGGCGGAGGCTGTAATATCGAGGAAGACCAATTCGTCGGCCCCTTGTTCTTCGTAGGCTTTTGCTACCTCAACCGGGTCACCGGCGTCTCTAAGTTGCTTGAATTTTATACCTTTGACCACCCTACCTTTGTCAACATCCAAACAGGGGATAATTCTTTTTGCCAGCATCAGGTTAATATGGTCTCAGAACCTTTTGGGGTTCTATGGAACAATTTACCCAAAGAAGGTAATTAGTTTTTTCCACCCAAAGGTGAAAAATAATAAGTCCCATTATGGAAAAACTAAAAAGGTTGGCCATTAACGACGAAGGTTTTATTTTCGACCCCGAAACGGGAAACTCCTATGTGGTAAACCAAACGGGGTTGTTTATCCTTAAACTCCTAAAAGAGGGAAAAAGTGAAGAAGAGATTATCAAAGCCCTTACGGAGGAATTTGAGGTTGATGAAGATACCGCCCGTAGGGATTTTTATGATTTCCTCGAACACCTGAGGATTTTTGGAATATTGGAAAATAAAACAGCTTAAGAGTTTTTCCGATTTACCCTTGAAAGGTTTCTTGTTTTCTTCCTGCTTACAAAATTGGTATTTGTTTAACTTCAAAAATTGGTATGTTGAAAAAAAGGCTAAGGCTAAAGTCCAACGAGCTGAGGCTTATAAACGAAATTTTAAAAAGTTTTACAAAATATGACGACCTTTACAAAATTTTGGATAACATTCTCCGCGTTTTTTACGGAATGTGGAATGTCGAGCATAGTTTTATAGCCCTTTACGACCCTAAAATAGGCGAACTTAGGGTAACAAACTCTTTCGGATTTCTACCCTCGGAAATAAACCGGGGGGTTTACGCCAAAGGGGAGGGTATAACGGGCAAAACCTTCCAGCTGGGAATTCCGATGTTCGCCACCGAGGACGAATTAATAAACAAAACGGGACTGTTGGAAAGGGTTAACTTCAAAGAGCTAAATTTTTTCACCGCCCCCATAAAGGCCGGTTCGGAAACAATCGGCGTAATAGGTATTTTTAAAGAACTTTTCCCCAATGAGAGTATAGAAAAAATTTTAGAAACCCTTTCCATTATCGGGGTAATAATTGGAAATTTCATCTACCTCAAAGAGAAATTTGAAAAGGAAAAACAACTCTTGGAGGAAAGACATCAAGCCCAATTCCTAATGATGGACAAACAGATAGCCAAATATGGGCTTATAGGGGTATCGGAAGCAACCGAAAGGTTAAAAAATCTCTTAAAACACCTTTCGGGGAGCGATATAGACCTCCTAATAAGGGGAGAAGATGGAACGGGCAAAACCCTAATAGCAAAAATAATTCATCTGAACTATCCCAGGAAAGATAAACCCCTCCACATATTGGATTTAAGGAATGTCCCCCAAAACCTGTTGGAAATAGAAATTTTTGGCTTTGAAGGGAACAAAAAACAACCCTTTAAGCCCGGTATATTGGAACTTGCCGATGGAGGAACCTTAATCATAAAACATATAGAGTTGTTACCCCAACATCTCCAACAAAAGTTATTAAGGTTTATAAAAACCAAAACCTTCGAAAGGGTGGGAAGTGAAGAACCTTTAAAGGCCAACGTAAGAATAATAGCTACCGCACCGGTAAACCTAAGGGAGTATGTGAACGAAGGTAAGTTTTTACAAGAACTTTACGACCACCTAAGTTTGGTAGATATATATGTGCCCTCTTTAAGGGAAAGACCCGAAGATATACCCCTGTTGGTATCCCACCTATTAAAGAAATACAACCAAAAGTATGGAAAAAATGTGAACCTTCAGCAGGAAGTTATAAATTTCCTAACCCGCATAAGGTTGCCCGAAAATATAAAACACCTCGATAAGATTGTTCATAGGGTAGTCCTTTTAAGCGAACCTAGCAAAACCGTATCTTTGGAGGATTTAAAAATTTTGGTGCCCGATTTGGTTCACTTCGAGGAAAAAGCTTCCTATCAACCGATTAATAAGCCCAAAGAGAGCCTTCCCTTACCCAAACAAATAGAGGAGGAAGAGAAACAAAAAATAATATGGGCATTAGAGCAGACCGATTATATAAAATCGCGGGCGGCAAAACTTTTAGGTTATACCCTTCGACAATTGGACTATCGAATCAAGAAATACGGCATAGAGGTTAAAAGAAGGAAGAAAGCCTAACTCTAAAAAGAATAAAAAGCCGGCGGCGGGATTCGAACCCGCGACCTCAGGCTTACGAAGCCCGCGCTCTGCCGCTGAGCTACGCCGGCTAACCTAGTTTTTAATATATTCCATTCCTTTAGACGTTTAAAAAATTCTAACCAAATCCCAAAATAGGAAAATTTGCGGAATTATCTTTTCATTTCAATGGAAAAACAACCGGATTTTTCCTTAGGCGGTGGTTTGACAAAATTCCCCGAAAGTTTCGATGTTGCCGTAATAGGGGCGGGGCACGCCGGTATAGAGGCGGCCCTAATAGCCGCCCGAATGGGTGCTAAGGTGGTGGTATTTACCATAAATGCCGACTTTATCGGGCAGATGCCCTGCAACCCCTCCATAGGGGGTATAGCTAAAGGAATAGTGGTAAGGGAAATAGATGCCCTCGGCGGGGAGATGGCCAAAGCGATAGACACCACGGGAATACAGTTCAAAATGCTAAACACCAAAAAAGGTAAAGCCGTATGGTCGCCCAGGGCCCAAGCCGATAAAAAACTTTACCGCGGCTATATGAAAAGAGTTTTAGAACATCAGGAGAACCTTTGGATACACCAAGACGAGGTTGTCGATATAGTCCTTAACGACAAAAACGAGGTTGTTGCGGTAAAAACAAAATTGGGTTTGGAAATACCTACCAAAACGGTGGTTGTAGCAACCGGAACCTTCCTAAATGGGAAAATCTATATCGGCGACAAGGTTATTCCGGCCGGTCGGATGTGGGAGCCGCCCGCCAATGGGTTAGAGCAGTTCTATAAAAGAATGGGCTTTCCCTTAATTCGCTTCAAAACGGGAACCCCCGCAAGGCTGGATAAAAGAACCATTGACTTTTCCTTTTTGGAAATAGCACCCGGAGACGACCCGCCTCCGAAGTTCAGCTTTTGGACAGACCCCAAGGGTAGCTATTGGTTTCCCAAAGGTAAAAAGCAGATGCCCTGCTGGATAACCTACACAACCCCCAAAACCCACGAAATAATTAGGAAAAACCTCCACCGAACGGCCCTTTACGGTGGATTAATCCAAGGGGTGGGGCCCAGATACTGCCCTTCCATAGAGGACAAAATAGTTAAATTCCCCGACAAGGAAAGACACCAAATATTTTTGGAACCCGAAGGTTGGGACACCATAGAAATTTACCCCAATGGGCTTTCAACTTCCCTACCCGAAGAGGTTCAATGGGAAATGTATCGCTCCATTCCAGGTTTGGAAAATGTAAGGCTAATTAGGCCGGCCTACGCCATTGAATACGACATCGTCGACCCGCGGGAGCTTTATCCAACTTTGGAGGTCAAAAGGGTAAAAGGCCTTTTCCACGCAGGAAACTTCAACGGAACAACGGGCTACGAGGAGGCCGCCGGCCAAGGTATTTTGGCGGGCATAAACGCCGCCCTAAGGGCCTTTGGTAAGGAACCTATTGTTTTGCGTCGGGACGAGAGCTATATCGGCGTTATGGTTGACGACCTAACCACCAAGGGAGTAACCGAACCCTATAGGCTCTTTACCTCACGCGCCGAATGGAGGCTGCACCTAAGGCAGGATAACGCTATTTTGAGGCTCGGCAGACTTGCCCGAGAGCTCGGAACCCTAACCGACGAACAATTAAAACTATTGGAAGAAGCCGTTAGAGAGTTGGAAGAATTTAAAAAACGCTACGAGGAGGAAAAAGTTTTGGTCAACCTGGGCGGGGAAAAGAAAAAAATGACCGTAAAGGAGTATTTAAAAAGACCCCACGCCTCTTTGGAGGACTTAAAAGACCAAATAGAGCTTCCCAAATTGGATTGGGTAAAAGAGGAACTGGAAATTCAATTCAAATATGAACCTTACCTTGAAAGGGAGAAAAAATTAAACGAACGCCTTAAGAAGTTGGAGAATGTAAAAATTCCCCCCGACATAGATTGGGACAAAGTCCCCGGCCTTTCCACCGAGGCAAGGCAAAAGCTCAAAAAGATTAAACCCCTTACCGTTGGCCAAGCGGCACGGATTGACGGCGTTACCCCCGCCCATATTACCGCCATACTGCTCTATTTGGGTAAGTTGGATTAATTTTTCCTTCTTTTAACTTTTCCCCAAAATTCCTTCCTATGGAAACCTCCAAATCTTATAGGGGAAGTTCCCTTAAAAACACCTACCTAAAACTTATTACCACCTTTATAGTTTTGGTTCCCACCCTCTTGGGTATATTCCCCCTTTCGGGCGGGCCTGTTTACGCTTTTTTTGTTGGTTTAATAATTTTGGGGCTTTTGGTCTATTGGAAAGATAAAGAGATAAAGGCGGGGCGGCTTTTAACCTTTATTTCCATCTTACTATTTTTTGGGATTTTGCTTTATAAGCTCTCCCTCGAGAGGTTGCCCTTAAACCTCTATATGGCTTCGGAGGTTTTGATTTTTATCCTCCTTATAACGGAAAAAAGTTTTAGGAATTACCTCTATCTGTTTCTTTTAAGTTTTCTAAACCTTACGGTGGTCAGTTTGTATTTTGCCGACCTAAGTTATGGAATTGTTTTGTTCCTATATCTGTTTGTAAGTCTCTTTTTCTTCCTCCTGTTGAGTTTTAGCCGCCACAGCCTCCCCGACGGCAAAGTTGTTAAAACCCTCCTAAAATTGGCTTCCTTAATATATATCGGAATCTTCCTTTTGGGGACTGTTCTATTTTTTATCCTTCCCAGACCTGCAAAGCCCATTTTCCAAATAGTCAAAACCCAGAAAACAACCGCCGAAATAGGTTTTACCGATGAAATTAATTTGGGAGAGATTTCCCGAATTCAACAAAACGATGTAATAGTCTTTAGGGCTAAGTTAAACACTATCCTAGAGGGAAAACCCTACTGGCGGGGTAATGTATTGGAAAAATTTAACGGTAAAAGTTGGGTTTCGGTAAAGGAACCCTACACCCGCCGCGTGGAATATACAGGCGTCCCCGTTGTGGAAGAAATTTTGCTCAATCCCTACGGTGGTAAGTTTATTTTTGCCTACGGCTTCGCCCAAAGGGCTTTAAATCCTTTAAACCTTATAAAGGATAAGAACAAATTAATTTTCCTTTCGAGGAAGCCTATTTTCCAACCTACCAAGGTAAAGGTTATAGCCAACACCGCCGTTAGGGTTGAGCTACTAAACAAAAAACTGCTGTTGGAACTGCCTCCCCAAACCCAAAAATTGGCTAAAAAAATTTTGAAAAAGCTCCATTTAAAGGAAGGGGAAAGTTTGAAAACAGCCCTAAAAAGGTTGGACAATTACTTTTTCCACTTTGAGTATTCTTTAACCACACCCGCCAAAAATTTGGAGGAATTTTTAATCAAATACAAAAAAGGGAACTGTGAATATTTTGCCTCGGCGGCGGCGGTTTTGTTGAGGGCTTTGGGATACCCCTCTCGGGTGGTTATAGGTTTCCTCGGTGGGGTTAAAAATCCTCTAACCGACTATTGGGTGGTAAGCCAAAAAAATGCCCACGCTTGGGTGGAAATTTACCACAACCACACATGGATAACCTACGACCCTACCACCTTTGCCCAATCAACCCCCCAAGTCCAACAAATGTTGAAGCAACCCAAAGGCTTTAACCTGAAAATGCTCTTGGACACTCTAAACACCTTATGGTTGGTTTACATAGTTGACCTCAATCAGGAAAAACAGATAACCGTTTTAACCCATTTTGTTAGCACTATCAAACAATTTACGATTTTCGTTAAAGAAAATATTGCCTATTTAGGGGTTTTTGTTTCCATTTTTATCCTCTTTTGGGTTTACAGAATTAGAAAAAAACTAAAAGTTTGCCTATTTAATTCCCGTTTAAAGGTAAAACACCATTTGGAAATTCCCCTTTGTGCGACACCCGATTATGTTTATAACCTTTTGTGGAAAAAATATCCCGACCTCTTACAAAGGTATGAAGAAACACTAAAAAAACTTATTAGGGAATACTATCTGCGGTAGCTCCTATTTTGGTCGCTTATATTTTTATATCTCCATATAAAGAAAAGCTAAAAGGAGGTAAAATCATGGCAGGAAAAGTAATCGAACTAAACGAGCAAAATTGGGAACAGGAAGTTCTCAACTCCGACAAACCGGTATTGGTGGACTTTTGGGCTCCCTGGTGCGGCCCCTGCAGATTGTTGGCCCCCATTATAGAAGAGTTGGCCGAAGAGCTCGGCGACCAAGTGAAAGTTGCCAAAGTTAACACCGACGAAAATCCCAACTTGGCAATTCAATACGGTGTTAGGGCTATCCCCACAATAATGCTCTTCAAAAACGGTGAAGTTGTGGACACCCGCATAGGGGTTCAACCCAAAGAAATGCTCAAACAGATGGTTTTGGCCCACTTAGATTAACCTAAACCTTTTAATGAGTAAGTTTTTAAAAAAACTCCCTTGGTGGTTTTTTTTTAGTTTAAATTTCCACCTTTCGGTTATATTTTCCCAAGAACCTAACAAGTTCGAAATTCTGGAAAAGGCAGGCAAAACTGCTTTCCGTCCTCCAACACTAACAGAAATTTTTCTAACCGTAGTGGTTATATTGACGCTACTAGGCATTTTTGTAGGAATTCCCTACTGGCTCTATCAAAAATACAAGGAATACATTAAGAAAAAAACCTTCTTCCAGTTGGCAAAGAACTACAACCTTACCGAGGAAGAGGCCCAATTTTTGTGGGACCTGGCAAAGGAATTAAAAATTAGTCCAACCTTGCTGATTTCCTCCCACGCACTATTCCAAAGGGCCATTTTGAAATATATAAAAAACCACCAGTTTGAGAATATTCATTTAATATCCTCCATAAGGAACAAATTGGGATTTACGAAAATTCCCGAGTTTGTTCCCATATCCAGCACGTTGGACATTGACGTTTACCAGCCGGTGACTGTTATTGTAGGCGATGAACAATACGAAGCAACCGTTATAGAAAATACCGAGCAGTATTGGGCCATCGGATTCATGAGCAAAGAGCCCCAAGGGGTTAAAGAGGGCGATGAAATAATGGTAACCTTCAACCGCCCGGGGGACGGTCGCTATATCATCGTAACCAAGGTTTTGGGTATAGAAAGGCGGGACGGAAAGCTGGTCTTTCGCTTGGAACACACCGACGAATACGAAAAAATCCAGCTTAGGGCCCACGTCCGTTGGCCGGTAAATATACCCTGCAAATTTGCCCCCCTACCGCCTGGGGCTTTTGCAAAGGACTTTGAAAGGGTTTTAAGAAGGCTAAAATGGCACGAGGGTGTTATAAGGGACATATCCGCGGGAGGTATAAGGCTCTGTAGCGAATACTACAAAGGAATAGAAAAGATTAAAGAGGGAAGCTATGTGATTGTCGACTTTACTTTGGAGGATACCCCCTTCGAAAATATCATTTGCGAAGTTAGAAGGGTTATAAAAAACCCCATGTCGCCCGAAATCTGCTTCGGTATGCTCTTTGTTTACCTACCCAAGGAGCTCCAACAGAGGATTCAGAAATATATTTGGGACGAACAAAGGAGAATAATAAGGCTCTACAAAGAGAGCGGGGAATTCTAATCTTTATACCTTGCCAGGGCCAATTTCTCTTCTTCCGATACCGGTTTCATAACAAAAACCTTGTCCCCCTCGCGGACTCTTTCTACAACTTTCAACCCTATACGGGTGGGGGCTTTAACATAATCCACCAGTTGGCGGTCTATTTGCATACTTTCCACCTTTTGGCGAACAACTCCCGTTTTCTTTCCTATGATGTGGATGGTGTCCCCTATTTTTAACTCTCCCGTTTCGATTTTTACCTCGGCAACCCCAATGCGGGGATAATACTTTTCCACCACCCCAATGTAAACCTTTTGCTCGGTGGCTTTGGAGCGGTTTATGCCGAAGGTGGGGGCTCCGAAATAGAAACCGCTATCCCAATCCCGATGGTAAACCCTTCCGACCATATCGATAAGTTCCTTTCGTAAAGTTTCATTGAAAGTGCCTTCCAAAAGGGCGTCGCGGGCGGTTTTGTAGGCCTTTGTAACCATATAAACATAGTCGGGGTTTTTATTTCGCCCTTCAATTTTCCAAGCGTCGGCAAAGGTTAGATATTCCACTATATCGAGGGTCATTAAATCGGTAGCCGAAAGTATGTAGTCGGAGCCCAAAATATATTCGCGGTTGCCGCTTGTATCGTTTAAATCCCTTATCTTTACCTCAAACTTATGGCGGCATACTTGATAGCATTCACCGCGGTTGGCCGAAGTTTTGAAAATATCGTGGCTGAGAAAACATCTTCCCGAAATGGCCATGCACATAGCGCCGTGGACAAAAACCTCTATTTCCAACCCTGTTTTTTCTTTTAACCTTTTAAGTTGCTCTAAATTTAACTCCTTGGCGGGCACTATTCTTTTAACACCCAGGTTTTTGTAAAAATTGGCACTTACGGTGTTGGCTATACCGCTCATTACCGACATGTGGGTTTCAATACCCAACTCCAAGCTTTTTAGAACCACCGCCATATCCCAAGCTATCACCGCGTCGATTTGGTTTTCCTTAACTGCATGGAGAACTTCCTCAACGTAGGGCAGGTCTTCGTCGTAAACCATTGAGTTTAGGGTCAGGTAAGCCCTAACGCCCTTTTGAACCGTTTCCTCCCTTAGGGCGGGCAGGTCTTTTAAGGTGAATTTCTTTTTAAGGCTTCTTTGGTTTAGCTTATCGAGGCCAAAATATACGGCATCCGCCCCCGCTTTAAGGGCGGCGGCCAAACTTTCCCAACTCCCGACGGGGGCCAATATTTCCGGTTTTCTATTTTTAAAGGTCATCAAATAAATCTTAAGGAGGCTTCCAAAGGTTGGGGTATAAGGGATAATAGCTTTCTTTTTAGCCTCTAAGAGAAACTTGACGGCTGGAAAATACTTATTTTGAAATGTGCGGAGTTTTTGGGGCTTTTAACGTAGAAAATGCGGCCACCCACACCTATTGGGGTTTATATACACTCCAACACCGAGGGCAGGAGAGTGCGGGAATATGCTCCACCGACGGGAAAAGTTTTTATTTAGTAAAAAAACCGGGTAGGGTTTTGGAAGCACTAAATAAGGAGGATTTAAAAAAACTTAAGGGAAAGAGTGCTATAGGCCACGTAAGGTATTCCACCGCCGGCGATATAGGGGGCACCAACGCCCAACCTATCTTGGCCCAAACCAGCAAGGGGGAGTTTGCCCTTGCCCACAATGGGAATTTAACCAACTTCCAAATATTGAGAAAAGAGTTAACCGACCAAGGGGTGGTTTTTAAATATACCTCCGACAGTGAGGTTTTTGTTCATCTTATAGATACCTCCTCCGGGTGGGTTCCCGAAAATTTACAACTCCACCCCAGGGATGAGGATTTTCTCCCCTACCTTTTCGACGCTTTAAGACAGGTTGAAGGCGCTTACAGTATTTTAATACTTACCAAAGATAAGCTAATAGCCGCCCGAGACCCCTACGGCTTTAGACCTCTGGAATTGGGAAGAAACAATCAAAGCTGGTTTGTAGCTTCCGAAAGTCCCGCCTTCGATATAGTGGGGGCCACTTTTAAAAGGGAAATAAAGCCGGGTGAAGTGGTTGTTATTGATAAAGAAGGCTTGAGGAGCTATTTCCCTTTTAGGGATAGAAATACCCGAAGGGCATTTTGTATTTTCGAATTAATCTATTTTGCCCGCCCCGACAGTTATATATTCGGCGATTGGGTTTACGAAGTTCGTAAACGGCTGGGTCGACAATTGGCTAAAGAAGTGAAGGGAAAAATAGACGTTGATGTGGTTGTCCCTGTTCCCGACAGTGGAATAGTTCCTACCATAGGTTTTTCCCAAGAATTCGGCGTTCCAATGGAGTTGGGTCTTATTAGAAACCACTATGTGGGAAGAAGTTTTATAGAACCAACTCAGGAATTGAGGGATTTAAAAGTCCTTATGAAGTTGTCCCCCGTTAGGCCGGTTTTAGAAGGCAAAAGGGTGGCGATAATTGACGACTCGCTGGTTAGAGGAACCACCTCCCGAAGGATTGTCAAAATGCTAAAAAAGGCGGGGGCAAAGGAAGTTCATGTTCTAATAGCATCACCGCCTGTAATATCCCCCTGCTACTACGGTATAGATATCCCCACCAAGGAGGAGCTTATAGCCAACCAAATGGATTTGGAAGGTATAAAAAACCACATAGGGGCCGATAGTTTACATTACCTATCGGTGGAAGGTATGCTAAAAGCCGTAAAAGGCTCTCCCAACGACTATTGCACTGCCTGCTTTACCGGCGATTATCCCACACCTATAACCCACCTTAGCGAGAAAAATAAAAACAACACCTAAAAAGGTTCTTTCAATCTTTTTAATTTTTCCTCTCGATGGAAAAGGATTTTATTCCCGTAGAACTTTACGATTATGAGCTCCCTAAAGAGTTTATAGCCAAATACCCTATAGAGCCTCGCGACCATTCCCGTTTAATGGTTTTAAATAGGGCTACAAAAGAAATTAAACACGATTATTTTTATAACCTTCCCGAGTATCTCCAAGAAGGTGACCTTTTGGTGTTAAACAATACCAAAGTAATCCCTGCTCGGCTTTTGGGAACAAAACCCACCGGCGGGAAGGTTGAAGTTTTGCTAAACCGTAAATTGGAAGGTCAAAATCTTTGGGAAGCCTTGGTGGGCGGCAAAAAAATAAAACCCGGTTTGGAAATAACCATAGCCCCCGACCTCAAGGCGGTTATAAAGAGACAGGTAGAAGGCCCCCTATTTGAGGTGGAGCTTTTTGCCCCCGACGGTAGGGTTATGGACAAAATATTCAAATACGGGAAAATACCAATTCCTCCCTACCTCGAAAGGGAAGAGGAAGAAATAGACCGAAAAAGGTATCAAACTATCTTCGCCCAAAGGGAGGGGTCGGTTGCAGCACCCACGGCAAGCCTCCACTTTACCGAGAGGGTTTTTGAAAAACTCCGCCAAAAGGGGGTTCAAATAGCCTATATAACCCTCCATGTGGGTTTAGGAACCTTTAAACCTATAAAGGTCAAAAATATCCTCCAACACAAGGTTGACCCCGAATATGTAGAAGTTCCCCAAGAGGTTGTGGAAAAAATTAAAGAAACCAAGGAGAGGAAAAGAAGAGTTATCGCCGTAGGGACAACGGTAACCCGAGCCCTCGAAACGGTAGGTTTAAAAGGTTTAAAACCTTTTAAAGGTTTTACCGACCTTTACATCAAACCGGGCCATAAATTTAGGGTAGTGGACTCAATGATTACCAACTTCCACCTACCGAGAAGCTCACTGTTGGTTTTGGTGGCCACCTTTGCGGGCAGGGAATTTATTTTGAAAGCCTACCGTGAAGCTATAGAGAAGGGTTATCGCTTCTACTCCTACGGCGATGCTATGCTTATTCTTTAATTCTTTCTTTTTTCTTCTATAAACCTAACTTATTAGGTAAATAGAGCAAACAGTTTAATAAGCGATGTTATTTTCTTGAACGTAAGCTTCCAAGAGATTTAGGAACCTTGCAATTTGCTTTCTAGGCCAAGGAAGCTCTAGGGTTTCTTCAAACCTTTGGGTTAGATTTTTAATGTCTTCTTCTAACTCTTCCACAGAGGAGTATTTATCTTTAATAAACTTTTCCAAAAGGGGGTGTCTTTTTAAAAAATTTTCAAAAAAGTCCTTTTTCTGCTGTTTATTTAAAGCTGTCCAAAGACGCTCAATAGCATAGGTTGTTAGGTCGCTAATAAAAAGTTGCTCCGGGACGGGTTCATACTCTAAATAAGACGGTTCCTCCTTTTGGTCGGGTTTTTGTTTTTCCTCTT